>Ga0255338_1000574_pt1 | contig 108184 bp, 133 predicted proteins | sample MeOH1_35cm_T4_19_FD_203715 | JGI IMG/M metagenome (GOLD analysis project Ga0255338, IMG submission 203715) | Sandy soil microbial communities from University of British Columbia, Vancouver, Canada - MeOH1_35cm_T4_195 | ecosystem: Engineered > Artificial ecosystem > Sand microcosm >...
GACGATGCGGTCGCGTATCCCTCGGTGCTGATCGGCACGCCGGGGATCGGTGACTGCGGACGCAGCGACCGCAGTGCCGTCCGGTCGAGCTTCGTCGACGCTACCGACACCGGGGCATAAGTGGCATTCAGGTCCGCTTCAGACAGGCGCCCATCCAGCGCCTCATGCGCCTCGTCGATCGCATCCGCATACGTGTCGAACAAGGCCTTCGTAGCGCGGGTAAGCCCGCTGACAATGGTTGGTCGAGACCACGCCATGCGGGCTCACCCGCCTTTCACGAGAGTGGTTGAAGACATTCATCCGATGACGAAGTCAGGCCCGATCACCGCCGACGACGAAAGGTCGCCGATGGTCGGGCCAACTAAGGGGCCGTCGGCTTGGTGATGCTGGTCATCTTCCCGCGACCCGTCAGAGTGCACGTGAAGGCCTGCAGACCCTCCTTGTCACCACCGGTGTCCGTCCAGTTGGTCGCGAAATGACCCTCGTACGCATCCGACAGGTCATCCAGACGCCAGAACCGCACATGGCTGATGTTCTCGTAGCCGATCTTGCGGCCCTTCGCCCGCAGAAACTCCTGCCCCGGATCCGGGGTGAGGGTCTCACCCGCGAGGGTGCCCTTGCGCAGGCCCTGCAGTTCGAGGTTCTCACCGATAGCGGTGGCGATCTGCGACTTGCGGCCGTCGGCGTTGATGTCGCCGTCGTCCTGCATCGTCAGGTCCGTGGTCGGGTTGACGGTGGACAGGCCGTACACGAACACCCACGACGGGGTGCCGTTCGAAGAAGTGTCGACCTGGACCGCCCAGTCGCGGGCGAGGGTCGAAACGAGTGCCGACGAGTCGGCGGGAACGAGCGGAGTGCTCATGTGTTCTCCCTATCGGGTGGTTATTCGTCGGCGTCGGCCGTGGTGGCCGGTTCCGCCTTGGGTGTGGGCTTGCGGGTGTGGGTGCGCTTCGGCTTCACCGGCTCCGACACTGGTTCCGGCTCGGCCTCCGGCTCGACGACAGGCTCGGCGGGCGCGGCGGTCTTGTCCGTCCAGAACGCCATATCCGGCGCCGACGGACGCTCGTCATCGAACCGATACCCCAGGCCCAACAGATGAGCACGCTCACCCGCATTCAAACCCGGATCCCGGCACACACCGTCGACAAACACCAGCCTGTGCCGGCCGATCCCCGTGGACTTGACATCCCGCGGGGCGTGAATATTGCTCATGGTTGACTGCTCTCAGAAGGATTGAGGGTGAACCGGTAGGACTCGAACCGCTCGAACCGGCCATTGGCATCTGCGGCGGGCGGGGTGGTGACCTTGCGGATCGACTGCAACACCCGCACCCCACCCGGCATCACGTAGCGTTCCGCCTCATCCAGCACCGCGAAGGCCTGGTCGGCAGGCCCGTCCACGCTGGCCAGATCGTAGGGTGCGCCACGGAAACGCAACTGCACGAACACATCCGGGTTGTGCTTGTCCCGGGCGGTGCTCCAGTCGTACACACTGACCGCCACCGCCAAATCCGGGGACTCGGGCATCACAGCCTCGAACACCGCCGGCACCACGAGAGTGTCGGGGTAGGCCTCGCCCGGGGGTCGGTAGTCCACGATCCCCAGACCGGCCAGATGTCGAGCGACACCGATGCGGACCTGTTCGGGGGTGTACGGCTTCACAAGGCACCCGCTATGGAGGCTTTGACGATGTCCAGGAACTCGGCACCGAAGTCGTTGACGGCCTTCTCGAGGAACTTCGCCTCGCCACCGTTCGGGTGGTTGAGCGACACGTCCTCGTGCTGCCGAACCGCATACGGGGTGTTGTACGACACCACCCCGCGGGTGCCCTCGGCCGACGCCATCGCCGACTGCCGGAGATCACCCTCCGCGAACGGAGTCCGATCCAGCGCGTTCGCCATCAACGCCTCACACGCCATCAACACCCCCCGCTCCACAGCCTCCCCCACCGCGCCCTCGACACCGTTGCCGTTCCATTGCGTCGAAACCATGCGCAGCGCCTCCTATTCGAGTGACACGGCCAGGTGATCCGGCGTTGGCAAACCCCCGCCGTCGGCACGCTGGGTGTCGATGACGACAGAGGTACGGCCCCCGAACGCGGGCGACAGCGTCACCAGCGAACCTGGGGGGATGTACGCGGTGGTCTTCGGGAACGCGACCCGGGTGGACGAGACGACCTCGGCGCCCGCACTGTTGCGGACGAGCTTGGTGGTGTCGTCGATCGCGCACACCTCGGGTGTCGCGAGAGCATAGATTGGGCCGGTGGAGCCCTGTCCGGTCTTGCGTTTGACGGTGACGGTGTGCCGCCAGTGCTTCGCCAAACGATCCCGCACCATCACCACACCCCCGGCCTGGACGACCCCAAACCCTCATCCGTCAGGTAATCCATGGCAGCCGGCACCAACCCGTCGAGCGAGGCCCGCAACGATTCGGCGATCGCCGCGGCCTGCCCCGAGTCAAGCGACACCGACGCACCAGCGATCGACGACGACGTCTCCACCTGCTCCAAACCGGCGATACCCGCATCGGGGTCGATGTCGTTGGCGGCCCAGAAGGCGGCGTGCTGGCAGGTGGCGTTCTCGAACGCGGCGATGACCTCCGGTTCGGACGGGAGCCCGGCGGGGGTGGTGTCGTACCGGTCGTTCACAGTCGCCCGGCGCACGAGACGCGAGGCAGCCCGCAGCAACGCGGCGGCATTGTCGGGCATGGGTGACACCCACGCACCGAGGGCGGCTTCGTCGGCGTAGACGAGCACGGTTCTCCTATCGGATGGATGACACCCACCCCACCGACGCGTCAGGTCTGGTGGGGTGGGTGTCGCTCACGAGGCCCGTCAGGACGGGGCGACGATGTTCACCGCGGCGGTGGCCAGAGCCTCCGGGCTGAACACCTTGCCGCCGTACACGTTGAGGCCACGGATGATGTCGGCGAAGTCGTCGGGGTCGCGGATCGCTTCCACCTGGTTGATCTGGTTGACCGCGGTCAGCGCATCCGGGACACCGGCGATCAGCACCGGGTAGTCCTTGTTCGCGCCGGCGCCGCCGACAACCGGGACGTTGCCCGAGACGAGGACGTTGAAGCCCGACGCGCGGCCGACGAGGCCGTTCCACAGCGGGTCCTGCGTGCCGCTCGAGGACAGGTCGGTGTACCGCTTGTCCATCAGCAGCGCCGAGATGAACTCGGAGTTGACCACGACGAACCGGCCCACGGTCGGAACCGAGTTCTTGTCGAGCCGCTCGCGGAGCTTGACCAGCACCTGGTAGGCGGAGGTCTGACCGGCGGTGGCCTTGTCGGGGTCACCGTCGACGACGGTGGCGTCGGCCAGCTTGTTGCCGGCCAGGACGCCGTCACGAAGGACGGTGCCGAGGAAGGTGTCGACACCGGTGGCCAGGCCGTGGCCGGCGGACTTGGTGGCCGGGCCCTGGAAGTCGCCCGCCGCCTGGACCTTGTCGACGTCGTTCACCTTGAAGTTGAAGTAGTCGGCCTCCGACACCGTCAGGGTGATCGACGCGTCGGCCAGGTCCTCGTTGACCAGCGGGGTGCCGCGCACGTACTTGCGGATCGTCGGGGCACCGATCGTGGTGACCTTGACGGTGTCGCCCTGCTGCTGGATCTGGCCCTCGTACTTGCGGTTCGCCACCGACGGCTGACCGTAGATCAGGGCCTCGTCGTAGGGAACCTGAACGGCCGACTCCCAGATGGTCGGCTTGAAGTTGGTGATCGCCATGTGGCGTTCTCCTTAGGTGGTGGTGGGTGTGGCCCGCCGGTCAGGGCTTGTAGCGTCCGTCGGCGAGTGCCTGTAGGCGGTCCTTATGGCCCAGAGCAGCGAACTGCTCGTCGGTAAGCGGTCCGGGCTCACCGGTGCCGGTGGACGTGTCGCCTCCCGAACGCGCGGGCACCACCGGGGCGCTGGCGAATCTCGGGTTGGCGGTAACTGCCGCGTCGACTGCGGCGGCCACCTGGGCTGCGTAGTCGTCGGCAGAAGGATCGAGGTCCCTGACGGTGGCCAGGAACGAGGTGGAGTCGAGCAGTGCCGCGGTGTCGGCCTTGTCTGCCGCGGCTTCGCGGACGGCGTCGCGGAGCTGGTAGTCGCGCAGCTTGGCGGACATGTCCTGCAGGGCTTGGTTCGGGTCCGGCGGGGTGTCGGCCGCGGCCGGGTCGTCCGGGGTGAAGCCGCCGAGCTTGCCGAGGTTGGCAACGATGTCGTTGTACTTCTGTTCGAACTCGGTGGCGCGGGCTTCGGCGTCGCGGTGCTTGGTGCGCCAGTTGGCGTTCTCGGTGCGCAGGCCCTTGACGTAGCCCTCGTCGTAGCTCTTCGGCTCACCGGTGCCCGGATCGACCGCGCCGGGATCTGCCGGGGCGGGATCGGCGGTGCCGGGGTCCGTCACGGGGGCCGGTGCGGGGTCGGCGGGGATCGACGCCGGCGCGGGCGCAGGGTCGGCCACGGGTGCCGGTGCCGGATCGGTGACCGGGGCCGGTGCGGGATCGGCAGCGGGGGTCGGATCGGCGGCGGGGGCGGGGGCAGTCAAGGGGGTGTCCTCCTGGGACGGTGGGGCGCACCTGGCGCCGGGGTTGAAGGAAACCCGGCGGCTGAGCCGACGGGCGGTAAGAAGTCAGTGGTCTATGCGGCGGGGTTGCCCTGCCTGGCCTGTTCACGGAAGCGTTTGCGGGCCACACCGGTGCGGTCGACGTGGTCACGGATCTGCCCTTGGATGGCACGCACCCGTGCCGTAGCGAGGCGCTTGTCGGCGTCGCTCAACGCGGCAGCTTCGAGGCGTTTGGCTTCGCGGACCTTGCGTTCGAGATAACGCAGGCGCTGTTCGTCCTTGTAGCCCTGCGGGTCGTACGGTTCCGGCTTCGGGATCCGCGCCCCCGGCACCAACAGGGTGTACCGGTGCCTGCAATTCGGGTGCTGGAAGCCCTTCGAGCGGGCCTCGTCCAACGATGCCGTCACTTTCACTGTGGTTCGGCCACGCACGCCGTCCACCCGATGCTCACCGTTCGGTGTCGACCCCGACAGGGACAACACCTTGCCTTCGAACGGTGCGCACTGCGGCGACGGATTGCGGTGGTGGGACACCACGACGAGGTCGAAGCCGCGTTGCCGCAACCGGGCCTGATGCCCCGCGGTCTGCGCCCGGAACGCGGAGGTACGAAGCGCCATGTCCGCGTACGTGTCCGGGCGCCAACGCCTGCCGGCGCGGTCGGTGAAACCCGTCAGGCCTTCGCGGGCGAACCGATTCAACGCCGTCTGCAGCACCTGCTGGCGGGTCTGCACGCCAGTGAGGGAACGTCCGGTGGCCTCGGCGATGATCTGCCGGTAGGCGCTCATCGTGGACGACAGGATGCTGTGATGTGTGCCGATGACGGCCTGCGCGGTTTCGGCTGCGAGAGCGGCCACCGCGGCGGTGTCCACCACTGTCACCGAGGCCGCTGCGGGGGCGGTAGTGACGAACCTCGCGTCGGTGATCTCCGCGTCGGCCAGGGAGACGCCGGTGGCGATCTGCTGGGCGACTGCAGCGTCGATGGTCGCAGCCACGATCGGGGAGAGCTGCGACAGTAGGCCTTGGGCAGCGGCGGACAGTCGCCCGATGTCCTGGACTTGGCGGATGGCCCAGTCGGGGGCGTCGAGTCCCTGCTCGAGGTACTTCGCAATGAGGGCGATGAGGTGGGATTCGGCGTCGGCGTAGATGGAGGCGATCGCCGCGGATGCGCCCGGGTCGGGTGCGGTCACGTGGCGGTCACCTCCCTACATGCTCAAGCAGCTGCCGGGGCACCCTTCGCGGGGGCGTCCGGGTCCTTCAGGTTCACCGGCACCATGCCTGTGAACTGGATTCCTGCCATGCCCAGGCGGGCGGCGGCGTTGTCCGGATCGACACCGGCACGGATCAACATGCCCAACGCTTCGGCCTTCTTCTTCACCGCGTCGGCGTCCTCAGCCTCAGGCTGCTGCCCCCCCCTGTTCGGGGGTGTCCGCTTCCGGATCGGCCACGGGGACAGCGGGCGAGGTGGTGGCGCCGTCGAAGCCTGCTCCCAGTGCGAGCGGATCAGCGAGCGCCTGTTCCTTCCGGAGCCGGTCGACCTCTTCCTCACGCCATGCTTCGTCCCGATCGGGCCACAGCATCGCCACCTTCGTCTCCAACGACACCGCCCGCGCCGTGTCCAACGCCTGGATCGTCTGCGCGGACTGCAGCCGCGATTCCCGCACCGGAGGCGCCCAGTCGATCTGGATGCCGTCACCGAGCATGGCGCCGGTGCGGAACACCTGGGCGTCGATCAACAACGCCGCCTCGGACGGTTCGGAGTGCCCGCCGATCATGTGCCCCGACTTGACCTTGTGGGTCTGCACCGAACGCCTCACTTGGGCGTCGACCTCAGTTGCGGTCAACGCGACATCGTCGGACATGCCGAACGTGGCCGGCGAATACCCCACCCGACGGAGGATCTCCCGCGTGTACGCCTCCGCGGCCTTGAGGATCGGATCGACCCGGATGTCGGCTTGTTTCAGCTCAAGGATCGGCGCCCGATCGGGGCCGGCGCCACGAACCGTGGTGTAGGCCTCTTGGTCGACGTCGAACGCCGACCCCTGCCCCGGCCTGCCGGTCTGAGTCAGGCCCTGATCGATGATCAGGCGGGCCTTCGCCAGCCGGATGTCCCGCGCCAGACTCGAGTAGGCTTCGTCAACCTGGTCCATCAGCGAGATAACACCGGGGTCCCCGAAGTCCGAACGCCCCAGATGCCGCAGGGCGGGGATACCGCGCCATTCGGGGTTGGGGCGGCTGTTGGGGATGTAGCCGGCGGTGAGCAGCGGCACGTTCGTCGGCACGATCCCGTCACTGTTGACGGGGATCGTGGCGGTCTCGTCATGCTCGGTAAGCGGCACCGGACGACCCACGTTGATGCGGGAGCCCAGGTAGAGGGCGTGGTGGATGCCGCCCTTGGTGTGCCATTCGAAATGCCGCAGCACCATGTCGTTGTCGTCGACCAGCACCCGCCAAAACAGGACGCTCTGCAGGCGACCGTAGGAGAAGAACGGGATGGCCTGATCGGCGTCGACGTAGTCGAGCCACACATGATCCGCCAGCGCGACGTTCCACACGACCCGCACGAACGTCCCACCTAGGGCAGCGCACGATTCGGCGGCTTCGAGCATCGCCGAATGCTGGCGGCTGGTGTTGAAGATCAGGTCGGCGCGTTCGTTCGCCTTGTCGTTGGCGTCGCCGTCGCACCGTACCGACCACGGATCCGACAACAGGAGGGTGCCGGAGGTGTTCGCGAGGTCCGCAGCGATCGGCACATGCACCCGACGCGTGGGGGCCTGCGCCCGCGCCGGGGACCGACCCCACCCCAACTTGTCCTTGAGCCCCGTAGTCCACGATCCGACGCTGCCTTGCGGAGTGCCGGCGTAACGGGCCGTCAACCGGGACGGGGTGCCGATCCACCAGTCGTTGACTTCGGCGATCGCGGCGTGGGCCTGGCCGTAGGGCTGGGGCGGCCACTGGCTCTGGGGGACGGGCAGCGGCACGTCAAGCCCTCCTAGTCGATGGTGATGTGATGACGCCAGATGTGTTCACTGGTGGCTACGACATAGCGCCACCCATCGACGCTGTGATCGTTGGCCTTGAGCACGATGTCCTTGCCTTTGGCCTCGGACGCCTTCTTGTCCCACACGTAGCCGGGGATCTCCCCGAGCAGTGATTCGCACCGGTCGGAGATCAGCATCCGATCGGAGGACATCAGGGACGAGACGATGCCGATGCCGCGGTCGACTTTGTTGTCGCCGTTGACGATGTGCCCGACGTCGTCGCGGAACAGTTGGAGTTTGAACGCTTTCGCGGACGGGTCGACGTAGATCGACTCGGGCTGCCACTGCGGACGCTGCGCCAGCCACGCCTGCAGGTCCTGCGACAACTCGCCCGGGGTGGATTCGAGCGGCGGCACCCACTCGTCCAACACGTACAGTTTCCCGCCGGCCATGCCGAGCAGGACGCCGCGGGTGGCGTTGGTGGTGCCCCAGTCGATGCCCAACCCGAGCACGCGTTCCATGTCCGGCAGCTTGTTGTGGGCGATGACATGCCGGGTGGGGGTGAACGAGGCGTAGACGACGCCGTCGGCGTTGGCCCACTGGCCGCGGATCATCCGCTCGTAGAACAGGCCGGCGTAGGAGGCTTTGCGTCGGGCGATGTACTCGGGGTCGAGGTAGGGGTTGTCGTCGAGCAGGAACGAGAACCGGTGCACGTCCAGTGGCCGGGCGGGGTCGTCGGGGTGGAGGCGTTCGAACTCGTCGCGGTGGTCGTGCAACACACCGTCGTGGTCGAGCCACAGTTTCGCCCGGTCGAGCCACTTGACCTTGAGCCAGTGCTTGGGGCCTTCGGGGTTGCATGATGCCCACATGCGTGCCCCGCGGATGGACAGGCGGGTGGTGACCATGTCGAAGAACGACTCGGGCACGATCGCGGCCTCGTCCACGTACGCCGACGCCAGTGTCAGGCCCTGCACTTTGGTGCGGGCCTGCTCGTTGTTGGCACCCACCAGCAGGACTTCGCGTCCGCAGATGGAAGCGGTTCCGGAGCCCATGGAGATGCTGACGAGGTTGGGTCCGAGCATCTGTTGGATGGGCAGGACGAGGTTGTTGATCACGGTGCGGCTGGTGCGGCCGGACATGAGGAACAACCCGGGTGGTCCGGTGATGGCGAAGTCGGCGTAGTCGTAGAGGGTGCCGATGGTCTTGCCGGAGCGGACTGCGCCGTCGAAGATGTTGATTTCGGCGGTGGACAGCTCGGAGGCTTGGAGGGCTTTTCCGGTGAGCGGTCCGAACGTCACGTGCTGGCCCCGTCGGGCGCGCCGGCTGTCTTGCCGGTGCGCATGGCGCGGATCCATTCGAGCGCGTCGGGCACGGTGAGTTCGGTCTTGTTGTCGGTCGGGTACAGGCCGAGGAGCCGGGCGCGGTGTTGCATGACTTTGACGTAGGCGTTGACGGCCTTGTCGGGGTCTGCCTCAAGCTGATGTGTGAGTTTCTGTTCGAGGATGTCGAGCTTGTCGAGTTCGAAGTCGAGGACTTGTTCGGCGGGTTCCCGGATGATTTCGCCGAGGCCTTCTTTGACGAGGTCGTGGGCGTAGGACCGGGAGATGCCGAGGGCTTCGGCGATCTGGGCGTAGGTTTTGGATCGTCGTCGGTGGCGGAGGGCTTGGGCGACGAGTTCGGCGTGGTTGATGGCTTTGGGGCCGGTGCGGTTGGGGGGCATGGGCACTCCTGGTGCGCGTCACACCCCGGTGGTGGGGTGAAGCTGGGGTGCCCCCTGCTCGCTTCGTCCGCCGTTTTCGATGGTTTGTGCGGGAGCGTGCAGGGGGCGGTTTGGGGCGCCCCGACTCGACCGGGTGATCAGGCTCGGGAGTCGGGGCGGGATCGGGGCGGCTATGCTGCCGGGCTATGAGCTACGGAACTCTCGGAACGACGGACCTTGAACTGCCTGTGACTTTCTCGCGTACCGGGACTGGGCCAGGCACCGACTGGCGAGTGACTGGCATCCTCAAGTCGGTGAAGCACTTCCGGGATGAGTTCGGCGAGTCGCTTACGACGGTGTGGGTGCAGTTGGGTGATGATGCCGGGGTTGTGAAGTTCACGGTGCCTTCGATCCTGGCGACGGACGAGTAGTCGCGTATGCGCTGGGGCACCAACTCGGATGCCCCAGCGCATACGGAAGGGCGGACCGCGCACGTCCTAGGAAGCGGGCCCGCGTGACGGTTTCACGCCCGTAGGTCCCACCGTCAATGTTGTATGCCGCCGATGGCCGTGGCGATCGGCGGCATTGCGCGGAGAGCGGCAGAGTCGAACTGCTGGCTGTTACACCCGATCGGTTTTCGAGGCCGGCCCGCCACCGCTGGCGGTTCACTCTCCTGGTGCCCGGCGTGTGCGGGCAAGAGATGACCGAGCACGCACATGCTTCCCTGGGTCATCGTGCGCACGCCCTGTTGATTCAGGTATTGCCAGTCGCCCCTGGTGCGGGACTGTCACTGTCGGTCGATGCAGATGCGCGAGGGGTCGAACCTCGGACCGGCGGTTTTGGAGACCGCTGCTCTACCTCTGAGCTACGCACCTAGGGGGTGCCCCGATGGGCGGCCTGCCCGTCGGGCAGCGGAAGTCATCGGGGTCACCAGGGCAGACCGAGCACGTCCTAGGAAGCTGGCCTGCGTGACGGTTTCGCGCCCGGAGGCCCCACCGTCAATGATTGTGTGCCCGATGCCTGCCGTAGCTACAGCGATCGGGCCGTCGAACTGTCGGGGTAGTCGGCTGGCTCTCCCGGAGGGTTCGAACGTTGTTCTGCGGGGCACCATGTGCACTGGTGTCGGTCGCGGGTATGCATCCCCGGCCGAACATGCTGGCCGCCGCCACACACCTAACTGTGTGCGACGGATGGGCGATCATGTCCCCTCTGTTCCCTCGGTCGGGCTCGAACCGACGTCTGTGCGGCCACCTTGCGGTGCCACGGCTCTACCTGTTGAGCTACGAGGAAGGGCGGCAGGGGGATTTCCAGTCCCCGCCGAGCGTCGACCTAGGATTATGTAGGTCGCTCGGGCCACGACGATGCAGCTACGCACACGGTGTCCACCCGCTAGGGCTTCGCCTCACCCACTTGGGCGTCGGCTTCCCGCTTCGTCGTGCACATTGCGAGCCGGTCGAATGGCTCGCGCACTCTGTCACTGCCAGCGTCGGGAGCTACCCGGCGCTTTGTTCCTCTGGCCGGATTCGAACCGGCGGCTTCCCAACTCGCAGGCCAGCTGGAGTCTGGCGGAGCGGAAGGGCGACAGCACCCCCATCAGCAGAGGAAGAGAGAACCGGCCTGTGCTCCACACGCCCACCGTGGGCTGTCTGTGGACCAGTGAGACCGGCTGTGTTGGCGATAGCCTATACCACCAGGCGTTACACCCAGTCAATAGTGGTAGCAGCCCAGGTCACGCCACCTTCCCTGCGGCGCACGCCAACACCTCCCCCAGCAGGTACACCGTGCAGCCGTCCACCGTGTACTTGCGGATCTTGCCGCGGCTCGCCCACACGCGGATGGTGGAGGCTTTCACCCGCTCCCCCGTCGCTGCGGTCAACTCCTCGAGTTCGGTGGCGGTGCCGTGACGGGCGTCGGCCGCGGCCCGCACCAATGGGGACACTTCGGCCGGCTGGTCTGTGGGTCCGTGGATGACGGCGCGGGCGGTGGCGTATTCGTCGGCGAGGGCTTCGGCGACGTCGTCCAACGCGGCGGGTTGCTTGACGTAGACGCGGGCAAGCCAGTTGGCGTGTTCGCGGGGCCCGTTGTGGGGGTGCCCGAACACGGGGTGTGCGCATTCGAGGACGTGGGCGACGGCGTTGCGGAGGGCGTGTTCGAGGCGGCGGACAGTGTCGAGTGCGTGGGCGTTGATGGGGAGGTGCGCTGCGCTGTGGCCACTGGAGCCGATCTTGGGTCCGCCGCGGACGGTGGGGGGTGTGGTGACGAGGGCGTTGAGGCTGCCGAGGATGTCGGTGGTGTCGTTGAGGTCGTCGAGGAGGGTCATGCGGCGGCTCCGTCCAGGAAGTCGGCGAGCGCGTCTCGCACGTACGCGGGCAGTGCCTCGGCGTGCGCGTGGCGATCGGTGGGGTGTTCGGTGATGACGAGGGTCCATTCGCCGGCGACGCTGTCGTAGTGAACTTCGGCGAGGTGGGCGATGCTCCGCCGCGGGAGCGCGTGCACGGTAGCGGTCACGCGGCGGCCTTCTCTCGTCGTGCGATCTCGCGGTCGAGGTACCAGCGGGCCTTGCGGAGGTCCTCGAGGCCGCCGTCGTCGTGCTTCAAGTCGGCGCGCCAGATGTACTTCATGGCGTTGCCGAGGCAGAACCCCATGTGCTCGGTGACGGTGATTGCTTCGATGCCGCTGGGGTGGCTGGTGTAGTGGCTGGGGTGGTTGACCGAATCATGCGCGGCGTCCTGGCGGTCCCATTCCTCTGCCGGGTCCGCCCCAGGATCGCCACCCCGGTAGCCCGTCACAGCTTCCCGGATCTTCTTCGCGTTTCCCGGGCCCCCGACGAGCTGGACGGGGTCGATGCCGGCTGCGTCGAGTTTGTCGGGCTTGGGTTTCTGAGGGGCGGGCATGTCTTTGGTGATCCATCCGCGGTCGAGGGCTTGTCCGATGGTGACGGCGCTGGTGCCCCATTGGTCTTCGCGGTGGAGGGTGTTGTTGTCGAGGGCTTCACCGATGGTGGTCACTTCACATCCTCCTGCAGCGGCTTGCCGCGCTCGTCCAGGCCTTTGCTGCGCAACCACACCAAGCGAATTTCCTTCTCGGCCCATTCGAGGTACTCGGTAGCGTCGTGCCACTCCCCGAGCCCTTCGGCTTGCTCGTGCAGATCACGCATGAGCTTGTCCAGTCGACTCTGGACGTCCCGGAGTGTGGCTTCTGCGCGGTCTCGTTCTTCGCTGGCCTGCATCATCTCGTTGAGATGGTCAGTGCCGGTGCGGTCGTGGCCGGAGATCCAGCTCATGGCTTCCGTCATGTGGGCGATGGTGGCCTGGGCGCCGGCGAGTTCGGTGGCGATCCGGTCGTAGTCTGCTGCCTTGTCGATGGTGGTCACTTGGCGGCTCCGAGAAGCGCGTCGTACTGCACGCGTAGGTGTCGGGCATCTTCGAGGGCATTGTGCAGGCCAGCGGGCTGTGCGGGGAGCTTCGGATTGCCGAGGCGGTGCTGTTCCTGGCGCAGATCGTTCGTCCACATCGGAATCCACGACGGCAGGTCGATCATCCGGCCGAACAGCTGCGCGAGGCAGATGTGGTCGTACGCGCCGTACCAGGCCCACAGTTCGGGGAAGCCGATGTTGCGGTGTCCGCGCAGCGCCGGGTTCGTGTACGGCTGGAACGGGTCGAGGAACCGGGCGACCTCGTCGCGGATGCGGTCGTGCGGTTTCCGCTCGGACGGGTCCACACCGAGCTTCGAGACGACGTTCGCCACCAGCCACGGGTGCCGTGCGATGCGGCCCCAGTCGGCGTCGGCGTTGACGGCGTAGTATTCGCGGCCGTCCTCGGCGACGATCCCGATGCTGATCAGGTCGATCGTCCGGCCGTCCTCGAGGAATTCGGTGTCATAGAAGTACTTCACTTGATGGCTCCTGCGGTGAGTCGGGCGATCTCCTCCACCGACTGCGACCCCGTCGCCTGCGCGACCGGTGTGCCCTGGTGGATTACGACGATGGTCGGCGACGCCATGATGAGGAACTCCTCGGCCAGCTCTGCGCTGTGCCCGATGTCGATGACGTGCACGCGGTATGTGGTGCCGGTGGCGAACTCTCGTGCGGCCTGCACGGTGTCTCGGGTGGTGCGTTCGCCCACGCCGTCGGTGATTCCGAAGATGACGATGGAGGGGTGGGTGGCTTGGATGACGCGCTGGGTGAACTCGTCGGGGGTCACGCTGCGGTCTCCTGTCGGTAGCCGTGTGCGGCAAGGACACCGACTAGATCCGGCCCAGTCCAGCCTTCGGGCTTGAGGACCTTGCCGTCGCTTCTCTTGAGCACGGTGCCGTCCGGGCCGATCTTGTCCAGATTGCTGCGGGTCACCTCCGCCGCGGCCGCATACGCCGCCTCCGGCCCCACCGTGGTGAGCAGCGATCCCCACGCGATGACGATCACGTCCAGCAGCCCGTCCACGTACTCGGCGAGATTGTCGTCGTAGTCGGCGTCCATGGTTTCGGCGTATTCCTCGGCGAGGAGGCGGGCGCGGAGTTCGCGGGTGTCTTCGTCGGGCCACGCTGGGCGGGTGGCGATGTGCTGGTCGGCGGCGCGCATGAACACTTCGACGCCGTCGAGTAGGCCTGGTAGGCCGCAGCAATCGAGGGTGAGGGGTTCGACGAGTTCGACGGTGGTTTCCCAATCGCGTCTGGCTCGGCGTTTGCCGAGGTGCCAGGCGATGGCGATGACGAGGGCGATTGCTGTGACGTTGGCGAGGAGGAGAGCGAGTGTCACGCGCGGTATCCGTTCAGTCGTTCGATGGCCCGTTGGTTTTCTTCGCGGCGGGCTTTGCTGCGGTAGTGGCTGGTGGTGGCGAACCATGCCCAGGAGGCGCCGAGGATGAGTCCGGCGATGTTGGCGACCAGTACGGATTCGGGCCAGATGGCGCGGGCTGCGATGTGTCCGGCGAGTGCGACGATCCACACGAGGAATGGGGTGATGCTCACGCGGTGTGGTCCTTCGGGTCGATGACGCCCACAACGACCGGGACGCCACGCGGCGGGAACTGGATGTGCGCCACCTTCGCGCCGTGCTTACGGGCATAGGTGACTGCCGGCTTTCGGTAGGCGAACGCGCGACGGCGGGCGTTGTAGTCGTATTCGCCGCCCATGCGGAACTCGACGCCATCATCGGAATCGAGGAACAGGACAAACAGGTCTGCGGCGCTCATTCGGTGGGTTCCTTCGAGATCGTGGCGATGTCCAGCCACATGCGCGCCGGCTCCCCCTTCACCGCGGGGTGGATGATCGGCATGTGCTTGGTCATCTGATCGGGGGTGTCGTCCTCAACGAGGTATGCGTCCACCAGGCCGTCACAGCACGCCTTCAACGTGGGCACGAGGTTGTCCGCGTCTCGCCTGCGGTTGTCCCGCGGCTGGTAGTGCAACGCCACGGTGACGTGCGACTGCCCGGTGGGGAGCTTCGCGTCGAGGGCGAGGAAGTAGGTGGCGCCGCGGATGGTCTTAGTGTGCTTGGCGCGGGTGGTCCAGTGCATTCGCTGGTTGGCGGTGAGCGGCGGTTTGTCCCACGGCAGTTGGATGGTGTGAACGGTCATCGGTCACGCATCCGCTGTCCGAGGTGCAGTGCCCCGACGATGAGGCCGGCGCTCACTGCGCTGACGAACGCGATGGTGAGTGTCGTGGTGGCGACGACCCCGAGGAACGAGAACCAGGAGTCCGCGGTCTCGCGGGTCATGGCTGCATCTCCCAACGCCGGAACATCGAATGCCAGAACAAGTAACCCGCTGTCAGGTAGGCGGCGAGCACCCCGAGCAGGAATCGCTTCACGCCACCTGCCCCTTCACCGTCGCATCGTGGATCGGACGCCCAGCCCACGACGCGTCACCCTCCTCACCCAACGCCTTGTTGAGCTGGTCGACGGTGGTGGTGGGCTTCTGCCGGAAGAACTCGGTGATCTTCGGGCCGGGCCAGCCGTTGCGCTTCATCCGGAGGACGGCGGCGGTTTCGTGGGGCACCGTCTGCGGGTCGCGGGCGTCCAACGCCTGGATGAGTTCGTGGGCGGTGCGGGGAATGCGGTCGGGGGTGGCGATCACGCGGCAGCCTTCCCGGTCGTGGCGTCGAGGTCGATGAATCCGTCAGCAATCAACCGATCCACGATCGCGTGGGCAGCGTCGAAGTTGCTGCGCTGCGACGGATCAGCGGCCGTCTCTGCTGCGTAGGCGCGGCCGGCCTGCATCGCGGCGAGGATGGCGTCACCACGGCGACGCTGCGGGTTGGCGAGGGCGTGGGCGTTCATGCGGCGAGGCTCCTTCGTTCGGTCGTGTAACACGCATCGCACAACCCCCGCGCCTTGTGCCGCACCACCCCATCCCGACTCCGGCGACGCGGCCACATCGTGCGTTCACATCCCACGCACGGACGAGGCCACGCATTGCGAGAGCGAGGGGCGCGGCGGGCGGTGGTGATGGGGATGACGGGGGCGAGGGGTTCGGGTGCGGGTGGGTGGGCGATGGTTTCGAGCATGAGGCGGGTGCGGGTGTCGCCGCGGCAGATGACGGTGGCGATCAGGACGCCGTCGGGGGTGTCGCCGTAGGCGAGTGCTTCGCGGGCGCAGGGTTGTTGCAGTGGGCAGACGAGGCACATGTCTTGGGCGGCGATGGTGTGGGGGTTGAGGTGCCAGAAGGGGTAGTCGCCGGGTTGTTCGAAGCCGGGTTTGTTGCGGCAGGGTGGTGTGGTTGGCACCTGTGTGGCCCCCTTCTGCTGTGCTCGTAACCGCGTGTCGGAACTACGTGAAGTATGTCGTAGTTGCGGGGGTTTCTCGAGTGGCAGGAGTGGGTTTGTGTGTTACGGATCTACGGTTGTGGTTTCAGGCGGGGCGTGGCGGATCATCCTGCATGATTACGGCCAGCAGGAGACCCGCCCACACGGCGATCCACAGCGCGGTCACGTAGGCCCCGGGTGCTGGGCCAGCCACGGGTCCTGCAGGCCGAGCCACAGCGGAACCTGGTCGAGCTTCTCCCCCAGCACCTTGAGCGCCTTGTCCCGCTCGGCGCGGGCCTGGTTGCGTTCCTTGGCGAGACGATCGATGACCTGAGCGTCGGCCTCGGCCTGGTCCACGAGAGCGTCCCGCTGGCGCTTGAGGTCTTCCGCCCCTGCGAAGTGGAGGTTGAGCACGTTCACGCGGCTGTCCAGGTGGCTCTGCGCCGCGGCCTTCCACTGGTCACGCTCTCCCTCTGCTTTCTCTGCACGCTGGCGCTCCTGACCGAGCGCGTCTGCGAACTGTCGGATTCCGCGCTTCTGTCGTTCGTTGCGGGCGCGGAGTTCGGCGACTTCGGCGTGGTCGGCGGTGAGCTTGTCGTACTCCTCGCGTCCGATCAGGACGAATTCGAGGTTGGTGAAGGCACGAGCCATGGGTGGGTTCTCCTGAGAGTGAGGGATGGGTCAGGCTCGGGCGATGCCGGCGTTCGCCCACATCATGGCCTCTTCGATCTTCGTGTAGGCGAGGGCCTTCTCGCGGCCCTCGGGCACGTTCTCGTCGACCATCATCGCGAACAGCAACGCCGCGGTACGGGTGTCCTCGTGCGCCGAGATGGTGGCCTGATCCTTCGGCGGGTGATGGGTGAAGCGGTTGGTGAGGTGGTCGGGGGCGACGTCCCAGGGGAAGCCGTCGGAGGTGGTGCTCATGGGGTGGTGCCTTTCGTGTCGATTGTGTGGTGCCAACGCCTGTGCACGTCAGCCAACTCGTCCCGGTGCGCCCCGTCGTTCCCGAGGATCGCTGCACCGCACCGGGGGCAGTACCAGAAGTCGATTTGGTGGGGTCCGTGGCCGCCGAGGCGACCGAACCCGAACACCAACGGCGCCCCGCTCACAGGAACGCCATATCCGACCACCCCAACGGACTGTCAGGGTTGGCGAGGAACGCAAGAATCCCGGAACGGGAGTACTTGCCCGTCATGTCCCGCAGCCACTTCGACCCACCATCCAGGCTCGGGCATTGGAACACCGAGCACGAGCCCAGATCGAACGCCTGGAAGTGATGCCGGTGCGCGGTCACCCACACCTGCGTGGCGTGCGCATCCGCATCGCCGCGGACCTGGCCGTCGAGCCACTTGGTGAAGCCGGTCGCGTCGTTGCCGGCGATCTTGTGGCCGTGGTTGAAGCCCAGGCGGACACCGCCGGCTGTGGTGGTGTAGACGTTCATCTGGTCGTGCGGGATCGTCCACTGCACGTGGTCGAACTCCGGCCGGGCCGACAGGATGCGGCGCAACGTTTCGGCGAGGAATGCGCCTCCGCTGTCGGAGTCGGAGGTCTGATTCTTCGCCCCGCCGAGTCGGCCCATCTCCGTGTGGTTGCAGAGGACGGACACGAACTGTGCCTGTTCGAACTGCGGGAACAGGGTCTTGGCGTAGAGCTCCCACACGTCGAGGACGAAGTTCATCTGTCCGCGCAGGTTCAGTTCGACCGTGAAGAGTTGGGAGGCGTAGTTGCCGGCGCAGCCTTCGAACGGGTCGCCGTTGTTGGCGATGATCAGTTCGGTGATGTTGTGGTCGCGTGCCATGCGATCCAGCCACTGGTCGACGTTGGCGAGGCCGTCCAGGAGGCGTTGTTGGGTGGCGGCCACTCCTCCGCCTTCGCTCTTTCCGCCTTGGATGTCCGCGAGGTTCACCACTGCGGTGACCGGTGTTCCGGGCCGTGTGTGGCGTGTCCGGGTGGGCAGCTTCCATGACCGGACAGCTTTGCGGCGTTTGTCGATCTCGGTGTCGGGGAGGCGGCCTTGGGGTTTGCGGCGGAATCGGGCGCTGTAGGAGTAGAGCTGCACCAGGTCGCGGTCGCCGTCTTTGGCGCGGGCGGATTGTTGCCAGGTGGACATGCGGATGGTGTCGTCGACGACCTCGAACACGGATGCGTCGAGGTTGAACAGGGCGAACACCGGTGTCCAGTCCGAGTGGATGGGTTTGTTGACGGTGACGTTGCGGATTTCGGCGCCGTCGGGGGTGAGGTCGATGCGGCCCTTGTTGTGGGGGTCGGTGTCGGGCTTGGGGGCGAGTGCGGCGAGTTCGTCCGCGACCGTGCTCATGAGGCCTTCCGGTTGTGGCGGCGCGCTTTGCGGGCGGCCTTGTTGCGGGCCCGCCGGCGTGCCACCTCGTCGTCCGGTGTGCCCGGGCTGCGCGGCAGTCCGCGGGTGAGCTGGTCCATTGTCTTCTTGTACTGGTCGAGGGCGGCGTGGAACTCGTCGAGCGTGCGGACGTAGGGGCCTGGGCTCATGCTGCGAGGGTCTCCTGGGTTTGGTAGCCGCAGGGGCATTCGCGGCGTTTGTGGGTGCGGACAGCGGACACGGAGACGCGGACACCGCGGGAGAGGAGCCATTGCCAGACGGTTTTGGCGCCTCCCCATTCGTTGAGGTGGGTGTCGATGGTGGCGCGGTCGGCTTCGGTGAGGGTGTCGAGGTATTGGGCGATGGTGCAGCCACGTCCGGTCATAGCCAGTAGCACTCCGACGAGGGGACGAACTGCGCTTTGGTCTCGCTCCAGGCGAGCGGCTGGGGATCGTCTGCCATGCGGGCGTCCGGTCCGCTGATGGGGCGTTGGACGCGGATGACGCCACCTCGGGCGTAGTGGTCGAGCGCGTCCCGCCCGGGGTAGTCGACGATGTGCTCTGCGGCGGTGCTGCCGCACACGAGCGGACGCGGCGGGGCCTCGGGCGCAGGGGCTGCCTGCCGAGGAGCGCGTCCGACTGGGCGGCCGTAGAGGTCACGCCACCGGGCTCCGACCTTGTTCACCGGGTCCCCGGGGAACCAACTGCGCACGTTGATTGATGGGATGCCGATGAGAGACATGAGTTCGTCAAGCGTCTTGTTGACGATGCGGTCCAGGTAGCCGGTCCAGGTGGGGCGTCGGAGTCCGGGGGTTGTCCGGTTGACGATGCGACCGGTCATGCGGTGTCCGGTCGGTACAGGACCACCAGCGGCCCGTCCTCGTTGTCCACGATGTACTCCGTGGTGTCTTCACACTCGTTGCCGATCGCAAACCAGCACCGCCCGGACGGCATATCCCACGCCTCATACACAGTGCCGGTCTTCGTGCCCCGGATGACCGTGCCACCCGGCAACGCATCGAGCACAGCGACCAAACCGGCGGCGTCACTGGGGGTGGCGACGGGGGTGTAGCCGGCGGAGCGGACACCGGACATCACAGCGGACATGATCGGGTCGTTCCAGCTCACGCCGCCTCACCGGCCTTGGTGTAGCGGCGTTCGAACTCGGGCCCAGCGAGCACCTCAAGGCGGCCATCGGCGTGCTTGACGATCCAGTCCCCCGGGTTGACGCCCGCCCACGTGTAGGGGCCGATCTGCAGGCTGGCGGTATGGAACTCACCCCGGAACCGGTTCACGTGGACCATCACGTCGAGCTGATCGCGGATCTCATCCTTGTTGCCGACAGCCCGGTCGGTGTCGAGGATGAAGCGGACAGCCCGAACACTCGCAGGACGCGGAGTGTACGAATGGGGATCCGTCTTGCGGGTGCGTGCCATCGTGCTCACGCCCCGATCTCGATCAGCTCGACACCCTCAGGCACCTCCACAGTCACCCGCACCGAATACTCGGTGTCCGGGTCCTGCTCGATCCTGATCGGCCACCCGGGGAGCGCGGCGGTCTCGTCGACCTGGCCGATGGTGGCGTGCCAGCAGCCGGACAGGGTTTCGAGCCCGAGGGCGACCTGGAGGCGTTTGTTGCCGTGGATCAGGTGGAAGGTGGCGCCGTCGTAGGCGCTGTATTCGTCGCTGTAGTGGCCGGCTGTGTCGCGGATTTCGACGAGGTCGTCGGAGTATCCGGTGAAGGTGAGGGTTCGGGGCACACGCCTACGGTAGGGGCGTAGTTACGTCTGGCTACGAATAGTGGTAGCACCCCAGTTCAGGGGCAGTATGCGGTTTCGGCGGCGTCGATGATGTCCATGGATTGGGAGAGGAGGAAGCCGGAGTCGACGAGGATTCTGGTGACGTCGGCTTTGGTGGAGCCGGTGTCGAGTTCGCCGCAGATGTTGTGTCCGAGGTTGATGAGGTCGGTGCGGCTGTTGGAGGCGCGGACCTGCGGGTCGAGTTGCAGGATGTAGCGGTCGTCGGCGCCGAGTGTGGGGCGGTTGGTGGTGGGGATGGTGACGGGCCGGCGCACGGTGGTGGTGGGTGCAGCGGCCGTGGTGGTTTCGGCTGTCTCCGCGACCACGACCGGCTCGTCATCTTGCTTGAGCAGTTTGGGCACGCCCCAGATGGCGACCAGCACTCCGATGAGGATGGCGCAGTAGGCGAGGGCTTTGAGGTTGCCGCGGGTGGCGCTGGTCATGGGGTGGTCCTTTCGTCCGGGTGAGTATCGCTCACCCGGACGACTCCGCTACGCCCTACCCGGTCGGCTCGTCGCCTTCCGCCTCGACGGGCCACCGCTCATCAAGTTGCTTCTGAGTCCAGTCCTTCGCTCCGACCGCGCCGACACCCAGCCCAGCGAACAGGCACGCGACAATGGGCGGAGAAACCAGGCACAGGACGGTGATCACCGATCCGACCGATAGGAAGACGCCAAGAACGATCACTCGTCGGACCAGCTTCCGCGAGATGAGTGGCGGCTTAAACCTTTCGACGGCGGCGTCGATGGCTTCGCGCCACTCGTCGTTCTGCTCGATGGCCTCGGCGAAGGACTCGAACGCGTTGGTGTCGTAGTCGCCGGCCTCATACGTTTCGGCCAGTCTGGCAAGGGACGGAAGCGTGAATGTCGTGTCGTGCAGGTTGAGTCGGATGGACTCGGCGAGGGCGGCGAACTTGCCGTCGGGGTCGGCGAGGGTGGTGAACCTGCTCGGGTCTATGAAGAAGGACCGGTCCATCGCTGGAAGGTTGACGCGGTCGAGCTTGAATGTGGCCGACGAGTTGAGGAACTGCTGCATGGCAGACAGCCCGGACGGGTTGAAGGATGCGCGCAGCTTCTCCATGAGTCCGGTGTGGGCCTTGGGCATCTGGATGCCTGCGATGAGCTGCCGCATCGAGTCGCTGACCGGCACCTGGAAGGCGCTGATGGAGCGGGTGAACTGTTCCCGCATTTCGGGGGTCATGACGTGGATGGTGTTGTTTTGTGCGAGTGCGTTGGAGATGGTGGGTCCGAGCACGTTCTGCACGGTGCGGTTGTTGTGCGCGATGATGTCGGCGATGGTCCCGCGGTAGTCGGCGGGCTGGTCGTCCTGGTCGGGCCCGTTGCCGGTGGGCTCGTCGTTCTCGTTGGGCTGGGGGGCGTCGTGCTGGTCGGTCATGGGCGGTTCCTTCTGTCGGTGATCTTGCTGGTTCGATTATGGCGGCGAACGCGGACAGGCCCGGCAGCGGTGGCAACTGCCGGGCCTGTCGTGTCGTTACTGCCCACCGTCCAGTACGGCGAGGATGCGTTTTCCGGCTTCAGACAGGCCGAACTCGTAGGAGTGCTTTCCGTCGTCGGAGTGGGCGAGGTCATCGGCTTCTTCTCGCACCCGGTCGAGGGTGTCGAGGAGTGCGGGCAGGTTGTTCCGCGCCCACACAATCAAATCGGCGTCATTTTCCTCGATGACGCCACCTTCCTCGTACTCGTAGTTCCCGGCTACCGCGTCGTACTGTTGACTGTCCCCAATCTTGAACCCGCCCCCAGATGGGCGTACCTCCCACGGTCCAGGTGTTGCTGCGGCGTCCAGGCGCCGACCTTCCGCGATCGTCTCGTTCATGTTCACGATCGGTCCTCCTGGGTGTTTTCCGATGCTCCTGTGTCCACTGACTTGTCCGACACAACCTCCGTGAACGGCGCCCACTCCTCTAGGTCATCGTCCATATCGCGGGACCACATCGTGCCGTCGGCATGAACTTCCCACCCACGCGGCCCCGGCTTGAAACGCCGGTACATGCTTCCGACGTTGTCGGTCACCTTCTGCACGTCTTCGGGCACGTCGTGCAGCTCGTACCACTTGCGGGGCTCAGGCACGAATCCGCTGGCTTCGGCGCAGGTGCCTTCGTGCCCGTCGGGCGTGGCGCATGCGCCACGACTGCAGTAGTTCGGGCCGACGTCAGGCTTGCGTTCCTGCTCGAGGTGGGTGAGCAGGGCCCGGATGCCGGCACGGGTCACGTTGCGCTGGAACTCTGACGATCCGTCCCAGTCGATGAGGTTGGTCGATGGTTGTTCGGCCATGACGTATGCGTGTTCGGCGTTGAAGCTGATCTGCGCGTATTCGTCGATGCGCTTCTCGTCGGCCTGCTCACGCTCTTTCAAGTCCGCGACCAGACGGAGGTCCACGGACAGCACCCTGGTGTCTGCGGTGAACAGTTCGTCGATGAGGTTTGCGGCGGCTCGGATGGTGTTGGGGGTGATGTTGGTGGTCATGTCAACGTCTCTTCTCAGTGGCCATCAGGCCGTACGGATCGATCAGGCCGGTGGTGGCGAGGCGCTGCGCTTCGCGGATGGCGACCCACCACATCGAGAACACGAACACTCTGGTGAAGGCTTTGGGTCCGCGGTGGTCGATGACGAGCCAGTTGCGGCGGCCGTCGATGCGGCTGGAGTGTTTGGAGCGTTCGACTCGGATGCGGCTGCGATCACCGCGGCTCGTGGTGGTCATGCGGACGCCTTCTCGGGTTCGGGCTTCACGTCGTCGATCATCGGACTCTCGGGGTCTTCCCAGTACACGGAAATCACGTAGCGTCCGGGTGGCTGGTCGAGCAGCGCGTCGTCGAACTCGAGGTCGTACTCGCGAAGAACGCACCCGATGTACGGGACTGTCCAGCCGTATCCGTAGTGGTACGTGTGCGGCACGCCGTGGAAGGTCCATTCGTATATGCCGTCCCATGGCGGAACGCCGCCCAGCTCGTCGACTATGCCGTCTTCTGGGGTCACTTCGTCGGCGTCGATGCCGTTGTGTACGTGCGGTTTGTCGCACTCGGAGATTCCGGTGCAGTGTGGGGCGCCGGGGCATTCGAGTGTGTAGGTGAACTCGTTGGGGTCTTCGGGGTCGGGTGCTTTGGTGATGATGTGCTTGGTGGTCATGGGTGGTTCCTTGGGGTTGTGGGGCGGCCCAGCGGTGTGCCGGGCCGCCCCGTGATGGATCAGTTGAGGTCAGGGGTCAGAACGGGGGCTCGTCGTCGCCACCGAACCCACCCGAGGAACTCCCCCACGGGTCATCGTTCTGACGCGACTGCCGGCGACCCCCACCGCCGGAGTTGGCGCGCTGCACCGACGCCGTAGCGAACCGCAACGTCGGACCCACCTCGTCGACCTGCACCTCGTTGGACTGACGCTGCACGCCGTCCTTCTCGTAGGTACGGATCTTGTGCCGGCCGAGCACCATGACCTGCATGCCCTTGCGGAGGCTCTCGGAGATGTGTTCGGCGTAGTCACGCCAGGCGGTGCACCGGTACCAGGTGGTGTCTCCGTCTTCCCACTGGTCGCCGTTCTTGATGCGTTCGGTGACGGCGATGTTGAAGGTGGCGACAGCGGCGCCGGACGGGGTGAAACGGAGCTCGGGATCGTTGCCGAGTGATCCGATCAGCGTTATCTGGGCTGAGGCCATGGGTGGTTCTCCTGTTCGGTGGGTGCCGAGTCCTGTGGGATCGGCGTGAGGTCGAGCCGTGGGGCCGGGCGGGCACATCTCCAATGCGTGTTGCAGAGGAAGAAGTGCCCGTCCGACTTGCACACGCGGCAGTCGGTCACGCTGCGTTGTGTTCGGTCGCGACGATTGCGGCCCTGAGTGCGTCGACGACCTGCCGTGCCTTGTCGAGATCAGCCTTGAAGATGACCCATTCGTCAATGCCATCGAGGTCGTCTCGGTGGAGCACGCTGATGGCGATGTCTCCGTCGAGAAGGTTGTCGATTCGGAGGCCGGCCGCGTCGACGCCTTCGAGCTGTCCTACCCCGGCGCTCATGCTGCGACCTCGGTGTCTGCGAGGTACTTCTCGGCTGCGGCGTCGAGTTCGGTTATGTCCTCGGCCACCGTGTGCAGACGCTGCAACGCATCCAACTTGTCCGGCCGGTAGCCCTGCCAGTGCATGTCACCGACCTGGACGACGGGCACACCCTGGTAACCGAGCAGGACGATCGTGTCGCGGGCCTGGGTGTCGGTGTCGACGTTGCGGAACGTGTACGGGGTGCCCTGCTTGTCGAGGTGGCGTTTGGTGGCGTTGCACTGGGGGCAGCCGGCGGGGCGTCCGAAGACGGTGATGGGTACGGGGTTCATGCTGCGTTTCCGTTCTGTGTGGTGGTTGCGGGTTCGGCGGCCCACGATGCGGCGACCGCTTCGCCCAGGGCGATGATGTGCATGTAGTGGGCGGTCCACCGTCCGACGTCGGCGGGGTCGCGGTGTTCCCATTCGGCGCCCTGGCGGCGCTTCACTTCGGCGGCGAGCCCGTCGAGGGTGCCGGGTCCCCAGCAGCCGGCCTGCACTTGGTGGCCGTCCTTGGTGCGCCAGATGGTGACGGTGATGTTTTCGGAGCCGACGGGGCCGATGGTTAGGTGGTGCTGGGTGTGGGTGATGTCGGCGTTGCCCCCGACGCGGGCGTTGCCCCCGACGCGGGCGTTGTCCCAGACGCGGGCGTTGCCCCAGACGCTGGCGTTGCCCCCGACGCTGGCGTTGCCCCAGACGCGGGCGTTGCCCCCGACGCGGGCGTTGTCCCAGACGCGGGCGTTGCCCCAGACGCTGGCGTTGCCCCCGACCCAGCAATCACCGTCCTGAGACAGGTTCCGCTCGTTCTCGATCCAGCCGCCCAGATCGCCTGCCTTCACACCGTGAAGCGGAATGTCACGGAGCGCCTTGATGCGGTGCAGGGTGCGACCCGGGAACTCGCTGGTCTCGGTGGCGAGTTCGTACTTGGTGCTCACTTGGTCTCCTGGATGTCGAAGGTGTAGCGGTAGATGGTTTGGACGTGGACGCCGTACATGTCCGCGAGGACGGCTACTGGGGTGCCGAGGGTGCGGGCTTGGCGTATGGCGGTGATGTCGTCGTGGGTGAGTTTGCGGGGGCGGCTCAAGGGGCCTCCTGGTCCGGCTGGGGTGTGGTGGGGGTGAGTCCCATTCCTGCGGAGAGGGAGCCGACGAGTTGGGTTATGGTCGCGATGGCTTCGTCTTTGGGGACGCCTTCTGCGCAGACGCGGAAGTTGGCGAGGCCGTCGTCTCGTTCGCTGTAGGCGACTTCGAACACGTGCTGCGTGTCGGTGTCGGGGTTGGTGTGGGGTGTGGGGTTCATGGGTGGTTCCTTCGTTGTTGGCGGCGTTTGTTGTTGTTGCAGGTGCGGCAGAGGCCGTGTGCGGCGTGTTCGACGGTGCCGGGGTGGTGTTGGGGGTTGGATTGGTTGGGGCGGAGGGGTTTTCGGCAGGGGCCTTGGCAGTGGGTGGGGCGGGGTTGTTGGGTTTTGGTGCGGGGGGCTTCGTGGCGGTCTTGGGTGAGGAGGGTGTGGAGGTGGGGGTCGGGGGTGAGTGGTGTGGTGTGGTGTTTGCGGGCCCAGTGGTCGAGGGCGAGGGAGTCTTGCGGGGTCCATTCCACGGTGGTGGTCATGAGTGCACTCCGAGAGATTCGGCTACCGCGGCAAACAGGTCCCTTGCTGCGGGTGGGGTGACTGCGTTGCCGGCCTGGCGGACCTGTTCACGCTTGTTGCCGAGGATCGTGTAGTCGGTGGGGAAGGCCATGCCGCGGGCGATTTCGTGGGGCTCGAGCATGCGGAACATGCAGTCCTCGACCTTGGGGGTGGATGCCTGGGCGAGCGCGTGGTGCATACCGGATGCGGCGAAGGTGTCGTAGGGCTCGCTGACGGGCTTGGTTGTGTTGTTGGCGCGCAGTGGCACGACGAAGGCGTAGCGGTCGTGGGTGGTGAGGGTGCCGTATGGCTCGTCTGTGGTGCGGGCGGTCCCGTTGCTGTAGTAGGGAACGAGCAGCGCGGTTTCGTTGCGGGTGGTCATGGTGCGCAGCGGATCCGCGGCGGAACGTGCTTCCTTTCCGTCGCGGCCTTCAACTGGGACGAGGAGCGCTTTGGATGCGGTGGTGTGCAGGGTGCGCAGGACGTCGTCGGTAGACCAGGTGCGCACGCCCGGGCGTCGCTCGAAGGTGTTACCGGCCACCTCTGCAGTGAAGGGTCCGGCATGCTTGACCAGGCCTGCCTCGATTCGAGCGAGGGTCTTGGCCGACAGGGGCTTGTCGCGGTCGCCAATGCGCTGCCCTTGGATGGACCAGTCGATCGCGGCGGACGCGGGCAGCCATCCGGGTTCAAGGATGCTGTTGCGGCAGGCGACGTTGGGGCAACGCCACACGTACTGAGCTCGGTAGCGGCCCCACGGTGCGTCGGGCTTCTTCCATGACTGGACCGCCTGGACCTGGGCGTCGCAGCTGGGGCAGTAGGCGCGCGGGCGGGTCCACTTGTCCAGGTCGGGGGCGGTGTTGCCGTCGCGCCAGAACACGATGTAGATGCGGTCGCGGGACTGCGGCGCGGGTAGGCCGGCGGCCTGGGCGTGCATCGAGTTGAGGTAGACGACGCGGTGTCGGTAGCCGAGCAGCTGCATGGCTTGCAGCCATGCGGGCCACATGACCCATTTGGCGGCGTCAACGACGTTCTCGACGATGACGGCCCGGTAGCGGTGGTGTTCAGCGAAGCGCGGGACGTCCCACATGGTGGCGCGGGAACGTTCGGCGGCCTCATCGGGCAGGAGCTCGCCGAACAGGTCCGGTTCGCCGGTGGCGCCTTCGTTGCGTTTGCGGCCGCGTGCGACGCTGTGGTTGGTGCAGCTTGGGCTGGCCCACAGTATGTCGGTCCTGGGGAACAGTCGCGGATCGACCTGGGAGACATCGGCGCAGGCGTGGTCGGCGTCCGGGTGGTTCGTGTTGTGCGTGTCGATCGCGAGTTGCCAGTGGTTCGCGGCCATGCGGACCTGCAATCCGGGAACAGCGGTTGCGCCGGTTGACGATCCGCCGGCTCCGCAGAACAGGTCGGTGATGGTGAGCGTCATCGGGTGTCGGTCTCCTGGGCGAGGTCGAGTAGGTCGTGGGCGTACTGGTGGCCGTCGGTGTCGACGTTGAACAACAACGGCAGAGCATCCGGATCGCCGATCAACGCGGCGAGCTCCGCGGCCGTCACCGGCGTGCCTGACGCGTGAACTGGCGGTTGAACTCCCGTTCTTCGCGTTCGAGGTAGGCGGTACAGGCGGGGCAGCCGTAGCAGAACATCAGGTGCCGGTCGTCGACGTGGTCGGGCCGGTAGCGTTCGTCGGCGCGGGGGTTCCAGTAGTTCATGCGACGTCGGCTGTTATGGCGGCTTGGGCGATGCGGTTGCGGATGTTGCCGTAGGCGGGGTGGTGGTCGCGTTCGCGGTCGAGTCGGCGGGCGATTTCGAGTGCGTGGGTGTGGCTGGGGGTGTCGCGGTGGCGGCCGTGGTAGTTGCCGGTGTCTCGGGTGTGGCCGTTGTGGCGCATGCGGGTCTCCTGTGGGTGGTTCCGTGGGGTGCGCTGGCAGGCGCGGGTGGTGCGTGCCCGGGCGGTGAGTCGAACACCGCTGGTTTCCCCGGGTGGGGCCGGTCCGGGCTGTGGTGCTAGAGGCCGACTGCGGTGTCGCGGTAGCGGTCGTACGCGGCGTCCGCACGGTCCCAGAACTCGCAGGGATCGTCGATCGACCAGTTGTCCGCGTCGTCGATCAGCTCGGCGCGCTCGAACTGCAGGCGGTGGATCTCGTTGTGGTTGGCCTGGTATCGGGCCACGAGGGCGGGGTGGTCGGTGCAGTCGGTGCGGCGGGACCAGGTGGCGATGTTGTTCTGGTCGTGGCGCAGGGCGGCGAGCTTGTCGTTGATGGCGTCTATGGGGGTGAAGGCGTAGCTGGGCATGGGGTGTTCTCCTGTCGTGCGGGTGGTTCCTGGGTTGGGCTGGCAGGCCCTGGTCAGAGTCCGAATTCGATTGCGATTTTGTGGCGGTTTTCGGCGCGCATGGCGGCTTCGTAGGAGGCGACGATGGAGGCGCGTTGGTGGCCGGTGGTGTTGCGTATGCCGGCGGCGATTTGGCGGCGGCGTTGGCGGAGTATGCGGAGTTCTTCGTGGTGGTTCATGGGGTGGCTCCTTGGGGGTGGGGGCTGGCAGGCCCGGTGTGGCTGATGGGACGAACGTTATGCGAAACCTTCGTCGTAGTCAACACGAAACTACGATCTATTCCGCGAGACCTGCACCACATCATTCGGGCGGTGTTTCGGCCGATCCGACCCAACCTTCCCCCGACATCCCCAGCCAGACCGCGATTCCTGCCGCCTGTGCGCCCCGTGGACGCGTCGACACCACCACCCCGGACTGATTGCCCACCACAGCGGTGCCGACGCAACTACGATCCCGCTACGCCGCGTGGCGCTTCTTCGCCAACCGCGGAATCATCCGCGGAACGCATGGCATCTTGCGCGTGACCACTTCGCCCTTCGAGTTCTTCATCGTGCACGGATACATCACCTCGGCCCCGCACTGCGGACAGTCCCGGTCGACCGCGTCATTGACCTGATACGCCCCCGGCACCGGCGGTCCCTCCGCCCGGATCGGCAACCCAATCAGGCCCGGATCCGGCGCGGTGATCCCGTGCCGGACGTCGTTGCGCACCTGGCGGGCCTCGAGGGCGAGCCGGTCCTCACGCTCGGCACTGTCCCGGCGGGCCTCGCGTGCGAGCTTGACCAGATCGCCGACGGAGATGCTCCGATCCCGCGGCTCGCGGTAGTACGCGGTGACCGCGCCCAGGAGGTGGGCTTCGTCGAAGCGGTAGGAGTCGAGTGCTTCGGCCCATGCAGCGATACGGAGCTTGTCGTCGGCGGTAATGCGGTCGTCGAACAGGGCAGCGCGTCCGAGGGCGGCACCGACGGCAAGGACGGTGGCGGGGCTGGCGTTGATGCTCATCGGGTGGTTCCTTCGTTGATCATGGCGTTGGCGAGTTCCTGAGCGGCGTTCATGTAGCCCAGGGCTTTCGACGTGGGCTTGCCGATGCCCGGGCGGCGCCCGGGCCCGCCGGCGGTTCCGGTAGGGGCGAGTGCAGTGCCCGGCGCGGCAGCGGCGGGCTGGCTGCGGTTGCGGATCACTTCGGACACCAGCGACGGCAAGACACCGGGTCCGAGGTTCGGCTTGGTGAGCCACAGTTCGAGCGCGGCCCGGACGTCGGTGTCGGGGGTGCCGCCCTTGAGGAGTTCACCGGCGCGCATCGCGAGCATGGTCCGAGATGCCTGGGGGTGTTCGCTGGGGATGACCGCTCGGACGAGGCGCCAGCCGTCGACATCGACAGGCTTACCCGAAGGCCGCTCGTCGCGCTGCGGATCGCTCGCGCCCGCGTCACTTACGTGAGATGCCTCTTTAGGTGAGTAAGTATCTGTATGGGTCGGGTCGGGTCGGGTTGAGCGAACTTCGCCGGAAGTTCGCTCGGTGTTCGCGCGAACATTCTTCGAACGCTTCTCGTCCCTCGCGGCGCGCATACGCTCTCTAGCTGCGGTTCTGTCCTTCTCGACGTGCTCTTTAGTGGGCTGCCGCTCGCCCCATTCGTGGAATTGGTAACCGCCTTCTGCTTCGAGCCAAAATCCGGCCTGTACCAATTTCCTCGCGAGGGATTTCGATCCGAACGACGTCACCATGTGGTTGGGGACGAATCCGTCGGTCAAAGTGGAGGCGCACCATGACCCGGCGCGGACCCACATTCCCATCGCTGCATTGCCGGCCGCGATGGTCTTCGCATGGAACGCGAGGTTGTCGTCGACTTTGAACCAGGGCATCTCAGCCGGCTTTCTGTGCAGGGAATGGGTGGTTCCGTGGGCGGTGATTCGGTGGCAGTCCGAGCTCGTCTCGCAGCCGGGCGACGGTGAACAACGTCCACCTGGTCACCAGGGCGATGTCCTGATCGGTCGCCCCTTCGCGGTGCATGTTGCGGATCAGGATCCGTCGGTCGTATGGGGACAGAAGCTCGCCGGGCTCGCGCCCCTCCCGCACCAGGCGGTACAGGAGGGGCGCATCGAGCGGTCTCACCGGATAGGGCGCATGACCGGCGCCCAGTCGGCGAAGGTGGCGAACACCTTCGGGCAGGGGCACACGAACGCGTAGCGGCTCGCCACGACCTCGCCTCGGTGTGGGTGGCACAGCATGACGTAGGCGAGGCGGGGGGCGATGCGGCATCGGTGCACACCGAGGAACCAGGCCGCCGGCATCACACAGTCAGGGAGGTGTTCCCAGGGTGTGACGCGGCCGATCTGGCAGCGCGGTGCGAAGTCGAGCGCGGCGAGAGTGTCGGTTTCGAGGATGCTGGTCATGAGGCGTTCCGATCGGTCCAGCCGCGGCCGTAGGTGTGCCGTATGCGTCCGACACCGTCGCGGCCGTAGTAGAGGTCGCGGTCGATGTGTCCGCGGCGGATGTCGTCGTCGAGGTGGCCGTTGTGCCATACTTCGCGGCCGTCGAGGTCGGCGAGGCGTCGGCAGCGGTAGACGCTCATGCGTTCTATGGCGCCGCGGCGTGCGTCCTTGCGGCTGTTGTAGGCGTGTTTTCCGCAGGCGGGGCACAGGAAGTAGGTGGGACGGTCGGGGCATTTCGAGGGGCGCTTCTTGTTGTGCTTCACGACGCCACCTCGGCATCGAATCGGGCCACGAGCCGGTCGATCCGGGCGGTGCCGAGGGACTGTTCGAGTGCGATCTGCAGTTCGATCGGCGCCGACAGGTAGAGCTCGGTGATTATGTGCACGGGTATCGACAGCTTCTTGGTGTCTCCGGCGCGGCGGGCGCGCAGGTAGGCGTTCTTCGATTCGCGGCACGGGGGGCAGGGGGTTTCCTTGCGGCGCACGTGGGCCTGGTAGCCGGAGTAGGTGCCGCACTGCGGTACGGGGCGGCCCTTCTTCGGTTTCTTGGCGCGGAGTTCGTTGCGGTAGGTGTTGTGGGCGAGTCGGCACGGGTCGCAGGGGGTTTCGCCGCGTCGGGCGTGGGCGAGGAATCCGGCGTGGGTGCCGTGGTTGTTGACGCTCGTCACGAGGTGCTGGTCTCTTTCGCGGATGTTGGGGTGGGGCGCCGGCCCGGGTTGGTCGGCGCCCCCGTGTGGGTGGTTCCGTGTGGGGTTACGCGGCGGCCGTGCCCGGCTCGCCTCCCAGTTCCATCTGCCCGTCCGACGTCTCCGACTCCGCAGCGCGGATCGCCTCGAGACGAGTTGACATCTCAGCCTTGAGTTCAGCCTTCTGAGGCTCGGTCAGGTGCGGCGCGTAGTAATCCCACGCCTTCTTCAACGTCACAGCCGAATCGCAGGCCCGAACCTTGCCGATCATCTCGGCGAACTCGGACGTGCTGGGGCCGGGCTCGGGCTCCGGTTCCGGATCGGGTGCAGGTCGATCCTCACTCCCCCGAGCTTCGGCTGCCTCGTGCAGCTCTCCCTTGTGCCACAGGTCCAGTGCGGCACCGAAGCGCATGCCGGAGTTGCGCAGCGCGTCACCGATCGCTTCCTTGACGGCATTGGCGCCCTGCTTGCCCTCTGCGTCGCCGTAGCCGAGGCGGGTGACACCGCAGATGGTGAGCTTGATCCACAGTCCGCCGTGGCGGTCAAAGCGCGGCAGGCCGTGCTCGTCGTAGGCGAGCGGTTCCCAGGTCCATTCGGGATCGACGTCGAGAAGCCGGTCGGTCAGTGCGGCGTGGCCGACGTAGTCGAGATGGACGGCGGGCAGCCCGTGCCAGCCGCCGCATTCGCGGCACTTGCCCTTCTCGGCGTTCTTCCGCGTGGGCTTGGGGAGCTTGCCAATCTGGTTCTCGGGGAACGGTTCGCGCAGGCGCTGCAGGCGGGCGTCCCGGTCGTCGGTGGTCATGGTGGGTGGCTCCTCTTTCAGTTGGCCCGCGGTGCCGGCAGGGCCAGCACGTCGGTGATGTTCAGGCGTCCGGTGCGGACCATGTCTTCGACCAGGGCGTCGACGTTCTTCGAGGCGGTGAACCGCGGCATGGACGGACGCGGCGCGGGCACGGTCACCACGACGCCGTCGAACTCGAACCGCTCCGGGCTCCCGGCGGCCTTGTGCGCGGCCAGGGCCCGGGCCTTGACGGAGGTGAGGCCTTGTTCGGTGAGTCGGTAGGTGGCTGCGCTGTCGCCGAACTCGTCGATTGCCCAGGGCAGGACGCGGGCTTCGTCGTCGATCTCCACGACGGGTTTGGGCTGGGTAGGTTTGGGGACGCTGGCGTAGCCGAGTTGGTGGGTGTCGGTGTCGTCGATGCCGTCGAATGCGTAGACGGTGCCGCGGGTGAGGTTGGCGGCGAGTTCGGCTTTGGCGGTCTTCTCGACGTCGGCGAGCTTGTTCTTGAGTGCTGCGACGAGGGCGAGTTTGGTGACGATCGCCTCGAGATCAGTGGTGCTCACTTCGACTCCTTTCGAGCCATGCGTGCCTGGTGCAGGAGCTCGCCCGCCATGCGCTCGAGTGCCTCGGGTGGGAACGGTTCGTGATCCTCAGTGGTGTAGGTGATCCCGGTCGGACCGGTCGGCAGTTCGACGACAGCGAAGCGGTCGAGTACCGCGTCGGTGGCCTTCGCGCACCTGCCGTGCCACTCGATGCAGTCATCGAGATTGGTCTCGCAGATCACCGAATGGGCGACTTCAATCAGTTCGTTTCGGATGCTCATGGGTGGTTCCTTCAGGAGTTGGCGAGTTCGAGCAGGACATCGGCGTGGCAGGGCTGGTCGAGCGGGCACCAGCAGGCGAGGTCCTTGCCGGCGAGCTCGGCGCGGATTGACTCGACCAGTCGGTTGAAGGCGGTTGGACGGATGCGGCACAGAGTCTCCAGCTCGACCGCATACAGGCTCACCGCTTCCGCCGCGTCCTTGATGTCGAATCCGGTGAACCTGTTGACGTCACCGACCCGATACGGGTTGCCCCACTTCGTCGGGCGTCCTACGTAGACGGCGCCTTCTGACATGCGCCAGCCCTTCGTCCGCTGGCGTTGGATCCGCTCCGGGGTGCTCATGCGTACATCGCCTGTGCGAAGCCGACCGCGGACCAGTAGCCCACGACCATCACGAACAGGAACCCGGCCGCACCCGATATCAACGCCAGCGGGGACACGTCGCCGTCGTAGGGTTCGTAGTCGTGGTGGTCGTCGTCGATGTCGCGGTCGGTGAACATCGGATCAGTGCGGTTCATCGGGCTTCTCCCGGGGTGTAGATCACGGTGATACGCGGGGTCTGGGTGTTGTAGCGGCTGGCCTCGCGGATCAGGTCCGCCGCGGTGTAGTCGTATTCGTCGTTCCAGTCGGCGCCGGCCCAGGCGTCGCGGCCGTGCTTCTGGTAGGCGGTGACGTCGACGAGGACGACAGAGTTGTCGGGCAGGGCCTCGAGTTCGCTCGGTGTGGTGATGGTGTGCGGCTTGCGCCAGCCAGCCGCGAGGAGGTTCTCGGCCATCCGTTACCAACTCTCATCGTCCGCAGCGACCAGGTCTGCGTAGAGTTCTTCGCGGGCGCTCATGCGACATCGGTCTCGGTGCGTGCGGTGACCATGAACAGCTTCGCCAACACGACCTGCACCGCATCCGACATCGACCGCCCCTCACTCTCAAGGACGAAGAACTTGCGGTTGTCGGTTTCGAGGTTCCACTCGACGGCCGGATGTGCGCTGTGGCCGGGGAGGTAGAGCTTGACGTAGAACCGTCCGTTGGAGGACAGCGACACCGTGTAGTGCGCGTCCTCACGGGCGTGGACCTCGGTGTTCAGGCGGTCGAGCAGCTCGGCGAGGCTGCTATCCTGGGCGGCGGGGTTGGTTACCATGGGTGGTTCCTTCCTCGGCCCGGTCTCGTTCGCACCCTGGCAGGGGGAGAGGCCGGGCCTCACTCGTTTCTGGGGGGATGAATCAGGCAGCGGCGGACGGGTCGTACGGCACCCGCGTCGCCCACTCGAGGACGTCGACCACCTTGAACCGGGTCAACTTCGGGCCCAGGCTGTAACCGGGCAGATCCCCGCGGCGGGCCGCTTCCATGACGGTGTCGTAGGAGACGGACACCAGCTTCGCGGCGTCACGGGCGGAGATCAGCTGTGCGCCGACCGGAATGGGGGTGACGGTGACGAGATCCACGGTGGTCTCGTTGCGCGTTTTGCGGGCCATGTGGGTGGTTCCTTCACTCGAAGCTTGGTCGTAGCTTGCCGTCGTAGCGTAGCCCGTAGCTACGCCGCTACGCAAGCGGGTTACGTCGGAAAGTCGAGACTTTTGACGGAACTTCGAAGAAGATGCAGGTCAGACTACGGTATACCGGCCAGTAGGTACGCTCTGCGTAACCTGAGAATCTTGGTACCGCCTACGCACTCCGGTGCGAAACTTCGATACAGTCTCAACCCATGGAGACGGACAAGCGCCAAGCTGCAGCCCGTGTCGCCGAACTCTTGAGACAAGGCCGCGAAGCCGCCGGTCTGTCAAAGAAGAAAGCGGCAGAACTATCCGGAATGAGCGAAGGGAGGTGGAGACAATTAGAGAAGGGTGTCGAAATGAAAGCCGGCGTCGAACACCCAGCAACCACCTCGGCGAAGACACTCGTAAAGATGGCCCGCGCCATCGGAATTGAGGCGAAAACGTTACTCGAAACAGCTGGATTTGTCGGTGATGTTCCTGACATCGAGGCCCAAGCGAACGAGTCGTTGCCTACACGTAAACTGACACCCGAATCCATCGACGTGTCAGATCTGAACGACTTCGAACGTCGACTGGTGGAGGCATACATCTCTGGTATCAGAGCTCACAAATAAGGACAACGAACATCGTGCGTAGCCGGGATCCCATCGCCGAAGCTAAAGCCCTCGGCATCACCGTCCGGATCGAATCACTGCCCTTCGGGGACTCGTGGTGGATACCGGAACTCCGCACGATAACTGTCGACGAAACCCTCGTAGGTCCCTACCGCGACGCCTGGATCGCCCACCAGCTCGCCCACGCGATCTTCAACCCCGACACCATCGAAGACCGCTCCGCCGTCGAACTGAAAGTTGTCGACTCCACCACCCGTCAATCCGTCGTCCTTGGCGAACTCGCACGGGTCGTGACCGAAGAACACGACCCCGTCGCCATCGCGCACCGGCTCCGCACAGTCCCCGAGTTGATCTACGCCCGCGTGCAGCTCCTCACCCCCGGAGAGCGCACGTTCGTCGGCGACCTGGTCGACTCGATCGCATGGGACCAGTGGAGCGGCCCGAAGACCTTCGAGTGCGTGCAGTACCCCCACGCCCACGCCACTCCCGAACCGGTCGACGTGCTTCCCACCCTCCGACGCTGGTAGACCAGACAACCTTCCGCAGAGACACGAAAAGACGCCCCCGACCCACCAAACGTGGATCGGGGGCGTCCCCGCATCGAACCTCAGGCCCCCACCGGCGCCGGCCCCGCCAACAACTCCCCCAACTGCGACAACGCCGCCGCCGTCTGCGAATGATCGATGTGCGCATACATCCGCTGCGCCGCGATACTCGAATGCCCCATCACCTGCATACGAATGTGCTCCTCCACCCCCATCGCCATCAGCAGACTCGCCGTCGTATGCCGCGCCTCATGCAACTTCACCACCGGCAACCCCGCCGCCTTCAACGCCGCATGCCAATCGTCGGTGTCCAGGTCCGGGCGCCGCGGCCGCCCGTCCCACGTCGTCCACACCAGGTTGTGCTCGTTCGCAGGGTCCATCGCCGCCTTCTGCCGCAACCCCGTCAGCAGAGGCTCAGGGATCGGCACCACCCGCACCGACGTCGTCGACTTCGGCGCCGTCAGGCACAGTGACGACTCGAGGTGCCGGTACTCGAAGCCTTCTTCGGCGTCGATCTCCACCTCCGGGCAGGACACCGCGTGCGTCTTCCCGCACGGAAACACCCCGGACCCGTTCTTCACACCGCAGCCGTGCCGGCGCGGCAGGCGCTGGAGCTGCCACGAGATGTCCATCAGGCCCCGCTCGAGGTCCACCCGATCCCACGTCAGTCCCAGCAGCTCACCCTGTCGGGCGCCGAGCAGCAGGGCCGCGGCCCAGCGGGTCGCCATCGGATCGCCGTTGCGCGACGAATGCAGCATCAACGCCCGCGCCTGATCCACCGACAATGCGTGTCGCTCCGCCCGCCGCACCCGCGGCGCGTCAACCAGCTCCGCCACATTGCGGGGGATCATGCCCTCCCGCACCGCCGCCGTCAGCGCCGTCGACAGCAGGTTGTGGGCGTGCCTCGCCGTCTGGGTGGACTTGCCGTCCGCGTAGATCGCCTTGTGCATCGCCCGCACATGCGCCGCCGTCAGATCCGACAGGCGCACCGACCCCAGATGCGGCACGATGTTGCGCCGCACCACCGAGTAGTTCGTCTGCCACGTCCGCGGCTTGAGCTTGGGTTTCGCGATCTCGTCCATGTAGTGCGTAACCCAAGCTTCGACGGTAGTACGTTTCGAAGTTGCGGTTACGCCCTTCTCGTAGTCCTCGCGGGCGCTACGAAGCTTCTTCGCCGCCTCGTTACGGTTCTTCGCCCGCACCGTGATCGTCTTCCGCTTCCCGTCCAGGCCGTAGCCGAGCCACAACGTGCCCTGCCACAACACCCGCGGGCAGTCCTGCGGCCGCTCCTGCCCACACGGAAACACCCCCTCCGGTGTCTTCTTCCCGCACCGGTGCACCGCGGACAGTCCCCCGGTGCCCGCGTCCCGTTTCTGACGCTTCGGCTTGCCGTCGTCACTCATCGAACTGGGTGGCTCCTTCCCGTCTCCTACCCCCGAAAGCGGTGTAAAACACGGTGTACACCTCTACTCCCCGGGCTACCTCAACAATCGTAACCAAAATGGTCGTTTCGTGGGACTACGCCACGGTTCCGCCAAGTCACGACGATACTCCGTCAGCTTCCCAAGCTGAATACGCGGGTTCGATTCCCGTCATCGGCTCTCCCCGAAGGGCCCCGGCTGTGCACCGCGCAGCCGGGGCCCTTCGCCGTCGGTCCGACTCGGGCCCGCGGGACGATGCACGGCTCAGCCGACCAGCAGAACTCCGGTGAGCGCGATCGTGACGACGATGACCGTGGAGGCGGCGGCGAGAGCGAAAGGTCGCCATCCGATACCGCGCAACACGGACAGCCGGACCCCGGTACCGAGGGCGAACATCGCGGCGGTGAGCAGCGCGGTCTGGGTCACTCGCGCGGCGTCGAGCCACGCCGGTCCGAGAACGCCGGTGGCCCGCAACGCCACGCAGGCGAGGAATCCGATCAGGAACAGCGGCACCAGGGGCGGCCGCCTCGTCTGTGTGAGAGTGGCGGCGCGGCGTCGTGACGCCACCCCGATCCATGCGACCACCGGCGCCAGCAGCGCCACCCGGGCCAGCTTGACCGTCACCGCAACGGCCAGGGCGCCGCCGCCCACCGCCGCGGCCGACGACCCCGCGTCGAGCGCGCCGCCGGCAGCGACCACCTGCGCCACCTCGTGGATCGCGGCGCCGGCCCACATCCCTGCCTGGGCCGAGTCCAGGCCCAGGGCGGCCGCAGCCGCGGGCAGAGCCGGAATCATCACGGTGCCGAAGACGACGACCAGCGCGACCGTGGTCACCAGTTCCCGTTTGCGTGCGTTCACCACGCCGTCGACCGCAGCCGCGGCGGCGGCACCGCAGATCGAGAAACTGCACGCGATCAGCAGCCGTTGCGTCCAGCCGATCCCGAGCATCCTCCCGAGCACCATCGACCCGGCGATGCCGAGGCCGACCACGGCAGCGACCACCGCGAGCGTCCCCCATCCCAGCGCCAGCACGTTCGGCAGCAGCAATTGCAGACCGAGCAGCGCGACTCCGATGCGGAGCAGTCGCCGCGACGCGACGGTCACACCCGGTTCGAGGACCGCCGGCAGGGTCCTCACATTCGCGACCACTGCGCCGAGCAGGATCGCGATCAGCAGCGGACTGATCCCGCCGAACACGCGTGCCGCGACAACGGCCACTGCCGCCGCCGCGGCAGACAACACCAATCCGGGTAGCGATGCACGCACGCGCTCGAGCGAGACGTGCCGCGTGACTCCCGTACCACGGCCGCCGTTGCGTCCCCGGTCCCCCGGCTGGGCAACCTCGTCCGCGACCGGTCGCGTGTCCGGCCCGGCCGACCTGTCGTGTTCGGGATCTGTGCGGTCGGTCTCCGCGGCTGCGGTAGCACCCTGCACGCTGCACACTCTCTTTCTTCCACGTGTCGGCACGAGGACCCGGCCCGGCCGAGATATTCGGGCCTGTGGCCGGTTCGGACGTCGCCGTGATCGAGCGGGCCACGGTCGAGCGGCCCCGCCGAGGGATCCCCCTACGGGACCCCGAATGCGACGTACCTCACAGTATCCGGATCCGGCACGGCATACTTTTCCCAGCGGGACACGGTGTATTCGATACGGGACGCACCGAATCGCAATTCTCGAACCCCCGACTACCGAGCCACGTCGATCGACGACGTGACACACCGCCCGGGGAGTCGGTGTGATGCCGGGAGGCGACCCGGATCAGCGTGGGGACTCGTCGCCGGGACGGGCGAAAACACGCCGGGGCCGACTCACGATTCGGGCCGGGTCGCCATGGCGCCGTTGCCGGACCGAAATGCCTTGGCAAGACACGCACAACCGTCGGTCCGGAAGCTCCCGCTCATACCGGCACGTCCCCGGCTCCGACGCCGGCATCGGTCCGGTGCTCGGCACGCCACTGTCGCGGACTGCAACCGAATTCGTTGCTGAACCAGCGGGAGAAGTTGCTCGGGGAGGAGAAGCCGAGCAGGTCGGCAACTTCGGTGAGCGAGTAGCGCCGACCGGCAACGAGGTGTTCGGCCAGGTCCACGCGGGTGGCATTGAGCACCGCGGTGTAGTTCTGCCCGGCCTCGGCGAGGTGACGGTGCACGGTGCGCCGGTCCACCCCGAGGCTGCGGGCGACCTGCTCGACCGAGCATCGCCCGGTGGGCAGCAGCAGTTCGATCAGCTCGCGCACCCGAGTGACGAGCATCGCGTCGGGCCGGGTGTCGAGGCTGTCGAGGTACTGGCGGGCATACGGACCGATCGAGGGACCCGACATGGCATTGGGAGCGTCGAGATCGCTTGTGTAGAGGACGATTCCGGTGAACTCCTGGTCGAACTTGACCATGGGCCCGAACACGTCGAGGTGGGTGCTGATGTCCTCGGGGGCGAGGTGGGTGAAGCAGACCGCCAATGGCCGCCAGCGGCCACCGCGGAAATCGCGCAACAGCCCGTGCAGGACCCCCATCACCAGTTCCATGGCCTGCCGGGTGTCGGCAGGTTCACCCAACTCGAGCGTCACCCGGATGGTCGCCACGTCCTCGGCCTCGACCAACCGCATCCGCAGGGCCTCGTTGTACATGTGCTGATAGCGCATCAGGAACTTCAGCGCGCTGCGGACGTCGGGTTCCTCCCGGAGGACCAGACTCACCGGGCCGAGGCTGGCGAAGCGCCGTCGCTCGACGAGCCGCAGCCCGAAGTCGGGGCAGCGGGCGGCGGCCGCCGAACGTTCCAGCAGGCGCGCGATCGCGACGGCAGGGATCCACCGGTCCGGCAGACCCAAACCCGTGGGATCGAGCCCGACGCTGCGCAGCAACGGCGTGGGGTCCATTCCGAGCGAGGCGCACAGGTCGGCATACCCGGTGATGGCGGCGTAGCGGGCCAACGGCTTCATGTCCGACCCCACATCCCGTCCCAGAGGGAACAACCCAGGTCACCTCAAGATACGCTCGCCCCGGCACGGGCGGGCGGGGGCATGCCTCGGTGATCGTCACGGCCGTCGTCCGGCTTCGTGGAGAAAGGCCTCGATCACCGGGGCGAGCCCGTCCGCGTCGGTGATCAGTTCGATGTGCCCGCCGTCGTGCCGGTGCAGGGTGGCGTGCGGCAGCAGTCGGTGCAGGATGTGGGCGTTGGCGATCGGGACGATGGGATCGTCGGTGCCGGCGACGATCAGGGTGGGCTGGCGGATGGCGGGAAGCAGCGGCAGGCTGGTCCACACGGCACCGGCCAGCAGCTGATGCAGGTAGCCGATCGCCGATCCGGCGTGGGTCTGGGCGCCGAAGAGGGCGGCGATGTCGTGGCTGCGGTCTGCCGCGGTACCGCCGTAGATCCGGCCGGCGATCGCCGCCGCACGCCCGGGGTCGGTGAACCGGCGACCGGTGACCATCTTGGCGAGCACCCGGGGGTGCCCGGGCACCATGAGCGCCCCGGTGGCAGTGGCGACGAGCACGAGTCGCCGACACCGGCGCGGGTTCTGGAACGCGAACTGCTGGGCCAGCGCCCCGCCCCAGGACAAGCCGAGCACGTCCACCGTGCCGATACCGAGCCGGTCGAGCACCCGCCCCAGGAGCCGTGCAAGGTAGCCGAACCCGTAGGGCGCGAGCGCGGGCGGCGACCCCCCGGCGCCGGGGACGTCGAACCGGACGATCGTGGTGGCCGGATCGAGGGCGGCGACGAAGGGGTCGAGCACCTCGAACCCGGCGCCGATCCCGTTGCACAGCACCAGCGGCACTCCGAACCCGTGCCGGACCTGGACCCGGATGCGTTGCCGGCCCACGAGGATCTCGTGCCGCGTGGTACGAGCGCCGCCGGTCATCGGTAGACGATGACGACCTCGGCCACGCACACCGGCCGCACCCCGCCCCGGATCTCGTAGGTGAGCGTGAACACCGCCTCGATGCCGGCTGGCTTCTCCACCGCGGCGGTGAGGGTGACCGTGGCGCGCAGTTCCGATGCGACCGGCACCGGCGCAGGAAACCGGACCTTGTTCGTCCCGTAGTTCACTGCCATACCGAGGTCGTCGAAGACCAGTACCTCGGCGAGCACGATCGGCGTCAGCGACAGGGTGAGGTAGCCGTGAGCAATGGTGGTGCCGAACGGTCCGGCCGCGGCCAACTCGGGCTCGGTGTGGATCCACTGGTGATCACCGGTGGCGTCGGCGAACCGGCCCACCTGTTCCTGGGTGATCTCGCGCCAGTCGGTGCGGCCGAGTTCGCGCCCGACCAGATCGAGCAGCGCGCGCGGGTTGTCGAGTGTGGTGGTCATGATGTCGTCTCCTGGGGTCAGCTGTGGTGAACGTAGGTGCCCGGTGCGGCGTCGAGCGGGGAGTGGGCGGCACCGCCGACGATGGTGGGGGCAGGAACGGTGGGGCCGCTGCGCGCAGCGAGCCAGGCGGTGTAGTCGGGCCACCACGAGTCTCGGGTGACCTCCGCGCGGTCGAGCCACTGCTCCGGGGTGTCCGCGTCGACGGTCCCGACCCGGAAGGACGCCTTGGGGTTTCCAGGGGGGTTGACCAGCGCGGCGACGTGCCCGCTGGTGGAGAGCACGAACCGGGTGTCGGCACCGCCCAGCAGGGCGGCGCTGCGGTAGCAGCCTTGCCACGGCGAGATGTGGTCGGCGATCCCGCCGATCACGTACGCGTCGGCGGTGACCGCGCCGAGATCGATCGGGGTACCCGACAGCTCCATCGTGCCGGGGGCGGCCAGCGCGTTGGTGACGCCGATGCGGACCAGGTCGCGGTGCAGGCCGGCGGCCATGCGGGTGGTGTCGGCGTTCCAGTGCAGCACGTCGAACGGCGCGGGCGGGCGGCCCTGCAGGTAATTGTTGACCCAGTAGCGCCACACCAGGTCGGTCGGGCGCAGCCAGGCGAACACCTCGGCCAGCTCGTCCCCGTCCAGGTAGCCCCTCGACTGCGAGCGTTCGATCGCAGTCGCGGCGGTGCGTTCGTCGAGGGCGGCGGCGGCGAACCCGGCCCGCGCCTGGTCGAGCACGGTCACCGCCAGGGTCAGCCCGGCAACCCGGTCGCCGTGTCCGGTAGCGGCCAGGTACGCGGCGGTCGTCGCGGCCAGGATCCCGCCCGAACAGCTGCCTTGCAGGTGCGTGCGGCCGGTCCCGGTGATCGCCTGGACGGCGTCCATCGCATCGACGATCGCCGTGACGTACGTGTCGAGGCCCCAGTCCCGGTGTTCGGCATGGGGGTTGCGCCAGGAGATGGTGAACACCTGCTGGCCCTGGGCGACGAAGTACTCGATCATGCTGCGGCCTGGGGCGATGTCGGTGATGTAGTACTTGTTGATCACCGGGGGCACCATCAACAGCGGCACCTCGTGCACGGTGTCGGTGTGCGGCGCATACTGGATCAGCTCGAGTACCGGGGTTCGCAGCACCACCGCCCCGGGTGTCACCGCGACGGTCTCGCCGAGGGTGTAGGCACCGGGTTCGACCATGGCGGGCACCCGCGGCTTGGTGGCCATGTCGCAGGCGAATGCACGCGCCCCGCGCAGCGCGGACAGTCCGCCGGTGTCGATGAGCGCCTTCCATCCGAGCGGGTTGAGTACCGGATTGTTGCTCGGCGCGAGACCCTCGACGAGGTTGTCGAGCACGAACCGCATCCGTTCGGTGTCGCGCCAGTCCAGGCCGGCGTCGGCGAGCAGGGCATAGGCGGTGTCGGCGGTGGCGAGGTAGGCCTGCATGCTGCGACGCAACCACGGGTTGTGCTGCCATGCCGGGTCGGCGAATCGCTTGTCGCCCTTGGCGGGTGCGCGGTCGGCGCGGCCGGCGGCGACGGCGGCGAGTTCCCTGGCCAGGGTTCCGCCGCGGTGCGCGAGCGTGCCGGGGCGCGCGGCCAGTCCGCCCGCGAGCCGGGCCCAGCCTCGATCGGGCAGCATCCGGCGGGCCAGGCCGCGGGCCGAGCCGGCCAGCAGCAGGTCCACCGGCGCGGCGGGTTCGTCGGAACGGTGCACGGGCTCGGTGGTGGTGACGGTGGTGGTCATGCTCGGTTGCTGCTGCTTTCGAATGTGGGGATGGTGATGTCGCGACGCAGGATCTTGCCGGTGGGGCCCTGGGGCAGGGAGTCGAGGATCCAGACGTGGCGCGGATACTTGTAGGCGGCGACGCGCTGTCTGACGAATTTCACGATCTCGACGGGGTCGGCGCTCATGCCGACTCTGAGCGTGACCGCGGCGCCGATCTCCTCGCCGAGGGTGTCGTGCGGGATGCCGACCACCGCGGCCGCCGCCACGGCAGGATGCTCGTAGACAACCTCCTCGATCTCGCGGGGGTAGACGTTGAACCCACCGCGGATGATCAGGTCCTTCTTTCGGTCCACGATGTAGAAGTAGCCGTCGGTGTCCATGCGGCCGATGTCGCCGGTGGCGAACCAACCGGCCGCGTCGATCGCGGCCGCGGTCGCCTCGGGCAGGTTCCAGTAGCCCTTCATCACGTTCGGTCCCGCGATCTGGATCTCGCCGGGTCGGTCGGCCGGTACCTCGACACCGGAGCCGTCCACCACGCGCATCCGCACCCCCTCGATCGGGGTGCCGATCGAGCCCGTCTTGCGGACGCGGTCCGGGTGATTGAACGAGGCGACCGGCGAGGTTTCCGACAACCCGTACCCTTCCAGGATCACCGCGTCGAAGGTCCGCTCGAAGTCCTCGAGAACCGCCACCGGCAACGATGCACCGCCGGACACGCACACTCGCAGGCTCGCCGTCGCCGCCGCGTCGAATTCCTCTGCGACACCCAGCATCGCGGCGTACATCGTCGGCACGCCCTCGAACACGGTGACCCGGTCGCGGGCGATCACCTCGAGCGCGGTCCGTGGGTCGAAGCGCGGCACCAGGGTGAGCATGGCGCCCACGAGGACCGAGGCGTTGAGCCCGCACGTGAGTCCGAAGACGTGGAACAGCGGCAGTGCGCCCATCACCACGTCGTCGGCTCCGACCTGGATCAGGGTGCGGGCGGTCACCTCGGCATTGCCGGCCAGTCCGGCGTGGGTGAGTTCGGCGCCCTTGGGCTTGCCGGTGGTACCCGAGGTGTGCAGGATCACCGCGGTGTCCTCACCCGCCCGCGGCACCGGGGCGGCCTGCGCCGGCAGGTCGGCGATCAGCCGGGCGAGGGCGTCGTCGTCCACCAGCCACAACCGGGCGTCGGCCACATCGGCCGCAGCGCGGGCCTCCTCGGCGAACACCGGGGTCGCGAACAGCGCCGCCGCGGCGGTGTTCGTCAGGAAGAACTCGATCTCGCGGGCCTTCAGCAGCGGGTTCATCGGCACCGCGACCGCCCCGCGGCGCAGAATGCCGTAGAACACGATCGCGAACGCCGCGGTGTTGGGCAGCATCACCGCGACCCGGTCACCGGGTGCGATCCCCGCCCGTGCGAGCAGGGTTGCCACCCGCGCCGCGGCCGCGTCGAACTCCGCGAACGACAGCGTGTCCTCGCCGCACCGCAGGGCGGTCTTGTCGGGGTAGTTGCGCGCCGACACAACGAGATTGGTACTGAGGTTGGTCATGTGGTGGGTCTCCGGTGTGGTTCGAGAAAGGGGTCGTGGTCAATGGTCGTATCCGAGCCGGCGCGGGGCCGAGGGGGCACGCACAGCGCCGGAGCCCAGCGGATGGAGCCGAGCACCCAGGCCAGCCACGCGATGCGTGCGCCGGCGTCGAGCCGGGTGGGCCTCGGACGAGCGAGCCATTCGGTGGATTCGGCCGGGTGAGTGGTCGGCGCGGTGATGCTCACAGTCCGAGGTCCCGTCCGATGATCTCCTTCATGATCTCGTTGGACCCGGCCCAGATCTTGGTCACCCGCGCGTCCTTCCATGCCCGCGCAACCCGGTATTCGTTCATGAACCCGTAGCCGCCGTGCAGTTGCACGCAACTGTCGAGTATCTGGTTCTGCACCTGCGAGCTCCACCACTTGGCCTTCGCGGCGTCCACCGCGCTCAGCCGGCCTTCGGTATGCGCCTGCACGCACCGATCGACGAATGCCTGCGCCACCTCGAGCGTGGTGACCAGTTCGGCGAAGAGGAACTTGTTGTACTGGAACGAACCGATCGCCTGGCCGAACGCCCTGCGCTCCCGGGCATAGTCCAGAGTCTCGCCCAGGATCGCCTCGGCGTGCGCGAGATTCGACACCGCCGCGCAGATCCGCTCCTGCGGCAGCATTCGCATCATGTGCGCGAACCCGCTGTCGACCTCGCCGATCACGTTCGCCGCGGGGACCCGGACGTCGGTGAAGAACAGCTCGGCGGTGTCGGACTCCGGTTGACCGACCTTGTCCAGCTTGCGGCCCCGTTCGAAGCCCGCCATGCCGGTCTCGACTGCGAACAGGGTGATGCCCTTGGCCTTCTTCTCCGGGCTCGTCTTTGCTGCCACGATCACCAGGTCGGCGTGGTAACCGTTGGTGATGAACGTCTTGGAACCGTTGAGGATCCAGTCGTCCCCATCGCGTCGGGCCGTGGTCTTCAGCCCGGCCAGGTCCGATCCCGCGGCCGGTTCGGTCATCGCGATCGCCGTGACCAGCTCCCCGGTGCAGAATCCTGGCAGCCACCGCTGCTTCTGTTCCTCGGTGGTCAGCTCCACCAGATACGGCGCCACGATGTCGTAGTGGATTCCGAAACTCGACGCGATCGCCGCACTCACCCGCGAGAGTTCCTCCCCTACCACCGCGTTGAACCGGTAGTCCCCCGCCGCGCTGCCTCCGTACTGTTCGGGTACCTCCAAACCGAGTAGGCCGAGCTTGCCCGCCTCGATCCAGATCTCGCGGTCGATGAACCGCTGCTCGATGATCCGCTCGTGCTCCGGAATCAGGTGGCGTTGCGTGAAATCACGGACCGTGTCACGAAAGGCGAGGTGGTCGGCGGCGTAGATGGTCCTGGTCATCGGTCTTCCTGGTGGGGTGGCGACGGTGGCGTCCGAGCAGGCCGGGCAGGTGGCTGCGCCTGCCGGCTGCAGCGACGATCTCGGAGCTGGTGATGTGGCCCGTCGAGTGCGGGATTCGATCGAGAACCCATGCGGGTCTTCGGGTTGCGACTCCACAGTAGTGGAACCGCACTTCCCGCACTTATCCCTTCGGGTCGGCAGACTGTTCAAATCGGGACAGGAGCGTACCTGCGCCGATGGCATTGCCTGCCGCACGAATCCGACGAGCACCCCGCCGGCACGGGCGCCCGGTCGACGCGATCGTCCGACACCGTTCCGCCCCGCGCCGCCCACACCGCCCGGAGGCGACGTCGACATCTCAGGCCCGTCGATCGGACCGGATCCGGCTGCAGCGTCTCGAAGTGAATAGTTGATGTCCCACCAGGAAAAGTAATGCCGGGAACGGGCACGTAGTGTTAGGTCCATCACAAGAGGAGCAGGTCGGTGACCGACCCCACATCCCGAACCGACACAACCGAACGAACGTGAAAACTGTTGTACACCCAGTTATTTCGAATCGAGTTGGCGTCAGGACGTGTGGGGCCCGGACCGACGAGGGAGATCCGCGGGCGAACATCGTTCGTTTCCGCGAGCCACCCGACACCGTACTCCACCCCAATTCATCTAGGAGACAACGAAATGTCTGTCACGAGCGAGACGCCCCGGCGGGCACGAACGGTGACCCCGTTCCGGGTCGAGCCGTTGACCGCCACGATCGGCGCGGAGCTGTCCGACGTGAACCTGGGCGAGGTGTCCCGCGACGACGCGCTGTTCGCCGAGCTGCGGGCACTGCTGCTCGAGCACAAGGTGCTGTTCGTGCGCGGGCAGGACATCACCCGCGCCGAGCACGTCGCCCTGGCCGAGCGGTTCGGCCCGCTCGAGGATCACCCGGTGGCCGGCAGCGACCCCGACCATCCCGGCCTGGTGCGGATCTACAAGGACCTCGACAGCCCGCCCGAGCACTACGAGAACGCCTACCACTGCGACGCCACGTGGCGGGCGAACCCTCCGATGGGTTCGGTGCTGCGCGCGGTGGAGATCCCGCCGGTCGGCGGCGACACCATCTGGGTGAACATGGCGCAGGCCTACACGCGGCTGCCGCAGTCGGTGAAGGAGCGGATCGAGGGACTGCGCGCCCGGCACAGCATCGAGGCCAGCTTCGGTGCGAACATGCCCGTCGAGGCACGCCACGCCCTCCACCGGCGGTTCCCCGACGCCGAGCACCCGGTGGTGCGCACGCACCCGGAAACCGGCGAGAAGATCCTGTTCGTCAACGCCTTCACGACGCACATCGTCAACTACCACACCCCCGACAATGTGCGCTTCGGGATCGACTACGCCCCCGGCGCCGGGGATCTGCTGCGCTACCTGATCAGCCAGGCCACGATCCCGGAATACCAGGTGCGGTGGCGCTGGACGAAGAACAGCGTCGCCATCTGGGACAACCGATCCACGCAACACTATGCGGTGCAGGACTATTGGCCCGCCGTCCGCAGGATGGAACGCGCCGGCATCGTCGGCGACCCCACCTTCTGAACCGCCCTCTCACCCTCCCCACTCTCACGACAACTCCGATCGGAGCATCACCATGCACTTCCACGACGACGCCCTGTTCCCCGAGAACCAGGAGAAGCTGGTCATCACCGTCGCCCCCTACGGCCCCGAGTGGGACATCGACGACTTCGCCGAGGATCTGCCACTGACCATGGACGAGCACGTGCAGAAGGCGGTGGACTGCTACGACGCCGGAGCCACCGTGCTGCACATCCACGTCCGTGAACTGGACGGCAAGGGCTCCAAGCGGCTCTCGAAGTTCAACGAACTGCTGGCACGGCTGCGCGAGGCGGTGCCCGAGATGATCCTGCAGGTCGGCGGCTCGATCTCGTTCGCCCCCGAAGGCGAGGGCGCGGACGCGAAGTGGCTCTCCGACGACGCCCGCCACATGCTCGCCGAACTCGACCCCAAGCCCGACCAGGTCACCATCGCGATCAACACAAACCAGATGAACATCGTCGAGCTGATGACCGCCGACGACATCGCCGGCACCTCCTTCGAGCGCCCCGAGGTGTACGAGGCCTACCGCGAGATGACCGTCCCGGCCGGGCCGGGCTGGGTCGAGGAGCACCTGCGCCGGCTGCAGGCCAACGGCATCCAGCCGCACTTCCAGCTCGCCGACATCGCCCAGCTCGAAACCGTCGAGCGGTTGATCCGCCGCGGCGTCTACACCGGCCCGCTGATGGTGACCTGGGTCGGTATCGGCGGCGGTTTCGACGGCCCCAATCCGTACAACATGATGGAGTTCGTCCGCCGCACCCCCGACGGCGCGGTGCTCACCCTGGAAACCCTGATGCGCAGCGTGCTGCCGGTCAACACCATGGCCATCGCAATGGGTCTGCACGCCCGCTGCGGCACCGAGGACACCCTCTGGGGCCGCAAGGGCGAGAAGATGACTTCCGTCGCCCAGGTCGAACAGCTCGTCCGCATCGCGAACGAACTCGGTCGTGAGGTTGCCACCGGCAAGGAGGCCCGCGAGATCTACCGCCTCGACGAGCACTACACCGACGCCGACGAGACCCTCGCCAGGATCGGCTTTGCGCCCAACCGCCGCCCCGGTCAGCGCGGCTTCACCCAGCACGCCTGACGCGGTATCCGCGTGACCGGTGGGCGCGACACCACAACCCGGTGCCGCGCCCCCGGGCACGCGAAACCCCCTAGCAGCCAACGTCATCGGTTCCACCTCGGCCGTCGAGCTCGTCCCCTCACCCAGATTCAGGAAGATCATGTCGTCTGTCACCACCACCGCGCCGGAGCGGCCCGCGGCCGTTTCGGCGCCGTCGCGCCGCAGCGGGCGATCCCGGTTCTACCCGTGGCTCGTGTTCGCGCTCACCTTCGGACTGCTGCTGTCGGACTACATGTCCCGACAGGTCCTCAGTGCGGTGTTCCCTTTTCTGAAAGCCGAATGGGCGCTCTCGGATTCGCATCTCGCATCGCTGAACAGCGTGGTCGCGTTGATGGTGGGGTTGCTCACCCTGCCGCTGTCGATGCTCGCCGACCGGTGGGGCCGGGTGCGCAGCCTCGTCGTGATGGCCGCGTTGTGGAGTGTGGCGACCCTGCTGTGCGCGGTGGCGGGCTCCTACGAGCAGATGCTCGGCGCCCGGTTCCTGGTCGGGGTCGGTGAGGCCGCCTACGGCAGCGTCGGTATCGCAGTCGTGCTCAGCGTGTTCGCCCCGCGGCTGCGAGCCTCGCTCTCGGGTGCATTCATGGCCGGCGGTTCGTTCGGGTCGGTGATCGGCGTCGCATTCGGCGGGGTCATCGCCGTACAGCTGTCCTGGCGCTGGTCCTTCGCGTCGATGGCGGTCTTCGGGCTGGTCCTGGTCGCGCTGTTCTGGGCGCTGGTCAGTGAACGCAAGCTCGCCCGCCACGCCGTCGACGACGACGCGAACACCACCCACACCGCTGCGCCCGGCACGGCTGCACGTGCCCCGATCTCGAGCCTGTTCACCAACCCCGCGGTGCTGTGCGCCTACATCGGCGGCGGGCTGCAGATGTTCACCGCCGCCGCGCTGATGGCGTGGCTGCCCAGCTTCTTCGGGCGCTCCTACGGGCTGGCCGCGGACAAGGCCGCCGCGATGGCCGCGGTCTTCGTGCTGCTGATCGGCGCCGGCATGATCGTGTGCGGCTTCGTCGCCGACCGGGCCGCCCGCATCGACCCGGCCCGCAAGTGGACGGTCGCGATCGCGATCAGCCTCGCCGCCGGAGTACTGCTCATCGTCGGGTTCCAGCTGCCGGTCGGCACCCCGCAGCTGGTGCTGCTCGGACTGGGCGCGTTCTTCTCCGCCGGCTCCACCGGCGCGGTCACCGCGATGGTCGCCAACCTGACCCACCCCACCGTGCGGGCCTCGGCGTTCGGCACCACCACCCTGGCCAACAGCCTGCTCGGGCTGGCTGCGGGCCCGTTCGTGGTCGGCGTCCTCGCGGACAAGATCAGCCTCGCCAATGCGCTGCAGCTCGCGCCGCTCGTCTACCTGGGGGCCGTCGTGGCGCTGCTGGTCGGCAAGCGCGTCTACCCCGCCGGCGTCCGCAAGCTCGCCACCGTGTCCGCCGCCTCCGCGCAACGGACCGGAACCGAGCAGTGAACACTCCCGAACCCGAGGCAGGCTACGGCCACCGGCCCGCCGCGGAGGATGCCGTCCGCGAACTCGCCGAGGCTCCGCAGCTCCCACCGGTCCCCGTCGCGGGCTGACCCCGGACCGTGGCGGCGAACCCCCTGGGGTTCGCCGCCACGGTCGCCGTTCGACGTCGATCCCTGGTGAAGACCTCGGCGCGGCCGGATACCGTGGACCCGACACGGACAGGTCAGGGAAGCGCCGGATGATCACGCGAACGAGGTTCTTCTCCGTTCATCTCTCGAGGTCGGCGCGATCGGGTCCTCCCCCGGACCCGCCGCCTCCGCCGGCGCCGTCGTCGGGCCTGTGGTGGCAGCTGGTGGCCGTCGCCGTCCTTGCTCGATGAAAACGTGGAGCCCAGCGCGCCGCAATCTTCGTCTAGTCAACCTTGACTTGGTTTGTCTAGCCTGAATAGACTACACTGGTGACGAAGCGTAGGGACATCTTGAAACGCCTCCGCACCGCCGCCGAGTCCGCAGGCCTACCCATCGAAGTCACCGAGGGCGGGCGACACACCATCGTCGACATCGACGGCCTTGTGATCCCAGTCCCACGCCACAACGAAATCAAGGAACTGACTACGACGGCGATCTACAAAGAGGCCGCGTCAAGCTCGGAAGAAACTGGTGGAAGAAGTGAAGTACACCGCACAAGTGACCCGCGACGACGGATGGTGGTCGGTCCACGTGCCCGAAGTGGACCGCACCACCCAGGCCCGCCACCTGCGCGAGGTCAAGGAGATGGCGGCCGACCTTGTACACATCATGACGGGATCGCCGGTCGACGAAATCGAGATCGAGATCGAATTGCCCGAAGACCTGGCGGCCGCGGTTCGTGAGTTCCACGCGGCCCAGCACGCCGCGGAGGAAGCACGCGCCCGCGCAGCCTCGGCGCAGGTCGCCGCGGCCCGAGCGCTTCAAGCACGCGGTGCAACCCTCCGCGACATCGGGGAGGTGCTGGGCGTGTCGTTCCAGCGCGTCCACCAGCTGGTGAATTCCTGACTCAACGGCCTACGACGACAGCGCCCCCGTCGAAGGGAGGCGGGAAGCGCCGCAGGCCGAACCGATGCGTCGCATCGAGCGCCTCTTCGTACCACTCGCCGATCCCGGCGACCCGAGTGAGGACCTCGGCGCGGCCGGATACCGTGGACCCGACACGGACAGGTCAGGGGAGCGCCGGATGATCACGCGAACGAGATTCTTCTCCGTTCATCTCTCGAGGTCGGCGCGATCGGGGCCGCCCCCGGACCCGCCGCCGCCGCCGGCGCCGTCGTCGGGCCTGTGGTGGCAACTGGTGGCCGTCGCCGTCCTGCTCGGTGGTCTGGTGGTCGCCCTGGCGCTGCAGACCCCGACGTCGAGCACCCTGTCCTACAGCGACTTCGTGGACCGGGTCGACGCGGGCACCGTCCAGCAGGTGACGATCGACGACCGCGGATCGGCCTACGGAACCCTCTCGGACGGCACGGAATTCGTCACCCAGCTGCCGACCGCACTGAACCTCGCCGGGCTCGACGCGAAGCTGCGGGCGAAGCAGGTCCAGGTCAGCGCGGAACAGACCGACGACAGCCCGTGGGCCGCGATTCTGCTCAGCATGCTGCCCTTCGTCGTGTTCGCGGGGCTGTTGCTGTGGGTCGGCCGCCGGGCACAGCGCGCCTTCAGCGGCGGCGGCATCGGGGGCATGGGCGCGTTCGGCCGCTCGAAGGCCCGCGTGATCGAGGCGAACCGGCCGACCACGCGCTTCGCGGACGTCGCCGGGTACGACGGCGTCAAGCAGGAGGTCAGCGAGGTCGTCGACTTCCTGCGGGATCCGGAGAAGTACGCGGCCGCCGGCGCGAAGGGCCCCCGCGGGGTGCTGATGATCGGCCCGCCGGGCACCGGCAAGACACTGCTGGCCCGCGCGGTGGCCGGCGAGGCGGAGGTGCGCTTCCTGTCCGTCACGGGCTCGGAGTTCGTGGAGATGTTCGTCGGGGTCGGTGCCTCCCGGGTGCGGGACCTGTTCGAGCAGGCCCGCAAGAGCCCGCCGTCGATCATCTTCATCGACGAGATCGACGCCATCGGCAGCAAGCGCGGCGTCGGGACCTACGCCGGGAACGACGAGCGGGAACAGACGCTCAATCAGTTGCTGGCCGAAATGGACGGCTTCGACCAGAGCGTCGGCATCGTGGTGCTGGCGGCGACGAACCGCCCGGAGGCGCTCGATCCGGCCCTGCTGCGGCCGGGCCGGTTCGACCGCACGGTGGTGATCCCCCTGCCCACCCAGTCGGAACGGGCCGCGATCCTGGCGGTGCACCTGCAGGGCAAACACTTCGGACCCGACGTCGATCTGAGCGTGCTCGCCCGGGCCACCCCGGGCTTCTCGGGTGCGGATCTGGCGAACCTGGTCAACGAGGCCGCCATCAATGCCGTCCGGGACGACCGCACCGTCATCTGCGCCGACGACTTGTCGTCCGCGCGTGACCGCCTGCTGCTCGGACGCCGCGAGAGCGCCAATGCCCTGCTTCCCGACGAACGGACCTCGGTGGCGGTCCACGAATCGGGCCACGCGTTGCTCGCGGCCCTGTGCCCGCACGCCGACCCGGTGGCGAAGGTGACGATCCTGCCCGCGGGCATGGCCCTGGGATCGACCCAGCAGCTACCCGAGGTCGAACGCCACCTCTACAGCGAGGGATATCTCAACGACCTGCTCACCGTCCGGGTCGGGGGGCGGGCCGCGGAGCTCGTCGTGTTCGGGGAGGGGTCGACCGGTGCCGCCGACGACCTGAGCGGCGCGACCCGCATCGCCGTGCGCATGGTGCGGGAATTCGGGCTGTCCGAAGCGTTCGGCCCGGTGGGGTACGGGTCGGGCGACCCCAACTACCTGCATGCCGACACCAGTGAGCGCAGCCTCGTGCGGCCCTACTCGGAACACACCCAGCAGCTCGTGGACCGCGAGGTCGCCCGGCTGCTGCGGGCCGCCGAGGAACGGGCCGTCGCGCTCCTGACGCAGCACCGGGCGGCGCTGGACCGGCTGGCCGCGATCCTCGTCGAGGAGGAGACCGTCGACGGCGAGGTCGTACTCGACGTGCTGCGGGCGGAGGCGGACGGCGCCCGGCCGCAGCGCCTCGGCACCACCTGAGCGGCGCGCGGGCCGGATCGCACTGTGCCGACATGATTTGCCGCGCCGACATGATTTGCCGCGCGGTGGGGAAACCGGTCTGCATGGCACCTCTCCCCGACCCCGCGACGATCCGGCGCTACCGCATCCATGCGACCCCCGACGGTCACCGGTGGGTGATCGGCACCCACGATCCGTCGCTCGGCATCGATTTCGGGCCGGGCCCGGAGGCGGAGGCCTGGGCGCGGGAGGCCTGCGCCGACCTGGAATCTCCGCCGCCGCAGAACCTGTACAACTGGCGGCCGGTGCCCCCGGGGCTCACGGGCTCGCGGTTCGGGCCCGACCGGGGCATGCCCGGGCCGAGGAGATGACCGCCGGCATGCGCCTACCGTAAACGAGGTGGACGCCCGTGCTCTCGTCACCACGGCCCGCGTCGCCCGGCTGGCCACGACCGGACCGGACGGGCGGCCGCACCTCGTGCCGATCGTGTTCGCGCTCGTCGGCGACGCGCTCTACACCTGCGTCGACGACAAGCCGAAGACGACGAGACGGTTGCGGCGCCTGCGCAACATCGAGAACGACCCGCGGGTGGCGGTGCTCGTCGACCACTACGACGACGACTGGTCCCGGCTGTGGTGGGTCCGTCTCGACGGCACGGCCACCGTCCACGATCCGCGCTCGGAGCTCGGCTCGGCCGGTCTCGCGGCGCTGGCCGTCAAGTACGCGCAGTACCGCGCGGCGCGCCCGTCGGGACCGGTGCTCCGGATCGACGGGCTGCGCTGGCGGTCGTGGTCCGCGGGCGGCGGCTCAGCCGATCGGGCGACGCCACGGCCCGGTGATCGCGAGGGTCAGGCCGGGTGACTGGATGTTGACGAACAGGGTCCTGCCGTCGGCGCTGAAGGCGGGCCCGCAGAACTCGCTGTCGTTGAGTTCGTTGCGTGCGATCGTGAACGGCTTCCCCTCGGCGGTGACGCCGATGAGGTGGCTGATGCCGTCGCCGTCCTCGGCGAGTATCACCCCGCCGTACGGCGAGACGGTGATGTTGTCGGGACCGTCGTAGTTGCCGGTGTCGACGGACGGGTCGGGGTTGACCCCGAACAGCGTCTTCAGCGTGACCGTCTGCGAGGCCGGATCGAAGAACCACACCTGGCCGTCGTGTTCGGCGATGCTGCCGTCGCTCGTGCGGGCGTAGCTGGCGACGAAGTAGGCGCCGCCGTCGCCCCACCACTGGCCCTCGAGCTTGCGGCTGCGGGTCACCTGGTCGGCGGCGAACTGCTCGCGCACCGGTGTGGTGGCGGCGTCGCGGTCGGGGACGTCGACCCACCGCACGGTGTAGCGCACCCCCGGCTCGGTGGCCTGCGACAGGTCGGGCACGTGCGCGCCGCCGTCGAAGCAGGCCATCGCCTGCAGGCTGCCCGCGGTGTCGCCGCCGGGCGACTGGGCGAGTTCACGCAGGGCACCCGGCCCGCCCCGGAAACCCTGCGGGGGCGTCCACCGGTAGAACAGGCCGTTGGGCTCGTCGGCGTCCTCGGTGAGGTAGATCGCGCCGGTGGCCGGGTCCACGGCGACCGCCTCGTGCGCGTACCGGCCGAGGAACTTCAGCGGCACCGGGCTCTTGCCGCGGTTGGCGTCCTGGCTCGCGGGGTCGACCTCGAACACGTAGCCGTGATCGAGCGTGAATCCCTTCGAGCCGGCCCGGTCCTCGGTCTCCTCGCACGTCAGCCACGTGCCCCACGGGGTGATGCCGCCGGCGCAGTTGTTCACGGTGCCGGCGAGGCTGACGTACTGGCCGGTGCGCTGCCCGTTCGGGCTCACGGTGACGGTGGTGGTGCCGCCGCGCGCGCCGGGGTCGTAGGTCAGGCCGTCGACGACGGGCACGCCGAACGGCTCGTCCTTGCCGATCTCGTGGTTGGTCACGATCGTGGAACCGTTGCCGTGCGCGAACACACCGTTGGCGTCGGGATCGCTGGGGACGGGCGTGCCGTCGTCGAGGGTCGTCTCCCCGGAGCGCGACACCACGGTGTACGAGAACCCTACGGGCAGAGCGAGAATGCGCTGGGGATCCGGGACGAGCGGGCCGTAGCCGATCGCCCCGCCGGGGACTGCGGACGCGAGTCCGGGACGGACGAGCGCCTCGACGCTGCCGGCGAGGGCCACGCCGAGGCCGGCCAGTGCGGTGCGCCCGAGGAATCCCCGGCGGTTCAGTGGTGCCGTCGTCACTGTTCTCGATACCTCCATCGATGCGGTCGGGTCCTCCGGACCGTAGGTGCCGGAAAGCCCGGTTCCGTGGCCGGCGAGTGACCGCGAATCGAACCGGAGGCGAACGTCGCGGGGGCGGTCAGGCGACGTCGGAGTCGACGGGCAGCCCGGCGAGTCGCCACTCGAGCACACCGTCGGCGGCGCGCCGGGCCGGCACACCGTGGGTGCGCAGCAGCCGGACGGCGTCGTGGGCGAGCACGCAGTACCGGCCGCGGCAGTAGGCGACGATCTGCCGGTCCGCCGGCAGGTCGGCGAGCCGCTCGGTCAGCTCGTCCAGCGGCACGTGCAGTGCGCCGGGCAGGTGCCCTGCGGCGTACTCGGCGGCGGGGCGCACGTCGAGCAGGACCACCTCGCCTGTCTCGAGGCGGTGCAGAAGTTCCTCGGTGTCGACGGCGGCGGTGTCGTCCGGGCCGAGGTAGGCGCGCCGGGCGAGCTCGGTGTGCGGGCGGTGCCGCTGGGCCACGCGACGCAGGGTGTCCCACAGTTCGGCGACGTCGTCCCCGGCGAGCGAGTAGAAGATCCGTTTGCCGTCGCGGCGGGACCGCACCAGCCCGGCCGCGCGCAGGGTCTGCAGGTGCGCCGAACAGGTGCTCACGCCGAGCCCGGCGGCGGCGGCGAGCTCGTCGACGCTGCGCGGTCCCTGCGCGAGCAGGTCGAGCAGTTCCAGACGTGCGGGATTGCCGAGCACCTTGCCGACGGCGGCGAACTCGGTGTACAGCGCGTCCTTGGCGGCTCGGTCAGCCACGGATGGGTCCTTCCTGTGGGGCGCGGGTGGGCCGGGGATGCGTTTCGTACATGCGCACCGCGACGACCAGTCCGGACAGGGCGGTCAGCGCGGCCACGACCCACACGGCGGCGTGGATGCCGAACGCGTCGGCGACGACACCGGCCAGCAGGGCGCCGGCCGCGAAGCCGCCGTCGCGCCAGAGCCGGTACACGCCCACGGCCCGGGCCCGCCAGGCGGGATGGGCGACGTCGCCGATCGAGGCGAGCAGGGTCGGGTAGACCAGCGCGGTGCCCGCGCCGAGCGCGGCCGCGGCGATCGCCCACGGCAGGAAGGAGTCCGAGACGGCGATCACGGCCAGGGCGAGCGCCTGCAGCCACATGCCGGCGACGATCATCCACTTGCGGCCCCACCGGTCCGACAGTGCACCGGTGACCAGCTGGCCGACTCCCCACACGGCCGGGTACAGCGCCGCGAGGATGCCGATCCGGCCGACGGACAGGCCGGCCGCGGCGAACAGGATGGGGAACAGCCCCCAGGCGAGGCCGTCGTTGAGGTTGTTGACCAGCCCGGCCTGGCTGGCCGAGGACAGGGCCGGTTCCTTGAAGCTGGTCTGGACGAGCACCTGCCGGTCGGTGAGCTTGTCGTGCAGGTGGTCGTGGCGTCCGTCGGCGCGGGCGACGTGGCCGACGGCCTCGAGACGCGCGTATTCGCGGGTCTCCTTCACGGCGAGGGTGGACAGTCCCAGACCGAGAGCCGCGAAGGCGATGCCGAGCAGGAAGGGCGCGGGCCGCAGCCCGTAGGCCTCGGCCAGATACCCGGTGGCCAGCGCGGTCGCGGCGACGGCGGCATACCCGGCGGCCTCGTTCAGTCCCATCGCGAATCCCCGCCGGGCCGGGCCGACGAGGTCGATCTTCATCACCACGGTGGTGGACCAGGTCAGTCCCTGGCTGATGCCGAGCAGCACGTTGGCGAAGATCACCCAGCCCCACGAGGGTGCCCAGATGAGCAGCAGCGGCACCGGGAGGGCGACCAGCCACCCGGCGACGAGCACCGGTTTGCGCCCGTACCGGTCGGAGAAGGTGCCGGCGAAGTAGTTGGTGATCGCCTTCGACAGGCCGAAGACGAGGATGAACGACAGCCCGGCGGTGTAGGCGCGGATGCCGAATTCCTCCTCGGCGAGCAGCGGCAGCACGGTGCGTTCCTGACCGAGCATGCCGCCGACGAGCGCGTTGACGACCACCAGCAGGGTGAACTGGGCGAGGTTGCGGCGCAGGCCCAGTCCGATCTGCTTGTCGGGCGGGGCGGTGGGTGGCGTGGAGGTGTTCATGAACGCCTTCCGGGACCTGTCGTATCGGACCGTACGATACAACATTCTACGGAATTATGGAATGTCCCGGAGTGCCCGCCGCGGTCAGCTCACGACCGCGGAGCCCCGGCGTGCCCACAGCGTCACCGCGGCCGCAACCCAGATCGCGGCGAACCCCGCCGCGAGCCACCACCCCGCGTGCGCGAGGTCCACGCCCGCGGCCCAGGACGCGACGGGCTGATACCCCGGCAGCAGTTCGTCGACCGCGGACAGCGTGATGATCGCGCCGAGCACACCGGCGGCGACCACGGACACGGCGGTGACGACGACGTTGAACATCTGCCGATCGCGGCTGGGGATCTGCGCCGATCCGTACATCCGCACCATGGCGATCCCGTTGACCCCGTCGACGGCGGTCATCCCGGCCGCGAAGCACAGCGGCAGGCACAGCACCAGCCAGGTGGCGGCGCCCGAGAGGCTCGCCGTCACCGCGAGCGCGATCAGACCCACCGACGAGGCGGTGTCGAAACCGAGACCGAACAGGAAGCCCAGGACGTAGACGTGGCGGGGATGACGCACCCGTCGCAGCGGCGCCGACAGGACCCGCGCCGCCGCGGACGAGTGCACCTCGTCGGTACCGCAACGTCGGGCGGCGAGCGTGCCGCGCAACGCAACCGCGTTGACCCCGGCGACGAGCAGCAGGAAGCCGCCCGCCACGGCGGCACCGAAGGTCCCCAGGGCGGTGGCGGTCGCACCCTCGCCCGCCAGCAGACCGGTGGTCGACCCGATCCCGGCGACGACCGCCGACGTCGCCAGCAGCACGACGCTGCTGTGGCCGAGACTGAACGCCAGCCCCACCCCCACGGGGCGGCGCCCCTCGGCGACGAACTTGCGGATCGCGTTGTCGATGCCCGCGATGTGGTCCGCGTCGAGTGCGTGTCGGGCGCCCAGACCGTAGGCCGACAGGGCCACCCCGAGGGTGAGCGCGTCGCCGGCCGTGAGACGGGCCAGACCGAGCAGCCCGAAACCGAGCGCGTGGACCAGGACGACCGCGGCCACCGTGGCGGCGACACGCACCCGGGCGGGGGCGTGGGTGCGGACGTCCGAGCGCACGTAGTGCCACGGCGGCGAACCCGGTTGCGGCATCCCGGTCTCTCTTCTCCGGTCGTCTGTCGTAACTCACCGCGATGCCGGCGTGGGCCGACCGCGAGTGCACGGGCACACCCGCCGCGGGCGATCGAGGTGGGTCAGCGCAGGCTTTCCGCGTGCCGGACCGTCGTCTCCAGGTGCCGATCGACGCTGCGCAGGTCGAGTCGCGCGTCGGCGAGGAGGTCGAGGATCTCGAGGAGCGCGGCTTCGGCGGAGTCGCCGTGGGAATGCCGGTCGATGCGTCCGAACTCCTCGCTGAGCTCCTGGATCCGCCGGTCGAACCCGTGCAGATCCGCACGCAACTGCGAGGCCTGCCGGGCCAGCTCGGGAGTACTCATGGGCGGGACCGTCCTTCGAGTCGACGCGCGGGGTGTGCCCCCATCGTGGTGGACCGGGAGAGCCGGCGCCACGGATTCGGCCCGCGCCGGTTCGACCGGATCGACCCGCGGAATCACCTGTGCGATCCTTGCCCGAGTGGGATAATCACCGCCGAGCTACCGGTAATGCACCGCGGGGAGGCGTGGGGAGATGGATCCGGGACGGCAGAGCTTCGGTGTGCACAGGTGGTCGGACGAGCACCTGGATCGGCTGGTGGGAGAGAACCCCACGGACGGCGTGCTCGAGCGGAGCGGCCAGGTCCACGCCGCCCGGATCGAAGCGGCCCGCAGACGCGACGGCGGAACGTTCGACTGGACCGGCCTCGTCGAGGACCCCACCGATCCGGATCGCCGCCTCGATCCCCTGGTGCTGTCCCTGCCGACCGGCGTGACCGAAGAGCAGGTGCACGCGGCCCTGCTGGGCCGGGCGCGCGTCCTGTACGGGCCGCACGTGCTGATCGGGCACATCTGCGCCCGCGACTGACCGCCGGGCTCACGGGCCGTCGAAGGCCGTGAATCCCACCTCGGACAGCGACGTGCGGAAGCGGTCCCCGGCCGGTCCGAGCCGGGTGATCCACACCAGCACCTCCGACATCGGTGCCGCCGTCGCCGCCACCGGGATGCGCGTGATGCCCTCGTCGAGCGTGGCGGTGCCCACCACCTGGGACAGGTGGAGGGGACCGCCCCCGGCCGGGGCCGTCCGGATCTCGACGCGCGAACCGGCGCTGAGACTGTCGATCCACACCTCACCGAGCCGCACCGGTTGCGCGAACGCGACCGTCAGACCCAGTCCGGCCCGTCCCGCGGGGAGCTGACGCGGATACAGTTCGGTGCTCCACGCCGTGTTCGGGTTCCCGTCGACCGCCAGGTCGGCCGTCACGGCGTTGTCCGCCGCGCCCTCCTGCGCATGGGCACGCACCGCGCGGGGGACGACGGGGCCGGCGGTCCCGCCCTCCGTCGGGGGCGACGCGGCGGCGACCACCGGAAGCGTCGCCGGCGATGCCGACTCGGCACGCGGTCCGCTCAGCGCGGTGCCGGCCGCCCAGCCGACCGCCGCGAGACACGCCACGCCCACCAGCGCCACCACGGCCGGCACCGCCGCACTGCGACGGGCGGTGGCCGGGGGCGGCTCCGGCTCCCGTGCGGGTGCCGCGGTCTCGGCCACCGGTTCCGGACGGTGCGGCGGCGCCCCCGGCAGCAGCCGTCCCAGCCGCTCGGCGAACACTGCTGCAGTGCACACACTTCCGTCGACCGCCTCGTCGGCCAGTGCCCGCATCGCCGGTGCACCACCCCGGTCTCCGAGCATGCACCTCAGGGCCGCGCCGAGACCGGCGACGTCGGTCGTCTCGTCCGCGCCGGGCAGCGTCGCGGGGAAGGCCAGGACCGCGGCGCCGGACTCGTCGACCCGGATGCGCACCGGATCGTCGAGGCCCAGGATCGTCGACTGCCGGTGCGCGGCACGCACCGTCTCGGCCAGACGAAGCATGATGCGCGCCGCGGCGGCCGGATCGGGACGGTCCCCGGCGACGTCGGGCAGCGACCGGCCTGGCGTCCATTCGGACACGACCACGCAGCAAGCGGAGTGGTCGGCGACATCGAAGACACGGGCCGCCGCTCCCACCCGTCCGAACGCGGCCGAGGCCGTGCGCGCACACAGCGCGTGGAAGAAGGCACCGTCGTCGCCCGCCGGTCGCGGGGCGACGGTCAGCGCGACGGTGCGGTTCATGACGGTGTCGTGTCCGCGCCAGCACTGCAGGCCGTCGACCGTTCCGTGCCGATCGACCAGAACATAGCGTCCGTCCGCGACGCGCGACCCGGCCGCCGGCTGCCGACTCGGCGGCCCACCCGGAGCCGCACCGTCGTTCTCGGTCATCGACGATCCCCTCCCCGGATCCGGGTCCCTGGCCGTCATTGTCCATCGCGGCGCTGCCGGAAGTACACGATTTCGGCACCGGCGCGCCGGTCGGCAGTTGCCGCGTCCGTCTCAGCGATCCTCGGCCGCGCGGCGTTCCGGCAACGCGCGGAGACGATCGAGAAGGCGCGCGAAACCGTCGTCGCCCGACGGTGCCGCCGGCGGGTCGATCGCCAGGCCGTCGCACAGCCCGCCGTACCAGGAGCCGAGGACCTCCGGCAGCTGCGCGTAGGTGCCGCACGGCACGAGGGCGTGCAGGACGTCGTCGGTCATCAGCGGGGCCATCTCCGCCCAGCGCCGGTCCCGGGCGAGCGCACCGAGCCGCTCGCCGAGACCGGCGAGACCGTGCATCTCCAGGGTGCGCCGGTAGGCGGGGGTCGAGTACAGGAACGCGAACTCCGAGCGTGCGGCGTCGGTGGCGGCGGCGACGGCGGCGTCGTCGCGTCCGGTGATCGGTTTGGGGACCACCACGACGCGGGGACCGCCGTCGCCCCGGCCGGCGCGGGCGGCGCCCTCCCGCAGTGCCGGCAGGACCCGCTCGCGCAGGAACAGCGGATGCGAATTCGTGGGGTGGGTGACGAAGCCGTCGGAGCGCTCCCCGGCGAGCACGCACATGCGGCGGTTGACCCCACCGGTCCACAACTGCGGGGCCGCGACGTCGAGCGGGCCGGGCCGGAAGTACGGCTGCAACCGGTCGAACGTGTAGTGGGTTCCGCTGTGCGACAACGGATTGTCGGTGGAAAACGCGTCGAAGATCGCCCGCAGGGAGTCGAGGTAGTCGCGCAGCTGCGCGGCGGGATCGCTCCACGGCATCGAGAAGCGGCCCACGAGGTTGCCGCGGACCTGCGTCGCGATCCCGAGCTGGAAGCGGCCCCCGGAGAAGCGGGCCAGCTCCCAGGCGGAGTACGCGGTGACCATCGGGCTGCGGGCGAACGCCACGACCATGCTGGTCCGCACCGTCAGCCGCGAGGTGTGCTCGAGCGCCAGGGCGCACACCGCGAACGGATCGCGCACCGTCTCCGACACGTGCACGGTGTCGTATCCGAGGGCCTCGATCCGGCGCACCCGCTCGGCCACCCGGCTCAGCGGCGTGTCCGCCGGCAGTGATGCCACCACTTCCATCTCGGGACCTCCGTGTCGATCAGAAGACGACGATCCCGCGCAGGTTCCGTCCCTCGTGCATGTCGGTGAAGCCCTGCGCGATGTCGTCGAGCTTGTAGGTGGCGGTGACCAGTTCGTCGAGCTTCAGCTTGCCCGAGGTGTACAGCTCGATCATCCACGGGATGTCGGCGGTCGGGGCCGAGGCGCCGAACAGCGAACCCTGCAGCCGCTTCTGGTACAGCACCAGCTCCATCGGGCTGACGGGGATTCCCACGTCGCTCATCGCGCCGAGACCGGTGACCACGCACGTGCCGGCCTTGCGGATCGCGGCGAACGCCTGCGCGATGTGCTCGCCGGTCGTCACGCCCACGGTGACGATCGCGGCGTCGGCGCCCTGACCGTCGGTGCAGGAGCGGGCGATCTCCGTCGCCTCGGCCATGTCGGCGACGGCGTGCGTCGCACCGAACCGCAGCGCGCTCTCCCGCTTGAACGGCACCGGGTCGACGGCGATGATCCGGGCCGCGCCGGCGTGGGCGGCGCCCTGGACGGCGTTGATGCCGATGCCGCCGACGCCCTGCACGATCACGGTCTGCCCCGGATACACCTCGGCGGAGTTGACCGCCGCGCCCCAGCCGGTGCCCACCCCGCAGCCGAGCAGGCACAGCTTGTCCAGCGGCAGGTCCTTGTCGACCTTGATCGCCGAATCGACGCTCACCGTGGTGTATTCGCTGAAGGTGGACAGGCCGCAGGTCTGTGCGACCGGCGCCCCGTCGAGACTGAGCCGGAAACTCGCCGGGTCGTCGGGCCGGCTGCCGGTCATGATCGCCGCACCCCGGTCGCACAGGTTCTGCAGTCCCTTGGCGCACCACCGGCACCGGCCGCACGCGGCGAGGAACGAGAACACGACGTGGTCGCCTTCGCTCCAGCCGGACGTCTCGGGCCCGACCTGCACGACGACGCCGGCGCCTTCGTGGCCGCCGCAGATCGGGTAACTGCCGACCGCGTGGTCGCCGGTGGCGATGTGGTCGTCGGAGTGGCACAGGCCCGCCGCCACCATCTGCACCGTCAGTTCGCCGCGCCGCGGCTCGTCCAGTTCGAGGTCGGCGATCTCGTACGTGCCGGGTGCCTGGCGGATGATCGCGCCACGGGTTCTCATCGGGTTCCTTCGGATGGGTGGGACGGTGGCCGGGTTCGGTGCACCGTCAGGGGGTGACCTGGGCGTCCATCGCGGCGCGGTAGCCGTCGCCGTACGGCGGCAGCATCCCCCACTCGCGGCGCGGATCCTGGTCGGGGGCGACGAACACCGTTCGGGCGTGGCTGAATTCGAGGAAGCCCTCGCGGCCGTTGTAATGCCCCGTGCCGGAGGCACCGATCCCGCCGAACGGCGCGTCGAGCATGCCCGGATGCATCATCACGTCGTTGATCGTCACGCCCCCGGAGGTGGTGGATTCGACGACGGTGCGCTGCTCGTCGTCGTCCTTCCCGAAGTAGTACAGGGCCAGCGGTTTCGGCCCGGCGTTGAGCTGCGCGATCACGTCCGCGAGGTCGTCGTAGGTGCGTACGACCATGGCCGGTCCGAAGATCTCCTCCTGCGAGATCGCCGCGTCCGCCGGCGGGTCGACGACCAGCCGCAGGGGGCGGCGCCGGTCGGTCGCGTCGATCGGTTCCGCCGGCACGGTCTCGATGCGTGCCCCCCGCTGTTCGGCGTCGCGGATGTAGCCGTCGATGCGTGCCGCGTGCCGCTCGGTGACGACGGCCGTGGCGTCGGCGTTGCCGGCGGCGGTGGGCAGCAGTTCGAGATACGACGCGCGGACCGCGGCGACAAACGGCTCGAGCCTCTCCGACGGGACGTACACGGTGTCCGGGTTGACGCACAGCTGACCGGCGTTGGTGGCCTTGCCGACCGCGATCCGGTAGGCGGCGGCGGCGAGGTCGGCCGAACGCCCGACGATCGTCGGGGACTTGCCGCCGAGTTCGAGCGTGACGGGCACCAGGTTGCGGGCGGCGTTCTCCAGCACCGAGCGGCCCGCGGCCTGGCCGCCGGTGAACACGATGTGGTCGAACGGCAGTGCCGTCAGGGCCTGCGCCACGTCGGGACCGCCGGTGACGACCGCGACGTCGGCGGGGTCGAGGAACTCGGCGGCCGCCTCGGCCAGCACCTGCGCGGTGCGGGGGACGAGTTCGGACGGCTTGAGCACAGCCCGGTTCCCGGCGGCCAGCACCCCGGCGAGCGGGCTCAGGAGGGTGAACACCGGCGCGTTCCAGGTTCCGATGATCGCCACCGACCCCTTCGGCTGGTACTGCACCGAGGCGGTGGCGCCCAGCTGGTCGTACGGGGCGAAGACCGACCGCTGCTCGGGCTGCATCCACTCCTCGAGGTGGTCACGCGAGTACTTCAGCGCGGTCAGCGAGCCGAGCACGTCGTTGACGGTGGAGTACCCCGGGTGGCGGCCACCGAAGTCGGCGTCGATCGCCTCGACGATCCGCCCGCGGCGGGCGACGAGCATGTCGATCACCCGCTGGATCCGGGCGCGGCGCTGCGCCGCGGAGCTGGTCCGTCGTGCGCGAAACTCCCTCTGCTGGTTCTCGAGCAGCGCGTGCACGTCGGTGCCGATGGTTGCGGTCATGGCGCGGATGCTATGGGCGGTGCCGGCCGGTCCCCGGCGCAGTCCCGTTGAGCGAGACCGCCACCCGCTCAGTCGGTGGCGACGTACGCGCACCCCTCCCCCGTGCCGGGGGCACGTCGGTCCCGCCGGGTCCACAGCACCCCGTCACCCGGGGTCGGCCCCTGCCGGACCAGTTCGCGTTTGAGGATCTTGTTGGTGGCGGTCACCGGCAGGTCGGGGGCGATGCGCACGTGGCGGGGCCAGGCCTTCGGCGACAGATCGGGTTGCGCGGCGAGGAACTCCTCGAACCGGTCGGGGGTCAGCTCGGCGCCGTCCCGCAGGACGAGCGCGGCCATCACCTGATCGCCCACGTGCGCGTCGGGCACGGCGTAGACGGCGACGCGGCTCAGCGCCGGGAGCCGCTGCAGGATCCGCTCGATCGGGGCGGCGGTCAGGTTCTCGCCGTCGACCCGCATCCAGTCGGCGGTGCGGCCGGCGAGATAGATCCAGCCGTCGGCGTCCTTGTAGGCGAGATCGCCGGACCAGAACATGCCGTGCCGGAGTCGCTCGTCGGTGGCCTGCGGGTCGTTGTAGTACCCGGAGAAGAACCCGGCGCCGTGGGTGTTGACGAGTTCGCCGATCGCCTCGTCGGCGTTGAGCAGGGCGCCGGTGTCGTCGAACTCCGCGGCGGGGCATTCGGTGACGGTGGCGGAGTCGTACACGGCGACGCCCTCGAGACCCCGGCCGATCGAGCCGCGCGGGGTGCCCGGTTCGCGGGTGACGATGACGGCGTTCTCGGTGGATCCGAAGCCGTCCCACACGGTGCAGTCGAACCGACGCGCGAACTCCTCGATGTCGCGGTCCGTGGCCTCGTTGCCGAACGCCACCCGCAGCGGGTTGTCCCGGTCGTCGGGCCGCTCCGGGGTGGCAAGCACGTAGGCGAGGGGTTTGCCCACGTAGTTCATGTACGTCGCGCCGTAGCGGCGGACGTCGCCGAGGAACCGGGACGCCGAGAACGTGGCCGGGGCCATCGCCGCGCCACTTCCGACGCCGACGCTCCACCCGGCGAGCACGGCGTTGGAGTGGAACAGCGGCATCGACAGGTAGCACACATCCCGGTCGGTGATGCCGAACCGCCCGATGAGGTTCTGGCCGGCGAACAGCACCATCAGGTGCGCGACGCGGACCGGTTTCGGGTCGCCGCTCGTGCCGGAGGTGAAGATCATCATGAACGTGTCCATCGCCCCGGCCTCGCGGTGCGGGCGCAGCTCGCCGGCGCCGGCGAGCAGATCCGCCCACTCGGGCGTCGACGTGTCGAGGATCCGCACCCCGGGTAGGTCGAGGCCGTCGAGCAGCGGCCGGTGCTGCCGATCGGTGACGACGATCTGGCAGTCGGCGCGCGAGATGTCGCGGGCCAGGCCGTCGCCGCGACGGGTGGTGTTGATGCCGCACAGGACGTATCCGCCGAGTCCGGCCGCGGCGAGGGCCTCGAGCATGTCGGGGGTGTTGCCGAGCAGGGTTCCCACGTGTATCGGGCGGTTCGGGTCCGCGAGGGTGAGCAGGGCGGCGGCCTGCGCGGACGCACGACCGAGGTGCTCCTGCCACGTCCAGGCGCGGTCGCCGTACACCACGGCGGTGCCGGTCTGGCCGAGTCGCGCGCGCAGTGCCTGCTGGACGGTGTCTGCCACGGTCTCACCTCGTCGTCGTGGGGTCGGTGGTCAGGTGCCGGGACAGGAACGAGATCTGGTGCGCGACAGCAGCGTCGAACCATTCGTGCCCCGGCCAGACGCCGAAGTGGTCGCACGGGTAGTGGCGGACCTCGGCGCGGCCCCGCTCGGCGGCGAGCGCGGCGGCGCGCGGCGGCGCACTGCGGTCGAAGTCGGCGATCTGGACGAGCAGCGGGCAGCGCAGCCCGGCGGCGTCCTTGCCGGGACGGTAGGTGCCGAGTTCGAGTGCGATGCGGGCGTCGATCTCGTTGCGCCACGTCGGTCCGGCCAGGACGGTGTAGTCCTCGAAGTAGCCGTCGAGGGTGAGTGCCGCGGTCTCCCCGGGCCGGCCGACGACCGGGATGGTGACGGGTCCGCGGCCGGTCCGCGTCGAGACCCGGCTGCGAGCGCCGGTGGCCGCGGACCGCATCATCGTCCGTGCGGAGTGGTGCCGGCCGGCCAGCCGTCCCGCGGCCGGTCCGTCGACCAGCGGGGTGACGGCGACGACGGCGGCGACGTCGGAGCGGTGGGCGCCGACGGTGAGCACATGCCCACCGGAGAGCGATACGCCCCAGAGCACCAGGCGATTCCGGTCGACACCGTCGAGCGCCGCGGCCGCGTCGAGGGCTGCCCGGTAGTCGTCGGCCTGGCCGCGCAGGTCGACCCGTTGCCGCGGCGTGCCGCCGGAGCCGCCGAACCCGCGGTAGTCGAAGGCGACGACGTCGAGGCCGGCGTCGGCCAGGCGATCGGCGAACTCGCGGAGTCCGGAATCCTTGGTGCCGCCGAGGCCGTGCGCCATCACCACCGCCGGCCGTCCGCCGTCGCCGGTGAACGCGTCGCCGCGGCCGGGGAAATGCCAGGCGTCGCAGTCGGCGTCGCCGGAGCGGAAGGTCAGGTTCCGGGGCGTCATCGGCGTGCCCCTTCCGGGACGTTGCCCACCGGGCGTGGGGAGTTCTGGGCCGCAGCACGTTTCAGTCCGTCGGGCAGCTCGTGCACCCGCAGGTCGTGCTCGTAGAGGAAGTAGTCGACCTGCTGGGTGTGCCGGGGCCGGTCGAGCATGTGCCCGGTGTACTTGCGCTGATCGGCGTCGATCACTCGTTCCATCTCGTCGGGCGGCGGCGGCCGGTACCGGCCGATCACGTGGGCCGCGACGAGCCGCGCCTGGCACTCGACGAAGGGGAACAGGGTCGGGGTGGCCTGCGCGAAGCCGACGAACGCGAGGTTGTCGATGCCGGGCGCGAAAATCCGCTTGTAGAGCCGGATGTGGTTGCCGGGTGCGGCGATGAAGTCTTCATCGAAGAACGGGAAGGTGATGTTGTACCCGGTGGCGTAGACGACGACGTCGAAGTCCGAGGAGGTGCCGTCGGCGAAGTGCACCGTCGCGCCGTCGAGCAACCGGATGTCGGGTTTGGCGACGACGTCGCCGGAGCCGAGACGCAGCGGCAGTTCCACCGACTGGGTGGGGTGCGCTTCGAAGAACTTGTGGTTGGGCGTGGGCAGTCCGTACCGCTCGGGCCGGCCGGCGAGGAGTGGCTGGCCGAGCTGGGCGAGTTTGCGCTGCCACGACAGCGGCAGGTGCGGACTGGTCCGGTAGTACTTGTCGGCGGGCCGCCCGGCGATGTACTTCGGCACGATCCACGCGCTCGAACGGGTGGAGAGGGTGACCTCGTTGCCGAGTGCCTTCGACGACAGCTCCACCGCGATGTCGGCGGCGCTGTTGCCGATCCCGACGACGAGGATGCGCTTGTCGGAGAAGTCGATCGGCGTGCGCGGATCGATGTAGTGGTGGGAGTGCAGCGACGTGCCGGTGAACTCTCCCGGGAAGTCCGGGATCCGCGGGTCCCAGTGGTGCCCGTTCGCCACGACGAGGTAGTCGAAGTACCGGGTGCGCCCGTCCTCGGTGTCGAGTTCCCACCGGCCGTCGTCGCCCCGGCGGGCGTGCACGACGCCGTTGCGGAACTCGATCCGGGACTCGAGGTCGAACGCCGCGGCGTATCCGTCGAGGTACTGCTTGATCTGGGTGTGGTGCGGGAAGTCGGGGAAGGACTCCGGCATCGGGAAGTCCTTGAACGACAGCTGGTGCTTCGATGTGTCGATGTGCAGGGAGCGGTAGGCGCTGCTGTGACCGTTGGGGTTGCCGAACGCCCAGTTGCCGCCGATCCGGTCCGACGACTCGAAGCACGTGTAGGGCACGCCGTAGTCGCCGAGCATCTTTCCTGCGGTCAGACCGCTGATTCCCGCGCCGATGATGGCGGTGGTCGGTGCCGGCATGTCGCAGCTCCTCGTGTGCAGGTTCCGGCCACCCGGTGAGCCGGTCCGATCGCCGGCGCGAACGCGTCCGGTGACGACGACCCCAATGTAGAACATGTTCACCGCGGGTGTAGACACTTTTCGGAAAGTGTCTACTGCGCGTAGGGTCGGCTCGCGGGCCGGCGGTCCGCGAGCCGAGAGGAACAGCGCGTGCCCACCGAGACGACACCCGGAAGCGTCCGCGAGCGGCTGCTCGCCGCGACCGAAGAAGTCCTGCGCGCCAAGGGAATCCGGGCGTCGACGATGGCGGAGGTGGCCGAGGTGGCCGGGGTGTCCCGGGCCTGGCTGTACCGGCACTTCCCGGACAAGGCGAGCCTGGTCGGCAGCGTGATCGTCCGGCTCGACGACGCGTACTGGACCGCAGCCAGGACGGCCCTCGCCGGGTACGGCACCTTCGTCGAGCAACTCGCGGCCGGCGTCCGGATCGGCCGGGCCACCTACGACGATCCGGGGGCGCTGCCGCTCCGGCTGCGCGCCGCCGAGCCCGAGGAGTTCGCGGCGTGCGCCGGCGCGGGGGTCCGCGAGCTCGTTCCCGACCTCGCGGCGTTCTGGCTAGAGTTCGTGGTCGCGGCGATCGAACGCGGGGAGGTCCGCGACGACGCCGAGCCCGTCGAGGCCGCCGAGTGGGTGGCGCGCTCGCTCATCAGCCTCGCGACGGTGCCCGGCAACACCCTCGACCCCGACGACGACGACGCCGTGCTGCGCTACGTGCGGCGCTACGTGCTCGCCGGCCTGTCGCCCGCCGCGCCGCGCTGATCGGCGCCCGTCAGCCCTCGCGTTCGAAGGTGACGAGCAATCCCTCGACCCCGCCCGGGCCGACGCGGCCCTTGATCTCGGCGGACGTGATGGCCTTCAGGCGCCACCCCTGCCGGGCATGCTCGTTGAGCAGATCCTCGAGCTTGTCACCGGACATCTTCCCGCCGAGCATCTTCTCGCGGACCTCGACGACCTTGTACGAGTACATCGCATCCCTCATGTCGTGGCGATCGGGAATCGGCAGGGGCGCCGACCTTTCGCATCCTACCCGCGCCCACCCCGGCGCGAGCCGCGCTCGACGACCGAAGGACGAATCCGCCCGAACCCGGCTGCCAGCAGGTTCCCAGCGTCCGTCCACGGTTTCCCCAGCATCGCTTCGTAGCGTGAACCTCACCGAACCGAGCCGAGAGGACACCGCAATGAGTTCACGCCGGGCGCGTCGCGTTCCCACCGACCCCGACCTCCACGAGCACGACCTGGGCCTGGCCCACGACATGAGGACGATGCTGTCGCGCCGGCGGATGCTGGCCGTCTTCGGCGCGGCCGGCACCGCCGCCCTCGCCGCGTGCTCGACGGGTGGGTCGACGTCCACCTCGGCGGCCGCCTCCGCCACCACGGCGTCGAGCACGACCGCGTCGGCCACGGGCGAGTGCGTGGCGGCCGCACCGCAGGAGACCGCCGGACCGTATCCCGGCGACGGATCGAACGGGCCCAACGTCCTGATCGAGTCGGGAATCGTGCGGCGCGACCTCACCACCAGCTTCGGCAGCTACACCGGCACCGCCGAGGGCGTGCCGACGACCGTCACGCTGCACCTGCAGGATCTGGCGGCCGACTGCGCCGCCGGTGCGGGCATGGCGGTCTACCTGTGGCACTGCGACCGCGACGGCAACTACTCGCTCTACAGTGAGGGTGTCACCGAGCAGAACTACCTGCGCGGCGTGCAGGTGGCCGGGGCCGACGGCACCGTCTCGTTCACCTCGATCTTCCCGGCCTGTTATTCGGGACGCTGGCCGCACATCCACTTCGAGGTCTACGACTCCCTCGAGGTCGCCGTCGCCGGTGACAACGCCCGGCTGACGTCGCAGATCGCCCTCCCCCAGGACGTGTGCGAGACGGTGTACGCGCAGGCCGAAGGTTATTCGCAGAGCACCCGCAACCTCGCGCAGGTCGGTCTCGACTCCGACAACGTCTTCGGGGACGGCTGGGACGCCGAACTCGCCGCCGTCAGCGGCAGCATCGACACCGGCTACGCCGTCGACATCACGATCGGTGTCGCCGAGAAATCGGCGAACGTCCAGTCCGACATGCCGCCGCAGGGCGGGATGGGTGGCGGCCCGATAGGGGGCCGCCCGGCAGGTCCGCCGCCCGGGCAGTGACGGACCGCCCGCGCCGATTCGGCGTGCCCTTACGCTTCGTCCGCTCCATTTCGGCCCTGCCCTGTGGGGGTGCGACGGCGGCAGACTCGCCCCATCGCCGCCGCCCCGGAAAGGACCCCCCGTGAGCGCCCCCTCCCTGTCCCAGCACACGACGACCCTGCGTTTCCTCGATCCTGCCGACGGCACTCCGCTCGGCTGTGTCGCGACCTGGCCGGACCACCGGTTCACCCTCACCGACGTCGTCGACGTCCTGCGGCGCTTCGGCCTCCACGTCAGCGATCACCGGCCGCTGGACGAGCCGGGGACGCACCACTTCACGATCGCACCGGCCGCAACCGTCGCTCCGGATCCCGGGGTGCTCGAGCTGATCGCGGACGCGTTCGTCGCGGGCACCGAGGGCCGCACCGAGATCGACGACTTCTCGATTCTCGTTCTGCAGGAGGGAATCTCGTGGAGGTGGGTCGATCTCGTGCGGGCGGCCGTCCGGTTCCTGGCCCAGGCCGGGATCGGCCTGTCGCCGGCGTACATGCTCGGCTGCCTGACGGCCACCCCCGGCTTCGCGGCGGACCTCGCCGCGCTGTTCGACGCCCGGTTCCGGCCCGGGCTGCCCGACCGGGACGGCGCCGTGGCCGCCGCGGGCGCGGCGGTGGCCGGCCACATCGATCGCGCCGCGACGTTCGATCTGGACCGGACCCTGCGGGGGCTGCGCTCGTTCGTCGACGCGACGCTGCGCACCAACTGGTTCCAGCGTGGGGGCAGCAGATCGTACGCGTCGTTCAAGCTCGATCCGTCCGCGCTGAGCGTCGGCGCAGCGATCGTGCCGGTGCGGGAGATCTACGTCCACTCCCGTGACGTAGAGGGCGTGCATGTGCGGGCCGAGCTCGTCGCGCGCGGCGGACTGCGATTCTCCGAACGCCCGGAGGACTACCGCACCGAGGTCCTCGGGCTGATGGCGACCCAGGCCGTCAAGAACGCGCCCATCGTCCCCGGCGGCGCGAAGGGCGCGTTCGTGATCCGGCCCGGCTCCGGCGCGGACCTCACCACCGCCTACACCACGTTCGTGCGCGGCCTGCTCGACGTCGTCGACAACATCGTCGACGGCTCGCCCGTCACCCCGCCCGACACCGTCGCCTACGACGGCGCGGACGCCTACCTGGTGGTCGCCGCCGACAAGGGCACCGCCCGCATGTCCGACACCGCCAATGCCGTGGCCGCCGAATACGGTTACTGGCTCGGCGACGCCTTCGCCTCGGGCGGGTCGGCCGGCTACGACCACAAGGCGATGGGCATCACCGCCCGCGGCGCGTGGGTGGCCGTGCGGCACCGCTTCGCCGAGCTCGGCCACGACGTCGACACGCAGACCTTCACCGTCGCGGGCATCGGCGACATGTCGGGTGACGTCTTCGGCAACGGCATGCTGCTCAGCGACCGCATCCGCCTCGTCGCCGCGTTCGACCACCGGCACATCTTCCTCGACCCCGACCCGGACCCCGCCGCCGCCCACCGCGAGCGGGCGCGGCTGTTCGCGCTGCCGCGCTCGTCCTGGGCCGACTACGACCCCGCGGTGATCTCTGCGGGCGGCGGCGTGTGGCCGCGCACCGCCAAATCCGTGCCGCTGTCCGCCCCTGCCCGCGCGGCCCTCGGGATCGACGCCGAGACGCTGACACCCGACGAGCTGATCAAGGCCGTCCTGCAAGCGCCCGTGGACCTGCTGTGGAACGGCGGTGTCGGCACGTACGTGAAGGCCTCCGGCGAAACACACGGCGACGCCGCCGATCCCGCCAACGACCGGGTCCGGGTCGACGCCCGCGAGGTACGGGCCCGCGTCGTCGGGGAGGGCGGCAACCTGGGCTTCACCCGCGCCGCCCGCATCGAGTACGCGCGCTGCGGCGGCCGCTGCGACGGCGACTTCGTCGACAACGCCGCCGGCGTCGCCACCTCCGACCGGGAGGTCAACATCAAGATCGCGGTCGACCGCGCGGTGGCGGCCGGGACGCTGGCGCCCGGGCAGCGGGAGACGCTGCTCGCCGCGGTGACCGACGACGTGGCCGCGGCGGTGCTCACGGCCTCCCGCGATCAGGTGCTCGCCCTGGGAGCCGGCGAGCACGACGCCCCGGCGCTGCTCACCCAGCACGAACGCCTGATCGAGGACCTGGTGCGGGCCGGCCGGATCCCCCGCAGCGACGACAGCCTGCCCACCACGGACGAGATCCGGGAGCGGCGGCGAGCGGGCACCGGCCTGCTGCGACCGGAGCTGGCCGTGCTCCTGGCGCAGTCGAAGAACGTCGTCGCGAGCGAGCTGGCCGCGTCGTCGCTGCCGGACTCCCCGGCCTGCGCCCCGTGGGCCGAGAGCTACTTCCCCGCCGAGATCCGGGCCCGCGCCGCGAGCGGCGTGGCCGAGCATCCCCTGCGCCGGGAGATCGTCGTCGCGTCGCTCGCGGACGAACTCGTCAACCGGCTCGGCCCCGGCGCCCTGTACCGGTTCGAGGAACGGTTCGGCGCCGCCACCGAGGACTCGGCGCTCGCCTACGTGGTGGTCAGCCGGGTACTGCACACCGAGGACATCCGGGCCCGGATCCTCGCGGCGGGCGCCGACGCGCGCACCACGGTGGCGGAACTGAGCGCGCTCGCGCGCGTCGTCGAGGCCGAGATGGCGTGGTTGCTGCGCCACACCGCCCGCCGGGCGCTCCGCGACGTGCTCGCGGGTGCGTGCACCGACGCGGACACACCGGAGGCTCTCGTCGCGCTCTTCGCCGCACCCGTCGCCGAGGCATTGGGCGAGCGACCCTCCGCCGAGGACTGCCGCGGCGCCTTCGCGAACGCCGTGGTGGCGCTGCGCCTGGGCATCGAACCCACCCGCGTCGCCGTGGCCCGCGACGAAGTGGTGGAACTCCTCCACATTCGTTGGCTCCTAGACGGTTTCGTGACCCGGGTGCGCGGGCCGTACTGGGAGGCCATGGGTGCGGCGAGCCTGCGCGACGAGATCGCCGACCGCCTCGACGCGCTCGTCGTCACCGCGCTCGACGGCGGTGCCGCGGAGCTGCCCGATCGAGCGCACCGGCTCGTGCGGCTCCTCGACCGGCTCCGCGGCGAGGACGCGGTGGACACCGCCCGGCTCGCCGTGGTCGCCGGGGAGCTGCGCCTGCTCGACCGCTGAGCGGGTGTCTCTTATGGATCGGCTCTTGCGTGCGGCATGACGCATGTCGTGGATGATGCGTTGCGTTCCCGGGAACCGGCCCCGGCACCGGGATGTGCCGCGCGGTCGGTGTCCCGGGGCCCGATACGCCACCGCAAGCCGCGCCGCGGTTCGTCGCATCGCCTCGCCTCATCCCCTACGGACAGAATCCGCGACCCCACTCAGGTGGGGCAGGGAGGAGAGAGCCATTCGGAGCGTACAGCGGGTCGAGAACACCCGCGCGGCGGGCAGGCCGTACACGCAGGAGGATGAAACTCCTTCTGCCACAGCCTCTTCTGGATGCTCCCCACTACGAGCAGGTGGGGCAGTGGGCGACCAGGTCGGCGCGCATGCCCAGACTCACCGCAGCATCGACCACGCGCGGCCACATCCGCGGCTCCGCCAGCGCGAAGTCCTGTACCGCGCCGCGCGAGTCGGCCGGTACCTCGAGCCGGTCCTCGGTGTTCCACAACGCCAACGCAGGACCGTTGGAATGCGCGGCGTCATAGTAGACACCGTGGATACGCCGTCGAGCCACGGGCTGATCCTCGTAGATCGCCCGCGCCCACTGCTGGGTGCGCGGGCGCGGATAGTCGCCGGTGGCCAGCGACGGCAGCGCACCGATGCGCATCGCCGCGCCCTGCCCGCGCAGGTCGAGCACGGCGACCGGGGCGGTCGGTCGCAGCAGCGCCACCCGGTAGCGCGGGCACACCGCCGCCGCAGGGAAATCCCCGAAGACCTCACCGAGCGCCGTGGCCAAGTTGCCGGCGACGTACAGCACCGACCGCCCGTCCGGACACGTCCGCGGCGCACCGTCGGGGGCCGGCAGATGCGGGTCCAGTCGGTGCAACGGCCCGAAGTGCCGGTGGGTGGTTCCGTTCGGGGTGTACGGGGACGGGTGGTAGATGCGGCACCAGCGCCACGGGTGGCCGGGGCTCGGTTCGCGCCACCGCCAGACCCATGCTCGTCCGCCATGCAGCGGTCGCGTCGGTGCGGGAAGTGGGGCTACCACGCGGCTGCGGTGCCGGCCTCGGCCGCCCGCACGACGTCGTCGATGCGCCCGGCGGCGAGCGCTTCGGCCGGGGTCGCGCCGTCGAGGTCGGGGTTCACGTTCAGGGCCCATTCGGTCAAAGACACCGCACCCCCGGGAAACACCCGACTCACCTGGGCCAGGCCGGGCACGAAGCCCTGCTCGGTGTCGGCGTCGAACTGCCACGACGGCAGCCGCCACTCCCGGCCCTTCTTCACCCCGATCAAATCCCCCGCCTTGAGACGATCGAGGACCGCCTGCTCGGACACCTCGAGCAGCTCCGCGGCCTCCGGTCGGGTCAGGGACTCCGCCACCACCGCGCGACGGGCCCGATACTGCCGGCGCAGGTTCTCCAATGCGGCGTGTCTACGCTCGGCCGGGGACGGACCCCGCCCCCACAACCCTGCGTCCAGCCCCTCACCCTCGTCCCCGACCACGCCGAGCACGAAACTCTCCCGCTCCGCCTCCGGCACACTGCCGAGCACGTCCTTCAACACCGCGGAAAAGCCCGCTGCACCCGGCGCCGAAGTCGTGGTACCTGCAGCGCCGGACGCGGGCGGCGTCGTCCGCGGGGTCGACGTGCGGGACTTCGTCCCGGCCGCCCGACCCCTGTCCTTCGTGCGCGCGGTCGAGGCCGACCCGATGTTCGTACGACCGGTCCGCTTCGTGCTCATATCCCCAGGCTACGCCTCTGAACAAGATAAACAAGAAAAGAAAGCGAAGGAGGGGACTGCCTCGGCTCGACGATGTGGATGCGCATCGACTTCCCTGGAGTTTCCCTGGGGTCGGATTCGGGATCGGCGGACCACCCGAACTTGTCGAGGCACCATGACACTCCTCGCCGCGCTGCGCCGGCACTTTCAGGTACACGCACGAACTGCCTGGTCACGGCTCTTCCTTCCACGATGAGGCCGGTGATCTAAGGCGCCGGTTCCCCGATCAGCAAGGCGAGCAGCAGCTCTGCCCGGACGCGGGCATCACCGAGGTCCACGCCGAGCACCTGCTCCGCCTTGGCGATCCGGCTGCGCAGGGTGTGCCGGTGCACCTCCAGGGCCGCGGCCGCCGCCTCCCATTGCCCGTTCGCCTCGAGGAAGGCCCGCAGCGACGCGACGAGCCTGGTCCCGCGGCCGCGGTCGTAGTCGGCGAGAGCGGACACCGTCGACGCGGCCACGGATTCGAGAACGGCCCGCACCGCCGGGGACGCGAGCAGGGCGGTGCCGTGGGTGGCGTCGAATTCCACGAGGCGGTGGGCCGCGTCCGCGGCGGCCGCGGCGTGCTCGGCCTGTTCGACGGCGCGGCGGGTGTCGGTGAGCCGGTGCGCGGCGCTGAGGCCGCCGCGGAGGGTGCGGGTCTGCGGCGGGGACAGGTCCGCCAGCAGCGCCGCCACGTCGGACAGCGTGTCCTCGCCGCGCAGCAGCACGGTGAGCGTCTCGTCGTCGCTGCGCGCGTACAGCGGCCGCTGCCGGGCACCGAGACCGGCGTCGAGCACGCGCCGCACGTCGGCCGGGGTCGGAGTGTGCAGTTGCAGGATCCGGATTCGGTTGCGGGTGCCGACCGCGTCGGCGAGATACTCCGAGGCGTCGCCGGAGTCGAGGGCACCGGCAACGAGGAGACCGAACACCTTCGCGCCCAGCGCGTTCCGTTCCGCCCGCAGCCGCCGCGGCTTGTCCAGCTCGAGGGTGACGAGGGAGACGGCGTGGCCGATCAGGACGAGTTCGACGTTCTCGAGCGGCCGGTCGGCCTGCACGGCCAGGTATCCGCTGACGACGCCGGCGTGCGTGACCGGCTGCACCGTCAGCGTCCGGCCGGGCCGGCTCGTGGTGACCGAGCCGGCGCCGTCCCGGCGCAACTCCGGGATCTGCTCCGCCAGCTCCGCCGCGGCCTCGGGGTGGGCGGCCACCTCCCCGGTGCGCTCGTCCAGGTAGGCGACGGCGGTGTGAGTGGCGACGGCCAGTTCCCGCACGACGGCCGGCACACCGCCACGCAGCACGGCACGGGTGATGCGCACCTGGGTGTCGGCGGCGCGCCGCACGAGCTCGTACTGCTGCTCGGCGAGCCGGGCGGTGACGGCACGGCTCACGGCGGCGAACGGCGTCGTGTACGGCACCTCGAGCAGAGCCAGCCCCACCGCGTCGGCCGCCTCGAGGACCGACTGCGGAATCCGCTCGTGCGACAGCCCGGTGCCGAAGCCGAGGGCGGCGACGCCCGCCTCCGCGAGGCGGCGCACGTAGTCGCCGCCCGCCGCCGGCTCCAATCCCAGGCCGATGGTGAGGACGAGTTCCCCGCCGGAGAGCCACGGCCGCGGGTCCAGCAGTTCGGTGGGCTGGACGAAGCCGATCTTCCGGTCCATCCCGGCTCGGCCACCGCGCAGGGTCAATCCCAGTCCCGGTTGCCGCAGTAGCCAGGCGATGCCGACGCTCATGGGGCCATCGTAGGACGCCTCGACGAAATGGCGCGGTGCGATTCGCCGAGTTGTACGGATCGGCCCTGTCTCGGGTCCGCCGCCGCTCCCATACTCGAATCGTCTCTACGCCGCCGAGCCCGAGGAAGTCCCCCATGACGAGCATCGAATACCGCCTTCCACAGCAGCGTCGCCTGGTCACCGCGCTGCCCGGCCCGCGCTCGGCGGCACTGACCGAGCGTCGCCGCACGGCGGTCGGGGCGGGTGTGGCGTCCTCCGTGCCGGTCTACGCCGCCGACGTCGACGGCGGGATCGTCGTCGACGTCGACGGCAACGCCCTGATCGACCTGGGTTCCGGTATCGCGGTCACCAGCGTCGGCGCCTCGGACCCGGCGGTCGTGGCGGCGGTACAGGAGCAGGTCGCGCACTTCACGCACACCTGCTTCATGGTCACCCCCTACGAGGGCTACATCGCCGTCGCCGAGAAGCTCGCGGCCCTGACCCCCGGCGACCACGCCAAGCGCACGGTGCTGTTCAACAGCGGCGCCGAGGCCGTCGAGAACGCGGTGAAGATCGCCCGCGTCGCCACCGGTCGCAGCGCCGTGGTGGTCTTCGACCACGCCTACCACGGCCGCACCAACCTGACGATGGCGCTGACCGCGAAGAACCAGCCCTACAAGGAGGGCTTCGGCCCGTTCGCCCCGGACATCCACCGCGTGCCGGCGTCCTACCCGTTCCGGGAGGGCCGCAACTACGACGGCACCGAGGTCACCGGCGAGCAGGCCGCCCACCGCGCGATCTCGCAGATCGACAAGCAGATCGGCGCGCACAACGTCGCCGCGATCGTGCTCGAGCCCATCCAGGGCGAGGGCGGATTCATCGTGCCGGCCAAGGGTTTCCTGCCCACCCTCGTCGACTGGGCGAAGGCCAACGGCATCGTCTTCGTCGCCGACGAGGTGCAGACCGGCTTCGCGCGCACCGGTGACTGGTTCGCCGGCAACGACGAGAACATCGTCCCGGACCTGATGACCCTCGCCAAGGGCATCGCCGGCGGCATGCCGCTCGCCGCGGTGACCGGCCGCGCCGAACTGATCGACGCCGTCCACGGCGGCGGTCTCGGCGGCACCTACGGCGGCAACCCCGTCGCGTGCGCCGCGGCGCTCGCCACCCTGGACCGGATCGAGCAGCTGGACCTGTGCGGCCGCGCCCGGCGCATCGAGCAGATCGCCACCGATCGGTTGCGGGCGCTCGCCGCGGACGTCGACATCGTCGGCGAGGTCCGCGGCCGCGGCGCGATGCTCGCCGTCGAGTTCGTCCGGCCCGGCACCCGCGAGCCGAACCCGGAGGCCACCAAGGCGATCGCCGCGAAGGCGCTCGAGCAGGGCGTCATCGTGCTCACCTGCGGCACCTACGGCAACGTCGTCCGCCTGCTGCCGCCGCTGGTGATCTCCGACGAGCTGCTCACCGACGGCCTCGACGTTCTCGCTGCCGCCGTCCGCGACGTCGCGGGCGTGCGCCCGACCCTGGCAGGAGCCACCCGATGACCCACACCCTTCCCGCGGGCGTCCCGACCCGCCTCTGGCTGGGCGGCAAGCTCACCGACTCGTCCACCGGCGCGACGTTCCCCGTCGAGGACCCGGCCACCGGCGCGGTGCTCGCCGACGTCGCCGACGCCTCCGCCGACGACGGGCTGCGCGCCCTCGACCTCGCCGTCGCCGCGCAGGCCGAGTGGGCGGCGACCCCACCCCGCGTGCGGGGCGAGATCCTGCGCACCGCCTTCGAACTCGTCCACGCCCGCGCCGACGACTTCGCCCGCGTCATCACCCTCGAGATGGGCAAGACCGTCGCCGAGGCCCGCGGCGAGGTGAACTACGGCGCGGAGTTCCTGCGCTGGTTCGCCGAGGAGGCCGTGCGCATCGGCGGCCGCACCGCCACCGCCCCCGCCGGGAACGGGCGCATCCTCGTCACCAAGGAACCGGTCGGGCCCGTCCTGGCGATCACCCCGTGGAACTTCCCGCTGGCGATGGCCACCCGCAAGATCGGCCCGGCCCTGGCCGCGGGCTGCCCGATCCTGGTCAAGCCGGCCGCCGAGACCCCGCTGACGATGCTGCTGCTCGGGCAGGTCTTCGCCGACGCCGGCCTGCCGGCCGGGGTGCTGTCGATCCTGCCCGCCACCGACGCCGCGGCGCTCACCGGGCCGCTGCTCGCCGACGCGCGGCTGCGCAAGATCACCTTCACCGGTTCCACCGGCGTCGGCAAGCTGCTGGTCCGCCAGTCCGCCGACCGGCTGCTGCGCACCTCGATGGAACTCGGCGGCAACGCCCCGTTCCTGGTGTTCGACGACGCCGATCTCGACGCCGCCGTCGACGGCGCGATGGCCGCGAAGATGCGCAACGGCGGCGAGGCCTGCACCGCCGCCAACCGCTTCCACGTCGCCCGCGGTGTCGCGGTCGAGTTCACCGACAAGCTCACCGCCCGCATCGCGGCGCTGCGCAGCGGCCACGGCCTCGACGACGGCACCGACCTCGGCCCGCTCATCACCGCCCGGCAGCGCGCCACGGTCGACGCGCTGGTGCGCGACGCCGTCGAGCGCGGCGCCCGGGTCCGCACCGGCGGGCAGATCCCCGACGGGCCCGGCACGTTCTACCCGCCGACCGTGCTCGACGAGGTGCCGGCCGACGCGCGGCTGCTGCGCGAGGAGATCTTCGGCCCGGTCGCGGCGATCACCGTCTTCGACACCGAGGACGAGGCCGTCGCCGCCGCCAACGACACCGAGTACGGCCTGGCCGCCTACTTCTACACCCGCGACCTGGACCGCGCGATGCGCGTGGCGGGCGCACTGAAGACCGGCATGGTCGGGGTCAACCGCGGGGTCATCTCCGACGTCGCCGCCCCCTTCGGCGGCGTCAAGGAGTCCGGTTTCGGCCGCGAGGGCGCGGCCGAGGGCATCGAGGAGTACCTCGACACCAAGTACATCGCCCTGTAGCGGGACCATCAGGAATCCGAATACCGGCTCGGTCCGGGAGCGCGGCACGTCGCGCTCCCTGGCCGAGCCGTATCCTATTGGGACTCAGTCATTCCGGAGCCGATCCAGGCGCGCCTCGAGTCCGGCGATCATCGCGTCGAGGCCGGCGTCGAAACCGGCGTCCGGGGTGTAGTCGCCGCCCGAGCCGGCGAACGCGTCGATCGCCGCGGTGAACACCGGGCTGACGCCGGCGAGGTCGGCGGTGTCGAAGATGTCGGCCGGGGCGTTGGCGTCGAGCGCGGAGCCGAAGATGAACGACTCCAGCGCGACGACGACCGGCACGATGGTCCCGATCGGCCACCCGGCCTCGGCGAAGCCCGCGGCCACCGCCTCGTAGACCGCGAGGGTGCGGGGCGCGCCCGCGACGGGCATCACGGCGATCACCGGGACCAGCGGCGCGTGCCGGGCGAACACGTCCCGGTAGGACAGGGCCCAGCGCCGTGTCGCCACGGCCCACGGCTCGGTGCCGAACCCGCTGACGTCGACCTTGGTCATGAGATCTTCCTGCACCCACAGCAGGACGTCCTGCTTCGAGCGCACGTGGTTGTACAGGGCGGACGGGGCCACCCCGAGGGCGCGGGCGAGCTTGGCGACGGTGAAGGCGTCGTAGCCGCCGTGTTCGATCACGTCGAGTGCGGCGTCGGTGATCGCTTGCCGAGACAGCACTTTCGTCGACGGCCGGCCGGCGCGCCGGTGCGTCCCCTCTCCCACGCCGCTCCCCCTCCGTCTCACGATTTCCGGCCACGAATTGCCGCGAGGGTCTTCTCCTCGCGCCTCGATGAGGTTACAGTGTGATGCGACACATATGAATGTCGTTCATTTTCTCGAAGGGGAATCCCATGCAATCCATCGAGCGTGACGTCGTCGTCGTCGGGGCGGGACCGTCCGGCCTGACCGCCGCCTACCGCCTGCGACAGGCGGGCCTGCGGGTCGCCGTCCTCGAAGCCCGCGACCGCGTCGGCGGCCGCACCTGGACCGACACGATCGACGGAGCGATGCTCGAGATCGGCGGTCAGTGGGTGTCCCCCGACCAGACCGCCCTGATCGCCCTCCTCGACGAACTGGGTCTGCGCACCTTCGCCCGCTACCGCGACGGCGAGAACATCTACCTCGACGCCGAGGGCCGGCCCGTCCGGTACCGCGGCGACACGTTCCCGACCTCCGAGCACACCCGCGTCGAGATGGACAAGCTGATCGCGCTGCTCGACGCGCTCGCCGCCGAGATCGGCCCCCACGAGCCGTGGGCGCATCCGCGGGCGCGGGAACTCGACACCGTCTCCTTCCACCACTGGCTCCGGGCCAACTCGGACGACGAGGAAGCGTGCGCCAACATCGGGTTGTTCATCGCCGGGGGCATGCTCACCAAGCCGGCCCACGCGTTCTCCGCGCTGCAGGCGATCCTCATGGCGGCATCCGCGGGTTCGTTCAGCAACCTCGTGGACGAGGACTTCATCCTCGACAAGCGCGTCGTCGGCGGTATGCAGCAGGTGTCGGAGCGGCTGGCCGAAAGGCTCGGCGACGACGTGTTTCTCGGAAATCCGGTGCGGACCCTGCACTGGTCCGAGGGCGCGGAGGCCGGGGCGCCGGGGCGCGTGCGCGCGGTGGCCGACGGGGTCGCCGTCGACGCCCGGTTCGCCGTGCTGGCCGTGCCGCCGAACCTGTACTCCCGCATCTCCTACGTCCCGCCGCTGCCGCGCCGCCAGCACCAGATGCACCAGCACCAGTCCCTCGGGCTCGTCATCAAGGTGCACGCCGTGTACGACACGCCGTTCTGGCGCGAGGAGGGCCTGTCCGGCACGTGCTTCGGCGCCGGAGCGCTCGTCCAGGAGATCTACGACAACACCAATTTCGAAGATCCGCGGGGCACCCTGGTGGCGTTCGTGGCGGACGAGAAGGCCGACGCCGTCTTCGAACTCTCCGCCGCGGAACGCAAGGCCGCGATCCTCTCGTCCATGGCCGGTTATCTCGGCGAGAAGGCCCAGAACCCGGTGGTCTACTACGAATCCGACTGGGGCTCCGAGGAGTGGACCCGCGGGGCCTACGCGGCGAGCTACGATCTCGGCGGCCTGCACCGCTACGGCAAGGACCAGCTCACACCCGTCGGACCGATCCTCTTCTCGTCGTCCGACCTGGCCGCCGAGGGCTACCAGCACGTCGACGGCGCCGTGCGCATGGGCGAGGACACGGCCCGGCGCATTCTCGACGCCCTCGGCTCCCGCGCGACCGCGGCGGCCGGCGCCCCGGCGCACTGACCGCCCCGCGCTTCCCCCAGCAGATCCGAAGATCCGGTTTCACAACAGTTTTCACGCTCGCTCGGCGCCCGTCTCGGCGTCCGACCCGCTCACGACGAGGTGAGCATTCCGGTCCCGGCGGCGCCGCCCTCCGGCAGCGCCGCCGCCCTCCGAACCTTTCGCACCCGATCCGGCCGCCGGATCCCTGGCCCGGCACCGTCGGTGCGGCCCACACTGATCACCACAGTCCCTGCCCCGGCCGGGCAGGCCTCCGAGAGGAACCCAGCCATGACCGCTCTCCGCGAGAACTACATCGACGGCGCATTCGTGCCCTCGACGGCCACCGAATCCCTGCCGCTGATCGACCCGGTCGACGAATCCCTCGTGGGCTCGATCCCGGTGTCGACCGCCGCCGACGTCGACGCCGCGGTGGCGGCCGCGCAGCGCGCGTTCCGCACCTGGGGCAGGACCACCCCCAAGGAACGCCAGACGGCGCTGCTGAAGCTCGCCGACGCCCTCGAGGAGCACTGCGACGAACTCGTCGAGGCGGAGTGCCGCAACACCGGCCAGCCGAAGTCCATGATCGCCGACGAGGAGGTCAAGGTCGGCGCGGACCAGCTGCGCTTCTTCGCCGGCGCGGCCCGCATGCTCGAGGGCAAGGCGGCCGGCGAGTACATGGAGGGCCACACCTCCTACGTGCGGCGCGAGCCGATCGGCGTGGTCGGTCAGGTCACGCCCTGGAACTACCCGCTGATGATGGCGCTGTGGAAGATCGGACCCGCGCTCGCGGCCGGCAACACCATCGTCCTCAAGCCCAGCGACACCACCCCCGACAGCACGCTGGTGCTCGCCCGCCTGACCCGGGGCATCCTGCCCGACGGCGTCTTCAACGTCGTGCTCGGCAACGCCGCCACCGGGGCCGCCCTCGTCGAGCATCCCGCGCTCGGCCTGGTGTCGATCACCGGTTCGGTCCGCGCAGGCACCGAGGTGGCGGTCTCCGCGGCCCGGCAGCTCAAGCGCGCGCACCTCGAACTCGGCGGCAAGGCCCCCGTCCTGGTCTTCGACGACGCCGACGTGCCGAAGACCGCCGAAGCCGTCGCGGCGGCCGCCTTCTTCAACGGCGGCCAGGACTGCACGGCCGCCACCCGGGTACTGGTCCACGAGTCGATCCACGACGACCTCGTCGACGCGCTGGCGCGGCAAGCCGAGCAGCTGCGTCCAGGCCGCCCCGACGACCCGGACGCCTTCTACGGCCCGCTCAACAACGCCGCGCACTTCCAGCGCGTCACCGACAAGATCGCCGCCCTGCCCGCCTCGGCGACGATCGTCACCGGCGGCCGGCGCGCCGGTGAGAAGGGCTTCTTCTTCGAACCGACGATCGTCACCGGCGTGGGCCAGCACGACCCCATCGTGCAGGACGAGACGTTCGGCCCGGTCCTGACGGTGCAGTCCTTCGCCACCGAGGACGAGGCCGTCGCGCTGGCCAACGACGTCCGCTACGGGCTCGCCGCGAGCGTGTGGACCCGCGACCACGGGCGCACCCAGCGGCTGTCTGCCACCCTCGACTTCGGCGCGGTGTGGATCAACTGCCACATCCCGCTCGTCGCGGAGATGCCGCACGGCGGGTTCAAGCAGTCCGGCTACGGCAAGGACCTCTCCGCCTACAGCGTCGAGGACTACACCCGCATCAAGCACGTGATGAGCACCCACGACTGACCTGCCGCGGCCCGACCGCACCGTTGCCGGAAGCCGGCGGCACCCTCCCGCCGGCTTCCCCTACCGGATCGGAATCCCATGAGACTGGTTGTCGGATACCTCGCCACCCCCAGCGGCGCGGACGGGCTGGCGCTCGGCGTCCAGCTCGCCCGCAGTCTGGGCGCCGAACTCGACATCTGTATGGTCCTGCCCCCGGACCGCCCGGTGCCCTCCCGGGTGCCCGCCGAACCCGGGTACGAGGACGTCCTCGCCGGCACGGGCGAAGCATGGCTCGCCCAGGCGGCGGCCACGGTGCCCGACGACGTGCGGGCGCACACGCACCTGAGCTTCCACGAATCCTTCGCGCAGGGCCTGCTCGACGAGGTCGCCCGGCTCGGTGCGCGCGCCGTCGTTCTCGGGGCAGCCGGCGACGGGCTCCTCGGCCGGCACTCCATCGGCACGGTGTCGTCCGAGCTGCTGCATTCCGCGCCCGTGCCGCTGGCCCTGGCACCGCGCGGATTCCGACACTCCGCCGCGCCCCGCGTCCGCGAGGTCACGTGCGCACTCGGCACCCGCACCGGAGCGGACGTCCTGCTCAGGACCGCGGTACGCGCCTGCGAGCGGATGCGCACGCCGCTGCGGCTCGCCTCGCTCGTCGCCCTCGATCCGCACGGTCTCGGCCGCGACGTGCGCAAGTCGCACGAACTCGCCCTCGAGTCGGCGCGGGCCCACGCCCGCACCCTTCTGGACACCGCCCGCGCCGAGCTTCCCGGCGACTACCCGGTCCGGTCGCTCGTCGCGGACGGGGACACCGTCGAATCGGCGGTGGCGAAGCTCGAATGGCACGACGGCGACGTCGTGATGGTCGGCTCCAGCCGGCTCGCCCAACCGCACCGGCTCTTCCTGGGTTCGACGGCAGCGAAGATGCTGCGGGTCGTTCCGGTGCCCATGATCGTCGTTCCCAAGCACGAGTTCGAGAACAGTGAGTAGACCCGTCATGACGAATTCGCTTCCCACCACCGAGATCCGGGAGGTCCCCCCGATGGCCGCACCCACCGACGGTGTCGTCTCGAAGGGCCTGGCCGCCGGCCGGATCGGCACCTTCGGCGGTGCCGTCCTGGGCATCTCGTCCGTCGCGCCGGGTTACACGCTGACCGCGAGCATCGGCCTGATCGTCGCGGCCGTGGGACTGAAGATGCCGGCGATCTTCATCGCCGGGTTCGTCCCGATGTTCCTCACCGCGTACGCCTACCGCGAACTCAACTCCGAATCACCGGACTGCGGAGCGTCGTTCACGTGGTCGACGAAAGCCTTCGGCCCGTACGTCGGGTGGATGTGCGGCTGGGGCATGGTGATCGCGACGATCATCGTGCTGTCCAACCTGGCCGCGATCGCCGTCCAATTCTTCTACCTGTTCCTGGCGCGGATCACCGGAGACGCCGCGCTCGCGGATCTGCCCGGGAACAAGCTCGTCAACGTCGGCACGACCCTGGTGTTCATCGCGATCGCGACGTGGATCGCGAGCCGCGGCATCACCACCAGCGAGCGCGTCCAGTACGCGCTCGTCGGCTTCCAGATGGTGCTTCTGCTCGCGTTCGCGGTCGCCGCGCTCGCGCACGTCGGCGCGGGCGACGCGCCCGCCGGGCTCTCGCTCGACGCCTCCTGGTTCGACCCGTTCCACGGACTCGCACTCGGCGCCTTCGTGATCGGCGTGACCGGCTCGATCTTCGCGTTCTGGGGATGGGACACGTGCCTGACCCTCGGGGAGGAGTCCCGCGACCCGAAGAAGACCCCGGGCCGGGCCGGGTTGCTGTGCGTGGCCACGATCCTGCTGACCTACCTGCTGGTGTCGGTCGCGGCGATGATGTACGCCGGCGTCGGTACGACGGGTCTCGGGCTGGGCAATCCCGACAACTCCGAGAACATCTTCGGCGCCCTCGCCGATCCCGTCCTGGGTCAGTGGGGCGGCCTGCTGCTCTTCCTCGCGATCTTCGTCTCGTCGGTGGCGAGCCTGCAGACCACCTTCCTGCCCGCGGCGCGGACGATGCTCGCCATGGGCGCCTACGGCGCGTTCCCGCGCCGGCTGGCGGCGGTGCACCCCCGCTTCCTGGTGCCCTCGTACGCGACGGTCGTCGCGGGGGTCGTCACCGCAGTGTTCTACGCCGGCGTGACGTTCCTGTCGGAACGGACCCTGCTCGACACCATTGCGGCGCTGGGGATCATGATCTGCTGGTACTACGGGATCACCGCGTTCGCGTGCGTCTGGTACTTCCGGGGACGGCTGTTCACCAGCGCTCGCAACGCCGTGTTCCGCTTCGCCTTCCCCCTCTCGGGCGGGATCATGCTCGCCGCCGTCTTCGCGATCTCCGTGGGCGAGAGCATGAATCCCGACAACGGCAGCGGCGCCGAGATCGGCGGCATCGGACTGGTGTTCTTCCTCGGCTTCGGGATCCTGCTGCTCGGTGCGGTCCTGATGCTGGTGATGCGGGCCCGCAACCCGCAGTTCTTCCGCGGGGAGACCCTCACGCGCAGCACCGCCGCGCTCACCGGTGAGACGGACGTGCTCTCCACCGACCGCGGTTGACCTCGGACCGCACCGATCACCGCCGGCCGGGCCGCTCAGCGCCCGGCCGGCGTCTGTGCGACCAGGCCGGCCACCAGTGCGCGCAGGCCGAATTCGAAGGCGGCATCGGCCCGTTGCGGATTGGGGCCCGCGGTCTGCAGCGCGGCGCGCATCGCGTCCCCGGTCTCGGGGACGTTCGCCCACACCACCTCGGGCGCGGCGAGGTCGAGCGCCGAGCCGAGAACGAAGCTGTCCACCGTCGTGACGGCATGCAGCACCTGCGCCGGGGTGAACCCGGCATCGGTGAATGCCTGTGCCAGAGCGTTGTACAGCCCGAACGCGACCGGCGACTGCACGGTCTGCGCGGTGAACAGCGGGATCAGCCGCGGATGCGCGGCGTAGGCGCGACGGTACTCGCGGGCGAGGGCGGCGACGGTCTCGGACCAGTCGCCGGCCGGGGCGCCCACGGCGATGGTGGACATGATGCGGGCCCGCATGGCCTCGACGATCTCGGCGCGCCCGGACACGTGGTTGTACAGCGACGACGGCCGCACCTTCAGTCGTTCGGCCAGTCCGGGCATGGTGAAGTCGCCGGCGGTGTCCACCATCCGGATGGCGGCGTCCGTGATGATCTCGGGCGAGAGCAGCCGCGTGGGCGGTCGTGGCATACGGACACTCCTCGAAATCGTCGTGGGCTCTTGCCCGGAACGCGCTCGTCCACCATACTTAACGAATCACATTCGTTTTATCCCCCGGACCGATTCCCGAGGACCCCATGCTCACCATCACCGCCACCACGCCGCCCGACTCGCTGTGCCGAGTGGACACCCCCGATCGGCCGCCGCTGCGCGTCGGACTGGTCCAGCACCGCTGGCACGACGACGAACGGGCGTTGCGCGCCGAACTCACCGAGGGCATCGCCACCGCCGCCGGCCTGGGCGCACGCGTCGTGTTCCTGCCCGAACTCACCCTCAGCCGCTACCCGGCCGACACACCCGGCGGCACCGACGCCGCCCGGACCGCCGAAGACCTGCGGACCGGCCCGACCGTCGCCTTCGCCGCGGCCGCCGCCTCCGCCCACGGCGTGTTCGTGCACGCTTCCCTCTACGAACGCGCCGACGGCTCCGACGGACTCGGCTACAACACCGCCGTCCTCGTCTCCCCGGCCGGCGAGCCGGTGGCCCGCACCCGGAAGCTGCACATCCCCGTGACCGCCGGATATCACGAGGACACCTACTTCCGGGGCGGACCGGCCACCGACCCGTATCCCGTCCACACCCCCGACGGCCTCGACGGCGCCCGCATCGGCATGCCGACCTGCTGGGACGAGTGGTTCCCGGAGGTGGCGCGCGCGTACTCGCTCGCCGGGGCCGAGATCCTCGTCTACCCGACGGCGATCGGTTCCGAACCCGACCATCCCGAGTTCGACACCCGTCCGCTGTGGCAGCAGGTGATCGTCGGAAACGGCATCGCCAACGGCACGTTCATGATCGTGCCGAACCGGTACGGCTGCGAGGGAGCCGTGACCTTCTACGGCTCCTCGTTCGTCTCCGATCCGTACGGCCGCATCCTGGTGCAGGCCCCGCGCGACGAATCCGCCGTGCTGGTGGCCGATCTCGACCTCGCGCAGCGCCGGGACTGGCTGTCGCTGTTCCCGTTCCTGACCACGCGCCGCCCGGACACCTACGGCTCGCTGACCGCGCCGGTGGATGCGCACGCCCCCTTCGGGGCCACGCGATGAGCTGGCGCATGCCCGCGGAGGGCGAACCGCACGAGCGCACGTGGATGGCCTTCCCCACCGAGGGATACTCGCTGGGCGACACCGCGGAGGAGCGCCACGAGGCCCGCGCCACGTGGGCCGCGGTCGCGCATGCCGTCGCCGAGTTCGAACCCGTCACGGTGGTGGCCGATCCCGGCCAGGTCGACGCGGCGCGCCGATACCTGTCCCGCGACGTCGAACTGATCGAGGCCCCGCTGAACGACGCCTGGATGCGCGACATCGGGCCGACCTTCGTCCTCGACGACGACGGCCGCCGCGGCGGGGTCGACTGGGTGTTCAACGGGTGGGGCGCCCAGGACTGGGCCCGCTGGGACCACGACGCCCGGATCGCGTCGTTCGTGCTCGAGCGCGCCGGCGTCGAGCGCGTCGCCTCGATGCTGGTCAACGAGGGCGGCGGCATCCAGGTCGACGGTCTCGGCACCGTCCTGCTCACCGAGACCGTCCAGCTCGACCCCGGGCGCAACCCGCACCTGGACAAGGCCGCGGTCGAAGCGGAACTGCGGCGCACCCTCGGCGCGACCTGCGCGATCTGGCTGCCGCGCGGGCTGACGCGGGACCAGGAACGCTACGGCACCCGCGGGCACGTCGACATCGTCGCCGCGATCGCGTCCCCGGGTGTGGTCCTCGTCCACGACCAGCGCGACCGGGGCCACCCGGACTTCCACGTCACCGCCCAGATCGTCGACCGGCTGCAGCACACGACCGACGTCCGCGGCGAGCCGTGGCGCATCGTCCGGGTGCCGGCCCCGGCCACGGTGCGCGACGACGAGGGCTGGGTGGACTACAGCTACATCAACCACTACGTGGTCAACGGCGGGGTGATCGCCTGCCGCTTCGGCGACCCCGCCGACGACGAGGCCGCGGAGATCCTGGCGGCCGCGTATCCGGGCCGGCGCGTCGTGGGAGTGGACGCCCGGCCGCTCTTCCGCCGCGGGGGCGGCATCCACTGCATCACCCAGCACCAACCGCGGTGACGGGTCCGGCGGTGCCGCCGCGCCGGCACCGCCGGCCCGTCCGTTGAACAGCCCCCGGAACGGATTCCCGGGCCGGGTCGGTGGTTCGCTACCGTGCGGCCGTACGGGACGCGGTGAAGGGCGTCGGACCCGTGATCGCCACGTTCCCCGGGCGCTCATCGGGGACGAGCACACAGTGGGTACGGCCGTAGACGGTGTACATGCACTTGTTGTTGTGGTTGCACCGTCCGGTCACCGTGTGGTCCGCGCGGATGCGCTCGATCAGATCCGGCTCCCGCAGCAGCGCGCGCCCCATGGCGACGAAGTCGAACCCCTCCCGCATTCCGGTGGTGATGTGGTCGTAGTTGTTGATCCCGCCCAGGAGGATCAGCGCGGTGTGCTCCATGACGGGAACGAACTGGCGAGCGGACTCGAGCATGTACAGATCCTCGTAGGGATACGAACCCAGCGCCCGTTTGCCGAACAGGCGCACACCCGTCCTGAAGGGTTCCTTCACGACCGACGCGAACTCGTCGACAGGCACGTCGCCGCGGAACAGGTACATCTGCTTGAAGAAGGACGAGCCCTGCGTCAGCTCGAGCGCATCGAGGTTGCGGTCCTGGTCGAGCAATTGCGCTGTGCGAAGGGACTCGGTGAGCCAGATGCTGCCGCGGATCCCGTCGTCCATGCTCATCTTCGCGGTGACAGCCACTCGCGTGCCGACCACCTCCCGCACCCGTCGGGCGATCTCACGGACGAAGCGGGAGCGATTGTCGATGCTGCCCCCGTACTCGTCCTTCCTGCGGTTCAGAAGCGGACTGAGAAACGAGCTCGGCAGATACAGATGGCCGAAGTGCAGTTCGATCGCATCGAACCCGGCCTCGGCCGCGACGGCGGACGCCTCACCGAATTGATCGACGACCTTCTCGATCTCGGCTCGATCGATTTCGCGGCAGTACTCGAAAGACGAAGGGTTGATCACCCGGCTCGGTGCCATCGCGGTGACGCCTGTGATCTTCTTCGAGGCCACCACACCGGCGTGGCCGAGTTGAGCGGAGATTGCGCCACCGGCCTCGTGGACGGCATCCGTCAGCTTCCGCAGGCCGGGAAGCGCCTGCCGGTTCATCAGTATCTGACCGGGCGCGCTGGCGCCCTCGGGAGCCACACAGCAGTACGCGACCGTCGTCATGCCCACCCCACCGCGGACGAAGCCGAGGTGGAAGTCGATCAGGTCGTCGGTGACCAGACCTTCGGGTGAACGCCCCTCCGATGTCGCGGCCTTGACGATGCGGTTGCGGAGCCGGACAGGGCCCAACGTCGCGGGGGCGAACGGATCCCGGGGCGCTTTGGCCGACCCGGTCGAGGTTTCCGAAACGGTCATGGCGAGCAGCCCTCCCGACTGAGTGGATGTGACCCCACTTACATTCCGCAGGCAGCCGTGGCCGTGTCAACGAGCGTCCCTCTCAGCGGACACCGCGCGGGCTCGGCGCTCGTCCGGACGGCGGACCCCGGCGACGGTGCGCGACGAAGAGGGCCGCCCTTCCACCGCGGGGCGACATCCACTGCGTCACCGAGCACCGACCGCGACGGTCGTCGCCGGCGCTGTCCGGTGTCGGCGAAGACGGCCCCCGTGACCCGTCCCCCCTCTACTGTGTCCTCGGGACGGCCCACGGCGCGTGCGGGAGGTTTCCTGTGACGGAGGAACGGCTCGATACCGGGGCGGCGGATCGGATCGTCGGTTCGATCGTCGACTCGACCGGGATCTCGCGCGCCAAAGCTTTTCCCGCGCACATGCTTTCGTGGTTCGTCGAGGTCGGTGCGGGGGCGTCGCCGAGCTGGGCGGTGTTCTGCGTCGACGACCACCTGGCGTTCACACCGTCCCTGTCGGTGACGGGTGATCTGCGGCTGCGGATCGACCGCGACCGGCTCCGGCCCGTCGGCGACGGGATCCGATGGGCTCCTGCCGGCCTGTACGACCAGGACGGGACACGGTCGTCGCTGTGCACCCGCGGGGTGCTCGAACGCGTCGTCGACGCTCTCGCCGGGATCGGGGTGCACGCCCGGATCGGGCACGAGGTGGAGTTCACGCTCGTCGGCGGGCACGGCGAGTGGGCCGCGTACGGACTCGGCGCCGTCCTCGGGCAGGACGAGTTCGTCGCCGACCTGCTGCGTGCCGCCGCAGGCGCCGGACTGGGGATCGAGCAGATCCACGCCGAGGCGGGCGCGCAGCAGTTCGAACTGTCCCTGTCCCCCACCGACCCGGTCGGCTCGGCCGACGACCTCGTTCTCGCGCGCATCCTGATCGGTCGCACCGCGCGCGCCCACGGGATGCGCGCGTCGTTCTCGCCCGTGCCCGTCGCCGGCGGGTCGGGCAACGGCGCCCACGTCCACGTGTCCTTCACCCGGGACGGGCGGCCGCTGCTGTCCGGTGGCGCCGGCCCGCACGGGATGACGGACGCGGGCGGCAGCGTCGTCGCCGGCATCCTGCGCGCCCTCCCCGGCCTCGGCGCCGTCCTCACCGGGTCCGTGCTCTCGCACCTGCGGCTGCGGCCGGGCATGTGGGCGGGCGCCTGGTGCTGCTGGGGACTCGAGAACCGCGAGGCCGCGGTGCGGCTGTGCGCCCTCACGCCTGGGAATCCGCACGGCGCGCATCTCGAGGTCAAGCCGGTGGATCCGTCGGCGAACCCGTACCTCGCCTGCGCGGCGATCCTCGGGGCCGCGCACGCCGGCCTCGTCGGTGCACTGCCGCTGCCGGCGGAGGTCCCGGTCGATCCCGTCCGGCTGACCGACGCCGAACGCGCCGCGTTCGGGGTCGACCTCCTGCCCACGAGCCCCGACGACCTGCTCGCGGCGCTCGCCTCGTCGCGGCTCGCCGGTGACCTGTTCGGGCCGTCGCTGCGCGAGGCGCTGCTCGCGGTGAAGAGCTACGAGTACGGCGAGTACCGCGCGCGGCCACCCGCCGAACTCGCGGAGCGGTTCCGTTTCGCATGGACCACCTGAGGGCGTGGCGAATTTCACCGTAACGGGCGTGCCGGGTTTGTCGATCTACGGCCGTCGGCAACTGCGGACAGTCGACACCTGTGGAGAACGGACGACCATGCACAATCCCGAGTCGGTGGACCCCCTCGCGTCCACCCAGCCCATCGCCAAGCTGCTCGTCCCGGGCGAGCCGGCCGCGGCGCCGGCGTCGCACTCCGCGGCGCGGGTCCCGGCCTCCGGCGCCGAGGTCCGACGCGTCAAACGGCTCACCTACGGCGACGAGCCCCGCGGGCGCTCGTGGCGACCGGATCTGTGGACGGTCGTCGGCGTGCTGGCCGTGCTGCTGGCGGTCGCGTTCGTCGTCGTCGCGGTACTCGTCTCGGGGAACCGGTCGCAACCGTCGTACCGGCCCGGTTACGCACCGTCGGGCATGGGCGCTGCGTCCGTGCCCGTCGCAGCCGTCGCGTGAGGATCCACGACCTGCCCTCCTCCCGCTGAGCGGGATCGCCGGAGGGTCGCCGCACTCCCGGGGCAGCAGCATCGACCTGCTGACCGAGTAGGAGGAGTGAATCGATGAGTGAATTCGAAGGCCGGGTCGCGCTGATCACGGGCGGGGCACGCGGGCAGGGACGCAGCCACGCGGTGGCGCTGGCCGAGCGCGGCGCCGACATCGTGCTGTGCGACCGGTGTGCCGACAGCCCGGTGGTGCCGTACCCGCTGGCCACCGAGGCCGACCTGGAGGAGACCGCGGAGGCGGTGCGCGCGACCGGGCGCCGGTGCCTCACCGCGAAGCTGGACACCGCGGACCGCCCGGCGATGGACGAACTCGTCGCGCAGGCGCACGCGGAGTTCGGCCGGATCGACATCGCGGTGGCGAACGCCGGAGTGTCGGTCGCCGCCCCGATCCAGTCGATGACCGAGGCACAGTGGGCCGAGGCGATCGGCTCGAACCTGACCGGGGTGTTCAACACGGTCGGGTCGGTGGCACCCGGCATGGTGGAGCGTGGGTACGGCCGGGTCGTGACGATCTCGTCGATGCTCGGGCGCGCGGGCAGCACCAACATGGCGGCGTACAGCGCGTCGAAGTGGGGCGTGATCGGCCTGACCAAGAGCGCCGCGCTGGATCTGGCTCCGCACGGGATCACGGTGAACGCGATCGCCCCCGGGAACATCTCGACGCCGATGATCCACAACGACTTCCTCTACGGCCTGATGCGCCCGGACCTCGAGCACCCCGGCGCCGACGACGTGGCGCCGGTCTTCCAGAGCCTGCACGCACAGCCGGTGCCGTGGCTCGATCCCGCGGAGATCACCCGCGTGGTGCTGTTCTTCGCCGCCGAGGCGAGCGCCCACATCAGCGGCACCGTGCTGCCGGTCGACGCCGGCAACGCGGGCCGGGTAACCGGATAGGCGCCTCCGGCGCCGGTGCGTCCTTTGGGCGGCCAGGGCAGCCCAAAGGACGCACCGGGGGCGTCAGCCCCAGCGGGACTGACCGCCGTCGAGGGGGATGGTCGCGCCGGTGAGGTAGCCGGCGTCCTCGCCGACGAGGAAGACGACGGCCCGGCCGATGTCGGTCTCGGGGTCGCCGATGCGACGCAGGGGGATTCCGGCGCGGAACTCCTCGGCCTCCTCGGGGTTGCGTTCCATCCACCGCTCGAGTCCCGGCGACAGGGCGTGGGGGGCGATGGCGTTGACGCGGATGCCGTCGACGCCCCACTCGCACGCCGCGGCACGGGTCAGCGACCGCATGCCCTCCTTGATCGATCCGTAGACGCCGTAGTTGCTCGCGTCCCACCGGACCGCCGCCGAGGTGACGAGGTTGACGATCGATCCGCCCCCGCGTTCCTTCATCACCGGGTAGCAGGCCCGCATGAGCCGCAGCGTCGCGAGCGGTCCGGTGGCGAAGGACCGCTCGAACTCGTCGTCGGTGAACGACAGCAGCGGTCCGGGCCGGCAGTCGTTGGCGTTGTTGACCAGGATGTCCACGCCGCCGAAGTGCTCGACGGTGCGCTGGACCGCCGCGTCGACGTCGTCGGGGTTGCTGACGTCGCAGCGCACGGCGAGTGCCTTGCCACCGAGCTCCTCGATCGCCTCGGCCGTCGAGATCACCTTGGATTCGGTGCGGCCCGCCGCCGCGATCCGCACGCCCTCCTTGGCGAGGGCGAGGGCGATGCCCCGGCCGATCCCCTGCCCCGCGCCCGTGATGAGCGCGACCTTGCCGTCCAGCTTGCTCATGTGTCCTGCTCCGGTTCTCTCGCCACTTCGGAAGTCCTGGTGCGTCCCAGGCTCCCCGTCCACTATCCTTGACCAAGCACTTGCTTGTCTATGTCGGTTTCCACCGTCGCCCGCGAAAAGCGTCGGACGGCAAGCAGTCTCGAACCGCTCCGAACTCGCAGAAAGGTAGCCACGTGCACCTTCCCAATCCTGCCGACCACACCGGGCGCGCCGTGATCGTCACCGGCGGCACCAAGGGCATCGGCTTCGTCGTCGCCGAGCACTTCCTCGCCGCCGGCGCCGACGTCCTGGTCTGCGCCCGCAACGAACCCGAGACGCTGCCCTCGGTCGACGGCCGCAGCGCCGCGTTCCGGGCCGTCGACGTGCGCAACCCGGCCGACGTGGCCGGCCTCGTCGACGACACCGTCGCCCGGTTCGGCCGGCTCGACGTGCTCGTCAACAACGCCGGCGGGTCGCCGGACGCCGACGCCGCCACCGTCTCCCCGCGCTTCGTGGAGAAGATCGTCGCACTGAACCTGCTCGCCCCGTTCTACGCCGCGCAGGCCGCCAACCGGGTGATGCAGGAACAGCCCGAGGGCGGCGCGATCGTCAACATCGGCAGCGTCTCGGCGCACGACCCGCAGCCCGGCACCGCCGCCTACACCGCCGCCAAGGCCGGCCTGCTGGGCCTGACGAAGGCTCTCGCCCTCGAATGGGCCCCGAAGGTGCGCGTCAACCACATCACCACCGGCCTGATCCGCACCGAGGCCGCCGCGTCGGTGTACGGCGACGACGGCGGCGCCGCCGTGACCCGGACCCTGCCGATGGAGCGGATGGCGGTCCCGTCGGACATCGCCCGGGCCTGCCTGTTCCTCGGCAGCGACCTGGCGGCCTACGTCAACGGCGCCGACCTCGCCGTCCACGGCGGCGGCGAGTTCCCGGCCCGGTACATGGCCCTGCACGGGAAGTGACCGCGCGGATCGGTGCCCGGATGCCGGGCACCGATCCCACGTCACGCGAACGACGCCCGCGCCCCCGAGATCACGGCCCGTCCGTCCCCGACCACCTCGAACGCCACGTCGTCGCGTCCACCCCAGGCCCGCAACTCGGCGACGTCGCCGGGGAACACCGGCGCCGCGAAGCGGCCCTGCAGCGCGGTGAGATCCGCCGGATGCGCACCGACGAGCCGCGCCAGCGGCAACGTCGCCGCCGCGAGCGTGCACAGCCCGTGCATGATCGGACGCGGTTGCCCGATCCGCGCGGCCGCCTCCGGGTCGATGTGGATGTGGTGCCGGTCGCCGGTGAGCCGGTAGAGCGCGGCCTGGTTGGCGGCGGTGACCAGAGGCGCGGTCAGCTCCGGCTCGCCCTGCGGGGCCGCCGGCTTCGACGGGCCGCGCTCGCCGCCGAACCCACCCGCGCCGGGCGCGAAGATCGACCAGGTCGCGACGAAGTACTCGCACTCGACCCGGACCTCGAACACGGCCGCGGCGCCCTTGTCCCACACCTCACCCACCGACGCCCGCAGCTCCACCTCGCCGCGGCGCGGCAGCGGAGCCAGCACGGTCAGCTCCTGCGAGCCGTGCAGCGCGGTGCCGGTGTCGAACGCGCCCCGCGAGCCCAGCTCGTCCGGCGCCCACTGGGCGAGGGTCAGCGCGAACGTCGGCAGCACCCGCAGCCGGTCCTCGAGCACCAGGTCCAGGTCGGTGGCCGGCTGGGCGCCGACGGCGAGCGCGTACAGGATCGCGTCGCGCTCGTCGTAACCCACCGTGCGGGTGCCCAGGTCGGCGCCGCGCCACGCACCGGCCTTCTGCTCCACTGCCGTCATGTCGTGTCCTTCCGGTTCAGGCCGCGCCGAGGATCAGGCCGGAGGTGGGAACCGCGGTTCCCGCCGTCACCAGCACGTTCTCGACGCCGTCGGGTTGGTTGGTGGAGGTGCCGCGCAGCAGGCGCACCGCCTCGGCGATGCCGTTGACGCCGTGCAGATACGCCTCGCCGACCTGCCCGCCGTGGGTGTTGGACGGCAACCGGCCGCCGAGCTCGAGATTGCCCTCGCGGATGAAGTCCTTCGCCTCGCCGGGGCGGCAGAAGCCGAGTTCCTCTAGCTGCGGCAGCACCAGCGGGGTGAAGTGGTCGTAGAGGATCGCGGCGTCGATCTCGTCCGGGCTCAGGCCGCTCTGCGCGTAGAGCTGGCGGCCGACCAGACCCATCTCCGGGATGCCGGAGATGTCCGGACGGTAGTAGCTGGTCATCATGTGCTGGTCCTTGCCGGAGCCCTGCGCGGCGCCCTTGACCAGGACCGGTGTGTGCCGCAGGTCCCGGGCCCGCTCGGCGGAGACGACGACGAGCGCCTGCCCGCCGTCGGTTTCCTGGCAGCAGTCGAGCAGGTGCAGCGGCTCGGCGATCCACCGCGAGTTCTGGTGGTCCTCGAGCGTGATGGGCTTGCCGTAGAACCACGCCGCGGGGTTGTTCGCGGCGTGCTTGCGGGCGACGACGGCGACCCGGCCGAAATCCTCGCTCGTGGCACCGTACTGGTGCATGTACCGGCGGGCGAACATCGCGACCCACTGGGCGGGAGTCGCCAGTCCCTGCGGGGTCAGCCACGCGTAGGCCGCGCGGTCGGCGGTCGAATCCATCGGCCGGTCGTGCTGGCCGAGACCGAACCGGACCCCGGAACGTTCGTTGAACGCACGGTAGACCACGACGACCTCGGCGACGCCCGTCGCGACGGCCATCGCGGCCTGCTGCACGGTCGCGCAGGCCGCCCCGCCGCCGTACCCGATGCGGGAGAAGAACTTCAGTTCCCCGAGTCCGCAGTTGCGGGCGACGAGGATCTCGCCGTTGGTCTCCATCGTGTAGGTGGCCAGGCCGTCGACCTCGGACGGGTCGATGCCGGCGTCGGCCAGCGCCGCGACGATCGCCTCGCACGCGAGCTGCAGCTCGGAGCGGCCGGACTTCTTGGAGAACTCGGTGGCGCCGATGCCGACGATCGCGGCGGCACCGGAGAGCGGGGTGGTCATCGGGTTCCTCCCGGCCGGTCGGTGAAGGCGATCGTGACGGTGCCGGCGGCGTGGTCGCCGAGGCTGTTGGCGCCGCGGACGCGGACCTCGACGAGCCCGTCGGACTTGCCGACTACCTCACCGGTCATCGTCATGGTGTCGCCGGGGTAGTTCGGTGCGCCCAGGCGGATCTTCACCCGCCGCACCACGGCGCACGGACCGGCCCAGTCCGTGACGAACCGGCCCACCAGGCCGTTGCTGGTGAGGATGTTCATGAACACGTCCTTCGATCCGCGCTCGCGGGCGAGTTCGGGATCGTGGTGGACGTCCTGGAAGTCGCGGGTCGCGAGGGCGGTCGCGACGATCAGGGTGCGGGTGAGCGGGATCGCGAGTTCGGGCAGCACCTCGCCGATCTCGATGTCGTCGTAGCTGCGGTCCGTGGACACGGTGGCGGTCATGCCACCACCTCGACCCCGGCGGCGAGCTGGGCACCGAGCCGCGCCAGATCCGACGCGGAGCCACCGAGCGTGGCACCGATCTGCTTGCCCCACAACAGGTGCCGATGCACCGGATAGTCGGTGTCGACGCCCATTCCGCCGTGCACGTGCGTCGTGCGGTGCACGACGCGCTGACCGCCGTCGGTGGCCCACCACTTGGCGACGAGCACCGACGTGCCCGGGTCCGCGCCCTCGGTGAGCAGCCAGGCCGCCTGCCACAGCGTCACCCGCATGGCCTCGAGGTCGATGTAGCAGTCGGCGAGCTGATGGCCCACCGCCTGGAACGTCGCAAGCGGACGCCCGAACTGCATGCGTCCGTTGAGGTAGGTGACGGCCTGCTCGACCGCCCCGGCACCGACACCGAGCTGCAGGGCGGCGAGCGCGAGCTCGACGCGGTCGAGCAACCACTGCACCGCGGTGCCGTCGGCGGGGCCGAGCAGCTCGGCGGGCGCCGCGTCGAACGTGACGTTGCCGCAGATCTCCCACATGGTGGACTGCGTCTGCTCCACGGTGACACCGTCACCGGCGAGGTCGACGACGAACAGCGCGGCACCGGCCGGCGTCGTCGCCGACACGATCGCGCGCTCCGCGACGTGGGTGACCGGGACGGCGGCCTTGGCGCCGGTCAGGTGCCACCCGCCGCCGGTCTCGGTCGCGGTGGTCGCCGGAGCGCCGTCGACGTACGGGCCGAACTCCTCGAGCCCGATCGTCAGGAACCGGCTGCCGTCGGCGACGCCGGGAACCAGCGCGGTGCGCTGCGCGTCGGTGCCGAACTCGACCACCGCCAGGGCGGCGAGCACGGACTGCCAGATCGGGACGGGCGCCACGTGCCGGCCCTGCTGCTCGAGCAGCACGTACAGCTCCGACAATCCGAGACCGCCGCCGCCGAGCTCCTCGGGCAGGGCGACGCCGAGCAGACCGGTGGTGGCGAGTTCGCGCCACAGCTCCCGGTCGACGCGCTCGTCGCCGAGCTCGACCTGCTTGACCCGGTCGATGCCGGCCTTGCCGGTGAAGACCTCGTGGGCGAGGCCGCGAATCGCTTCCTGCTCTTCGCTGAAGTTGAAATCCATCTACGAGTCCTCCCGTGCGGCCGGCCGGAACGCGGGCAGCGTCAAATCCGGGTCGGCGTCGATCCAGTCCAGTTCCACCGGCATGCCGATCTCCACCGCGTCCGGCGCGACACCGGTCATGTTCGCGATCAGGCGGGTGCCCTCCTCGAGTTCGATCGTCGCCACGACGAGCGGGTACTCGAAGCCGGGAATCTGCGGGTGGTGGTTGACCACGAAGCTGTAGACGGTGCCGCGGCCCGACGCGTCGACGGTGTCCCAGTCGAGCGAGCGGCACTGCCCGCACATCGGTCCCGTCGGGTGCCGCAGGGTGCCGCACGACGTGCAGCGCTGGATCACCAGCCGGTGCTCCTTCGCCGCCTCGAACCAGAAGGCGTTGTCGGCGTTGAGCGCCGGGCGCGGACGCAGCCCCTTCGGCTTCGCCTGCGCCGCATCGTCAGGCTGCGCCGTGCCCTTCGGCTGCGCCGTGCCCTTCGGCCGGAAACGGAGGGTGCGCCACCGCTGGGTGGCGACGACCTCGCCGGCGCCGTTGCGGTACGTCTTGAGCGTGGTCACGAAGTGCCCGGCACCGAGCCCGGTCCTCTTCTCCTCCGAGATCGACTCGATCACCTCGGTGAGCGAGACCCGGTCGCCGGGGCGCAGCTCGGTGAAGAACTCGAAGTCCGAGTCGGTGGCGACGACGGAGGTGAACCCGGCGGCGTCCAGGGTGGCGATCAGGTCGGTCCACACCTGCGACGGGTCGTTGTTCGCCATCTTGTCGGTGAAGGTGCGCATCGTCCACACCTGCGTCATGAGCGCGGGGGCGACGGCACCGTCACGGCCGGTGGCGCGGGCGGCCTCGTCGTCGAGGTAGATCGGGCAGGTGTCGCCCATCGTCTCGACCCAGTGCCGGATCATCGGGGTGTTGACCTCGTCCGGCCCCCACGTGGTGGGGGTCAGGGTCTGCCCCTCGAACGCCCGCAGCGTGGTCAGCAGTTCGCTCACTTGACCCTCTTCTCCCGCACGAGGCCCAGGCCCATGGTGCCGACCATGTCGCGCAGGACCTCGTTGACGCCGCCGCCGAACGTGTTGACCATGCCCTGCCGGGAGATCTGCTCGATCTGACCGGCCAGCACCGCGCCCGGCGATTCGGGACGGATGCGACCGGCCGCGCCGAGGATGCCCAGCAGCGTCCGGTACACGTCGACGTGGGTCTCGGTGCCGTACACCTTGGTGGCACCGGCGTCCGCGCCCGAGAGGGTGTCGGCCGCGACGGCGGCGGTCATCTTCCAGTTCAGCAGCCGCATCGCCTCGAGCTTCGCGTGGGTGCGGGCGAATTCCTGCTGCACCCAGGGAATCTCGATGGCGCCGTTCTCCTTCGCCCAGTCCAGCACCTGATGCCACAGCCCGTAGGTGCGGCCGCCGATCGCGGCCAGGCCGATGCGCTCGTGGTTGAGCTGGGCGGTGATCAGCGGCCAGCCGCCGTTGATCTCCCCGACCACGTCCCGGTCGGGGACGCGGATGCCGCTGTAGTAGGTGGCGGTGACCGACAGGCCGCCGACGGTGTGGATCGGCGACCACGAGAACCCGGGCGCCTCGGTCGGCACCATGAGGATCGAGATCCCGCGGTGCTTGGGGGCGTCGGCGTCGGTGCGGCACGCCAGCCACACGTAGTCGGCGGTGTTGGCGCCCGAGGTGAAGATCTTGTTGCCGTCGACCACCCACTCGTCGCCGTCGCGCACCGCGCGGGTCTTCAGCGACGCCAGGTCGGTGCCGGCCTCCGGCTCGGTGTAGCCGATGGCGAAGACGATGTCGCCGGAAAGGATGCCGGGCAGGAAGCGGTCCTTCTGCTCCTGCGTGCCGTACTTCATCAGGGTCGGGCCGACCGTGTTGACGGTGACGAACGGGAACGGCAGGCCCGCGCGCTGCACTTCGTCGAAGAAGACGAACTGCTCCTCGATGGACCGGCCCTGCCCGCCGTACTCCGTGGGCCAGCCGATCCCCAGCCAGCCGTCCTTGCCGAGCAGCGTGACGACCTCGCGGAAGTGCTCGCCCCCCACTCCCTGCTCACCGGCGCGGCGACGCTTGTCCTCCGGCAGCAGCGACGCGAAGTAGGCGCGCAGCTCCCTCCTGAGCGCGACCTGCTCCGGGGATTCCTTCAGATCCATCGCGAATTCTCCTAGCGACCGAATGTCGTTGTGACCTCGGACGCTAGTCAGCGGGGCCGCCGAGCGGGCGGACCGTCTCGGACAGCGGGAACCGCCCGGTCAGACCCGGCCGAGGCGTTCGGCACAGGCGGCCATCTCGTCGACGACCCGGTTCAGCGTCCCGGCCTTCGGCGACGCCGACAGCACCATCCGCGTCGCCCCGAGGGCGCGGGCCCGGTCGATGCGGGCCTCGTCGAGCCGCGGCAGCGTCGCCCCGAGCACCAGTTCCACGGCGCCGGGATCGCGGCCGGCCGACTCGGCGGCGCGGCGCATCTGCCCGATCGCCCGATCGAGATCCTCCCCGGCCAGGCCGAGCGGCTGGAATCCGTCGCCGAGGCGACCGGCCCGGCGGGCCGCGGCGGCGCTGTGCCCGCCGATGTACAGCGGCACCCCGCTCTCGCGGTGCGGCTTCGGCCAGCTGTGGGCGCCGCGGAAGGAGTAGAACTCGCCGTCGAAGTCCGCTCCCGCCGGGTCGGTGCCGGCCCACAGGGTGCGCATCACGGCGATCGCCTCGTCGGCGATCTTTCCGCGCCGGTCGAAGTCGCCGCCGCACGCCTCGATCTCCTCCCGCATCCAGCCCAGCCCCAGGCAGATCCGGACGCGGCCGCGGGAGAGCCGGTCGAGGGTGGCCAGACGCTTGGCCAGCACCACCGGATGGTGGTTGGGCAGCACCAGCACGCCCGTGGCGAGACCGAGGTCGGTGGTGGCACCGGCGACGAACGACAGCAGCTCGAGCGGGTCGGGCAGGTCGCAGTCGTCGGGCAGGTGGGACTTGCCGGTCGGCGAGTACGGATACGCGCTGCCGGTGTTCGCGATCACCACGGAGTGCTCGACGGCGGAGATCTCGTCGAACCCCAGTTTCTCCGCGGCACGCGCGAATTCGAGGATCCACTCGGGGTCCCCGCTGTGTCCCAGCTCGATCGGCACCACCACACCCAGCTTCACGTACGTCCGTCCTCTCGTGCCGCCGCTCCCCGAGCGGTCGTCTCCTCGATCAGTTTCGGCGCCCACACCACCTTGCCGAGCAGCCGGTCCGCCTCGGGCGCGGTCGCCAGCCACACCGCGGCGGCGGCGGGCACCGTCGCCGGCACGGCCTCGAATCCGGCGTCCTCGACGGCGCGCGTGCCGCCCCGGGCCCGGCCGGCCTCGGTGACGACGAACCCGGGGCTGAGGTTGAACGCCCGGATCCCGCGGCCCCGGTACTCGGCGTTGATCATCCCGGCGATCCGGGCGAACGCGGCCTTCGACGCGGCGTACGACAGGCCCCAGCCGCCCTCCCCCGGTGGGGCGGGCGGGTCGATCGCCGCCGACCCGGACACCAGATCGATCACCACACCGCTGCCGCGGTCGAGCATCGCCGGCAGCACCGTCTGCATCAACGCCACCTGGTGCAGGTAGTTGCCGTCGATCATGGCGGCGGCGTCGGCGAGGTCGATGTCGAGCAGCCGGTCCATGTTCCCCGCGGTCTGCGCGTACGCGTTGGCGACCAGCACGTCGACCCGGCCCCACGCGTCCAGGACGCGCCGGCCCGCGCCGCGCACCGATTCGACGTCGAGCAGGTCCATCGGGACGGGCAGCGCCCGCACTCCCAGTGCCTCGATCTCCGCGGTGGTGGTCTCGAGGCTGCCGGGCACGGCGATGGGTTCGTCGCCGTCACGGCGGCTGCGGGGCGGCACGGCGCCCTGGCCCTCGCGGACCGTGCGGGCGGTGACGGCGACGTCGAAGCCCGCACGGGCGAACGCGAGGGCGGTCTCGCGTCCGATGCCGCGGCTGGCGCCCGTGACGAGGGCGACGCGGGTGCCGGGCATCGGCTACACGCTCAGCAGCCGCTGCCGGCCGTGTGCGGCGAATTCCTCGTCCAGGGCGGCCTTGTCGGCCTCGCTCATCGCGGTGTACTCCGGCGCGCCGCGTCCCACCCACCGGTACACGGGCTCGGTGGTGTGCCAGCGCTGCGCCTGCAGCTCGCGCTTGAGGACCTTGTTCGAGCCGGTCACCGGCAGGTTCGTCGACACCCGCACGAACCGGGGAATCGCCTTCGACCCGAGATCGGCTTGGCCGGTGAGGAATTCGGCGAGCTCGGCCGGGTCGAAGTCGGTGAGCGAGGCGACCTCGATCGCCGCCATCACCTGATCGCCCGACCGCGGGTCCGGCACCGCGTAGACACCGGTGGTCACGACCTTCGGGTGCCGGCGCAGGACCCGCTCGATCATCAGCGCCGAGGTGTTCTCGCCGTCGACCCGGATCCAGTCGCCCTTGCGGCCCGCGAAGTAGATGAAGCCGGCCTCGTCGACGTAGCCGAGGTCGCCGGTCCAGTACCACCCGTTGCGGATCCGCTCGGCGTCGGCGACGTCGTTCTTGTAGTAGCCCTCGAAGGCGCGGGCGCCCTCCTTGTTGATCATCTCGCCGATCGCCTCGTCCGGGTTGAGCACCCGGCCGTGCTCGTCGAGCACCGCGCGGGCACACTCGGCGAACGTGTCGGGATTCACCACCGCGATCCCGGCGTGCGCGGGCCGGCCGAGCGCGCCCTCCGGCGCCGCCGGATCGAGCCGGACCGAACCGGCGCCCTCGCTCGAGCCGTACCCCTCGTACAGCACCGCGCCGAACCGGCGCACGAACTCGGCCTTGTCCTCCGGCGAGGCCTCGGTGCCGAAGCCCCGCTCGAGCCGGTTGTCGGCGTCGTCGGGCTGTTCGGGGGTGGCCATCAGGTAGGCCAGGGCCTTGCCGACGTAGGTGAAGAACGTCGCGCCGAAGAACTTCACGTCGGGCAGGAACCCGGACGCGGAGAACTTGCGGGTCAGGCACACCGTCGCACCGTTGGCCAGGGCCGGGGCCCACAGCGCCATCAGCGCGTTGCCGTGGAACAGCGGCATGCAGCAGTAGTCCACGTCGTCGCGGTGGTGCCCGTACTTGGCGGTGTTGGCGTACGCGAGCCGCGACAACCGGCCCTGGGAGCACTTGACGGCCTTGGACCGGCCGGTGGTGCCGGAGGTGAACAGCAGCAGGAACAGGCTGTCCTCGTCGACGCCGTCGGCGATCGCCGGTTCCACCCGCTCGAGGCGGGCCGCGTAGCCGGGATCGTCGATCAGCAGGAAGCGGTCCTCGCCGAGGCCCAGGTCGAGGCCGCGCAGCTTCGCCATCCCGGCGGTGTCGGTGACGATGAGCTGGCAGTCCACGTAGCGGACCTCGGCCTCGAGTTCCGCCGCGCCGCGCGTGGGATTGATGCCGACGACCGTCGCGCCCGCCAGCGCGGCCCCGCCGAGCCAGAACAGGAAGTCCGGGACGTTGTCGAGGAGGATCCCGATGTGGAACGGGCCGTCGCCGCGCAGCGACCGCGCGAGAGCGCCACGCGCGGCGCTCTCGCGCACCACGGCGTCCCACGTCCAGTCCTGCTCCCGGGTCCGCAGGCCGAGCCGGTCGTCGCCGACGCGGTCGAGCAGCATCTCGGCGATGGTGGCGCGCTGCACGCCCGCTTCCGTCGCGGCGGTGCCGGGGTTCACGGTGCTCGTCATCGTTGCGGCTCCCTTCACGCCGTCCGGAGCACGCAGTGGGTGCCCCCGTAGATGGCGGTCATGCACTTGTTGCAGTGGTTGCACAGCGACGCGGCGTCCGCGTCCTCCTGCATGCGGTTGACGAGGTCCGGGTCGCGCAGCAGCGCCCGCGCGGCGGCGACGAACTGGAAGCCCTCGGCCATCGCCTCGTCGATGATCGCCCGGTTGGTGATGCCGCCGAGCAGCACCAGCGGCATCTTCAGCTGCGACCGGAACTGCTTGGCGTCCTCGAACAGGTAGCCGTCGCGGTAGGGGTATTCACGCAGGAAGTGCTTGCCCACCAACTGGATTCCCAGCTTCGTCGGCTGCGGCATCACGGCGGCGAAGTCGCGCAGCGGCGCGTCGCCCTTGAACAGGTACATCGGGTTGAGCAGCGAGCTGCCGGCGGTCAGCTCGAGGGCGTCGAGCGAGCCGTCGGCCTCGAGCCACTTGGCGACCTGGATCGACTCGTCGAGCCAGAAGCCGCCGGGCACGCCGTCGTCCATGTTGAGCTTGGCGAGGATCGCGATCTTGTCGCCGACGGCGTCGCGGACGGCGCGGGCGGCCTCCCGCGCGAAGCGGGCGCGGTTCTCCAGCGACCCGCCGTACTCGTCCTTGCGCTTGTTGATCTTCGGGCTCAGGAACGAGCTGATGAGGTAGTTGTGCCCGAAGTGGATCTCGACGGCGTCGAAGCCGGCCTCGACGGCGCGGCGCGCGGCCTCGGCGTGGCCCTCGGTGATGCGGGCGATGTCCGCCTTGGTGGCGGGCTTGCTGAAGTTCTGGGTCGTCATGCGGAAGGCGCGGCTCGGCCCGAGGGCCGGGGTGCCGAGGTACTTCGCGGCGGCGACCGGACCGGCGTGGCCGATCTGCGCGGAGACCGCGGCGCCCTCGTTGTGGATCGCGTCGGTGAGCTTGCGCATGCCGGGCCGGGTCTCGTCGGTCCACTGCAGCTGACCGGGGGCGGTGCGGCCGTCGGGTGCGACGGCGCAGTAGGCGACCGTCGTCATGCCGACGCCGCCGGCGGCGGGCCGGCGGTGGAACTCGATGAGCTCGTCGGTGACGAGCCCCTTCGGGGTCAGGCCCTCGAACGTGGCCGCCTTGATCACCCGGTTGCGCAGGGTCAGCGGGCCGAGCTTCGCGGGGGCGAAGGGATCGATCCTTGTCGTCGGGGTATCGAGAAATGTGGACATGCGGTTGCTCCTCCGGCAGCGATTCTGCGCCGAACGTAGCCCCGGCTGTCGGGTGGATCACGGTGAGTCCCGCTCAGTGGTAACCACTACCGCACCCACGGCCCGACGTGAGAAATTGCAGTGGCACGCCTCACACGCGGCCGCGGCCGGGGTGGGGTCACAGGTCTATCGCCGCAGGTGACACGGTATTCACGTGACACGAAGGAAAGGTCCCCGCATGACTGCGTCCGCAGATCCCCGGCTGTACCTCGACGAGGTCGTCTCCCGCCTGACCGGCCCGGGTGGCCGGTTCGAGATCGTCGAGGAAGAGGTGCTCGGCGCCTCGATGCCGGTGATGAAGAACCGCGGCAAGGCCGTGGGCGAGCTGCTCGCCGACTCCCTGCGCTGGGGGGACCGCGACTACCTCGTCACCGCCGACCGCCGGCTCTCCTTCGCCGAGCACGCCGCCGCCGCCTACTCCCTCGCCCGGGCGCTGCGCAGCGACTACGGCGTCGAGAAGGGCGATCGCGTCGCGATCCTGGCCGCGAACACCCCGGAGTGGGTGATCGCGTTCTGGGCGAGCCAGACGCTCGGCGCGATCACCGTCGGGCTCAACGGCTGGTGGGTGCCGCGGGAGATCGAGTACGGCCTCGAGCACAGCCGGCCGAAGGTCCTCGTCGTCGACGCCAAGCGCGCCGAGGCCCTCGCGGATGTCGACACCACCGGGATCACGGTCCTGACGATGGAGGAGGACCTGCCCAGGCTGATCGCGCAGTACCCCGGCGCCGAGCCGCCGCGCGTCGACATCGACGAGGACGACCCGTCGGTCATCCTCTACACCAGCGGCACCAGCGGCCGGCCCAAGGGCGCGCTGCACTCGCACCGCAACCTGCTGGCGGTCGTCGACTACCACCGGTTCAGCGATGCCCTGCTCGCGGCGTTCACCGGCCGGACCTACAGCGACGACGTCCCCAGCGACCTGCGGTACCTGCTCACCTCGCCGCTGTTCCACATCGCGAGCCTGCACAACCTGGTGATCCCGCGGCTGGCGACGGGCAGCGCGGTGATCATGCACCAGGGTTCGTTCGACGTGGACAAGGTGCTGAGCCTGATCGAACGCGAACGCGTCACCAACTGGGGCGCGGTGCCGACGATGGCGTCGCGGCTGCTCGAGCACGACAACCTCGACAAGTACGACCTGTCGTCGCTGACGGCGTTCGCGCTCGCGTCGGCACCGTCGTCGATCGCATTCAAGGACCGGCTGCGCGAGAAGGTGCCCTTCGCGCGCGACGCCCTCGTCGACAGCTACGGGCTCACCGAGTGCAGCACCGCCATCGCGGTGGCCAACTCGCAGGACATCGAGGCGTTCCCCGGCACCCTGGGCCGGCCGATCATCACGGTGAGCCTCGAGATCCGCGATCCGTTCGGCGAATGGCTGCCGGACGGGGTCGAAGGCGAGGTGTGCGTGCGCAGCCCGTTCGTCATGCTCGGCTACTGGGAGGACGAGGAGGCCACGGCCGCGGCGATCACCCCGGACCGGTGGCTGCGCACCGGTGACTACGGCGTCATCGAGAACGGCCGGCTGCGCCTGACGGGCCGTCGCTCCGACCTGATCCTGCGCGGCGGCGAGAACGTCTACCCCACCGAGATCGAGCAGACCCTCGACGAGCACCCGGCCGTGCGCGAGTGCGCCGTGATCGGCGTCCCGCACCCCGACCTCGGTCAGGAGGTGGCGGCGGTCGTCGTCCTCGCCGAGGGGGCGAGCGTGACGGAGGAGGAGCTGCGCGAGTACGCGGCCGAGCGTCTGTCGTACTTCAAGGTCCCCACCCGCTGGCGGATCACCTCCGACCTGCTGCCCCGCAACGCGACGGGCAAGACGGTGCGTCGCGAGGTCAGCATCTAGTGGCTCGACACGGATCGTTGACCGGGTAATCCCCGGCTGACGGTGAGGTTCGCGGCAGACTATCTCCGATTCGATACAAGGAGGTGGTCGTGGCACCCCAACCACGCGTGTTCGTCCGTCCG
>Ga0255338_1000575_pt1 | contig 108155 bp, 97 predicted proteins | sample MeOH1_35cm_T4_19_FD_203715 | JGI IMG/M metagenome (GOLD analysis project Ga0255338, IMG submission 203715) | Sandy soil microbial communities from University of British Columbia, Vancouver, Canada - MeOH1_35cm_T4_195 | ecosystem: Engineered > Artificial ecosystem > Sand microcosm > Unclassified...
GCGTGCACGGTGGTCATCAGGCCGCGCTTGATGCCCCACTTGTCGTTCAGCACCTTGGCCACGGGGGCCAGGCAGTTGGTGGTGCACGAGGCGTTGGAGATGATGGCTTGGCCGGCGTAGGTCTTGTCGTTCACGCCGAACACGAACATCGGGGTGTCGTCCTTGGACGGGGCCGACAGGATGACCTTCTTGGCGCCAGCGGCCAGGTGCTTCTCGGCCGAGGCCTTGTCCAGGAACAGGCCGGTGGACTCGATCACCACGTCGGCGCCGACTTCGTTCCACTTCAGGTTGGCCGGGTCGCGTTCCTGCGTCAGGCGGATCTTCTTGCCGTTGACGATCAGGGTGTTGCCTTCGACCGAGACTTCGCCCTTGAAGCGGCCGTGCACGCTGTCGTACTGCAGCATGTAAGCCAGGTAGTCAGGCTCCAGCAGGTCGTTGATGCCGACCACTTCGATGTCGCTGAAGTTTTGCAGGGCCGAGCGCAGCACGTTGCGCCCGATGCGGCCGAAGCCGTTGATGCCGATTTTGATGGTCATGATGTGCTCTCTCTGAAAGTTGAAAACAAACTCACTGCTTCGCCAGCACGGCACGCACCGTGTCGGCCACGTTCTCCGGCGTGAAGCCAAAGTGCTTGAACAGCACCGGTGCCGGGGCCGATTCGCCGTAGCTGTCGATGCCGACCACGGCGGCGCAGCCGTACTTCCACCAGCCGTCGGTCACGCCCATCTCCACGGCGATGCGCGGCAGGCCGGCGGGCAGCACGGACTTCTTGTAGGCCAGGGTCTGGCGGTCGAAGGCGGTGGTGCTGGGCATGGAGACCACGCGCACGGCGATCTTCTTCTCGGCCAGCAGCTTCTGGGCGGCCAGCGCCAGCTGCACCTCGGAGCCGGTGGCGATGATCACCGCCTTGGCCCGCTTCTTCAGGCCGATGTCGGCCGGCTCGGACAGCACGTAGGCGCCGCGGCTGATCTCGCCCAGGTCGCGCTTCGGAAGATAGGGCAGGTTCTGGCGCGACAGCAGCAGCGCGGTCGGGCGGTTCTGGTTTTCCAGCGCGACGGCCCAGGCGATGGTGGTCTCCGCCGTGTCGGCCGGACGCCAGACGTCCAGGTTCGGGATCAGGCGCAGGCTGGCGGCGTGCTCGACCGACTGGTGCGTCGGGCCGTCCTCGCCCAGGCCGATCGAGTCGTGCGTGAAGACGTGGATCACGCGCTGCTTCATCAGCGCGGCCATGCGGATGGCGTTGCGCGAGTAGTCGCTGAAGGTCAGGAAGGTGCCGCCGTAGGGGATGTAGCCGCCGTGCAGCGCCACGCCGTTCATGATGGCGGCCATGCCGAACTCGCGCACGCCGTAGTTGATGTGGCGGCCGGTGCGGCCGTCCTCGGTGCGCACCACGGCGCCGGCGTCGTCGAAGCGCAGCGCCGGCGTGCTCTTGGTGTTGGTCAGGTTGGAGCCGGTCAGGTCGGCGCTGCCGCCCAGCAGTTCGGGCAGGGCGGTGGTGAAGGCTTCCAGCGCCAGCTGGCTGGCCTTGCGGCTGGCCACGGTTTCGGCCTTGGTGTGCGCGGCGACGGCGGCATCCACCGCGACCTGGGCGAATTCCTTGGGCAGCTCGCCGCGCATGCGGCGGGTCAGCTCGAAGGCCAGCTCGGGGTAGGCGGCCTCGTAGGCGGCGAAGCGGGCGATCCAGTCGGTTTCGGCGGCCTGGCCGGCGGCCTTGGCGTCCCAGTCGGCGTACACGGACTCGGGCACGGCGAAGGGGGCGTGCGGCCAGTCCAGCACCTCGCGCGTCAGCATGATTTCCTCGGCGCCGAGTGGCTCGCCGTGCGCCTTGGCGGTGTTGGCGCGGTTCGGGCTGCCCTTGCCGATGCTGGTCTTGCAGACGATCAGCGTCGGCTTGGCATCCATGTTCTGCTTGGCCAGGTCGATGGCTTCGGCCACGGCATCCACGTCATGGCCGTCCACCGGGCCGAGCACGTTCCAGCCATAGGCCTCAAAGCGCGAGGCCGTGTCGTCGATGAACCAGGGCGTCACCTGGCCGTCGATGGAAATGCCGTTGTCGTCGTACAGCGCGATCAGCTTGTGCAGTTTCCAGGCGCCGGCCAGGGCGCAGGCCTCGTGGCTGATGCCCTCCATCAGGCAGCCATCGCCCAGGAAGGCGTAGGTGTGGTGGTTGACGATGGCGTGGCCTTCGCGGTTGAACTCGGCGGCCAGCAGCTTCTCGGCCAGCGCCATGCCCACTGCGTTGGTGATGCCCTGGCCCAGCGGGCCGGTGGTGGTCTCCACGCCGGGGGTCAGGCCCACTTCGGGGTGGCCGGGGGTCTTGCTGTGTAGCTGGCGGAAGTTCTTCAGCTCCTCGATCGGCAGGTCGTAGCCGGTCAGGTGCAACAGCGCGTACAGCAGCATCGAGCCGTGGCCGTTGGAGAGCACGAAGCGGTCGCGGTCGAACCAGGCCGGGTGCGTCGGGTTGTGCTTGAGGTGCCGGCCCCAGAGCGCGACAGCCATGTCGGCCATGCCCATCGGGGCGCCGGGGTGCCCGGAATTGGCTTGTTGTACGGCGTCCATCGCCAGCGCGCGGATCGCGTTGGCCATCTGTTGGGTGTTTGCCATGTAGGGCAGCTCCGGAGGGGGTGGGGTTCAGGGAAACCGCCGATTTTACTGTTTGGTCCTGAATGGCACGGTCGGCGGGGCTTGGCCGGCAGGGATGCTCTACAGTGCGAGCATGCAAGGACTGCACCTGACCGCCGATTGCCACGACTGTCGCTGCGCCCCACGTTGGCTGCTGGATGCGCCCGTGCTGGGCGCGGCCTGCGCCGAGGCGGTGGCCGCCGCCGGGCTGCGGGTGGTGGGGCAACTGGCCCATGCCTTCCCCGCCACGGCGCAGGGTCCGGGCGGCGTCACCGCCACGCTGCTGCTGGCGGAAAGCCACCTGTGCGTGCACACCTGGCCCGAGCAGCGCGCGGTGACGCTGGACGTCTATGTCTGCAACTTCGGCGCCGACCATTCGGCCCGGGCCCGGACGCTGATGGACACGCTGCTGGCGCTGTTCCAGCCGGGTCGGATCGAGCGCCACGCGCTGGAGCGTGGCACCATCACGGCATGAGGCTGACCGCATTTCCCCATTCGCCGCACATCACCGCGATGATCCTCGCCGCCGGGCGGGGTGAGCGCATGCGCCCGCTGACCGACACCTGCCCCAAGCCACTGCTGCCGGTGCGCGGCAAGCCGCTGATGCAGTGGCCGATGGAGGCACTGGCGCGCGGCGGCTTCACGCGGCTGGTGGTCAATACCGCCTGGCTGGGCGAGCAGATCTCGGGCCATTTCGGCCCCCTGCTGGCGCCGACAGGGCCGGCCGCGCCGCCGAACGAGGAGCGCATCCATATCGACTACTCGCACGAGGGGCAGGACTTCGGCTACGCGCTGGAGACGGCGGGCGGCATCGCGCGCGCGCTGCCGCTGCTCGGCGAGGTGTTCTGGGTGCTGGCCGGCGACGTGTTCGCCCCCGATTTCGAGTTCGCCCAGGCCAGCGTGGAGCGCTTCGTCGCCGGCGACAAGCTCGCCCACCTCTGGTTGGTGCCGAACCCGGCGCACAACCCCGGGGGTGACTTCGGCCTCAGTCCCGAGGGCCTGGCGCTGAACCAGGCCGAGACCCGCTACACCTACAGCACCATCGGCCTGTACCGCCGCGCGTTGTTCGAGGCGCCATGGTGCTCCATCCTCCCCGGCAACCCGCAGGGCACGGCCGCGCCCCTGGCGCCGCTGTTGCGCGCCGCCATGGACCAGGGCCGCGTCAGCGCCGAGTTCTACACCGGTGCCTGGGCCGACGTCGGCACGCCCGAGCGGCTGGCGCAACTCAACGCCGGCTGAACCTTTTTCTGGACCTTCCCCGATGACCACTTCCCTCCACGCCCAGCGCCGCGCGCGCCTGGCCGCCCAGCTCGGCCCCGACGACATCGCCCTGATCCCCACCGCGCCGGAGCGTCAGCGCAACCGCGACAGCGAGTTCCTGTTCCGCTTCGACAGCTATTTCCACTACCTGAGCGGCTTTCGCGAGCCGAACGCCTGGCTGGTGGTCACCGGCGACGGCCGCAGCACGCTGTTCTGCCAGCCCAAGGACCTGGAGCGCGAGATCTGGGACGGCCTGCGCCTCGGGCCCGAGGCCGCGCCATCGCACCTGGGCGTCGATGAAGCGTTTTCCATCACCGAGCTCGACCAGCGGCTGCCGCAGTTGATGGAGAACAAGGCCACCATCTGGTATCCGTTCGCCACGCACAAGGGGCTGGAGGGCCGCATCGACGGCTGGCTCGGCGCCGTGCGGGCCCGGGCCCGCCAGGGCGCGCTGTGCCCCGAGGCGCAGCGCGACCTCTGCGCCATCCTCGACGAGATGCGCCTGTTCAAGGACGCGCACGAGCAGGCCACGATGCGCCGCGCCGCGCAGATCAGCGCGCAGGCGCACATCCGCGCCATGCAGCGCAGCGCCGCCATGCTGCGCGCCGGCCAGGATGTGCGCGAGTACCACCTCGACGCCGAGCTGCTGCACGAGTTCCGCCAGCACGGCTCGCAATACCCGGCCTACAGCTCCATCGTCGCGGCCGGCGCCAACGCCTGCGTGCTGCACTACCGCGCCGACGACGCGCCGATCCGCGATGGCGAACTGGTGCTGATCGACGCCGCCTGCGAGCTCGACGGCTACGCCAGCGACATCACCCGCACCTTCCCGGCCAACGGCCGCTTCACCGGTCCGCAGCGCGTGCTGTACGACCTGGTGCTCGACTCGCAGCAGGCGGCCATCGCGGCGACGAAGCCGGGCGCGCGCTTCAACGACCCGCACGACGCCGCCGTGCGCGTGCTCTCGCAGGGCATGCTGGACCTGGGCCTGCTCGACCGCGACCAGCATGGCACGCTGGACGACGTGATCGAGCACCGCCACCACTTCGCCTTCTACATGCACCGCACCAGCCACTGGATCGGCATGGACGTGCACGACTGCGGCAGCTATGTCGAGCCGAGCGAGCGCGACACGGTGATCGAGCGGCGCGACCCGGTGACGGGCGACACCGTCAAGCAGCGCCCCAGCCGCATCCTGCGCCCCGGCATGGCGCTGACCATCGAGCCCGGGCTGTACGTGCGCCCCAGCGACGGCGTGCCGCGCGAGTTCTGGAACATCGGCATCCGCATCGAGGACGACGCCTTCGTCACCGACAGCGGCTGCGAGCTGATCACGCGCGGCGTGCCGGTGCGCGCCGACGAGATCGAGGCGCTGATGCGCTGAACCGGCGATGGGGTGGTTTCCCTCCGGTCCGGAAGCGCTGATCGCCAGCGACAAGACGGTGCCGCGCCTGCACCTGGCGGGCACCCTGCTGCTGGTGCTGGGCCTGACGCTGGCGCTGGCGGGCTTCTTCTCCTGGCAGAACCTGTCCGAGCAGCAGGCGTCGTTGGCGCGTCTGGAAACCCTGATCCGGCAGCAGCAGCAGGCCCGGCTCACGGCGGAGATGCAGTCGGCCATGAGCTACCTGGCCTTCGTGCGTTCACGCACCGAGGAGGTGTTGCGCCGCAGCCTGGTCGAGCAGGTGGATGGCGCGATGCAGCTCGTCGAGGCCCTCCATGCGCGCGAGGCGCCGCGCCGGTCCGCCGCCGAGGTGCGGCGCCTGATCGTCGAGACCCTGCGCCCGCAGCGCTTCTACGACGGGCGCGGCTACTACTTCATCGACGACCTGCGGGGCCGCTTCGTCCTGCTGCCCACCGACCCGTCCTTCGAGGGCAGGCTGCTGCCCGACAACCGCGACGACTCCGGCCACTTCATCATGCGCGGCCTGATCGAAGCGGCGCGCCAGCCGCGCGGTCAGGGCTTCTCCCGCTACCGCTGGTTTGACCCTGAACGCCCCCGGCAGATGGCCGACAAGCTGGCCTATGTGCGCCATTTCGCGCCCTACGACTGGCTCGTCGGCACCGGGGACTACCTGCACAAATGGGAGGAGCGCCAGCAGCGCGAGGCCCTGGCCCACCTGCGCTCGCTGCGCTTTGGCGTCGCCGGGCATTTCAGCCTGCTGGACCGCGAGGGGCGCGTGCTGCTGCTGCCGGCCCATCCCGGGCGCGAGGGGCGACGCATCAGCGATCTGCCGCGCTCCCAGCGCGCCAACCTGGAAAAGATCGCGCTCGCCGGGCAGGATGGTGGCGGCTTCCTGCGCTTCGAGGGGCATGATCCCGTCACCGGCGATCGGGTGAGCAACACCGCCCTGGTGCGGGTGGTCGAGCCCTGGGGCTGGGTGCTGGTGGCGACGATGCCGGACAACGAGCTGCAGGGTGTCTTCGCCCAGGAGCGCGCGCTCTTCGCCCGCGGCTCGGCGCAGCGCTGGTGGAGCCTGTCGCTGGCGCTGGCGGCGGCCCTGGCGGTGGCGCTGGGCGGCTCGCTGCTGTTCTCGCGCTGGTCGCGCCGGCTGTTCCAGGCCTACCACCAGCAGCACGCCGAGCACGTCGCGGCCCTGCGGCGGCAGGCGGCCGAGCTCAGGACCCTGTCGCGCGCCGTGGAGCAGAGCCCCGTCGCCATCCTCATCACCGACACCGAGGGCCGCATCGTCTACGGCAATCCCGACGCCGCGCGGATCTCCGGCTACGGCAGCGCCGAGGTCCTCGGCAGCCAGCCCCCGTTCCTGCGTGCCGATGACGGCACCGCGCCGTGGCTGGCCCTGCGCCATGGCGAGACCTGGCGCGGCGAGCGGCGCTGCGAGCGCAAGGATGGCGGTCTGCTCTGGGGGCGCATCGCCGTCTCGCCCATCTTCGACGAGGCCGGCGCCGCCATCCAGTACGTCGCCGTGGTCGAGGACATCACCGAGCGCAAGCTGCACGACGCCGAGCAGCGCATCGCTGCCACCGCCTTCGAATCGCAGGAGGGCATGATGGTGGCCGACGCGCAGGGCACCATCCTCAAGGTCAACCGGGCCTTCAGCGAGATCACCGGCTACGAAGCCGGCGAGGCCGTGGGCCAGACCCCGAGGCTGCTGAACTCCGGCCGCCACGACCGCGCCTTCTTCGAAGCCATGTGGCGCGAACTGCGGGAGACCGGCCAGTGGCGCGGCGAGATCTGGAACCGTCGCAAGAGCGGCGAGCTCTATCCCGAGTGGCTGGCCATCACCGCCGTGCGCGGCGAGGATGGCGTCACCAGCCACTATGTCGGCACCTTCACCGACATCACCCAGCGCAAGGCCGCCGAGAAGGAGATCCAGCACCTGGCCTTCTACGACCCGCTGACCGGCCTGCCCAACCGCCGCATGCTGATCGGGCGGCTGGGCGAGGCCCAGGCCGCCAGCGCCCGCCGCACCAGCCAGGGGGCGCTGATCTTCCTGGACCTGGACAACTTCAAGACCCTCAACGACACCCTGGGCCACGACAAGGGTGACCTGCTGCTGCGCCAGGTCGCCGCGCGGCTGATGGCCTGCGCGCGGGCCCACGACACGGTGGCGCGCCAGGGGGGCGACGAATTCGTGCTGATCCTGGACGACCTCGGCGCCGACACGGAGACCGCCGCCCGGCGGGCCGAGTCCGTCGGCGAAGCCGTGCGCCATGCGGTGAGCCAGCCCTACGACCTGGAGGGCTACGCCTACCACTGCACGCCCAGCCTGGGGGTGGCCCTGTTCGATGGCCGGGAGCCGCTGGACGACCTGCTGCGCCGGGCCGATCTGGCGATGTACGAGGCCAAGGCGGCGGGGCGCAACACCCTGCGCTTCTTCGATCCCGCGATGCAGGCGCAGGTCAGCGCCCGGGCCGCGCTGGAGGTCGAATTGCGCCAGGCCATCCAGCAGGACCAGCTGGCGCTGTACTACCAGGTCCAGGTCAGCGCTGCCGGCGCGGCCCTCGGCGCCGAGGCCCTGGTGCGCTGGCACCACCCCGGGCGCGGCCTGGTGTCGCCGGCCGAATTCATTCCGCTGGCCGAGGACACCGGGCTGATCCTGCCGCTGGGCCTGTGGGTGCTGGAGGCGGGCTGCCGCCAGCTGGCCGCCTGGGCCCGGCAGCCCGGGCGCGAGCACCTCACGCTGGCCATCAACGTCAGCGCCCGGCAGTACCGCCAGCACGACTTCGTGGCACAGGTGCTGGCTGTGCTGGAGCGCACCGGCGCACCGCCCGGGCGGCTCAAGCTCGAACTCACGGAGAGCGTGCTGCTGCACGACGTGGAAGACATCATCGCCAAGATCACCACGCTGCAGGCGCGCGGCGTGAGCTTCTCGCTGGACGATTTCGGCACCGGCTACTCCTCGCTGAGCTACCTCAAGCGGCTGCCGCTGGACCAACTGAAGATCGACCAGTCCTTCGTGCGCGATCTGCTGCTCGATCCGAACGACGCCAGCATCGCCCGCACCATCATCGCGCTGGGCAAGACCCTGGGGCTGATGGTGATCGCCGAGGGGGTGGAGACCGCCGCGCAACGCGACCGCCTGGCCAGCTACGGCTGCGACGCCTACCAGGGCTACCTCTACGGCCGCCCGGTGCCGGTCGAGGTGTTCGAGCAGGCCCTGCCGGCCTGAGGCCCGGGGGCGGCCCGCGCCGGGCCGTCCCGCCGGGGGGAGGGGGTCAGGCGGCGACTTCGGGCTTGCGCGGGGCGACGAAGAACACCCAGGCCAGCGCCACGAAGTAGGCGACCGGAATCAGCGTGAACAGCACGCTGTAGTTGTTGTTCGTGGTGGTCAGGATGTAGCCGACCAGCTGGGTCATGAACATGCCGCCGATGGCGCCGCACATGCCGCCCACGCCGAACACCGAGCTCACCGCGCTCTTGGGCGCCATGTCCATGGACAGGCTCCAGATGTTGGCCGTCCAGGCCTGGTGCGCGGCGATCGCCAGCGAGATGTACATCACGGCGGCCCACAGGCCGCTGGCCGTCGAGGCAAAGAAGATCGGCGTGATGCAGACCGCGCAGATCAGCATCGACAGCAGGCGCGCGCGCACGGGCTGCATGCCCCAGCGGCTGATCATCGCCGACGACAGGCCACCACCCGCGATGCTGCCCACGTCGGCCATCAGGTAGATCACGATCAGCGGCAGGCCCAGCTGGCTCACGCTGATGCCGAGGTTGAACTGCTTGTTCAGGTAGGGCGGCAGCCAGTACAGGTAGAACCAGAACACCGGGGCCGTCAGCATGTTGCCCACGGCGTAGGCCCAGGTGGCGCGCAGGCGCAGCACCTTGGACATCGGCAGCTTCTGCAGCTCGGGCTCCACGCCGGTCTGGATGTAGTCCAGCTCGGACTTGCTCACGGTGGGGTGCTCGGCGGGCTCGTGGTAGGTCTTCAGCCAGAACGCCAGCCAGATCGCGCCCACGCCGCCGATGATGAAGAAGGCCGCCTGCCAGCCCCACACGGCCATGATCATGGGGATCAGCATGGGCGTGAGCATGGCGCCCACGTTGGTGCCGGCGTTGAAGACGCCGGCCGCCATGGCGCGCTCGCCGGCCGGGAACCAGTTGCGCGTGGTCTTGATGCAGGAGGGGTAGTTGCCGGCCTCGGACAGGCCCAGGAAGAAGCGGCAGACCATGAAGCCCAGCACCGAGCCCACCAGGCCGTGCGCGGCCGCGGCCAGGCTCCACAGCAGCACCGCGAGCGCGAAACCGCGCTTGACGCCGATCTGGTCGATCAGGCGGCCCTGCACCACGTAGCCGACCGCGTAGCCGACCTGGAACCAGAAATTGATGTTGGCGTAGTCCTGCGCCGTCCATTTCATGGCCTCCGACAGCACGGGCTGCATGATGCCCATGGCCGCGCGGTCGATGTAGTTGAGCGTGGTGGCAAAGAAGACGAGGGCCAGCATGCCCCAGCGCACCTTGCCGACGGCGAAGGCGCGCTGAAACTGCTGGGTCCAGCTCAGGCCGGGCGGGACCGGCAGGGAGGAAGAGGGAGTAGACATGATGGGTTTCCGGTGAGCAGCCATCAACGGTTCGTCACGAGGGGGCCGCATGCCGGCCCGCGTCGGGTTCGACCCGTCGACCAGCGGGCGAGTCTAGGAGCGCGGCCTAGCATCACCAACCAAGGGGAAACCCCTATAACGATCGATCATCGAACAAAAACGATCGATGATCGATCAATTAACACGGAATTCTTCAGTAGTTTCGATGAATTGACTTCGGTTACCTATGGGGAAACCCTTGAAACGTTCGTAAATCGCGCGGCTGGACCGGCGCGCGCCAGTGCGCCGGCGCGGTGACACTGCCGGCGCAGGGGGCATGGCGGGCGCGTGGGCGGGCAGGGCGTTGGCACAATGGCGCGACCCCGCTCCCGCCTTCCCGACCGCTGCCGCCCATGATCCTGCCGTCCTTTCCTTCGCTGTCCCGCCGCGCCCGCGCCGGCCTGGGCGCCCTGTGCGCCGCCACGCTGCTGCTGGCGGGCTGCGCCACGCCGCCGACACCCGGCGAAGCGGCGTTCGAGCTGAACATCGCCCACATCAACGATCACCACTCGCAGCTGGAGCCGTTCGCCGACACCGAGCTGGCGCTCGGCGGCGTGCCGACCCGGGTGGAGCTGGGCGGCTTCCCCCGGCAGACCGCGCTGTTCAAGGCACTGGCCGGCACGCCCCACCTGCTTAAGCTGCACGCGGGCGACGCGCTGACCGGCTCGCTCTACTACACCTTCTTCCAGGGGGCGGCCGACGCGGCGCTGATGAACACCGTCTGCTTCGACGCGTTCGCGCTCGGCAACCACGAGTTCGACAACAGCGACGGCGTACTGCGCGGCTTTCTCGACGCGCTGGCCCAGGGCGGCTGCGGCACGGCCGTGCTGTCGGCCAACGTGGTGCCGGCGCTGGGCACGCCGCTGGCCGCGGACGGGGGTGCCGCGCCCGTGCGGCCCCACACGGTGAAGACCGTCGGCGGCGTGCCGGTCGGCATCGTCGGCCTCACCACGGTGAAGAAGACCGTCAACTCCTCCCGGCCGTTGCCGAGCACGCAGTTCCTCGACGAGCTGGGCTCGGCCCAGCGCGCCATCGACGAACTCACGGCGCGGGGGGTGCGCCACATCGTGCTGCTGTCGCACCAAGGCTACGACAAGGATCAGGCGCTGGCGGCGCGGCTGCGCGACGTGGACGTCGTCATCGGCGGCGACTCGCACAGCCTGCTCGGTGACTTCGCGGCCCAGGGCGTCGCCAGCGCAGGCCCCTACCCGACGGTGGCGCGCAACGCCGCCGGCGACACGGTCTGCATCGGCCACGCCTGGGAATACACGAAGGCCTTCGGGCTGATGCAGGTGCGGTTCGACGCCCAGGGCCGCGTCAGCCAGTGCGGCGGCCAGGCCTCGCTGGTGATCGGCGACCGCTTCCAGCGCCAGGACGGCGCCGGCGCCTGGCGGGACCTGCCGGAGCCGCAACGGCAGGTCCTGCTCGCGCAGCTGGCCGCCACGCCGGCGCTCAAGGTCACGGCCCCGGACGCCGAAGCCGCGCGGCGGCTGGGCGCCTACACCGCCCGGGTCGAGGCCGAAAAGGCGCGGCACATCGGCACCGCCGCCGAGGCGCTGTGCCTGGTGCGCGTGCCCGGCGAGGCCACCAACCGCAGCGCCGGCGTGGCCGGCTGCGAGCGGGCGCACACCCTGGCGCGCGGCAGCGACGCCGCACAGGTGGTGGCCGATGCCTTCCTGGCGGCCAGCAAGCGCGCCGACGTGGCGCTGGAGAACGCCGGCGGCGTGCGCGTGCCGGTGCCGGCGGGGGCGCTGAGCATGAACACCGCGTTCACCGTGCTGCCGTTCAGCAACGTGCTGGTCGAGCTGGACCTGACGGGCGCCGAGCTGCTGGCGGCGCTGGAGGACGGCGCGGCCAACCACCTGGACCAGGGCCACGGCGGCGGCTCCCACCCCTACGCCGCCGGCCTGCGCTGGGAGCTGGACATGCGCCAGCCCCGGGGCCGGCGCTTCGCCAACGTGCAGGTGCGCGACAAGGCCAGCGGTATCTGGCAGCCGCTGGACCCGGCGAAGACCTACGTGCTGGTCACGCACGACTTCCTCGCCTCCGGCCGCGACGGCTACGCCACGCTGGGCGCGGTCAGCGCCGCCGGCCGCGCGGTCAACACCTACCTGCTCTACACCCAGACCTTCGTCGAGTACCTGCAGGCGCGCGGCACGCTGCGGCGCACCGCGCCCGCCGAGGTCTCGCACCAGAAGGTGACCACGGCGGCGGGCGTGGTGCTGCCCTGAACGCTGGAAGGGCTCAGCGCGCCTTCAGGAAGTCGCCCACTTCCAGCAGTACCAGTTCGTTGTCGTCCTGCCGGTTCGGCGCGCGGCTGCTGGAGAAGGGCAGGTTGTTGTCGTTGCCGACCACGATGTGGGTCGCATCGACCACGTCCACGTTCTCGATGGTGAAGAAGGGGAAGGCCAGCACGCCGTTTGTCAGCGGCTTGCGCGCCAGTTTCTGCGGGTCGGCGATCTGCATCAGGTCGATGTAGCCGATCTTGCGCAGCGGGCCGCCCACGTTGGCGTCGGACAGTTCCACCTTGTAGACCCGCTTGAACCTGGCCAGGTCATGGAAGCAGTCGGCGCGCTTTTGTCCTTCGGGGCAGGCCTGGTCGGCCGTGCCTTCGCCGTTGTCGCGCTCGATGACCAGGCCGGTGCTGGCGTCGATCATGTTGAAGTCGCCGATGGCGTGGTGGTTGCCTTCGAGCACGTATTTCCACTGGCGGCCGGTCCACTGCTCGCGCTTCACGTCGAACTCCAGCACGCGCAGGAAGGGCTTGCCGTCCACGCTCTCGGGGGCCTTGACGGCCTCGTCCCACAGCGCGCCTTCGAGCAGGGCGTACAGCTTGCCGCCGTCCTTCGAGGCGGCCATGCCTTCGTAACCCTTGGAGCGGCGCACCTGGAACTTCACTTCGCCGCCCGGCGCGGCGGGCGTGGTCACGGCCGGGTGGTCGGGCGAGCGCACGGTCTTGCCGTCCACCTGGGTCTCGAACACGGCCAGCACCTTGCCCTTCAGGTCGGCCTTGATCAGGAAGGGACCGAACTCGTCGCCGATCCACAGCGCGCCGCCGGCGATCTGGAAACTCTCGGTGTCGAAGTCCGCGCCCGTGAGGTAGCGCTGCTTCGTGCCCTCATGGACGATGCGGAACGGCACCTTCCGGTCCGGGTCGTGCAGGAAAACGGTCGCCAGCCGTTTGAACTGGCCGGTTTTGAAGTCCACCGCGTAGCGGTTGAGGAACAGCATGAAATCGGGCGAATTGGCCTTGGCGCCGGCGCCGTTGTCGGTCAGCAGCCAGTAGCTGCCATCGGCCATGCGCTTGATGCCCGAATGGCCCTGCACCGGCTGGCCGGGGAAGGGCAGCGACACCCCGGTGGGACGGCCGGCGGACTGGCCCTCGACGCTGCCGAGCTTCTCGACGCGCTGGCCGGTGGTGAACTTGCCGCTGACCCGCAGGTCGGCCGGCGCGTCCTGGGGCGCGGCGATCAGGGTCAGCGCCGGCAGCACGGCATGGCCGGCCAGGGTGGCGGGGAAGGCGGGCTGGGCGTTCAGCGCGGCGGGCAGGGCCAGCAGGCCGGCCAGGGCCAGCGTGCCGAGAATGGAGTCGGGACGGTGCATGAGGAGCTTCCTTCGGGTGTCGATCGATGAATCCACGGCGCCCCGGGCGGGGCGTGCCGCCATCGTCGGCGGGGAATTTGACAGCCCGAAGAAACACGGCCATGTCCGTGCGACCCGCTCGGACGTCATTGGCCTGTCACGGTATGTAAACAAGCTGTTACTTGCCTGTCACACCTTCAAGAGCACCCATGAGTCTTCGCTTCTCCTCTGCCTTCATGCCCTCGCGGCGCGCGCGAACCCTGCGCGGCGCCGCGGCCCTGGCCGCTTGCGGCCTGCTGCTCGCCGCCTGCGGCGGCGGCGACGATCCCGTCGTCGCCGAGACACCGGCCGTCGATCCGGTCCCGGTCGTCAACCCGGCCCCGACCATCAGTTCGGAGCCGACCTTCAAGGCCCTCGAACTCAACATCGCCCACCTCAACGACCACCATTCGCAGCTGGAGCCGTTCGCCGCCACCGAGCTGACGCTGGACGGCGTGGCCACGCAGGTGGAGCTGGGCGGCTTCGCGCGCCAGACAGCGCTGTTCAAGTCGCTCGCCGGCACGCCCAACCTGCTCAAGCTGCACGCGGGGGACGCGCTGACCGGCTCGCTCTACTACACCTTCTTCAAGGGCGCGGCCGATGCCCGGCTGATGAACAGCATCTGCTTCGACGCCTTCGTGCCCGGCAACCACGAATTCGACGACGGCGACGGCGCGCTCAAGGGCTTCCTGGACGAACTGGCCCAGGGCCCCTGCAAGACGCCCACGCTGTCGGCCAACATCGTGCCGCGGGCCGGCACCGCGCTGGCGCCGGCGGGCGCCGCGCCCTACCTGCAGCCGGCCATCGTCAAGAAGATCGATGGCGTGGACGTGGGCATCGTCGGCCTCACGATCGCGGGCAAGACCCTGAATTCGTCGCGTCCGCTGGCCAGCACCCAGTTCCTGGCCGAGGCGGCCTCGGCGCAGCAGGCCATCGACGCGCTCAAGGCCAAGGGGGTTCGCCACATCGTGCTGCTGACGCACCAGGGCTATGAGGCCGACAAGGCCCTGGCGGCGCAGCTGAGCGACGTGGACGTGGTCATCGGCGGCGACTCGCACACCCTGCTGGGCGACTTCAGCGCGCAGGGCGTGGCCAGCTCGGGCGCCTACCCCACGGTCGTGCGGAACAAGGCCGGCGAGACCGTCTGCGTCGGCCAGGCCTGGGAGTACGCCAAGGCGATGGGCCTGATGAAGGTGAAGTTCGACGCGCGCGGCAGCGTCAGCCAGTGCGGTGGCCAGGCCTCGCTGGTGATCGGCGACAGCTTCAAGCGCAAGGACGGCGCCGGTGCCTGGCAGGCCCTGAGCGACACCGAGCGCCAGGCCCTGCTCGGCAAGCTGGCCGCCACGCCGGCGGTCAAGGTGGTGACACCGGACGCCGACGCGGCCCAGGCCCTGGCCGGCTACACCAGCCAGGTCAGCGCCGAGAAAGCCAAGACCATCGGCAACGCCACCGAGGCGCTGTGCCTGGTGCGCGTGCCTGGCGAGAGCACCAACCGCAGCGCCGGCGTGGCCGGCTGCGAGGCCGCCAACACCCTGGCGCGCGGCAGCGACGCCGCCCAGGTGGTGGCCGAAGCCTTCCTGCGCGCCAGCAAGCGCGCCGACTTCGCGCTGCAGAACGCCGGTGGCGTGCGCGTGCCGGTGGCCGCGGGCACGCTCAGCATGAACACCGCCTTCACCCTGCTGCCGTTCACCAACGTGCTGGTGGAGCTGGACGTGAAGGGCAGCGAGATGATCGCCGCGCTGGAGGACGGCGTGGCGAATCACCTGGACAACGCCCAGTCCAGTGGCTCGCACCCCTACGCCGCCGGCCTGCGCTGGGACCTGGACATGAGCCAGCCCAAGGGCCGGCGCTTCAGCAACGTGCAGACGCGCCACAAGACCACCGGCGCCTGGACGGCGATCGACCCGGCCCGGACCTACGTGCTGGTCACCAACGACTTCGTCGCGGCCGGCAAGGACGGCTACGCCACGCTGGGCCCGATCTACGCTGCCGGCCGCTACGTCAACACCTACCTGCTCTACACCCAGAGCTTCGTCGATTACGTCATCGCCCGGGGCACGCTGGCGCGCCCGCAGGCCGGCGACTACGCGCACCAGAAGGTGATCAGCAAGACCGGCGTGGCGCTGCCCTGAGCCGCGCGAGAGGGGCGGTGCCGGGGCTTCAGGGTCCCGGCGCCGCCGTCATGGCGCGGTCACACCGGCTGCCGAGAATGGCCGCGCTGTCACACTTTTTCACAAACAACATGTCCTCACCGATGAACGTTCCCGCCCGGACGCGCCGCGTCCTGCCTTCTCTGCGCCATGCCGCCCTGCCGCTGCTGGCCGCTGCCGCGCTGACCGCCTGCGGCGGTGGCGATGATGCGCCGGCCGCCCAGACGCCGGTCACGCCGACGCCCAGCACCCCGGCCGCCATGACCGGCGTCTTCCTGGACGCCGCCGTGCAGGGCCTGGAGTACGTGGCCGGCACGGCCGCGCCGCGCCTGACCAACGCCGCGGGTGAGTTCAGCTGCCTGCCGGGCGAGACCGTCAGCTTCCGCCTTGGCGGCCTCGCGTTCGGCGCCGCCGCCTGCGCCAGCCTGCTGACGCCGCTCGATCTGGCGGGTCAGGCCGACGCCGACCATGCGCACGTGGGCAACCGCCTGCTGGCCCTGCAACTGCTGGACGAGGACGGCGAGCCGTCCAACGGCATCCGCATCACCGACGCGGTGCGTGCCGCGCTGGCGCAGGCCAAGCTCGACTTCTCGGCGGACGCGACGGCGTTCGATATCGCGCTGAACACGCTGCTGACCGGCCTGCCCGCGCCCTACAAGGACCGTGGCGCATCCGCCGAGCGCCGCATCCTGGCGGCCGAGCACTTCCAGGACACGCTGGCCCGCAAGGGCCGGCCCGCCACGGTGACCGTGAACCAGAGTACCGGCGTCGGCGCCGTCCGCGCCACGGTGACCCGCATGACGCTGCAGGCCGACGCCAGCCTGGGCGTGCCCTACGAAGGCAGCCAGGCGGCGATCAAGGCCGACTTCCCGAACGGCTTCCTGCCGGCCTACGGCTCGGGCCTGGCCTTCAAGGGCAAGAACGCCGATGGCTCGCTGGAGTTCTTCGCCATCACCGACCGCGGCCCGAATGGCGACGGCCCGCTGGCGCCACGCCCCGGCACCGCCACCACGGCCGAGACCAAGGTCTTTCCGGCCCCCTCGTTCGCGCCCTCGATCGGCACGATCACGGTGGGCCAGAACGGGGCCGTGCTGTCCAACCCGATGCCGCTGAAGGTCAACGCCACCCAGAAGGTGACCGGCCTGCCGATCGAGACGGGCACCGGCTCCACCGGTGAACTGGCCCTGGACGACAGCTACAAGGCCATCGGCCGCTTCGACGCGAACGGGCTCGACACCGAATCGCTGGTGCTGGACCGCGCCCGCAACGCCTTCTGGATCAGCGACGAGTACGGTCCCTTCATCGTGCGCGTGAACGCCAGCACCGGGGTGATCGAGAAGCGCTACGGCCCTGGCACGGGCGCCAAGGACCTGCCGCCCGTGCTGGGCCAGCGCCGTGCCAACCGCGGCATGGAAGGCCTGACGCTGGCGTCCGACGGCAAGCTGCACGGTTTCCTGCAAAGCCCGATCGATCCGAAGGATGCCGGCGGCAAGTCGATCAAGGCCACCCCGCCGGGCGGCAAGGCCACCGACGTGCGCCACCTCGCCAAGTTCAACCGCTGGATCGCCTTCGACCCGGCCACCGAAACCAGCAAGCTCCACGCCTACCCGCTGGACGGCAGCCTGTGGGACAAGGACCGCACCGGCACCGTCAAGCTCGGCGACGTGGCGGCCCTGGGCAAGGGCAAGTTCCTGGTGATCGAGCAGGGCGCGCGCAAGAGCGACGGCGTGGTGCAGAACTGGCTGATGCTGGTGGAAGTCCCCACCAACGCCACCGACATCGCCGCGCTGGACCACAACCTGGAGATCAGCAGCATCACCGGCGCCGCATCCGGCGCTGCGGACTACAGCAAGGTCATCCCGCTGAAGAAGACCAAGCTGTTCGACCTGAACGCCGCCGGCTGGCTGGCCGAGAAGGCCGAAGGCCTGGCCCTGGTCGATGACCGGACCGTCGCCCTGATCAACGACAACGACTTCGGCGTGGGCACCCTGCTGTTCGGCGCCGACGGCAAGGCCGTGGACGGCGACATCACCGCCTGCGCGGTGGATGCCAACGGCCTCTTCGTCAGCTGCGCGGCCGGCGTCACCGGCGCCCGCATCACCCGCGGCAAGGAGGCGGAACGCGCCACCCGCTTCTGGCAGATCCGCTTCGACAAGCCGCTGGCTTCGTACAGCGTGAACTGACGACACGAGCGGTGGTCCGGACAACGCCCGTCGGCCCTGCGCCGCACGGGCGTTGTGCCTGGGGAGTCCAACGCTGTGGTCCGAATGCGAGGCGCCGCTGCTCCAGGCGCCTTCGTGCAACAGTGCGCACTTGTGCCGGCGGCGTGCGGCCGAGGGCCGCATCCGGCGGGCCTTTGGGGGGCCGGGCAGCGCAGAATGCATCACACCGATGCATCATCGACCCGGCCCGCGATGGTCCGGGTCGATCCACCTCTTGGTCGCCCTATGCTGGACAACAACCGCTATTTCGACGAGATCCACAGTGCTTTTCCCCATGTCGGGGAAAACTTGAGACTCTATTGGGGCAAGCGGGAGTTCGCCCCGTACATGCACAAATTGCTCCATGACACCCGGGACGGCGCCCGCCGGGGCTTCCCCATGAGCATGCTGCTGGCGCTGCACAGCCTGGCGGAGCTGCACGACAGGGCCTATCCGCACCTGATTCCCGCGGGCGACCTGTGGGCCCATGAAAAAGCCACGGACACGCAAAGCCGCAGCCCCAAGACGCCGTTGCGCAAGTAGCGGAGGGGGAGCGCTTCGGTTCTCCTCATCGCCCTCCCGCCCGCAGGCCCGCATGGTGCCCGCGCGTGAACGCTTCCTCGAACACCGAGTAGCCCGACCAGTCGCTGTGCGCAAAGGACAGCCGGCCCCTGGCCGGCGTGGGCAGCACGGCAATGGGCTCGCCATTCAGGAGTGCCCGGCGCCTTCCGGACGGGTGTTGCTGCCCGATCTGGCTTAGCAATCCGAGCGTGCCCGGCACCGGCACGGCCATGGCGTGGCCGTAGCGGGTGAGGGCCATGCGCGTCACCTTGGCCGGCAGGTCCGGGTGGGCCGTGCTCAACTCCGCGAGGACCGTGTCGCGCCAGGCCGTCCAGGGGCGCTGCAGCAGCGCACGACGGGCATCGTGTCCGTCGCCGAGGGCCTGGTAGTGGGTGAGCACGGTGGCGCCGGGCACGGGCTGCAGACGCTGGTGCATGGCGTCCACGTAGCCGAGGCCGCTGCTGCCGTAGAGCACGTTGTCCCAGGCCGGCGCGGCGCCGGGGCGGTCCTGCAGCGGCTGGTTCAGGTGCAGGTTGGTCACCAGCCAGGGGGCGTGCGGTACCCGGCGCGCGGCGGCGCGCAGGAAGTCCGGCGGATCCTGCACCACGCGCGCTGCCACGAACAGCGGCAGCGCCACGATGCAGTGCGCCGCCTGCCAGCGCTCCACGGCCCCGGTGGCGCTGTCCAGCGCGTCCACCGTGACGCCCTGCCGCGTCTCGGCGATGCGCAGCACGGTGCGGCCAATGCGCAGGCGATCGCCCAGCGGCGCGGCCAGACGCCGGGTCAGCCAGGCGTTGCCCTCGGGCCAGGTCAGCACCGCCTCGCGCTCGCCGCCGTCGCCGAGGGCCTCGTCGCCCGGCGCGTGGAAGCCGTGCCGGCTGGCGAAGTAGTGCAGGCCGGCCCAGGCCGAGACCGTGGCGAGTCCGGCACCGTAGTCGTCGCGGCAGCTGTAGTCGAGGTACCAGCGCAGTTGCGGGTCGTCCAGGCCTTCGCGCGCCAGCCAGGCCTCAAAGGTGATGGCGTCCAGCGCTTGATGGACGGGTGAAAGAGGTGTTCGGCCTGTCCAGGCCCTGGTCACCGGCAGGCTGAAGCGCGTCGCGCGGCGCAGGGCCTCGACGCGCGCGGCGAAGCGCCGGTACTGCGCCAGCGTGGCCGGGCCGATGCCCTGCAGCGGCAGCAGGCCGTCCTGCCAGTGACCCTGGAAGAACAGCCGCTCCTGCGGGCTGTGGCAGAGGTGGCGCTCGTCGTAGGTCCAGCGTCCGGCCACGCGCCGGCGCAGACCGAGCTCCTCCAGCAGGTCCTGCACCTCCGAGGCCTCGTCGCCCGGCACCGGCAGGTAATGCGCGCCGAGCGGGCAGGCGATGCCGTTCAGCGTGCCGCCGCGGCTGTTGCCGCCGGCTTCGTCCTCCAGCTCCAGCAGGGCGAAATCGTCGTGGCCCGCCAGGCGCAGGGCACGCGCGGCGGCCAGGCCGGCCACGCCGCCGCCGGCGATCAGCGTGTGCACGCGGCGCGTGACGGTGGGGGCGGGTCGGGCGCCCGGCTCGCGCAGCGCATGGCCGCGCTCGTGCGCGATGCCGGTGAAGCCGCCTTCGATCGCGCGCGGCGCCTCGCAGCCGGCCAGCGCCAGCGCGCCGGCGGCGAGCAGGCCGCGTCGGCGCAAGGACGGGGTGGCCTGCTCGCCCGGGGCCTCGCCGCTCACGGCTGTACCTTGCCCCACTCGGCTTCGTAGCGGTGCACCAGCACCTGGTTCGACAGCCGGTTCACCTCGGCCGGCACGCGCGCCATGTCGCGCGGGAAGTCGAACAGCAGCGGCAGGCTGGCCGGGCTCAGGAAGCGCAGCCCGTCCGGCAGTGCCGTGGGCCAGCGCCAGGGCCGGCGGCTGGCGATGACGAAGCCCCACTCGCCAAAACTCGGCACATGCGCGTGGTAGGGCGCCGTGCGCAGCCCGACCGACTCGACGGTCTGCACCACGGTCCAGAAGCTCTGGCGCGCCACCAGCGGCGAGGTGGTCTGGATCACCGCGTAGCCGCTGGCGGCGAGGCGTTGCTCCAGCAGGGCGTAGAACGAGTTCGTGTAGAGCTTGCCGATGTTGAAGTTGGTCGGGTCCGGGAAATCGACCACGATCACGTCGAAGCGCTCCTCGGTGTCCTCCAGCCACTTGAAAGCGTCGGTGTTGACGACGCGCACCTTGGGCGAGGCCAGCGCCTGGCCGTTCAGGCGCGCCAGCGTCTCGTTCTGCGTGAACAGCCGGGTCATCGCCGGGTCGAGCTCGACCAGCGTGACGGACTCCACCGACGGGTACTTCAGGATCTCGCGCACCGCCATGCCGTCGCCGCCGCCGAGCACGGCGACCTTCCTCGGCGCGCCGTGCCCCGCCATGACCGGGTGCACCAACGCCTCGTGGTAGCGGTATTCGTCGCGCTCGGCGAACTGCAGGTTGCCGTTGAGGAACAGCCGGTGCCCGGCGCGCCCGTGCGTCACCACGATGCGCTGGTAGGGCGAGCTGGCGCTGAACACCACGCGATCGGCGTAGAGCTTGTCCTCGGCCAGCGTGGTGATGTGGTCCGCCGCGGCGAAGCCGCCCGTCAGCACGGCCAGCGTGGCCGCGCAGGCCAGCGCGTGCGCGGCGAACTGGCGCAGCTCGTGCCGGAACAGCGCCAGCGCCCACAGCGCCACGCCGGCGTTGAGCAGGCCGAACAGCAGCCCGGTGCGGATCAGCCCGAGCTGCGGCACCAGCAGCAGCGGAAACGCCACCGACACCGCGAGCGCGCCCAGGTAGTCGAAGGTCAGCACCTGCGACACCAGCTCCTTCAGCGCCACCTGGCGCCGCAGGATGCGCATCACCAGCGGGATCTCCAGCCCCACCAGCGTGCCGACCAGCAGCACCATGCCGTAGAGCAGCAGCCGGAACGCGCCGGGCACATAGGCGTTGGCCAGGAACAGCAGCGCCGGCAGCGCGCCGCCGGCCAGCGCGACCAGCAGCTCGATGCGCAGGAAGTGCGCCGGCAGCTGGCGCTCGAAGAAGCGCGACAGGTAGGAACCCACCCCCATGGCGAACAGGTAGGCGCCGATGATGGTGGAGAACTGCAGCACCGAGTCGCCCAGCACGTAGCTGGCGATCGCGCCGGCGGCGAGTTCGTACAGCAGGCCGCAGGCGGCGACGACGAACACGCTGGCCAGCAGCGCGACGTCCATCGGGCGGGGGGAGGAAACCGGTTCGGGGTTCAAGCAGAAACGAGGATGCGGCGTCGTCTCACCCGCCGTGGATCGCCGCCGCGACGATGATGGAGATGCCCACGCACATGGCGGCCACCACCAGGGCGAGGGCGCGGTTCTGCTTCTCGACGATCTCGACCCAGAGTTCGTAGGGCGTGATCTTGTCGATGATGATGAAGCTGATCCAGAACACCAGCACGCCGACCAGCGCGTACAGGACGGAGGCGAAGAAGACGCCGGATTTCAGCCATTCAAGTTCCATGGGGACCTCCAGAAGATGGTTGGATTGTCGTGTGTGTCATTTGTGCCCGCCACCGCTGGAGAAGCCCCCGAATGAGCCGCCCGAGCTGCGCCAGCCGCTGGAGGACGAGCTGCAGTTCTCCACCCGCGGGTCGCAGCGGCTGCAGCGGCTGAGCAGGAACAGCACCAGCAGCAGGACCAGCACCAGGATGACGATGGTGCGCACGCTGACGCCCGAGGCGCTGCTCAGCGGCGCGGCGTCGGCGCGCTGGAGCAGGTCTTTCTTCGCGTCCAGGCCGAAGGCCTTGGCGATCACCTCGCTGTGCATGCGGTTGCCGCTGGACCAGGTGACCTCGTTCGGCGTCTGTTCCATCGACAGCAGGTTGGGGCCGTCGGCGAAGTCGCGGTTGAAGGTCTGCTGGCCGCGCTGCACCTGCCAGTAGAACTCGCCGGCCACGTAGGTGGTCTTGGCGTTGTAGCTGTACTGCAGCGCGTAGCGCGCGCCGAGGTAGCTGGCGCTCTTGCCATCGGCGGCCAGCACCGGCGCGCCGGTGGTGGGCCGCACCAGGCTCCAGCCGTCCTCGGCATCGACCAGGAAGGCGAAGCCGCGCTTGGCGTTGTAGAGCAGGTACTCGTCCCAGCCGAACCATTCGTCCTCGTCGCCCGGTTCCTGGCCCATGCGGTGCTGGAAGCCCACCACCTGCCAGTGCACGCCCTGCAGCTGGCCGGTGCTGCCGAGCGGGATCAGCGGGTTCACCGGTTCGTCCTGCGCGGCGTGGCGCAGTTCGGCGCCGACACCCTGGCTGAGGTCGATCAGGCCGTGGCAGGACGGGCAGGCGACGCTCTGGCTCTGCGCCAGCGCCACGTCCACCGCCGCGCCGCAGCTCGGGCAGTTGAAGTGACGGCCCTTCTCGTCCTTGGCGGACTCGGCCTTCAGGCCGGTCATCTGGAGTTCGTCCAGCGTGACCGCGCGGCCGACCGACACCGCCGGCGGCTGGCCGGCGAGCAGGGGGCCGTAGTCGATGCTCAGCACGCGCGGCGGGCCCTCGCCCTGGCTGCGCAGCTCGACCAGCGCGAACGGGAGACCCAGCTCGGGCAGGCGCGGCAGTTCGCCCTGCGCGGCGAGCAGGCTCACCGTTTCGTTGGAGGCGACGGCGTAGGTCTGGCCGTTGATCGCCGTGGTGGCGCCGACGCGAAAACGTTCCGGTGGCGGCAATTCGCGCCGCGCCTGGATCGGACGAGAGAAGACGTAGGCGCCGTTGTCCTCGGCCAGCGTCGCGCTGCCGCCGTCGTCGAGCACGGCCTCCCACTCGGTCCAGCGGCCCTCGCGGTACTGGTACTGCAGGCGCCCGACCAGGGTGAAGCCGTGGCCCCCCTCGCGGCCGCTGGCGCCGAGCTGCAGCAGGCTGTGGTCGTCGAACAGCTCGGCCATCTTGCCCAGGCGCTTGAGCACGTCGCCGTCGCGCACGACGGTGCTGCGGCAGTAGCCGCACACGGCGTGGGTGGACTGGGCGCTCCTGAATTCGACCGGCGCGCCGCAGCCGGGGCAGGGCGCGCGGTAGGCGCGCTGGGTGGGGGTGTCAGCCAAGGGGGTCTTCAGTCAGGGCCGTTCACGCGTGACCACGGCCGGCCCGTGTGGGCCGGAGGCACGGTGCGAGGCGGGGTGGGTCCTACACCAGCTTTTTCAGCAGCTCGGCCTTCTTGCTGGAAAACTCTTCCTCGGTCAGGATGCCCTTGGCCTTGAGGTCGGCCAGCTTCTCGATCGTGGCCATCACGTCCTCGGGCCTGACGCCAGCCGGCGCGGCGGCAGGCGCCGCCGGGGCCGCGCCCGCGGCGCCGCCCTGCAGGCCGGCCTGCAGGTTCTGCGCCAGCACCTGGCCCAGCGCCACGCCGGCGCCCAGGCCCATGGCGTCGCCGGCGATGCTGCCACCGCCGCTGGCCGCGCCCTTGGCCATCTCGGGAATGGCCTGCGCGGTCTGGTACTGCATGAACTTGCCCATGTCCTGACCGACCATGCCCATGCCGATCTTCTGGTCCAGCACCTTCTGCAGTTCCTCGGGCAGCGAGACGTTCTGCACCGTCATGGTGTCGAGCTGCAGGCCGAGCTTGGCGAACTCGGGCGCGAGCTGGGTGGACAGCGCCTGGGCGAACTGCAGCTGGTTGGCCGCCAGATCCAGGAACGGGATGCCGCTGGCGGCGATCGCGTTGCTGATGTTCTGCAGCACCAGGCCGCGCAACTGGCCGTCCAGGTCCGCCACGCCGTAGCGCTCGCGCGTGCCGGCGATCTCGGTGTGGAACAGCTTGGGGTCGGCGATGCGGTAGGCGTAGTTGCCGAAGGCGCGCAGGCGCACCGCGCCGAAGTCCTTGTCGCGGATGCTGATCGGCTGCGGCGTGCCCCACTTCTGGTCGATCTGCTGGCGCGTGCTGAAGAAGTAGACGTCGCTCTTGAACGGCGACTTGAACAGCTTGTCCCAGTGCTTGAGGTAGGTCAGCACCGGCAGGGTCTGCGTGGTCAGCGTGTAGGTGCCGGGGCCGAACACGTCGGCCACCTGGCCCTCGTTGACGAACACCGCCATTTGCGAGGCGCGCACGGTGAGCGAGGCGCCGTTCTGGATTTCCATGTCGGCCATCGGGAAGCGCCAGGCCAGCGTGCCGTCGCCTTCCTCGGTCCACTGGATGATGTCAATGAACTGTTTCTTGATGAAGTCCATCAGGGCCATGCGCTGCCTCCACGATTGAATGACGGTCGATGATAGCGGCGCCCCGTGGCGCGGCGGGCCTTGCTGCTGTGCACACCGTCACGCCGGGCAGGATTTCCGATAGAGGCTATCCATCGTTTAGGGAAATCCAATTGGCCTGCTCAATTTAGCTTCTCTACCATTGCTCCTGTGCTGATTGATTTCAGCTATTCAAACAAACACAAGGAGCCCCATGACCACCCCGCAACGCCCCGAGATCAAGACCCTGGCCAACCTCGAAGCCGCCTTCGCCGGCGAGTCCATGGCCCACATCAAGTACCGCTACTTCGCCAAGCTGGCGCGCGAGATGGGCGACGAGGACACGGCCCGCGCCTTCGAGGCCACGGCCGACCAGGAAGTGGCGCACGCCTTCGGCCACCTCGACCTGCTCTACCCCAAGGCGACGATGACGCCGGCCAAGGCGCTGCAGATCGCGATCGCCGGCGAGACCTACGAGTACAGCGAGATGTACCCTGGCTTTCGCGCCACCGCCGAGGCCGAGGGCCAGGCCGCCGCCGTGGCCGAGATGGACGAGCAGATCGCCGAGTCGAAGGCGCACGCCGCCGAGTTCAAGGCCATGCTGGAGAAGGCGCAGAAGCGCTTTGCCGCGCTGGCCCGCGTCGAGGAGCGCCACGCCCAGCACTACCAGGCACAGCTCGACAAGGTGCAGGCCGCCTGAGGCCGGTTCCGGTCCGGCCGGCGACAATCCGGCCCCCATTCATCCTCTTTTGGAAAAGAAAGACCCCATGAAGACCTACGTTTGCATCGTTTGCGGTTTTGTCTACGACGAGGCCGAAGGCCGTCCCGAAGACGGCATTGCCGCCGGCACGGCCTGGACCGAGGTGCCCGCCACCTGGGCCTGCCCCGAGTGCGGTGTCGCGAAGAGCGATTTCGAGATGGTCGAGCTCTGATACCGCCGGTTGGCCGCCTACCAGCTGCGCACGCGGCCGGTGTCCAGGTGCACGAACTGCTCGCGCGGGTAGTAGCCGACGCCGCCGGCGCGCAGCGACTGCGCGGCGTCGCGCAGCTCGGACAGCGGCACGCCGGGCAGGCGGATGTCGATGGCCTTGCCGTCCATGTGCAGGCTGCGCCGCGCCACGCCGCCGCCGCGCGTGGTGCGCAGTGTCTCGTTGGTGGTCGGACAGCGGTAGCCGGAGATCACCTGGAAGGACTGGCTGGCACCCAGCTCGGTCCTGACGCGGTGCAGCAGGTCGAACAGCTGCGGGTCGATCAGGCCGACCTCGCCGGAGTAGTGGTCGCGCAGGAAGTGGTTCAGCGTGCTCAGCGCATCCGGCATGTACTGCTCGCCCACGGCATAGACCACAGACAGGCGCTCGCGCGTGTGCGTGTGGTCCAGCGCCAGGGTGCGCGCGTCGGGCAAAGCGGCCAGGGCGCGCTGCGTGACCAGCGGCAGGGTGGCGCCGGCCACGGCCCACTGGGCACTGCGGCGCAGGAACAGGCGGCGCGAGGGCGGGTCAGATCGTGTCGGCATCGGTGCTCAAGCGGATGGAAGATGAGGCGAAAAGTATTATTTTGCCTCGGAATCCGGTAAGCCGGGAGCTGGCAGGTTGGCCGAATAGCGGCGCAGTGCCTGGTCGAGCAGCTGGTCGTGGCCGTACAGGTCGGGGTAGAAGAACACCTGCTCGCCCTTGACGACGACGGTGCTGTAGGCGATCAGCACCGGCAGCGGCTGCTTCAGGCGCAGCGTGCTGGAGCGGCCCTGCGCCATCGCCGCGCGGATGCGTTCCTCGGTCCAGGTCGGCTCGTCCCGCAGCACGAACTGCGCCAGCGCCACCGGTTCCTCGACGCGGATGCAGCCATGGCTGAAGTCGCGCCGGTCGCGCTGGAACAGCTGCGGCGTCGGCGTGTGGTGCAGGTAGATGTTGTCGTTGTTGGGGAAGACGAACTTGATGTCGCCCAGCGCGTTCTGCGGGCCGGGCCGCTGGCGGATGCGCCAGCCGCCGGCGAGCACGGCATCGAGCTGCGCGGCCGACAGTGTGGTGACGACCTGGCCGCCGGGGCCGACGAACTCGAAGCCCTGCTGCGCGAAGTAGCCCGGCTGGCGGCGCAGCCGCGGCACCAGCTCCTGGCGCGCGATCGAGGGCGGCACGTTCCAGTAGGGGCTGAACTCGATGAAGCGCATGTCCTCGTCGAACAGCGGGGTGCGCGTGTCCAGCGCCTTGCCGACGATGACCTTCATGGCCAGCCGGACCTGGACCTGGCCCTCGCGCACCTCGTAGGCGCGCAGCATGAACTCCGGCACGTTGACCACGATCATGCGCGGCGCCTGCAGGTAGGGCGTCCAGCGCAGCCGCTCCAGCGTCAGCTCGATCTGGCGCACCCGGGCCGCTGGCGTTACGTTCAGCGCGGCCAGCGTGGCGGCGCCAAGCACGCCATCCGGCGTCAGGCCATGGCGCTCCTGGAAGGTCTGGAGCGCGGCCAGCAGCTCGCCTTCGAGGCGCGGCGGCACTGGCGTGTCGGCCGGCAGGTCGCCCAGCGCCGCCAGCCGCTGGGCCAGCACCGGCAGGCCAGCCCAAGCCTGGCCTTCGCGCAGCTTGCGGCCCGGCGGCAACGCCGGCGGCGCGGCCTGCCAGGCCGGGTGGTCCGCCAGCGTGCGGTAGCGGGCCAGCGCGCGGCGCAGGCCGGCATACATCGGCAGGCGCGGTACCGCTTCGCGCACCGCCTCGGCCAGGCGCTGGTCGGTCACGGCCGTGTGGACGAGGGTGGCCGTGTCGAGCGGCGCCGGGCGTTGCACGGCGAAGCGGGCGTGGATCTGGCGCGGATCGACACGGCCGGCCTGCCGGTCGGCCAGGAAACGCTGTAGCGCGGTGGTGAGGGCGGTGTCCAGCTGCGCCTGCGCCGCCTCGGTCAGGGGCGGCTCCCGCAGGGCGCGCGCCACGCCGCGGCCGAGCGCGGCGGCCTGGTAGTCCCGCGGCTCCAGCCCGTCCTCGCCGGCGGCGGCCAGGATCTTCACGGCCTGCTGCGCCTGGGCGGTGGGCCGATCGGCATCGAACCAGAGCAGCGGGGTGTCGGCCCACAGCGGGGGAGCGGCCAGCAGGGCGAGCGAGAGCAGGAGGCGGCGGGCGGGACGGAGCAGCATGGCGGGCAGGGCGGGCGGCCCGGTGAAGGCCGCGAAAGATCGGTCAAGGATGCAGCGTAAGGGATTTTGCGTGGGTCGGCCCGGCCGGGTGGGACTGTCAGCGTGGTGTCAATGGCTGGTCACGGTCGGCCGATAGACTGGCGGCAACGGGCGGGAGGCGTATCCGCGCAGCCCGCCGAGGGTGACAAGAACATGCTGAATCGAAGACATCTGCTGGCGCTGGGCTGCGGCCTGGGCCTCCTGCATCGCGGCGCCTGGTCGCGGGCGCGCCGGATCGGCCACCTGATGGCCATCGGCGGCGCGGAGGACCGCCTGCAGGACCGGGTGATCCTGCGCCGCTTCGTCGATCTGTGTGGCGGGGCGGCGGCGCGGATCGTCGTGTTTACCGCCGCCAGCGGCGATCCGGAGGCCGCCTGGCGCGGCTACGAGCCGGTGTTCCGCGAACTTGGCGTGCAGCACTGTCAGCCGCTGGACATGCGGACCGCGCAGGAGGCGAACGATCCCGAGCGTGTGAGCCGCCTGCTGGGCGCCGACGGCATCTTCATGACCGGTGGCGACCAGCGCCGCCTGATGGAGGTGCTCTGGGAGAGCGAGGTCGCGCGCGCCATGCACACGGCGTTTCACCTGCGTGGCTGCTGCATCGGCGGCACCAGCGCCGGCGCGGCGGCGCTGTCGCGCCAGATGCTGGCGGTCGGCGAGACGCCGCGCCTGCCGGAAAAGGACGCCGCCACGCTGGACCTGGGACTGGGCTTCGTCTCCAGCGCGATCATCGACCAGCATTTCTCCGAACGGCGGCGCCTGGGGCGCCTGCTGTCGGCGCTGGCGCAGCGCCCGGACATGCTCGGCATCGGCATCGACGAGGACACGGCGCTGGTGATCGAGCGCGGGCAAAGCGTGGAGGTGATCGGCCGCGGCGCGGTGACGCTGATCGACGGACGGCAGATGCACTCGAACTTCGAGGACGTGGACACCAGCGCCCGGCTGGAGATGCTGGGCGTGCGCCTGCACCTGCTGCCAGCCGGCCACCGCTACGACGTCGGCCCGGGCGAGCCGGACCGGCGCCGGCTGCCGCCCTCGCTGTTGGACGCGGTGGAGCGGCTGGTGGCGCCGGGGCCGATCCGGGGTTAGGGGATTTCTTGCATGATTCTTGCATGTGCGAGCCGCCCCTGGTTGGGCCGCGCGGCTCGAAGCCGCCGGCGCCGGGGGCGGCTTCGATGCTGGTTCTGGGGTCCGGCGCCGAGGTCTACAATCGCACACCCTTTTGTCAGGCGCTGACGGACCGGCCCTTCGCCAGCACCCGTTTTTTGCAGGAGATCCTGAATGCCCGCCAAGGTGAATGCCGAAGAAAAACGCGCCGAGTTGCGTCGTTCCGCCCTCGAATACCACGAGTTTCCGACCCCCGGCAAGATCGCCATCGCGGCGACCAAGCAGATGGTCAACCAGCACGACCTGGCGCTGGCCTATTCCCCCGGCGTCGCCGCGCCTTGCGAGGAAATCGTCAAGGACCCGACGACGGCGTTCAAGTACACCAGCCGCGGCAACCTGGTCGGCGTGGTGACCAACGGTACCGCGGTGCTGGGCCTGGGCGACATCGGCCCGCTCGCCGGCAAGCCGGTGATGGAAGGCAAGGCGGTGCTGTTCAAGAAGTTCTCGGGCATCGACGTGTTCGACATCGAGATCAATGAGAAGGACCCGGAGAAGCTGGTCGAGATCATCGCCGCGCTGGAACCCACCTTTGGCGGCATCAACCTCGAAGACATCAAGGCGCCGGACTGCTTCTACATCGAGCGCAAGCTGCGCGAGCGCATGAAGATCCCGGTCTTCCATGACGACCAGCACGGCACGGCCATCGTGGTCGGCGCGGCGATCATGAACGGCCTGAAGGTGGCCGGCAAGGACCCGAAGAAGATCAAGCTGGTGACCTCCGGCGCCGGCGCTGCGGCCCTGGCCTGCCTGGGCCTTCTGGTCAAGCTGGGCATCCCGCGCGAGAACATCTGGGTGACCGACATCGCTGGCGTGGTCTATGAGGGCCGCACCGAACTGATGGACGAGGACAAGGTCCAGTTCGCCCAGAAGACCTCGGCGCGCAGCCTGTTCGAGGTGATCGAGGGCGCCGACGTGTTCCTCGGCCTGTCGGCCGGCGGCGTGCTCAAGCAGGACATGGTGAAGAAGATGGCGGCCAAGCCGCTGATCTTCGCGCTGGCCAATCCGAATCCGGAGATCCTGCCGGAAGATGTGAAGGCGGTGCGCGACGACGCCATCATGGCGACGGGGCGCTCCGACTACCCGAACCAGGTCAACAACGTCCTGTGCTTCCCTTACATCTTCCGCGGTGCACTGGATGCCGGCGCCTCCACCATCACCGACGAGATGGAAGTCGCCGCGGTGCACGCCATCGCCGAGCTCGCGCAGGCCGAGCAGAGCGAAGTGGTGGCCGCCGCCTATGTCGGCGAGCCGCTGGCCTTTGGCCCGGAATACCTGATTCCCAAGCCCTTCGACCCGCGCCTGATGATGAAGATCGCGCCGGCGGTGGCCCAGGCGGCGGCCGACAGCGGCGTGGCGCTGCGCCCCATCGCCGACCTGGACGCTTACCGCGAGAAGCTGCAGACCTTCGTTTATGCCTCCGGCACCACGATGAAGCCGATCTTCCAGGCCGCCAAGAAGGCGACCCGCAAGCGCGTGGCCTATGCCGAGGGCGAGGAAGAGCGCGTGCTGCGCGCCGCGCAGATCGTGGTGGACGAGGGCATCGCGCGCCCGACGCTGATCGGGCGCCCGCCCGTCATCGCCCAGCGCGTCGAGAAGTTCGGCCTGCGCCTGAAGGAAGGGCGCGACTATGACGTGGTCAACGTCGAGCACGACCACCGCTACCGCGAGTTCTGGCAGACCTACCACCGCCTGACCGAGCGCAAGGGCATCACCGTGCCGATCGCCAAGATCGAGATGCGCCGGCGCCTGTCGCTGGTCGGCGCGATGCTGTTGCACAAGGGGGACGTGGACGGCCTGATCTGCGGCACCTGGGGCACCAACCCGATGCACCTGAACTACATCGACCAGGTGATCGGCAAGCGCGTCGGCGTCAACACCTATGCCTGCATGAACGCGTTGATGCTGCCGGGCCGCCAGCTGTTCCTGGTGGACACGCACGTCAACTACGACCCGACGGCCGAGCAGCTGGCCGAGATCACGGTGATGGCGGCCGAGGAGATGATGCGCTTCGGCATCAAGCCGAAAGCGGCGCTGCTCAGCCACTCCAACTTCGGCTCGTCGAACCAGCCGAGCGCCGTGAAGATGCGCCAGGTGCTGGCGCTGCTGCAGGCGCAGGCCCCGTGGCTGGAGATCGATGGCGAGATGCATGGCGACGTGGCACTGGACGGCGCGGCGCGTCATGTGCTGATGCCCAACAGCACCTTGTCCGGCGACGCCAACCTGCTGGTCATGCCCAACATGGACGCGGCCAACATCTCCTACAACCTGCTCAAGACCGCGGCCGGCGGCGGCATCGCCATCGGCCCGGTGCTGCTCGGCGCGGCCAAGCCGGTGCACATCCTCACGCCCAGTGCCACGGTGCGGCGCATCGTCAACATGACGGCGCTGACGGTGGCGGACGCCAACGCGCAGCGCTAAAGCCTCCCGTTGGGCTGCCGGTCCGCGGGTCCGCGGGGCGGTGGCCCCCTGTGGCCAATCCCTCAAGCGACTGCCCATTTATTGGGCAGTCGCTTGCTTTTTAGGCGTCGTTGCGTCACACTAGCGCCTTCGAATTTGCGGGTAAACCCGGAGATTCCTGAAAGTGTATTCACCCATGTTGCGCGTCGCAGCCCTCCAGATTCGTCGTACCTTGCTGACCTGGAGTCTGCTGGCGGTCGCCGTGGCCAGTCCGCTGGGGCTGCAGGCCCGGGAAGATCGGGCCGCGGTGGTCGCGATGGCGGAATTGCCGCGCCAGGCGCAGCAAACCTACCAGCTGATTCGGGCGGGCGGGCCTTTTCCGGATGAGAAGGACGGTGTGGTGTTCGGCAACCGCGAGCGCCTGTTGCCCGGCCAGCAGCGCGGCTACTACCGTGAATACACCGTCAGGACGCCCGGCGTGCGCCACCGCGGTGCTCGGCGCATCGTCTGTGGTGGTGAGCAGCCCCGTGTACCGGATGCTTGTTATTACACCAGCGACCACTATGCCAGTTTCCGCCAGATCGTCGAGCATTAGGACGGTAGCGGCGAAGGCGGGGGCGCTGGCATGTTTTTTGGGGCCGGACCATCGGGTGATGGTCGGGCGGTTTCCACGGCCAGGGGCCGACGAATTTTTGACTAAAGAAAGAGCAGCGGAGATGGATGCGCCACTTCGTAAGGACCAGGACACCCCTTTAAAGGGGGTGCGATCTAACATTGTTCAGTCGATCCGCGCATTCCGCGTGAACGACCTGCAGGAGGCCGCCAGGGGCTTGGGCCACCACTTTCTGTACGCCAATCTGGCCACGGCCCAGAGCAAGCAGGATGTGCTGGACACCATTGCCCAGCAGTTCACTTTTCCGTCGCACTTCGGCAAGAACTTCGATGCGCTGTACGACTGCATGACCGACCCGTTGCACAAGTCGGGTCCGCAGCCGGGCTTCATCGTGGTGCTGGAGCACATCCCCGCGCATGCCAAGTTCGACAAGGAAGCGCGCGAGCAGCTGCTCGATATTTTCCGCGACGCGGCCGACTACTGGGGGGACCGGAAGATACCGTTCCGGTGCTTCTATTCTTTTCTGTAGCCCGTTCTGCACAAGCTAGCCAAGCAGAACGGGCGAATGAGGCTGAAGGCGCTGACGGCATGACCGGCATCGACCTGACCAACGAGGACGGCGAGAAGATGCCGACCGACAAGCTGGTGGACATCTCCCCGCAGGCGCTGCGCATGAGCAGCCCCTTCAACGCGGGGTACTGGCTGACCGCTGCCTGAGCGGCACGTCAAACCGCCATGCGCCAAAAAGGCCCGTCCGAGTGACGGGCCTTTTGCTTTCCGGGGTGACGGCGCGTCAGGTCTGCGCGGGCAGGGCCAGCGTGAGGGCCAGGTACTCATCCACCGGCACTTCCTCGGCCCGGCGCTGCACATCGAAGCTGCCGGCGAAACCCTGCGCCTCCAGCCAGCGGCCCAGCGTGTGGCGCAGCAGCTTGCGTCGCTGGCTGAAGGCCACCTGTACCAGCGCCTCCAGTCGCGCCGGATCGACCGGCGCCGGATCGGGACGCGGCACCATGCGCACCACGGCGCTGTCCACGCGTGGCGGCGGGTCAAAGCTCTCCGGCGGCACGAACAACACGTTGGCCATGGCGTAGCGCCACTGCAGCATCACCGACAGACGGCCGTAGTCGGAGGTGGCCGGCGCGGCCACCATGCGGTCGATCACTTCCTTTTGCAGCATGAAGTGCTGGTCCTCGATCGCCGACACATGCTGCAGCAGGTGGAACAGGATCGGTGTCGAGATGTTGTAGGGCAGGTTGCCGACGACCCGAAGTTTGGCCACGCCGGCCTGGCGTGCGACTTCGGTGAAATCGACCTTCAGCACGTCGGACTCGATGACTGTCAGCTGCGGATGCGCGCGCAGCCGCGCCGCGAGGTCGCGGTCGAGTTCGACCACCGTGAGGTGGCCGAGCCGCTCAACCAGCGGCTGGGTCAGCGCCGCCAGGCCCGGGCCGATCTCGACCATGGCCTGGCCCGGCTGCGGTGCGATTTCACGCACGATGGCATCGATGATGCCGGCATCGGACAGGAAATGCTGGCCGAAACGTTTGCGGGGGATGTGGGAATTGGACTTCACTGGGGCGGCTCGCGGTATTCGACGTAGGCGCGGCCACGCGCCTCCTGGGCCCAGTTGACGTAGGCTTCTTCGAGTTTCTTCTCGCGCAACAGGCCGCGCGCCATCTCGCGCTGCTGCTGAGCGCTGAGCGCGGTGTCGCGCCGCTCCAGCACCTGGATCAGGTGCACGCCGAAGCGCGAGACCAGCGGCTCGCTGATCTGGCCCGGGGCCAGACGGCCCATGGTTTCCTCGAATTCGGGGACGAACTGGCCGGGCGCGGCCCAGCCGAGGTCACCACCGTCGCGGGCGCTGCCGTCCTGCGAATGTTCGCGGGCCAGTGACGCGAAATCGGCCTGGCGCGCCTCGATGCGTCGCTTGTAGTCGGCCAGTTGGGCGCGTGCCGCGGCCTCGCTCAGCTTGGCGCCGGGGCGCAGCAGGATGTGGCGCGCGTGGGTCTGCGTCACGGTCATGGTGGGCGTGCTGCCCTCGCGCTTGTCGAGCACCTTCAGGATGTGGAAGCCGGCGGGCGAGCGCACCGGCCCGGCGATCTCGCCCGGGCGCAGCGTTTGGGTGGCCTCGACGAACAGCGGCGGGTAGCGGTCGGCGCCGCGCAGGCCCAGCTCGCCGCCGCTGCGGCCGCGGTCGGTCGCCTCGGAAAACTCGCGCGCCAGCGCGGCGAAATCCTCGCCGGCCCGCGCGCGCGCGGCCACCTGCTGGGCGCGCGCCTGCAGCGTCGCGACCTGAGCGGGGGAGCTGTTCTCCGGCACCGCGATGAGCACCATGGCCAGGTTGATGTCGATCGCGTGGGCGTCCTTGCCCCCCGTTTGCTCACGCAGGAACTGGTCCACGTCGGCATCGCTGACGCGCACGCGCGGCTCGATCTCGCGCTCGCGCAGCCGTTGCAGCAACAGTTGGTTGCGCAGGTCGTCACGGAACTGAGCCAGCGGGATGCCGTCCTGGGCCAAGCGGCGGCGCAGGCCGTCGCGGTCGAGCTGGTTCTGGCGCGCGACGCTCTCCTCGGCTTGATCGATCGCCGCCTCGTCCACGCGCAGGCCGGCCTCGCGGGCCGCCTGCAGCAGCGCCTTTTCGTTGATCAGCCGCTCCAGCACCTCGCGCGCCAGCACCTCGCGTGGCGGGCGGTCGCCGCCCTGTTGCGCCAGCTGCTGCTCGGCGCGCGCCAGCCGGGCGCGCACCTCGTTGTTCGTGATGGGCTCGGAGTTGACCACGGCCACGATGTAGTCGGCTTGGCGTGGCACGGCCGGCGCGGCGGCCCGCGGCGCGCCGGCGGGGGTCGCGGCACCGGGCAGGCGCAGGCCCTGCGCCTGGACGGCGGGGCTGCCCGCCAGCAGGGCCAGCAGACCCAGGCCGGCCAGGGGCGCGAGGAGGAAGCGGGAAGTCATGTTAGTCATAGTTGCTGAAGCGGCTGGGCGCGGTGGTCTCTTCGCGCAGGAGCTGGTAGCGTGGGATATTGTTGCGAAGGGTCCGCAGCGGGCTGGAGCCGAGGCGGGTGAAGCCGACGAATTCCAGCTGGAACAGCAGGCGCTTGGTGGCGGTGACGGTCGTGCTTTGCAGGCGCTCCAGCACGATGCGGCCGATCCAGCAGCAGGCGTCGTACTCGATGCCGACGATGGAGTCCACCAGACGCTTGTCCTGCAGGCTGTAGTTGAGGCGGCCGACGCCGTACCAGCGGCCGGGGCCCTGGCCGCGGCCCGGGCCAAGATCGCGGCCGCGGTCGCCCCAGAGGTCGTTGATCGGCCATTGCCAGCCGACGTCGAGCTGCCGGCTCTGGTCGCGCTGGAAGCGGTAGGCGACGTTGAGCACCCGGTAGGGTGTGGGGTTGTAGCGTGCGCCGAAGGTGTTGCGGTCGGAGCGGCGGGTGTCCGGGTTGTACTGGACGGTGCCGTCGAAGGCCCAGCGCGGATCCCAGTTGACCGAGGCGCCCAGCAGCAGGTCGCTCAGGCGCTCGCTGACCGGCGTGGCGCCGGGCAGGGTCACGTTCTGGTTGTTGAAGCGGTAGCGCTGCGCGACGCCGAAGCGCGCCGCCTCGGCGCCGGTGTCGGGGTCGAGCAGCCGGGTGTTGACGCCCAGCGTCAGCAGGTGGTTGTCAGCGATGCGGTCATGGCCGGCGAACGAGTTCTCGGTGTAGATGGTGGCGAAGTTGAAGTCGTTCAGCCCCGAGTCGTAGTTGGGCAGCAGGCGCTGGTCGCGAAACGGCGTGTGCACGTAGAAGGCGCGCGGCTCCAGCGTCTGGCGCAGGGCGCGGCCGAAGACGCGGGTGTCGCGCTCGAACACCAGACCGCTGTCCAGGCTGAAGGTCGGCGCCATGCGGCTGGCGCTGGTGGCGCCATTGGCCAGGGCCGTGTCGAACTGGTACTGGGTCGCGTGCAGCTGCAGCTTGGGCGTGACAAAGCCCCAGGGCTTGATCCAGGGACGGCTGAGCTGGCCCCAGACAAAGCTGCGCTGCGCGTTGGGCTGGCCGGTCAGGCGGTTGTCGGCCTCGAAGCGCGTGGTGTCGCCATCCACCGAGAAGTCGAAGCCGCCCACATTGGTGCGTGCGTAGCGCGCGCTCAGTTGCGGCATCCGGTCGTAAGGGGGCACGATGGGCGCCGTCACGTCCTGCAGCGTCTGCCACTTGAGCGCGCGCGCCGTCAGCGACAGGTAACCGCGTCCCCAGGACAGGCTGCCGTCGTTGGCCAGCAGGCGCTGGATCTGTCCCAGGCCGGTGCCGGAGCGCGGGAAGTCGCGCCAGTAGTTGTCGTCGCTGACCCGGTTCAGGTTCAGGTTGATGCCAAGCGCGCCCACGCGCTCCAGCCCGGTGTCCAGCAGGCCGTTGTGCCGGGCGTTCAGGCTCCAGCGTTGGCGCTCGCGCAGCTGGTCGTTGGGCATGTAGTGCAGCAGGGCCTCGCCGCGGTAGTCGTTTTCCAGGTAGCGGAACTCGGCGCCGACATCGACGCCGCGCTTGCTCATCAGCGTGGGCGTCAGCGTGGCGTCGCGGTTCGGTGCGATGTTCCAGTAATAGGGCAGGGCCAGCTCCACGCCGTTGACGTTGCCGATGCCGAAGGTCGGTGGCAGCACGCCGGACTGGCGGGTCTCGCTGAGCGGAAAGGTCAGCGAGGGGACGGGCAGGATCGGCACGCCCTTGAAGCTCAGCTGCGCGCCTTCGGCATGGCCGGTTTCCTCGACGTTGTCGATCGCGATGCTGTTCGCGCGCAGGATCCAGTCCGGCATCCAGCTCGGCCCCGGCTCGGCCAGGCAGGTGGTGTAGGTCGCGTTGCGGATCACGGCGCGGTCCGGGTCCAGGAAATCCAGACGCTCGGCCTCGCCGTGCGCGCCGTTCTTCAGCAGCTTGTAGCGCGGCTGCTCGAAGCGGCCCTCGAAGGCGTCCAGCCTGAGTTCCAGCGCCGGGCCGTCGAAGACATTGCCGTCCCGGTTGATGTGGACCTGGCCGCGCGCCCGTGCCCGGTCCAGGGGCTGGTAGTACTCGATGCGGTCGGCCTGCAGCACGGTGCCGGCGCGGCGCAGCTCGGCGTGGCCGTCGATCACTGTTTCCAGATCCGGCTGGCCCGTGATGCGGTCGCCCGAGACGAAGGTGGGGCCCTGCTGCTGGGCCGGGTCCATCCTCTCCCGCAACTGCGGGCTGGGCTTGAGTTGCAGCGGGTCGTCGGGCGGCGCCGACTGCGCCCAGGCGGCGCCCTGCAGCAGGGCCAGCGCGGCCCAGGCGGCCGGCGTCAGGGCCGCGCGACGAGGCAACACCCGGCGCTTCATGGGGCACCACGGAGGGGACAGGGGTGAATCGGCGGCATCCGGCGCATGCGTTGGGGTGGGGGCGGCCCAGCCCGGCGGGCTGGATTTGTAGAATGAATTATCCATGAGCGCATCCAGCCCCTCCCCCACGCCTTCTTCCGCTGCCTCGGCCAGCGCCATTGTCTGGAGCGAGCCGTCGCGCGCGCAGGCCTTCGCCGCCTGGCTGGCGCGGGTGGCGCCGCGCCACGACCTGGTTGCCGCCAGCGCGCGCTCGGCCTCGGCCGACGCCAGTTTTCGCCGCTATTTCCGCATTGACCGCGCCGATGGCGCGGGCAGCTGCATCATCATGGACGCCCCGCCGGCGCAGGAGGACTGCGCCCCGTTCGTGAAGGTGGCCGGCCTGATGGCCGAGGCGGGCCTGAACGTGCCGCAGATCCTCGACTGGGACGCCGCCCAGGGCTTCATGCTGCTGACCGACCTGGGCGCGCGCACGATGATGGAGGCGATCGACCGCGAGCGGCCGCAGGCCAACCTGCCGCGGTACGGGCAGGCGACCGATGCGCTGATCGCCTGGCAGCGCGCCTCGCGCCCCGGCGTGCTGCCGCCCTACGACGCGGCGCTGCTGCAGCGCGAACTGAGCCTGTTCCCCGATTGGTACCTGGCCAGGCACCGCGGCGTGGCGGTCGAGGGCAAGCTGCAGGAGACGCTGGCGCGCAGTTTCGAGCTGATCGTGCAGCGCAACCTGGCCGCGCCCACGGTCTATGTGCACCGCGACTTCATGCCGCGCAACCTGATGATTCCCCACGAGGCGCAGGACGATCCGGTCAAGGCGCTCGGCGTGCTCGATTTCCAGGACGCAGTGCAGGGCCCGCTGACCTACGACATCGCCAGTCTGATGCGCGACGCTTTCCTGAGCTGGGAGGAGGACTTCGTGCTCGACGTCACCATCCGCTACTGGGAGAAGGCGCGCAAGGCCGGACTGATGGATTTCGAGGACTGGCACAGCGACTTCGGCGCCTTCTGGCGCGCCGTGGAATGGATGGGCCTGCAGCGCCACCTGAAGGTGGCCGGCATCTTCGCGCGCCTGACGCTGCGCGACGGCAAGCCCAAGTACCTGGCCGACGCGCCGCGCTTCATTGGCTACATCCGTTCCACCGCCGCGCGCTACCGCGAACTGACGCCGCTGCTGCGCCTCATCGACGAGGTGGAGGGCACCGGCGCGGTGAGCGGCTACGCCTTCGGCCGGGTCTGAAGCTTCAAAGCCATTTCACGTCGTCCAGCTGCCATTTCATGCTCTTGAATTCATAGTATTTTCGCCGTGCCCCGTCTTTACTGCCCCGTGCCGCTCGCCAGCGGCGAACCGGTCGAGTTGCCCGCCGGCGCCGCCCGCCATGTGCAGGTGCTGCGCCTGCAGCCCGGCGATGCCGTCACCCTGTTCAACGGCGAGGGCGGCGAGTTCGAGGCCGCCGTCACGCGCATGGGGCGCTCGGACGTGGCAGTGTGCGTGGGCGCGCACCGCGCCGTCGAGCGCGAGGCGCCGCGCGCGGTGCACCTGCTGGCCGGCAGCATTGCCAACGAGCGCATGGACTGGCTGGTGGAGAAGGCGACCGAGCTCGGCGCCGCCAGCCTGACGCCGATCCTGGCCGAGCGCAGCGTGCTCAAGCTCAAGGGCGAGCGGGCCGACAAGAAGCGCGGCCACTGGCAGGCCGTGGCGGTGGCCGCCTGCGAGCAGTGCGGACGCAACCGCGTGCTGGCGGTGCACGAGGCGACCCGCCTGGCCGACTGGCTGCGCGACCATCCGGCCGCCGGCCCCCGGCTGCTGCTGTCGCTGCACCCCGAGGCCCGGCCGCTGCGCGCCGCCGTCGCCGGCGACGGTCCGGTCACGCTGCTCAGCGGGCCGGAGGGCGGTCTGACGGTGGCCGAGGAAGCGCTGGCGCTGGCTCACGGCTTCATCCCGGTGACGCTGGGGCCACGCGTGCTGCGGGCCGAAACGGCGCCGCTGGCCGTGCTGGCGGCGCTGGGTCTGGCCTGACGGGCGCCCGTTCTGGCCTGCCCGGGCACGGGGCAGGCCTCGGGCGTGACAGGTTTGGCACGGTTCGGTTCGGACCGCAGGGCTCCCTCTGTCAAAATTAACGGCTAAAGGGTGCAAAAAGAAGAATTTATCGTGCAAAACCACAACGATCCGACGGCCGCAGGCGAGGGCGCCATCCAGGTGCTGGTGGTCGAGGACGAGCCGGAATTTCAGCGCAAGTTCGCCGCGGCCATCGGCAGCGACAGCCGGCTGCGTCTGCTGGAGGCGGTGACCACCGGCGCCGAGGCGCTGGTGGCGCTGGCGCGTCGCCGACCCGACGTGATGCTGGTCGATCTGGGCTTGCCGGACATGAGCGGCCTGGAGGTGATGCGGCAGGCGCTGCAGCGCCATCCAGACCTGGACATCCTGGTGGTGACCATGTTCGGCGACGACGAACATGTGCTGCACAGCATCGAGGCCGGCGCCACCGGCTACCTGCTCAAGGATGCCACCGTGGCGGGTATCCGCGAGGCGATTCGCGAACTGCATGCCGGCGGCGCGCCGATCAGTCCGAGCATCGCGCGTCGTGTGCTGGGACGTTTCCGCGCGACCTTGCCGGTCGCCACGGCCGCTGCGACCGCGCCTCCAGCCGCGTCCGGCGGCGTGCTGTCCGAGCGCGAGACCGAGATCCTGCGCCTGATCGCCAAGGGGCTGAGCGTGAAGGAGGCCGGCGTGGCGCTGGGCATCTCGCCGCACACCGTGTCGGCGCATCTGAAGAAGACCTACCAGAAGCTGGCGGTGAATTCGCGCGGCGAGGCGGTTTTCGAAGCCTCGCAGATGGGGTGGCTTTGACCATGGCGCGCATCGCGTGGCTGTTTTGGCTGTGCGCGGTGCTGACGCTGGCCGCGCCCGACGCTCGGGCCGGGGCTCCGGCGTGGCTGGCGCCCCCATCGGCGCAGCTGCTGCTGTCCAACGCCGAGGAGCCGCCGCCCGAGGCGGCCGACTGGCAAGCCGTGACCCTGCCCGACAACTGGCGCGTGCGCGACTTCATGCCGCACCGTCCCGGGGCGGCCTGGTACCGGATCGCGTTGCAGGTGCCGGCCGAGGCCGTTGCGCGCGGCGGCTGGGCGGTGTACCTGCCCTATCTGCACGATGGCGGCTCCCTGTACTTCAACGGCGAGCGGATGGGCTACATCCCGGAGCCGGACGCCGAGACCCATGTGAAATGGGAGCGTCCGCATCTGCTGAGCATTCCACAGCACCTGCTGCGCGCCGGGGCCAATGTGCTCACGCTGCGCACCGCCCCCGCGCAGGCGATCGCAGGCGACCTGGCGGTGCCGGCCCTGCTGGTGGGGCCGGCCGAGCGGCTGCAGCCCCTGCATGACCGCCGTCTGTTCTGGGTGAATACGGTGCCGCTGCTGACGACGGGCATCTGCCTGGTGGCTGCCGCGCTGATGCTGTTCATCTGGTGGCGTCGGCGCAGCGAGGCCCTGTACGGCCTGTTTGGTCTGACCGCGTTGCTGTGGGGCGTGCGCACGCTGACCTTCGTGGTCGAGGTGCTGCCCCAGGCGCAGTGGCCCTGGTGGCGCGGCCTCTACCTGGCGGCCACGGGGGGATTCGTGGTGGCGCTCGCGCTGTTCGCGCTGCGGTTTGCCAACCTGCGTTGGCCGAAGCTGGAGCGCGCCCTGGTCGGCTACGGGCTGCTCGGACCGCTGTTGATGCTGCTCAGTCGCGGCAGCGCTGACGGCTGGGTCAACCGGTGGTGGCTGGCCGGCTTTCTGATGGTGGGCGTGGGCATCATCGCCGCGGTCACGCTCGGTGTCTGGCGCCAGCGCACCTATGCCGCGTTCGCGCTGATGGCCAGCGTCTGGATCACCGTGCTGGGTGCCGCGCACGACTACATGGTCCTGATCAGCGCGCCCTGGCTGGTGGCGCTGGCGCCGGACTGGGCGGGGGCACGCCTCTACGTGTTCCATACCGCGGCCAATGCGGTGCTGGTGGTGATGGGCGGCATCCTGGCCGGCCGTTTCGTGAATACGCTGCGTGAGCTGGAAGCGCTGAACCAGACCCTGGAGGACCGCGTGGCCGAACGCGAGGCCCTGCTGCGCGGCAACTACGTCCAGCTTTCCGCGCTGGAGCGCGAGCGGGCCGCCGTGGCCGAGCGCCAGCGCATCATGCAGGACATGCACGATGGCCTCGGCTCTCAGCTCTTCACCTCGCTTTCGCGCACCGAGCGCCAGGAACTGACGCAGGATGAGATGTCCGAGACGCTGCGCGGCTGCATCGCCGAGATGCGGCTGGCCATCGAGGCGCTGGCGCCGGGCGATGGCGACCTGCAGTCGGCGCTGGGTGACTTCCGTTTCCGCTGGGAGGCGCAACTGCAGGCCGCCGGCCTGACATCGAGCTGGCGTCTGGACCTGCCGGACGAGGAGGCTACGCCGCTCTCGCCGCACGCCACGCTGCAGGTGCTGCGCATCCTGCAGGAAGCACTGACCAACGTGCTCAAGCATGCGCGCGCGCACCATGTGAGGGTCTGGCTGCAACTGGACGACGGGCGGCTGCGGGCCGAGGTCTGCGACGACGGCCTGGGCCTGCCCGTGGCGGATGCCTCGGGCGGCGGGCGCGGCCTGCGCAACATGCGCACGCGCGCCGCGCGTCTGGGCGCGGAGCTGCGGATCGAACCGGCGCCCGCCGGCGGTACCCGGGTCGCGCTGCACTGGGCGCTGTCGGCGTAGGCGCGCGCGGCGAGGCCCCGGGGCGGGCGATGCCCACCTGCCCGGGCGGCCGCCGGCGGCCAATAACCTTTTGATTCACTAGACCTTTGTGCTCCGCACGGAATTGGACTACCATTGATTCCGTAATGAATCAGCGTTTCAAATATAAAACCTAACCGGATGTGCCAGGCATGAACGCCACCCAGTCCCCCCTTTCCCTCGATGGTCAGCGCGTGCTCATCACCGGCGCGGCACGCGGTCTCGGCGAGGCCTTTGCCCGGGCCTGCGTGGCCGCCGGCGCGCGCGTGGCACTGACCGACGTGCTGCACGAGCGCGGCCGGCAACTGGCCCAGGCGCTGAACCAGCAGCGCGCGGACGCCGCCTGCTACCTGCCGATGGACCTGGCGGACCCGGCTTCCATTCAGGCCGCCACCGCCCAGGCGGCGGCGTGGCTGGGCGGGCTGGATGGCCTGATCAACAACGGCGCCATCACCAACTCGGGGGGCAAGGACATGGCGGAGATCGCCGTGGAGACCTGGGACCGCGTCATGGCGGTGAACGTGCGCGGCACCTGGCTGGCGACCGTGGCCGCGCAGCCCTTCCTCAAGGCATCGGGCCGCGGCCGGGTGGTCAACATCGCTTCCGACACCGCGCTGTGGGGCGCGCCACGCCTGATGGCCTACGTGGCCAGCAAGGGCGCGGTGATCGCCATGACCCGCTCCATGGCGCGCGAGCTCGGTCCCGACGCGATCACCGTCAACGCCGTGGCGCCGGGGCTGACCCTGGTCGAGGCCACCGAATACGTGCCGCAGGAGCGCCACCGCCATTACAGCGAGGGCCGCGCCATCGGCCGCGCCCAGCTGCCCGACGACGTGGTCGCCGCCGTGCTGTTCCTGCTGTCCGATGGCAGCGGCTTCGTCACCGGCCAGCTGCTGCCGGTCAACGGCGGCTTCGTCATGGCCTGAGCCTGGTGCCCAGCGTCCTGCCCACCCCCGGAGAACACGAATGCCCCCCCTGAACCTGGCCGCCCTGTCCGCGCAGTTCCCGTCGTGCCTGGTGCCGACGGCCGGTGGCGCCATCAGCTACCGGCGCGCCGGCACCGGCCCGGCGCTGGTGCTGCTGCACGGCATCGGCTCGGCCTCCGGCAGCTGGCTGCGCCAGCTGGCGCAGCTGCAGGCCACGCACACGGTGCTGGCCTGGGACGCGCCGGGCTACGGCCGCAGCGCGCCGCTGCCGGGCGCCGCGCCGGGCGCGGCCGACTACGGGCGCCGCGTCTGGCAGTGGCTGGACGCGCTGGACCTGCCGGCCGCGCCGCTGACCCTGGTCGGCCACTCGCTGGGCGCGCTGATGGGCGCGGCCGCCGCACTCCAGCAGCCCGGGCGCGTGAAGCGGCTGGTATTGCTCTCGCCCGCGCAGGGCTATGGCGCGGCCGATCCCGCGCTGCGCCAGGACAAGCTGCAAGCTCGCTTGGACAACCTGCGCACCCTGGGCCCGCGCGGCATGGCCGACCAGCGCGGTGCCGCCATGCTCTCGCCCGCGGCGCCGGCCGAACTCGTGGACTACGTCAAGGGCCTCATGGCCCAGGTCGATCCCGCTGGCTACACCCAGGCGGCGCACATGCTGGCCGGCGGCGACCTGGCCGCGCTGCTGGCGCCGCCGCACGTCCCCGTCACCGTCGCCAGCGGTGCTGCCGATACCATCACGCCTGCCTCCAGTTGTGAGGCCCTGGCCCGCCACGCGGGTCTGCCCTACGTCTCCTTGGGACCCGTGGGTCACGCCTGCGCACTCGAAGCCGCGGACCAGGTCAACCGTCTGCTTGAGCGTGAGGAAAATCCATGAGCACCGATGACCGTTACCTTGTTCCCGCCCTGGCCCGGGGCCTGCAGCTGCTGGGCTGCTTCACGCGGCAGGAGCCGCAGCTGACCGGTGCCGAGCTCTCGCGCCGCCTCGACGTGCCGCGCGCCTCGGTGTTCCGCCTGTTGCAGACCCTGGAGCAGCTCGGCTACGTCGAGCGCGTCGCCGACAGCCCGAACTACAAGCTCAGCATCGGCGTGCTGCGCCTGGGCTTCGAGTACCTCGCCTCGATGGAGCTGACCGAGCACGGCCACCCGGTGATCGAGGAGCTGCGCAACCAGTCGGGCTACTCGGCCCACCTGGTGGTGCGCGATGGCCGCGATGTCGTGTTCGTGGACAAGGTGGCGGGGCATAACGCGCTGTTCCATTCGATTCAGGTCGGTGCGCGGCTGCCGGCCCACGCCACCGTGCTGGGCCGCCTGCTGCTGTCCGACCTGGACATGGCCGCGCTGTCGCTGCTGTACCCGGAGCAGCCGCTGCCCAGCTACACGCCCAGGACGCCGACCACGCTGGTCCAGCTCAAGGCGCTGATCGACCAGGACCGCGCCAACGGCTACGGCATCAGCCAGGGCGGCTTCGAGACCGGCATCTCCACCATCGCCGCGCCCGTGTTCAACGACCGGCACGCGGTGGTGGCCGCCATCAGCATCACCGTGCCGGCCCAGCAGCTCAGCCCCGAGCAGTCTGCCGTGCTGGTGCCGCTGGTGCAGCATGCCGCCGCCCAGTTGACCCAACGCATCAGCCACCTGCCCGCGCGCGGTGGCCTTCCCAACCCCAAAGAGAAGATCGCAGCATGACCCCCTCCAGCCCCACCCGCATCACCGTTGGCGAACTCGCTGCCCGTTTCCTGGAGCAGTGCGGGGTTCGCGCCGCCTTCGGCGTGATCTCCATCCACAACATGCCCATCCTCGACGCGTTCCACACGCGCCGAAAGATCCGCTTTGTGTCCGCGCGTGGTGAGGCTGGGGCCTGCAACATGGCCGACGCCTATGCCCGCGTCTCGGGCACGCTCGGGGTCTGCGTCACCAGCACCGGCACGGGCTGCGGCAACGCCGCGGGCGCGATGGTCGAGGCCATCACCGCCGGCACGCCGCTGCTGCACCTGACGGGGCAGATCGAGTCGCCCTACCTGGACCGCGACCTCGGCTACATCCACGAGCACCCGGACCAGCTGGCCATGCTCAAGGCGGTGGGCAAGGCGGCCTTCCGCATCCGCAACCCCGAGACCGCGCTGGCCACGCTGCGCGAAGCCGCGCGCCTGGCCCACACGCCGCCTTGCGGGCCGGTCAGCATCGAGATCCCGATCGACGTGCAGAAGATGCTGACGGACCTGCCGGACGACCTGCGCCCGCTGCCGCTGACGCCGGTGCAGGCCGCCCCGGCCGAGCTGCAGGCGCTGGCCGAGCGGCTGGCCACGGCGCGCCGTCCGCTGCTGTGGCTGGGCGGCGGCGCGCGCGGTGCACGCGCGGCGGTGGAGCGCTTCGTCCGCATGGGCTGGGGCGTGGTCACCTCGGTGCAGGGCCGCGGCATCCTGCCCGAGGACCATCCGGCCTCGCTGGGCGCGTACAACCTGCAGAAACCCGCGGAGGACCTGTACCAGAGCTGTGACGCCATGCTGGTCGTGGGCTCGCGCCTGCGCAGCAACGAGACGCTGAGCTACAAGCTCAAGCTGCCGCAGGCCCTGTACCGCATCGACGCCAACGCGCTGGCGCACAACCGCGGCTACGCGAGCGACTATTTCGTGCAGGGCGACGCCCAGCAGAGCCTGGACGCGCTGGCCGACCTGCTGGAGGGGCGCATGAGCGTCGATCCGGGGCTCGTGGCCGACGTGCGCCGCGCGCGCGCCGAGGCCGCCGGCCAGGTCGATGCCACGCTGGGCGCTTACGTCACGCTCAAGAGTGAGCTGGCCGAGCGCGCCGGCCGGCGGCTGTGGTGGGTGCGCGACATCACCCTGTCCAACAGCATGTGGGGCAATCGTGCCCCGGTGCTCGACCACCCGCGCGCCGGCGTGCACGCCCTGGGCGGCGGCATCGGCCAGGGCCTGGCCATGGCCATCGGCACGGCCGTGGCCGACGCCGAGCACGAACTCGGCCGCAAGACCGTGGCCCTGTGCGGCGACGGCGGCTTCATGCTCAACGTCGGCGAGCTGGCCTGCGCGGTGCAGGAGCAGGCCGACATCGTCGTGCTGCTGATGAACGACAGCCGTTATGGCGTGATCAAGAACATCCAGGACGACCTCTACGGCAGCCGCCACTGCTACGTGGAACTGCACACGCCCGATTTCGCGCAGTTCTGCGCCAGCCTGAAGGTCAGGCACTTCAGGCTCAGCGAACCGCGCCAGACGCGCGAGGTGCTGGCCCAGGCCTTCGCCGCGCGCGGGCCGGTGGTGGTGGAGGTGGACATGAACGCCTGGGGCCCGTTCGCCGCCAAGTTCGCCGGCCCGATCCTGAAGAAGGACTGACCATGAGTGAACGCATCCAACAAGTGACGCTGGTCGGCTTCGGCGCCATCGGGCGCTCGGTGTTCCAGCGCATGATCGGCCATCCGGTGGTGCGCATCACGCACATCGTGGTGCCGCAGCGGCATCACGCCGAAGTGCAGGCGACCGTGGGGTCCCGCGCCGAGGTGGTGAGTGCGGCGCCCGCGCAGACCGACCTGCTGGTCGAGTGCGCCGGCCATGCCGCGCTGACCGACCACGTGCTGCCCGCGCTGGAGCGCGGCATCGAATGCGCGGTGCTGTCGATCGGCGCGCTGGCCACCGACGGCCTGCCCGAGCAGCTCAGCGACGCGGCCTGGCGCGGCGGCACCCAGGTGCACCTGCTGGCCGGTGCCATCGGCGGGGTGGATGCGATCGCGTCGGCGCGCATCGCCGGCCTGGACAGCGTCACCTACATCGGGCGCAAGCCGCCCGCGGGCTGGCGTGGCACGCCGGCCGAGGAGCTGGCGGACCTGGGTGCGATCGCCGAGCCGACGGTGATCCTGGAGGCCTCGGCGCGCGAGGCGGCCCGGCTGTATCCGAAGAACGCCAACGTCGCCGCGACCATCTCGCTGGCCGGCCTGGGCATGGATGCGACGCGCGTGCGCCTGATCGCCGACCCCACGGTGAGCGAGAACGTGCACGAGATCGACGTGCGCGGCGCCTTCGGCGAGATGCGCGTGACCATGCGCGGCAAGCCGCTGGCCGACAACCCCAAGACTTCCGCGCTGACCGTGCTCTCGGCCCTGCGCTTCCTGAACAACCGCGCTGCCTGCGTGACGATCTGAGCCGACGCCATGACCGACCATCTCCAGAGCTTTTTCGCCGGCCGCTGGCGCGACGCCTCCGGCCCCGCCTACGCCACCGAATACCCGCACGACGGCAGCACCGTCGCGACCCTGCAGGCGGCCACCGCCGCCGATGTCGACGAGGCGGTGCAGGCCGCCGAGCGGGCGCGCCTGCAGCCCGCCTGGGCCGGGCTCAAGCACCACGAGCGCGCCGGCATGCTGCACCGCATCGCCCAGGGCATCCGCGAGCGCGCCGAGGCGCTGGCGCAGCTGCAGCGTCTGGACAACGGCAAGCCGATCCAGGAATGCCGCGCGCTGGTGGCCAGCGCCGCCGGCACCTTCCAGTTCTTCGCCGCGGCGGCCGAGACCTGGGAGGACCAGATCACCCCGTCGCGCGGCGACCACTTCACCATGAGCGTGCACGAGCCGCTGGGCGTGGTCGGCGCCATCACGCCGTGGAACTCGCCGATCGCCAGCGAGGCGCAGAAGCTCGCGCCGGCGCTCGCCGCCGGCTGCGCCGTGGTGTTCAAGCCCGCCGAGATCACGCCGCGCATGGCGATCGAGCTGGCGAAGATCGCGCAGCAGGCCGGCGTGCCCGACGGGATCATCAGCGTGCTGCCCGGCAAGGGCTCCATCGTCGGTGACGCGCTGGTCAAGCACCCGCTGATCAAGCGCATCGCCTTCACCGGCGGCACCACGGTCGGCCTGGGCATCCAGCGCCTGGCGGCGGAAAAGCTGATGCCGACCTCGCTGGAGCTGGGCGGCAAGTCGCCCACCATCGTCATGCCCGACGCGGACCTGGACCATGCGGTGGCCGGCGTGCTCTACGGCATCTTCAGCTCCTCGGGCGAATCGTGCATCGCCGGCTCGCGCGCCTTCGTGCACGAGAGCGTCTACAAGGAGTTCAAGGCGCGGCTGCTCGAAGGCGTCCGGGGCCTGCGCGTGGGCGACCCTTCGCGCGAGGACACCCAGATGGGGCCGCTGGTCAACCAGGCGCATCGCGCCAGCGTGGAACGCTACGTTCAGCTGGGCCGCGAGGAGGGTGGCCGCGTGCTGTGCGGCGGCGAACGTCCCACCGGCCGCGATTACGACGCCGGCAGCTACTACCTGCCCACCATCTTCGAGGGCCTGCCCAACAGCGCGCGCATGTGCCAGGAGGAGATCTTCGGTCCGGTGCTGGCGCTGCTGCCCTGGCGGGACGAGGCCGACCTGATCGCCCAGTGCAACGACAACATGTTCGGCTTGGCCTCCGGCATCTGGACGCGCGACTACCGCAGCGCCTGGCGCATCGGCCGCGCACTGCAGACCGGCACCGTGTGGGTCAACACCTACAAGCAGTTCTCGGTCAGCACCCCGTTCAGCGGCGTGAAGATGAGCGGCTACGGCCAGGAGAAGGGCCGCCTCGGCATCCTTGAGTACACGAGCCAGAAGAGCTTCTACTGGGGCCTGAACGAAGCGCCGCTGCCCTGGGCTGCGGCCTGATTCGTGCTTGTTTTCGCCGGTCCTTCCTTCCTCTCGCGAGCCACGCCAAGACCATGAAACACTTTGCCACTTCCCGCCGCCGTGTCCTGGCCTGCCTGGCCCTGCTGGGCGCCGCGCACGTGTCCTGGGCCCAGGCGCCCGCCACGCCGACCGGCGTGGAGAAGCTGCTCGCGCAGGAGCGCTTCACCCTCGTGGCGCCGTTCCCGCCCGGCGGTCCGATCGACACGCTGGCGCGCATCCTGGCCGACGGGCTGCAGAAGAAATACGGCCAGCCCGCCGTGGTGGAGAACCTGGCCGGCGGGGCCGGCAACATCGGCATGGACAAGGCCAAGCGCGCCAAGGGCGACGGCCACACCCTGCTCGTGATTCCGGCCGGCAACCTCACCATCAATCCGACGCTGATGCCGGGCTACCCGTTCAACGTCGAGCGGGACTTCGTGCCGGTCACCATGCTGGCCAAGGCGCCCAACGTGCTGGTGGCCGGACCCGGCGCCAAGGTGAAGACGCTGAAGGAGCTGCTGGCGCTGGCCAAGGCCCAGCCCGACACGCTGGCCTATGCCTCGCCCGGCGTCGGCAGCGGCCTGCACCTGGCCGGGGAGCTGTTCAGGCAGCAGGCCGGCGTCGAGCTGCTGCACGTGCCCTACAAGGGCAGCGGGCCAGCGCTCAACGACGTGCTGGGCGGCACCGTGCCGCTGATGTTCAGCAACCTGCCGGCCACGCTGAGCTACATCCGGGCCGGCAAGTTGGTGGCGCTGGGCATCACCGACAACGCGCGCAGCGCCACCGCGCCCGAGATCCCGACCCTGGCCGAGCAGGGCGTGCCCGGCGTGCTGGTCACCTCGTGGTACGGCCTGCTGGCGCCAGCCGGCACGACGCCGGAACTCGCTGCGCAGCTGGCGCGCGACGCCGCGCAGATCCTGGGCCAGCCCGAGGTGCGCGAACAGCTCAGGACGCAGGGCCTGACCGAGGCCACGCAGAAGCCGGCCGAGTTCGCCGCCCACATCCGCGCCGAGACCGCGATCTGGGCCCGGATCATCAAGGCGCGCAACATCGTCGCGCAGTGAACTGACGCCACGGAATCCCGCCATGACCACGACCGACGCCCCGAACCCGAACCTGCTGCTGACCCTGGTGCTCAAGCACCACCCCGGCCTGACCCTGGACGAGGTGCAGGCCCGGCTCAAGGCCAGCGAATGGTGGGAGCGCTTTCCGATTCCCGGCACGCGCGTCGTGTCCTGGACCGTGGCCATGGGCCTGGGCCAGATCGTCACGCTGGAAGTGCCGCCGCACCTGCTCGGGCAGGTGAACCTGGCGCTGGAGCGGTCGGCCTGGGGCGTGTTCCAGACCGAGTGCTACCCGAGCTACGACTTCGTGCCGGTGCGCGAGCGCATCCAGCAGCGCGTGCGCGACGGCGGCCAGTGAAGAGAGAGAAGCGATGACGATTGAACGACTGCAGACCCCCGCCGCGCCGGACCTGCCCACCGCCACCTGGACCCATGGCTACCGCCTCGGCCACGAGGTGGTGCTGTCCGGCATGACCGGCCACCCCGCCACGCGCCAGGCCGCCGAGCGCGGCGAAGCGCTGGGCGCCTACGCGCAGACGCTGCTGGTGCTCGGGAAGCTCGAAGCCCTGGTGCAGGCCGCGGGCGGACACCGGCACAACCTCGTCAAGACCGTGGTCTACGTGACCGACATCGCCGACAAGGACGAGGTGGGCCGCGCCCGCCGCGACTTCTTCGGGGCCCACACCCCCTGCTCCACGCTGGTCGCGGTCAGCAGCCTGGTCTTCCCCGAACTGCGCGTGGAAATCGACGCCTGGGCCCGCCTCGACGTGGACCTGCGCCAGGCCACGCTGCGGGCCACCGCCTGAGGAGAACGGCATGGATCTGGGCATTTCCGGAAAGAAGGCGCTGGTCTGCGGCGCCAGCAGCGGGCTGGGCCTGGCCTGCGCCAGGGCGCTGGTGCGCGAAGGCGTGGGCGTGGTCATCGTGGCGCGCACCGAGGGGCCGCTGCGCGAGGCCGCCGCCGCCCTGGCCGCGCTGGACGCCGGCGCCGTCTCGTGGGTGGCCGCCGACGTGGGCAGCGAAGCCGGGCGGGCGCGGATCTTCGCGGCGCACCCCGACTTCGACATCGTCGTGACCAACGCCGGTGGCCCGCCGCCGGGCGACTTCCGCGACTGGGACCGCGACACCTGGCTGCGCGCGATCGATGCCAACATGCTGGCGCCGATCGAGCTCATCAAGGCCACGGTGGACGGCATGATGGCGCGCGGCTTCGGCCGCATCGTCAACATCACCTCCAGCGCGGTGAAGGCGCCGGTCGACGGCCTGGGCCTGTCCAACGGCGCGCGCAGCGGCCTGACCGGCTTCGTCGCCGGCCTGGCGCGCAGCACCGTGGCGCGCGGCGTCACGATCAACAACCTGCTGCCCGGCACCTTCGACACCGCGCGGCTGGCCGGCAACTTCGCCGCGCAGGCCCAGCGCGAGGGCCGCTCGCCCGAGGAGGTGCGCGCGGCGCGCCTGGCCAAGCACCCGGCCCACCGCTTCGGCCAGCCCGACGAACTGGGCAACACCTGCGCCTACCTGTGCAGCGTGCATGCCGGCTACCTCAACGGGCAGAACGTCCTGCTCGACGGCGGATCGTTCGCCGGCGTGTTCTGAGGATGACTCCCCGCCTTGCGCCGCAAGGCGGGAGGCGGGCCACGGCCGTCAGAGCGACGGTGCCTTTCCTGTCCAGGAGGACTTCTGGTGGACCGATTCATTTCCCGCGCCGGCGTGACACGCCAGCGGATCTTGCGCGGCGGCCTGGCCGCCGGCGTGGCGGCGGCCCTTCCGCTGCGCGTGCGTGCGGCGGAGCGCGTCAGCTATGCGTTTCCCGCGCCGCCCTTCCTGCCCTCGTTCACGCCGATCAACGTGGCCCACCTGAAGGGTTACTACCGGGAAGCCGGGCTGGACGTCGAGTTCCATGCCGTGGCGGGTGGCGTCGAGGTGGCGCGCCGCGTCGCGGACGGGCAGTTCGACCTGGGTGGGGCGACCGGCGACACGCCGATCCTGGCGCGCGCCCGGGGCGTGCCGGTGAAGGCGCTCGCGGTGCTGGGCGGCAAGTCGATGACGCAGATCGTCATCCGGCGCGGCAGCGGCATCTTTGCTCCCGAGCATTTCCGCGGCAAGACCATCAGCGTCACCTCGCTGACCGACACCACCTACTTCACGCTGCTGGGCTTCCTGGCCTCGATCGGCATCCGGCCCGAGGAGGTGCGGATCGCGGCGGTGGGGCCGGTGGAGGTGTACCAGACGCTGATCGACGGCAAGGCGGACGCGATGGCCGGCGTGCCCGACTGGGTGGTGGCCGCGCAGCGCAGCGGCCTGGCGACCATGGTGTTCCGCTCCGATGAGTTCTTTCCGAGCCTGGCCCAGGCGCTGATCGCCTCGGACCGGACCATCGCGGCGCGGCCCCAGGTGCTGCAGGCCTTCGTCCACGCCACGATGCGCGGGCTGGCCGACACGCTGCGCGAGCCTGACGCGGCCGCCAGTCTGGTGGCGCGCCATTTCCCGCAGCACCGGGGCCAGGAGGCCGTCGTGGCCGATGTCGTGCGCTACTTCGTGCGCCATGTGTATCCGGGGCAGGCCATGCCCGGCGAGATCAACCCGCAGCGTCTGGCCAAGGTGCAGGCCTTCTACCTGAACCGCCACATCATCGAGCGCGAGACGCCGTTGCGCGAGCTCTACACGCCCCAGTTCCTGGCGGCCTGAACCGACGCCGTCTGCACCAAAAGCGGGCGGCACTCACGTCACCCCTTGTCCCCGGTGGCGTGATCCGATGCCCCCCGTGGGCACCAAAAGCGGGCTGGTCCCCAGTCCGCCCTCCGCACCAGAAATAGCCGACTGATCCATTTAGTCTTGTCCTGCATCAACAGGAAAGGTGTAGGATTGATTCTGTAATGAATCATAGTTTCACCAGAGAAACGATTTTAGATCATGACCACCTCAAAGCTCCCCCAGCCGCCCGCCATTGAATTCATCGGTGTAGAGAAGCGTTTCGCCGCCCGTGGCAAGTCCGGCGAGGTGCTGGCGGCGCGCGACGTCAACTTCTCCATTGCCCAGGGTGAGGTGGTTTCCATCATCGGCCCGTCGGGCTGCGGCAAGAGCACGCTGCTGAACATGGGCGCGTGCCTGTCCCGGCCGTCGGCGGGCGTGGTCAAGGTCGGCGGCGAGCTGGTCTCGGGCCCGAACATGCATGTCGCCTTCATGCTGCAGAAGGACCTGCTGATGCCGTGGCGCACCATCGCGCAGAACGTCGAGTTCGGCCTGGAGCTGCGGCAGGTCAAGCCGGCCGAGCGGCGCGCCATGGCCGAGCGCCTGCTGGTGCAGTGCCACCTCAAGGGTTTCGGCAACCACTACCCGAACCAGCTGTCCGGCGGCATGCGCCAGCGCGCCGCGATGGCGCGCACCCTGGCCGTGAATCCGCTGGTGCTGCTGATGGACGAGCCGTTCTCGGCGCTGGACGCGCAGACCAAGATGATCCTGCAGCAGGACCTGGCGCGCACGGTGAGCGAGCAGGGCAAGACCGTGGTCTTCATCACGCACGACCTGGCCGAGGCGGTGGCGCTGTCGGACCGCATCCTGGTGATGAGCGAGCGCCCCGGAACCATCGTCGAGGAAATCACGGTGGACATCCCGGACCGCGTCAATCCGATGCAGAGGCGCAAGCACGCCAGCGTGGGCGACTACGTGTCGCATCTGATGGAGCTGCTCAAGCTCGATGCCCAGGCCGAGGTGCACTGAGGCCTTCCCTCTCCCTGTCCTTTCCCCCCTCCACGGAGCTCGCGATGAACACACTCTCCCTCTTTCAGGCCACCCGCCGCGCGTGCGTGACGCTGCTGGCCGCCGGCGCGCTGGCGTCCCCCCTGGCGGCCCATGCCGCCTTGCAGGAGGTGACCTACCTGCTGCCGGCGCCCGGCACCCTGCCGGCCTTCGGTCCCTGGATGCTGGCGCAGGCCAGGGGCTATTACGAGCAGGAGGGGCTGAAGGTGAACTTCGTGACGGCACGCGGCGGCGTCGATGTCGCCAAGCAGCTGGGAGCCGGCAATGCCGTGATCGGCGGCGCGATCGGCGACACGCCGATCGTCGCGCGCGCCCATGGCGTTCCGGTCAAGACCGTCGCGGTGCTGGGTGCCGGTTCGCTGATGCAGCTGGTCAGCCACAAGGACGAGCGCATCGAGAGCCCGCGCGAACTCAAGGGCAAGACCGTGACCGTGCTGGCCTACACCGACACCACCTACTACGCGCTGCTGGGCATGCTGAGCAAGGTCGGCCTGAGCAAGAACGACGTGAACATCCAGGCCGCAGGGCCCGCCGGTGTCTGGCAGCAGTTCGCCGCCAAGAAGGCCAGCGCCATGGCAGGCACGCCGGACTGGACCGTGAACGCGCTGGACGCCGGCGCCCAGGTCGACATCCTGCCCGCCGACGTCTATTTCAAGAGCATGGCGCAGGCCATCCTCGCCTCCGACGAGGTGATCCAGAAGAATCCGCAGCTGGTGCAGAAGCTGGTGCGCGCGACGCTGCGCGGCATGAGGGACATCATGGCCGACCCGGCGGCCGCGGCGCAGGCCTACACCGCGCACGTGGCGGTGCACAAGGGCAAGGAGGCCTCGATCACCAAGGCCTTCGAGCTCTACAACAAGTACGTCTACGCCGCCCAGAAGACGCCGGGCGCCATGGACGAGGCCCGCCTGGGCGAGCTGCAGAAGTTCTATGTCAGCAACGGCGTTGTGCCGAAGGAAACGCCGCTGAAGGATCTCTACACCAACCAGTTCGTGACGGCGAAGTGAGCCGCCCGTCCCCCCACTTCTGAAAGTTGACTCCCATGAACATGCAAAACGACAGACTTGTCACGACCGGCTGGAGCCTCGCGGTTCTGACGGTGTTCCTGCTGGTCTGGCAGTACCTGCCGGGCGGCCTCGGCATTCCCGAGTTCGTGCTGCCGCCGATCAGCGCGGTGGCCGAGGAGTTCGGCCGCATCTGGGGCGGCGAGCGCCTGCTCTACCACGCCGGCATCACCGCGCTCGAGGTCGTCGTCGGCTTCGTGCTCGGCTCCGCGCTCGGCGGGCTGATCGGCTACGCGCTCGGCGTGTCGCCGCGGGTGGAGGCGGTGCTGTCGCCCTACCTGCTGGCGCTGCAGATCGCGCCCAAGGTGGCCTTCGCCCCGCTGTTCGTGATGTGGCTGGGCTACACGATGTACCCGAAGATCCTGGTCGCGGTGCTGATCGTGTTCTTCCCGGTGCTCATCAACGTGCTGTCGGCCATGCGCGCCATGGACGGCGACCTGATCAATCTCGCGCGCTCGTTCTCGGCGACGCGCCTGCAGGTGTTCCGCATGATCGAGTTCCCGACCACGCTGCCGCCGCTGTTCTCCGGCCTGCGCATCGCCAGCACGCTGGCCGTGATCGGCGTGGTGGTGGGCGAGCTGGTCGGCGGCAACATGGGGCTGGGCTACCTGCTGGTGTTCTTCGAGGGCCAGGGCAACACGGCCGGCGTGTTCGTCGTGATCGGTGCGCTCACGGTGATCGGCATCGTTGCCTACTACGCGGTGGTGCTGGCCGAGCGGCGCGTGCTGCACTACCTGCCCAGCGCCCAGCGCCAGGGGGCCTGACACGATTTCGCCTTCAAACAGATGATGCTTCGGTCCCACCGTCTGGCGCGCGTGCCGGGTGGGCCTGGGCCGGCGGCCCGGGTGTCTCCGGCCCAGACTCGCCCGCATCGGCACGCCAGCAGCCCCTCGACCTTCATCGGGGAGTCCTGGATTTCAAAGGCAAACGGGGATCAGCCGTCCGCGTGCAGCGCGTCGCGGGCCGCCTTGGCCGGGCCGACCGCCATGGCGAGGGGCAGCACCAGGTCGTTCTTGGCCGCCAGGATGTCCGCCATCACGCTGACGGCGATCTCGGGCGGCGTCTTGCTGCCGATGTAAATGCCGATCGGCCCGCGCAGCCGCGCCAGCGAGGCCTCGGTCTCGCCGAAGTGCTCGATCAGCCGCTCGCGGCGCGCCTGGTTGTTGCGGCGCGAGCCGATCGCGCCGATGTAGAAAGCCTCGCTTTGCAGAGCCTCCAGCAAGGCCAGGTCGTCCAGCTTCGGGTCGTGCGTCAGCGCGACCACGCAGCTGCGCCGGTCGGGGCGGAAGGCGGCCACCACGTCGTCCGGCATGCCGGGCACCAGCCGCGCACCGGACGCGGGGCCGGTGCCGCGGTACGCCTCGCGCGGGTCGCAGACGGTGACCTCGAAGCCGCTGAACAGCGCCATGGTGGATAGGTAGTCGCTCAGCTGTCCGGCGCCGATCAGCAGCATGCGGTAGGCCGGACCGAAGGTATTGACCAGCGCGTGCGCCGACAGGTGCAGGGCGGCCGGCGCCTGGGTGGGCGACAGCCGCACCCGGCCGTCGGCCAGGCGGACCTCGCGCTGCATGAGCCGGCCGGCTTCCAGCGCGTCGACCAGTTCGGCCAGCGGTGCCGTGGCGGGATCGAACTCCAGCAGCAGTTCCAGCGTGCCGCCGCAGGGCAGGCCGAAGCGGTGCGCCTCGTCGGCGCGGACGCCATACTGCACGCGGTGCGGCGCGCCGCCAGCCAGCGCTTGCTTTGCGCCCGTCGCCCGCGTGTAGCGGTCGATCAGGTCATCCTCGATGCAACCGCCCGAGACCGACCCGACCACCGCGCCGTCGGCGCGCAGCGCCATGATCGAGCCGACCGGGCGCGGTGAGGAGCCCCAGGTGCGCACGACGGTGGCCAGCAGCGCGCGGTGGCCTGCCTGTCGCCAGTCGCGCAGCGCGCGCAGGACGGAGAGATCGAGGTTTTCCATGCGGGGGCGTCGACGGGGCGGCCGCAGGTCAGTCGGCCTTGATGCCGAACTCCTTGACCAGCTTGCCGAAGCGCTCGTAGTCGTGCGCCACTTCCGTGGCCAGCCGCGCGCTGTCGCCGCCGGCCGGGGTGGCGCCGAGCACGGCCATGCGGGAGACGATGTCGGGCATCTTCAGGATTTCGTTCAGGTGGCCGTTCAGCGTCCGGGTGATGTCGGCCGGCAGGCCCTTGGGGCCGAGCAGGCCCCACCAGGAGGTGATGCCCACGTCCCGGTAGCCCAGTTCGGCCAGCGTGGGGACGTTGGGCAGCGAGGGCGAGCGTTGCGCGTCGGTGATGGCCAGCGGCAGCAGCTTGCCGCTGGTCAGGTAGGCCGAGACAGCGCCCGGCGTGACGTAGGCGATCGAGACGTGGCCACCGAGCACGTCGGTGACGGCCGGCGCGATGCCGCGGTAGGCGACGTGCGTGATCTGGACGCCGGCCGAGCGGTTGAAGATCTCGGCGGCGATGTGCATGGGCGAGCCGTTGCCCGGGCTGCCGTAGGAGAGGCTCCTGCCGCCCTTGGCGGCGGCGACCAGGCCCTTCACGTCCTTGATGCCCGTGCCGGGGTAGGCCACCAGCAGGTTGGGCGTGGTGGCGGCCAGGACGATGGGGGTGAACTCCGTGACCACGTGGGCGCCGGGCAGGTTGGACCTGAGCACGTGCGGCGCGACCGAGAAGGTGCTGGGCGCGAGCAGCAGCGTGTAGCCGTCGGCCGGGGCCTTGGCCACGATGGCGTTGCCCACCATGCCGCTGGCGCCGGGCCGGTTGTCCACGAGCACGGGCTGGCCCAGGCGGGTCGCCAGCTTTTCGGCGAGCATGCGTGCCAGCGCGTCGGTGTCACCGCCGGCCGGGTAGGACACGACGAGGGTGATTGGCTTGGCCGGCCAGGGCTGGGCGAAGGCCGGGGCGGCGAGGGTGGCGCCCAGGCAGGCACCCAGGGCAAGGACATGGCGGCGGGAGGGCTTCATCGGGGTTCCTTCTGACTCTGTACGATCTTCGTGTTTCCTATATAAAACAATGAATAAGTAATGAAACACGCCGGGGCATCGTAAGCCGATTCGGAGGGCCGTGCAATACGTTTGTCACACATCAAGATGAAGTTTTCCGATGGCGTCATGAGCGTGTTCCGCAGGTGGAATGGTCCGCTCATGCCGGGGCGCAAGGCTGCAGGAATTCGCGCAGCCAGTCCGTGCAGCCCTGCGCGTCCTGGCGCGGCCAGTGCACGCAGACCTGGGTGTCGCCGCGCCGGATCTCGACGCGGATGTGCTCGCCGTCGAGCCCGCCCGCGGACGCCGCCGGCTGGCCGCGCCACAGTCGTGTCCACCAGCCGGCCGGCGCTGCCGCGCTGCCTCCCGTGGGCCTGGCCGACGACGCTGGGGCCGGGGCCGGGGCCGGGGCGGCGGTCGCCACGGCTGCGACGGGGGGCGTGGTGGGGGCCGTGGAGGCTGTCGCCACCGTGGTTGTCGGCGCGGGCTTCCCGGTGGTGAGGGGGGGCGGGCCGCCATCGAGGCGCGCCACCAGGTTCTGGCCGAACTCGTCCCACATGCGGTCGGCCTTGGTCTTCATCACGCTCAGGCCGAAGGTGCCCAGGCGGCCCAGCACATCGACCTTGACCTTCATGCGGATCTCGGTCCCGCCGTCGGGCAGGACGGCCAGGAAGAGTTCGCTCTGCTGCTTGAGCGAGCTGGCCACCGAGGCGTCCTCGCCCGTGCCCTCGCAGCGCAGGTAATGCGGCGCCTGCTGCTCGACGATGGTGGTCCGCAGCTTGAACTTGGCGCTGATGAAGGAGATCTTCACGTGCATCAGGGCGATGTATTCCACATCGCTGAGCACCTCGATCGACTTCATGCCGGGCACGCAGCTGCCCATCACGTTCGGGTCCAGCAGCATCGTCCAGACCTGGGCGGCCGGGGCGGCCACCGTCATGACTTTTTCAATTTCCACGCATCTTCTCCGCAGCGTTGAGGACGGATTCGACGATCTGCGTGTAGCCGGTGCAGCGGCACAGGTTGCCGCTGAGGCCGTGGCGCACGTCGTCCACCGTCGGGTGGGGGTTTCGGGACAGCAGCGCGCACGACGCCATCAGGAAACCGGGGGTGCAGTAGCCGCACTGCAGGCCGCCGCACTGCATGAAGCTCTCCTGCAGCGGGTGCAGGGTCTCGCCGTCGCTCAGGCCCTCCACCGTGGTGATGGCGCGGCCATGGGCCTGCACCGCCAGCGACAGGCAGGACTTGACCACCTCGCCGTCCACGAGCACCGAGCAGGCGCCGCAGATGCCGGTTTCGCAGCCGCGCTTGGTGCCGGTCAGGTGCAGGTCGTCGCGCAGGAAGTCGGACAGCATGCGCCGCGCGGGCACTTCCACGCGGTGCGGCTCGCCGTTGACGGTGACTTCGATCAGGTGTTTGCTCATGAGTGTCCTCAGTCCGTTGCCAGGCCGAACAGCCCGGCGAGGGTGCGACGGGTGACCACGCGCGCCATGTCGCGGCGGAAGGCCTCGGTGCCCCGCGCGTCCGACACGGCCAGGATGTCGGCCGCCACGATGTCGGCGGCCTCGGCCGCCACGTCCGGGGTGATGGTCCGGCCGGCCAGGAAGGCCTCGGCGCGCGGCACCCGCGCCGGGATCGGCGTGGAGGCGCCGACCACCAGGCGCGCCTCATGGCACTGCGCGCCGCTGCGGCGCGTGGCCAGCGCCACGTTGACCAGCGGCCGGTGCTCGGCGGCGGTGCGACGGAAACGGGTGTAGCGGCCGGCCGCGTCCGGGCTGGGCGCGGGCACGCGGATCTCCAGCACCACTTCGTCGGGCGCGATCGCGGTGACGTAGTAGTCCACCAGGAAGTCCTCCAGGGCCAGCACCCGCTCGCCGCGCGCGCTGGCCAGCACCACCTGGGCGCCCAGCGCCATCAGGCAGCTGGGCGGGTCGGTGGCCGGGTCGGCGTAGCAGAGGTTGCCGCCGAGCGTGCCCTGGTGGCGCACCTGCGGATTGGCGACCTGGGCCGCCATGGCGGCCAGCATCGGGTAGTGCTGCTGCACCAGCGGCGAGCGCGCCACGTCGCAGTGGCGCGACAGCGCGCCGATGCGCAGGCCCTGGCGCGGGTGGAAGACGATGCCGTGCAAGGCCTCCACGCGGCCGAGCGAGACGATGTGCGTGGGCGAGAGCATGCGCTGGCGCAGCGCCAGCATCATGGCCGTGCCGCCGGCCATGACGCGGCAGTCCTCGCCGAGCTCGGCCAGCAGGCGGCTGGCCTCGGCCACGGTGGTCGGTTCCAGGAAGTCGAAGTCATGCATGGGTGCTCCCTTCGGGCGCGTGGTGCCGCAGGGCGCGCAGGCCTGCCAGCACCTTCTCGGGGGTGATGGGCAGGTCGAGGATGCGCACGCCGGTGGCGTGGTAGACCGCGTTGGCGATCGCCGCGGCGCCGGGCAGGATGGCGGTCTCGCTCGCGCCCTTGGCGCCGTAGGGGCCGTTGGGGTCGTTCGATTCGACGATGCCGCCGCGCAGCATGGGCACGGCGTCGGCCGTGGGCAGGGTGTAGTCGGCGAAATTGCCGTTGACGAGCCGCCCGCCTTCGAGCTGCATCTGCTCGTACAGCGTCCAGCCCATGGCCTGCACGGTGGCGCCGTTGGTCTGGCCGTGGATGGCCAGCGGGTTCAGCGCCTTGCCGCAGTCGTCGGAAACGAAGCTGTCGAGCACCGTGACCTGGCCGGTCTCGGTGTCCACCTCGACCTCGACCGCCTGGGCCGCGAACGAGTAGGCCGGCGCGATGTTGCCGTAGACCTGGTCGTCGTGCATGCGGGTCCTGGCGTCCCATTGGCCGGTGACCTGCAGGCCTTCGCCGCCGTGGCGCCAGACATGCAGGCGCGCGAGTTCGGCCAGTGTCGCGTGGCGATCGGGGTCCCCGATCACGCGCACCGCCTCCCCGGCGATTTCCAGCCGGTCGGCCGGCGCGTCCAGCCGGGTGGCGGCCAGCACGAACAGCTTCTCGCGCGCCAGGCGCGCGGCGATCATCGCCGCGTTGCCGCCCGCGATGGTGATGCGCGAGGCCAGCGCGCCGATGGCGATCGGCGCGGTGTCGGTGTCCGGCGGCACCACGTGCACGTGCGCCAGCGGCAGGTTCAGCTCGTGCGCCACGATCTGGCTGAGCATGGTCATCGCGCCCTGGCCGACGTCGGCCTCGCCGCTGAGGATGAGCACGCGGCCGTCCTCGTTGATCCTCACCACGACCGAGGAGCCGTCCCAGTTGCCGATCGTGCGGTTGCCGCTGACGTGCATGGCCGCGGCCAGGCCCACGCCGCGGCGCCTGGCGCCGGATCCCCCGGGCGCGGCGCGCCTGGCCGGCCAGCCGATGGCCTCGGTGCACTGGTCGATGCATTCCTTCAGGCCCGTGCTGCCGATCTCCCAGCCGTGGATCGACACCTCGCCCGCGCCGATGGCGTTGAGCTTGTGGATGGCCACCGGGTCCAGGCCCAGCCGCTCGGCCATGGTGTCGATGTGGCTGTTCAGCGCGAACTGCATCTGCGTGCCGCCGAAGCCGCGGAACGCGCCGTGCACCGGGGTGTTCGTGTAGACCAGCGTGGCGTGCGAGCGCACGTTGGGGTTGCGGTGCATGTTGTCGCTGCGCATGGCGCTGACGTGCATCACCTCGGCCGCCAGGCCGCTGTAGGCGCCGCAGTCCGCGATGATGCGCACGTCCTTGGCGACGATCAGGCCGTCCTTCGTCATGCCAAGCTTCAGCGTGATGCGCTCGGGCAAGCTGGAGGGCGCGGCCAGGAAATCCTCCAGCCGGTTGTTGACCAGCCGCACCGGCCGGCCGCTCCTGACCGCGAGCAGGGCCGCGACCAGGTTGTTGGCGTCCTCCACCATCTTGCCGCCGAAGCCGCCGCCGGTGGTGGCCTGGTGCACGCGGATGCGCGAGACCGGCATTTCCAGTGCCGCCGCCAGGCGCAGGCGGACCTGGAAGACGGAGTGGGTGGAGGTCCAGACCACGAGGCGGCCGTCCGGGTCCAGGGCTGCGACCGTGGCCATCGGCTCCAGGTAGCCGGGGTACTGCGCGTGGGTGGTGTAGGTGGCCTCGTGGACCAGGTCGGCCGCCGCGAAGCCGGCCTCGACGTCGCCGCGGTGGAAGCGGATCTCGTGCGAGACGTTGTTGCGCCCCGGGTGGATGCCGGGGGCCTCCTCGTCCAGCGCCTCTTCGGGCGTCAGGATGGCGGGCAGCTCCTCGTACTCGATCTGGATCAGGTCGAGCGCGTCGCGCGCGATCTCCTCGGTGACGGCCGCGACGGCGGCCACCTCCTCGCCGGCGAAGCGGACCACGCCCTCGGCCAGGATGCGGCGCTCCTTGTGGTGCACGCCCCACATGGCGCGGGGCGCGTCGACGCCGGTGAGCACCGCCTTGACGCCGGGCAGCGCGCGCGCGGCCGAGGTGTCGATGGCGACGATGCGCGCGTGCGGGTAGGGACTGCGCAGCACCTTGCCGTGCAGCATGCCGGCGACCTTGAGGTCGCCCGCGTACTGGGCGCGCCCAAGCACCTTGGCGCGCGCCGTGACCTGCGGCACGTCGGTGCCGAGCGTGGAGAGATTCATGCGGGACTCCGACACAGGGGGATGGGCTCGCACCGTGCCTCAGTCGGCGGTGATGCCGAGCTCCTTGATGACCTTGCCCATCACCACGTAGTCCGAGGCGTTGGTCCTGGCCAGTACGTCGGGCGCGCCGCCGGCCGGCAGCGCGCCGAAGGTGGCCAGTTTCTCCACCACCTCGGGCAGCCGCACGATCTCGTTGAGGTGGGCGTTAAGCAGCCCGACCACCGCGGCCGGCGTGCCCCTGGGGGCGAAAAAGCCATTCCAGGCGCCGACCACCACGTCCTTGTGGCCGAGTTCGGCCAGGGTGGGGACGCCAGCCGCCAGCCGCGAGCGCTGCGCGTCGGCGATCGCCAGCGGGATCAGGCGCTGCTGCTGCACGTACTGCGTCACCGGGCCCAGGGTCACCCAGGCGGTCTGCACGTGGCCGGCGACCACGTCGTTGACCGAGGGACCGACGCCGCGGTAGGGCACGTGCTGGATCTTCACGCCTGCGGCGCGGTTCAGCCACTCCGCCGCCACATGCATCGGCGAGCCGGCGCCGGGGCTGGCATAGGTCAGCGCGGCGCCACTTCTGGCCTTGCTGATCATTTCGGGCACGGTCCTGAAGCCGGCGCCCGGATGGGCCACCAGCACCAGCGGCTGGGTGGCGGTCTTGATGATGGGCTCGAAGCCGCCGATCACGTCGTAGCCGTTGCTGGGCGAGAGCTTGAGCACCATCTGTGCGGTGGTGAAGGGGTTGGGCGTGAACAGCAGCGTGTAACCATCCGGCGCGGCATGGCTCACGAAGGCGTTGCCCAGCGTGCCGCCGGCGCCGGGCCGGTTCTCCACGATCACGGCCTGTTTCAGGCGCTGCGACAGCCTGTCCGCGAACAGGCGCGCGATGGCATCGGTGTCGCCGCCCGGCGGGTAGGACACCACCACGGTGATGGGCTTGGCGGGATAGGGGGACTGAGCCATGGCCGGGCTCAGTCCGCATGCCGCAGCCAGGGCGGCGGCCACCATCAGTCGGCGGTCAGGTTTCATGGTTTGCTCCTGCAAGGCGCATCCGTGGGGTCGTTCGCCGACGCCCGGGACAGGGTTGAAAATGGTTTTTCTGTCGTTTCTTTGATAAAACATATAACCACCAAAGAAACGAAATTCAATCTTAGGAGTCTTGTGTTGATTGATCAACTATCGGATAACCCTGATTGACAACTGATTTTTCGGTGAGGAATTTCGAGGAGCCGGCGCTTGCCGGTTGTGAAACAATGTCCGGCCTCCTGCCCGAGCTGGCGGGCGGCCCGAGCGAACGGACCATGAAACGAGACAAGCAAACCGAGTCGCCCCTGCCGGGGCACGAGCAGGCGGCCTGCCCCTGGGACGACCTGGATGAAAGCGGCAGCGCGCTGACGGTGGACGACTTCCTGACCACCCTGATCAGCCATGCGGGCAATGCGCTGCGGCGCACCATCACCCTGCCTTATGCCGAGCAGTTCGGCCTGTCGGTGTCGGAGTGGCGCATGCTGTCGGTGCTGGCCCAGGCCCGGCAACTGCCGTTTGCCGAACTGGTGCGCCAGTCCGCCACCGACAAGGCGCAGGTCAGCCGCACCCTGCGCCTGCTGGAGTCGCGGGACTTGGTGGCGATCCAGGCCGAGGGCCTCACGCCGCGCAAGAAGCTCACCTGCCTGATCACGCAGGGGGGCTTGGCCCTGTACGGCCAGGTCATGCCGCTGGCCCAGCGGCGGCAGGCGGCGATGATCCGCCAGCTCAGCGCCGAGGAGCGCGGGGCCGTGTACCGCGCGCTGAAGAAGCTGCGTGCGCTGTGCGCTTCGCCGGACGGCGAGGGCGACTGATGCCGGCGCGCCTCCGAGGCGCGCAAAGCCCTGGGGCGCGGCCGCAGGCCTGAGGGTCCGAACCTCGCGTCAGACCACGGATCGCAGGCGCCGTCGGGTCGGTCAGCGGGACTGGCGCGCCAGACGCATCAGGTCGTCCAGGGTATCGACGTCGGTGATGCAGCCCGCGTCCTGGACCGGCAGCGCGATCACTTCCTCCTGGCTCAACAGCGCCGCCGCGCCGTTCGGGCCGTGCAGCTGCATCAGTTGTGGGCCCAGTCGCGCTGGAAAGCGAACCGGGTGGCCGCGCTGGCCCTGGTGAACCGGCCGCACGATCTGCCCAGGTTGGGCCGCGCGGGCCAGCAGCCGCAGCGTGGCGGGCTGGATCAGCGGCAGATCGGCCGGCAGGATCAGCCAGCCCGGTGCCGTGGCGGTGGCCCGCACCGCGGCGGCGATCGAGTCGCCCATGCCGTCATGGGCGCCGCGCTCCAGATGCCAGGGCAGGCCGCTGGCGCGGACCGCGTCCAGCGTGTGCTGCAGCAGCGGCTTGCCGTGCAGCTCGGCGTCCAGCTTGTTGCCGGAGCCGCCGGAGGCGAGGAAGCGGCGCCCGCGGCCCGACGCCAGGACGAGGATGGCGGGGAGCGCCATGGGGGCCGCCGTCGGTGCCGGCCGCCGCGTCAGAGGTCCAGCACCAGGCGCTGGCTTTTGCAGCCGGAGACGCAGACCATCATCGCTTTGTTGGCCGCGCGCTCGCTGGCGCTGAGCACCGAGTCGCGGTGGTCGGGCTCGCCCTCGAGCACCCTGGCCTCGCAGCAGCCGCAGATGCCTTCCTCGCAGCTGGTGGCGATGTCGGCACCGGCGGCGCGCAGCGCGGCCAGCAGCGACAACTCGGGCGTCACGGTGATGACCTTGGCCGAACGCTTGAGCTCGACCGTGTAGCTCTGCCGCGCGTCGGCCGACGCCGCCACCTCGACGGCGCTGAAGCGCTCGATGTGGGCGTTGGCGTAGCCGAGTTCGGCGCAGCCCTGCTCGAAGCGGTCGAGCATGACGGCCGGGCCGCAGGCGTAGTAGTGGGTGTCGGCGCCGGCCGGCCGGTCGGCCAGCAGCGCCTTCAGGTTGGGCGGGCCGCCGCGCTCGTCGTCGAAGTGCAGGTGCACCGGCGCGCCCAGCGCCTCGATCTCGGCGATGAAGGCCGCGCCCTGGCGCGAGCGTGCGCAGTACAGCACCTCGAAGGAGCGGCCGAGTTGCCTCAGGCGCTGGCCCATGCACAGGATGGGCGTGACGCCGATGCCGCCGGCCACCAGCACGGTGTGCGCGGCGTCCTCGCGCAGGGCGAAGTTGTTGCGCGGCGCGCTGATCACGATCGGCATGCCGACGCGCAGCTGCTCGTGCACCGCGCGCGAGCCGCCGCGGCTGGCCTTGTCCTTGAGCACGCCGAGCACGTAGCGGTGGCGCTCCTGCGGCGCGTTGAGCAGGGAGTAGCTGCGCACCAGGCCGCTGGGCAGGTGCAGGTCGATGTGCGAGCCGGCCTCGAAGGGGGGGAACTCGCCGCCCTGGGCCGGGCGCAGTTCGATGCTGATGATGTCCTGCGCCTCGAAGCGGAGCGTGTGGACAAAGGCGTTCAGGGTGTTGGACATGGCCGTCTCGTCAGGGGAAGTGCAAGCGTGTCGTCGCGGATCGGGGGACGCCCGCGCCGGGGGCGGCGCGGGCGCAAGGCGTGAGACTGACTCAACGCCCCGGGTCAGGCCTTGGGTGCGGCCTGTTCCAGCTGCCGGGCAGCCAGGTTCTTCAGGTGGCGGCGCAGGCGCACGATGCCGGCGTCGTGGGCGTACAGGAATTCACGCTGGTTGGCGTCGGGTTCCATGTTCTCCACCGCCACGCGGTCCTGCTCCAGCACGTGCCAGTGGCGCTCTTCCAGGCGGCTCTTGTACAGGAAGCGCCAGGTGTCGCGCTGCCAGCCGGTCAGCTTGCGGCAGCGCCAGTGGAAGACACCGGCGGCCTCCCTGGTGATCGGCGTGTAGTTGCCGACGATGGTGAAGTTGCCGCCGGGGCCGCCGGTCTTCGGGTACGGGATCTCCAGGCGCATCGTGTGGATGCCGGTGTCGCTCCACTCGGTCCAGTCGAAGTTGACGTCGCGCTGGTTCTTCTTCTCGAAGAAGAAGCCGGTGTCGGTGTCGCGGATCTGGAAGTCGGCGCTGATCTCGCCCTCGCTCATGGTGTGCGACTGCTTGTGCAGGTAGGCGCCGTGCATCGGGTCGATCACGTTGTCGATCACGTAGCGGTAGTCGCAGCCCCACTCGGTGTAGCAGAGGAAGGAGCTCCACTCAGGCGAGGTCAGCTGCTCGGGCAGGCGCAGCGGCGGCGGCGTCTCCAGTTTGGGGTCGGTGGCGTTGAACAGGAAGATCGCGCCGGCGCGCTCCTCGACGTGGAACATGCGCGTCGGGCGCGAGCCTTCGAGCTTGCAGCCGGGGCTGCCGGGCACGCGCGTGACGGTGCCGTCGCAGCGCACCTCGACGCCGTGGTAGGGGCAGGCCAGGCGGTCGCCCAGGATCACGCCCAGCGACAGCGGCGCGCCGCGGTGCGGACAGTGGTCCTCCAGGGCGTGCACCTTGCCCGCCTTGTCGCGCCACAGCGCGATCTTGTAGCCCAGGCGGCGCAGCGCGATCGGGTTGTCCTTGACGAAGCTGGACGGGCAGACCGCGTACCAGAGGTCTTTCAGGCCGACCTCGAGGGCGGCATCGACCGGGTCTTGCCGGAAATGGATGGTGGACGTGTTCATGCGTATCTCCTCTCGATTAGGGGGATCAGGCGCCCAGGCGCGCCATTTCCTGCTGGAAGCGCTCGCCGGTCCAGGGCTCGCCGTTCGGGCCGGACGGGCCGGCCTGGTTCAGGTAGCCGACCAGGCCGTCCAGGTCATGGATGCCGTTGGCGTAGGCGCGCTCGATCGAATCGCCGAGCAGGCTCTCGTAGGCGGTGGGCACGGCGGTGCGGGCCTGGTTGGTCTCGTTGTAGAGGGGCGTGGGGGTTTTGCTCATGGTCTGTCTCCGGAATGGATGGGGTCTCAGGTCTTGGGCTTGTCGGTCATGAAGCGGCCGCTGGGTGGCTCGGCATTCTTCTGGCGCCGGGTGTGGCCGTCGATCCCGCCCTTGATCGCCCATTCGGCGAACACGGTCGGGCCCGGCGTGAAGTCGCGCGGTTGCCAGTCGGCGGTCAGCTCGTCCTCGTCGGTGTAGTACTCCACCAGCGCCCCGGCCGGGTTGACGAAGTACCAGAAGATCGCCGAGGAGATCGGGTGCCGGCCGGGGCCGAGCTCGGTGTCCCAGCCGCAGCGCGACATGTGCAGGCCGCCGCCGAACACCTCGTGCACGTCGCGCACGGTGAAGGCCACGTGGTTCAGGCCCTTGCGCGGCGCGGGCGGCTCCAGCAGGAACATGTCGTGGTGGCCGCCCTCGGGCGCGCAGCGCATGAAATGGCCGCGCTCGGGGTAGCGGTCGGACACCACGAAGCCCAGGCAGTCCTGGTAGAACGCGCTGGTGGCCTGCAGGTCGGTCACGAAGAACACCACGTGGCCGACCTCGACCGGCGTGGCGCGATCGTAGGCCGGGCCGGGCTGGTTCACGCGCGGGCGCTCGCTCCAGGTGTTGGTGCGGGCGCAGTCCAGCGCCAGCGGGCGCTTTTTCGTGACCTGCAGGCGCACGGCCAGGCCGTTCGGGTCGGTGCAGCCGATGCGGCCGTCCGTCTCCACGAAGCCCGGCTGGCCGGCGATGCGGCCGCGGTACAGCGCCAGGTCGGCCGGCGAGGCCACGCCCCAGACCACCTCGCGCAGCGTGGGGTCCGGCTCGATGCCTGCCGGCAGGCCCGGCTTGTCGGAATGGGCCACCACCACGCGGCAGCCGTTGAGTGATTCGAAAACCAGCTCCTGCGCGGCTTCCGAGACCAGGGTCAGCCCCCAGTCCAGGAAAAACTGCCGGCAGGCCGACAGGTCGGCCGCGCCGAAGGTGATTTCGTCAATGCCCAGAACGCTCATGGAAGAGGGTCTCCGGAAGGTGTGGCGGGAAGTGGCGGCACGGAATGGCGGTGGCCATCCTCAGCGCTTGACCTGGGCCAGCGGGTGGCTCGGCGGGTAGGTCGGCGTGACCGGCTTGGGGTTGCCGACCATCACGCACATCAGCGCTTCCTCGTCGCCGATGTTGATCACGCCGCGGTACACGCCGACCGGCCAGGAGATCAGGTCGCGCTCGCCGGCTTCCAGTTCCCAGGTGTCGCCGTTGAGTTCGGCGATCAGCTTGACGCGCCCGCGCAGCACGAAGAACACCTCCTCGGCGTCGGTGTGGATGTGCAGCGGACCCTCGGCGCCGGCCGGCAGGATCATGGTGGAGAAGGTGAAGTGCTCGGCCGGCACGGTGTTCTCGTCGCTTTCGACGCCGGTGGCGCCGGTGCCGATGTAGCGCATCTGGGCGCGGGCGTACTTCGGATCGTAGTCAGCCTGGAATTTCAGCGCCTCCCAGTCGTAGCGGCGCGTCTGGCGCGTGGCCACGCGGCTCGTCATCCAGTCGGCCAGGCTCATGCCGGCCGGTGGGCTGTATCGGGCCTCGCGCTCCTTCATTTCGGCAACTGCAGCTGCGTTCATCTGAACCCCTTTCCGAGTGTTTCGTTAATAAAACTGTGTTTCGGTGTTGAAACGAGCAAATTCTACTGCGGCTTCTTATTCGAGAACAGGGTGACCTTGTAAATTGGTCGGAAAAGGCGGCGGATCTTGCTTGCGCCGCGCCGCTCACGTGCTCAGAATGACCGGTTTTGTAGGACGGTCAAAGGAGAACGACATGGGCTTGCTGGATTCCCTCGTGGGTGCTGCCGCCGACGCCTTGCGTGGCGGCGACAAGGAGCCGCCGCAGGGCGGCGCGGCCGGCGGGCTGGGTGGCTTGGCGGCCCTGCTGCCGGTCGTGGCCGGCCTGCTGGCCAACAACGGCCAGGGTGGCGGCCTCGCCGGCCTGGTGGAGAAATTCAACCAGGCCGGGCTGGGCGATGTCATCGCCTCGTGGATCGGTCAGGGCCAGAACCTGCCGGTGTCGGCGCAGCAGCTCCAGGACGTGCTGGGCGGTGACACGATCGGCCAGGTTGCGGGCCAGCTCGGCGTCGAGCCGGGCCAGGCCTCCGAGCAGCTGGCGCAGTGGCTGCCCGATCTGGTCAACAAGCTCACGCCCGAGGGCCAGGCCCCGGAGGGTGGCCTGGGCGGCGCCGGTGACCTGCTGGGCCAGCTCGGCAGCCTGCTCGGGCCGCGCTGAGGGGCCCGTTTCGGAAGGTCCCTGCTCAGGGCATGCGCGCGATGACTTCGGCCACGGCCGCGGTCAGCTTGCGCGCGTAGGGCACGTGCAGGAACTCGTTCGGGCCGTGGGCGTTGCTCTTCGGGCCGAGCACGCCGCAGACCATCATCTGAGCCTGCGGGAAGCCCTGGCTCAGCATGCCCATCAGCGGGATCGTGCCGCCTTGGCCGATGTAGCCGCAGGGCGCGCCGAAGTAGGCCTGGCTGGCCGTGTCCAGCGCCTCGCTGAACCAGGCCGGCGCGCTGGGCGCGTTCCAGCCGGTGGCGCTGCCGTCGGGGTGGAAGGTCACGTGGGCCTGGTAGGGCGCGTGGTCCTCCAGCAGCGCCTTCATGGCCTGCACCGCGGCGGCGGCGTCGACCAGCGGCGGCAGGCGCAGGCTGAGCTTGAAGGCGGTATAGGGCCGCAGCACGTTGCCGGCATCCTTCAGTGCCGGTAGCCCTTCGGCGCCGATGACGCTGAGGGTCGGCGTCCAGGTGCGGGCGAGCAGGGCCTGCAGCGGGTCTGTGGTAGTGGGCAGAGCGAATGCGCTGGCGCCGCCGCAGTCGTGATGCGCCCAGGGGAAGCGCTTGTGCAGCTCGTCGCCGAGGATGGCGGCGGTGGCGCGCGCCTGGGCCAAGCGGTCGGCCGGCACCTCGCAATGGAAGCTGGCCGGCAGCAGGCGCCCGCTGGCGCTGTCTTCCAGCCGGTCGAGCAGCTGGCGCATGATGCGAAAGCTCGACGGCACCAGGCCCGAGGCGTCGCCCGAGTGCACGCCCTCGGTCAGGATCTGCACCTTCAGCGTGCCGCTGGCCATGCCGCGCAGGCTGGTGGTGAGCCAGAGCTGGTCGTAGTTGCCGGCGCCGCTGTCCAGGCAGATCACCAAGCCGACCTGGCCCAGGCGCGGGCGCAGCGCGTCGATGTAGGGCAGCAGGTCGTGCGAGCCCGATTCCTCGCAGGTCTCGATCAGGCCGATGATGCGCGGGTGGGGCAGGTTCTGGCTTTTCAGCGCCTGCACGGCGGCGATGCTGGCATAGACCGCGTAGCCGTCGTCGGCGCCGCCGCGGCCGTAGAGTTTGCCGTCCTCGTACTTGGGCGTCCAGGGGCCGAGGTCGCTGCGCCAGCCGTCGAACTCGGGCTGCTTGTCGAGGTGGCCGTACATCAGCACGGTGTCGCCGTTGCCGGGCCGGGTGGCGGCGATCTCGAAGAACAACACCGGCGTGCGGCCTTCGAGCCGGATGATCTCCAGCGTCAGCCCTTCCACCCGCTGCGCCTCGACCCAGGCGGCGGCGTTGCGCACCACGGTGTCGATGTGGCCGTGCGCGGCCCACTCGGCGTCGAAGGCCGGTGACTTGGCCGGGATGCGGATGTAGTCGGTCAGCTGCGGCACGATGTCGCTGTCCCAGGCGTGGGTGACCTGGGACAGGACGGTGTCGGGTTGCAGCAGCGGGGCGGGGACTCGGGCGTTCATGGCGGGCTTCCTTTCACAACCCTGGGATTGCATCACATCGTGTCTTCGGTCGCCAGGACGTGCAGCGCGGGGGCGGCTGGCGTCGGGGGGAGGGCTTCCACCCGGTTGCGCCCGCGGGCCTTGGCGCAGTAGAGCGCCGCGTCGGCCTGCTGGATCAGGGCCTGGCCGCCGGCCCGTGCGTCGGTGCTCCCGCCCACGCCGATGCTGATCGTCACGGGGATGGGCGTCGGACCGTTCGTCCATGGCGACTGGGCCACGCGCTGGCGCAGCCGCTCGGCCAGCACGCGAGCGCCTTCCGGCGGGGTATCCGGCAGCACGATGAGGAATTCCTCGCCGCCGTAGCGGCCGATCAGGTCCTGGGCGCGCAGCGCCTGGCGGGCGACGTCGATGACATGGCGCAGCACCTGGTCGCCGACCTGGTGGCCATGGTGGTCGTTGACCTGCTTGAAGTGGTCCAGGTCCAGCATCAGCACGCTCAGCGGCAGCTCGCCGCGCCGGCTGCGTTCCGCCTCGTGTTCCAGGGCGTCGAGAATCGCGCGCCGGTTGGCCGTGCCGGTCAGCGCGTCCTCGCTGGCCAGGCGATGGTTGCGCCGGTCGGAGCGCTCCTTGCTCATGGACAGGAAGCCGAGCGTGGTGCCCAGCACCGAGATGAAGGAGCCCAGGAAGGTCAGAGTCTGCGTGGCGGTGGTGGACAGCAGGTGCTCGTCGATGCCTGCGGTGGTCGTGGCGACCACGACCCGCCCCAGCAAGACGGTCATGGTCAGCACCAGGCCGGCCCCGACCACCAGCGCGCCCCGGCCCCAGTGGCCGCGCCAGGGCACGCACAGCGGCCAGACAATGCCCGCCATCTGGACGGCGAAGAACAGGTTGACCACGGCGACGCGCTGGTTGTACGTGGCCTGCATGACGACCATCGCCGCGATGAGCGTCAGCAGCCCGAGGGGCGCCAGCTTCAGTCCGCGCGGGGTCGGTCGCCGGAAGAACTGGTGCAGCGCTGCGGCCATCAGGGCGAAGGCGAACGACAGCAGGGTGTTGGCCAGGATGATCGAGGCCCAGTCCGGCGCGCGCCCGCGCAGGGCGTACAGCCCGTGGCCGAGCGCATGCAGCAACAGGGCGACGGCCCAACGCTCCAGGCCGTCCCGGCGCTGGCCCCAGCCGATCAGGGCAATCGCGGCGGCCATGGCCACGGAGCCGGCCACGACCATCATGAGCATGGTGGGGATGTCAACGGTCATGGTGGGCCTCTCCTCTGCTGCGCGCCGCGGGCCATGCGCTCACGGGTTCTTGTGTGATTTTGTTCTCACTGTAACCAAAGTTCTCATCTCGTGGTGGATGACGTGGTGCCGGGCCGGGCGGCGCCCTGGCGCCAGCCCCGCAGCCAGCCCAGGCCGGCCGAGGTGCCGCCGGGCTCGGCGCCGCGCCGGGGCCGGTATTCGCAGCCCACCCAGCCGTCCCAGCCGCTCGCTTGCGCCAGTTCGTCGATCACCGCGAACAGGTAGGGGTAGTTCAGTTCGCCGGTGTCCGGCTCGTGGCGCTCGGGCACGCCGGCGATCTGCAGGTGGCCGACCGTGCCGGTGGGCAGGTACTGGCGCAGCCGGGTCGTCACGTCGCCTTCGACGATCTGGCAGTGGTAGAGGTCCATCTGCACCTTGAGGTTCGGCGCGCCGGCCTCGGCGACGACAGCATGCGCCTCGTCCTGCCGGTTCAGGAAGTAGCCCGGCATGTCGCGCGGGTTGATCGGCTCGATCAGCACCTCGCGGCCGTGCTGGGCGGCCTCGGCGGCGGCCCAGCGCAGGTTGGCCAGGTAGGTCGAGCGTGCCTGCCCGCGCGGGCGGCCGGCCGACAGCAGGCCGGCCATCAGGTGCAGGCGCGGGCAGTCCAGCGCCTGCGCGTAGTCCAGCGCCCGCCGCACGCCGGCGCGGAACTCGGCCTCGCGGCCCGGCACGCAGGCCGTGCCGCGGTCGCCGGCCTCCCAGGCGCGTGCCATGGCCTGCGGGTCCGCGCCGCCGGGCGGGGCGTTGAACAGCACCTGCCGCAGGCCGTGGGCGCGCAGCCGCGCGGCGATCTCGGTGGCCGGCCAGGCGTAGGGGAACAGGCATTCCACGGCCTGGAAGCCGTCGCGCGCGGCGGCCTCGAAGCGGTCGAGGAAGGGCAGCTCGGGGTACAGCAGGGTCAGGTTGGCGGCGAAGCGGGGCATGGGGGCTCCTGGTGAGGCGATGACTTGCTATTTTTGAAGGAGCCCGCCGAGCGGATCCAGCAACGACCAGGCTCGCTTTTCTTTGCGGAATGAGCGTTCGCGCCGGGGTGGTGTCAGGCGTCCCGGCGCGGCCACATCAGGCCCAGCCGGCCAGGCGCAGCAGCAGGCCGGCCAGCGCGCAGCCGCCGATCACCGGGATCACGCCGAGCTTGAAACGCAGCAAGGCCAGCGCCGCCAGCGCGGTCAGTGCCAGGGCCATCCCGTCGATCCGCGCCAGCGCCGCGCCGGTGCCCGGGCGCAGTGCGATGTGGACCAGGAAGAACAGCGCCAGGCTGGCCACCACGCCGACCACCGCCGCCGTGATGGCCTTCAGCGGCGCGGTGAAGTGCGCCTTGCCGTGCGTGGCCTCCACCAGCGGCCCGCCGGCCAGGATGAAGATGAACGAGGGCAGGAAGGTGAACCAGCTCACCACCGTGGCGGCCAGCGCCGCGCCGAGGAACAGGCTGTCCGGCCCCAGCACCTGCCGCGCCCAGCCGCCGAGGAAGCCGACGAAGGCCACCACCATGATCAGCGGGCCCGGCGTGGTCTCGCCCAGCGCCAGGCCGTCGATCATCTGCGGGCCGGTGAGCCAGTGAAACTGCTCCACCGCCGCCTGGTAGACGTAGGGCAGCACCGCGTAGGCGCCGCCGAAGGTCAGCAGCGCCGCCTTCGTGAAGAACCAGCCCATCTGCGCCAGCGTGCCGTGCCAGCCCTGCCAGGCGACGAGCGCGCCCATCGGCAGCAACCACAGCAGCGCGCCCACCACCAGCACCCGGGCCAGGCGCACCCGGCTGAAGCGCGCGTGGGGTGGTGATGGCGTGTGGTCGTCGATCAGCGCCGGCGCATGCGCCCCGGCGCTGGGGCCGTGGCTGGCGCCGCCGGCGAACTGGCCGGGCGCCAGCCGCGCGCCGAGCCAGCCGGTGACGGCGGCGGCGAGCACCACCCAGGGAAAGGGAATGTGCAGCACCGAAATGGCGATGAAACTGAGCGCTGCCACCGCCCACAGGATGGGCGCCTGGGTCGGTTTCTTCAAGGTCTTGCTGCCGATGCGGTGCACCGCCTGCAGCACGATCGCCGCCACGGCGGGCTTGATGCCGTAGAACAGTCCGGCGACCACCGGCACCTGGCCGAAGGCCACGTAAATCCAGCTCAGGGCGATCAGCAGCAGCAGCGAGGGCAGCACGAACAGGGCGCCGGCCGCCACGCCGCCCCAGCTGCGGTGCAGCAGCCAGCCGATGTAGGTGGCCAGCTGCTGGGCTTCGGGGCCGGGCAGCAGCATGCAGTAGTTCAGCGCGTGCAGGAAGCGCCGTTCGCTGATCCAGCGGCGCTCCTCCACCAGTTCGCGGTGCATCACGGCGATCTGCCCGGCCGGGCCGCCGAAGCTGATGAAGCCGAGCTTGGTCCAGAAGCGCAGGGCGTCGCGGAATGAAACGGGGGCGGGCGGGCTGGAGGTGTCCATGGGTCGGTGGATTCTCTGTCGGTTGTTTGATTTGCCTCAAATAATTTGCGGCAGATTACAAATTTCGATTAGGTAAATCGATTTCGGTATAGTAAATTTCATTCGTCGATGGACCGAAGCGAAGCGCCCAGGTCCGTGTCCGGGCTGAAGCACCGCCCGTTACCCCCCTGATGTTGCCAAGGAGACACCCCATGAAGCTCAAAAAGATCCACCACGTGGCCTACCGTTGCAAGGATGCCAAGGAAACCGTCGAGTGGTATGTCAAGCACCTGAACATGGGCTTCGTTCTCGCCATCGCCGAGGACCAGGTGCCCTCGACCCACGCGCCCGACCCGTACATGCACCTGTTCCTGGACGCGGGTGGCGGCAACGTCCTGGCTTTCTTCGAGATCCCGAACTCGCCGCCCATGGGCCGCGACACCAACACGCCCGACTGGGTGCAGCACATCGCCTTCGAGGTGGACAGCGTGGAGACGCTGGAAGTGACCAAGGCGCGCCTGGAGGCAGCCGGCATCCCGGTGGTCGGCCCGACCGAGCACACCATCTTCCAGTCGATCTACTTCTTCGACCCGAACGGCCACCGCCTGGAACTTGCCGCCAACACCGGCACGCCCGAGATGTACAAGCGGCTCGACGAGGTGAAGTGGGACATGCTGGAGGAGTGGAGCAAGACCAAGCGCGCGCCCAAGCACGCGGCCTGGATGCACGAGAGGGAATTCGCACCCAACACCGCCGGCGAGTAAACGGACGAGACTCAGGCCAGCGCGGCGCTCAGCCGCGCTGGAACTTGAACACGGCCGTGCCGGCCCGCGCGTTCGGCAGGAAGCGCACGGTGCGGCCTTCCTGCAGACCGAACGCGTCCAGCACTTGCAGCTGGTTCTTGCGTGCCAGCTCGGCGAAATCGGCGAAGGTGCCGACGCGGATGTTCGGCGTGTTGTACCACTCGTAGGGCAGGCGCCGCGTCACCGGCATGCGGCCGCGCAGGATGCTGAGCCGGTTCGGCCAGTGCGCGAAATTGGGAAACGCGACGATGCCCAGCCGGCCGACGCGCGCGGTCTCGCGCAGCATGGTTTCGGCATTGCGCAGATGCTGCAGCGTGTCGATCTGCAGCACCACGTCGAAGCTCTGGTCGCCGAAGGCCGTCAGGCCCTCGTCCAGGTTGGCCTGGATCACGTTGACGCCACGCCGCACGCAGGCCAGCACGTTGGCGTCGCTCAGTTCGATGCCGTAGCCGCTGCAGCCTCGGGTCGCCTGCAGGTGCGCCAGCAAGGCGCCGTCGCCACAGCCCAGGTCCAGCACGCGCGCGCCCTGCGGCACCAGTTGCGCGATGGCCTGCATCATCAGCAAATCACTCATGCGGTGGCTCCGATCCGCTCGAAGTAGGCACGCACCACGTCCAGGTAGCGCGGGTCGTCGAGCAGGAAGGCGTCGTGCCCGTGCGGCGCGTCGATCTCCGCGTAGCTCACGTCGCGCCGGTTGTCGAGCAGCGCCTTGACGATCTCGCGGCTGCGCTTCGGGGAGAAGCGCCAGTCGGTGCTGAAGCTGACCAGCAGGAACTTGCAGCAGGCCCGCGCCAGCGCCGCGCTCAGGTTGCCGCCGTGCTGGCGCGCCGGGTCGAAGTAGTCGAGCGCGCGCGTGATCAGCAGGTAGGTGTTGGCGTCGAAGTACTCGCTGAACTTGTCGCCCTGATAGCGCAGATAGCTCTCGATCTGGAACTCGACGTCCTGGGTCGAGTACTTGTAGCCGGTGCCGTTGCCGGCCACGGCCTCGCGCAGCTCGCGGCCGAACTTCTCGTTCATCACGTCGTCGCTCAGGTAGGTGATGTGGCCGATCATGCGCGCGATGCGCAGGCCGCGCTTGGGGATCACGCCGTGCGCGTAGAAGTGGCCGCCATGGAAGTCCGGGTCGGTCACGATGGCGCGGCGCGCCACCTCGTTGAAGGCGATGTTCTCGGCGGTGAGGTTGGGCGCGCTGGCCACCACCACGGCGTGGCGCACGCGCTCGGGGTGCTGCAGCGTCCAGGACAGCGCCTGCATGCCGCCCAGGCTGCCGCCCATCACGGCGGCCAGGGTTTCGATGCCCAGCGCGTCCAGCAGCCGGGCCTGGGCGTTGACCCAGTCCTCGACCGTGACCACGGGGAAATCGGCGCCATAGATCTGGCCGGTGGCCGGGTTCACGTGCATCGGCCCGGTGGAGCCGAAGCAGGAGCCGAGGTTGTTCACGCCGATGACGAAGAAGCGGTCGGTGTCCACCGGCTTGCCCGGGCCGATCATGTTGTCCCACCAGCCCTCGCTGCGTGGCTGGTCCGCGTAGGTTCCGGCGACATGGTGCGAGGCGTTGAGCGCGTGGCAGATCAGCACCGCGTTCGACTTGTCGGCGTTGAGCGTGCCGTAGGTCTCGTAGGCCAGCGCGTAACCGCGGATCGACGCGCCGCTTTGCAAGTTCAGCGGCGCCTCGAAGCTCATCGACTGCGGTGTGGCGATCAAGGTCATGGCAAGAAAAAACCCGGTGACGCCAAAGAAGCGAAACCGGGTGCCGGATTTCCCTCTTTAGCTGTATTTCGGAACCGGTGCGGTTCCCGCGCCCGCAAGCTGGAGCAAATCGGCGCTTGGCTAGTATACCTACACGTTCAAGCATGAATACGTCTGGAGGAGGCGCGATGTCCGAACTGTATGGATCCGATGCCTATGCCCCGCGCGAGGTGGCGCAGCGCGTGGAGAGCGTGGGCGTGGCCAAGGCGCGTCTGCCGACGCTGCCGCTGCTGATGCTCGGCGTGCTGGCTGGCGCCTTCATCGGCCTGGGCGCCATGCTGTTCGCGCTGGTGAAGTCCGATGCCACGCTGGGCTTCGCCGCCAGCCAGTTGCTGGGTGGGCTGGTTTTCTCGCTCGGCCTGCTGCTGGTGGTGGTGGCCGGGGCGGAGCTGTTCACGGGCAATAACCTGCTCGCCATGGCCTGGGCCGACGGTCGGATCAGCAGCGCCGAGCTGTTGCGCCACTGGGCGCTGGTGAGCCTGGCCAATTTCGTCGGTGCGGTGGGTCTCGCGCTGCTGGTGTTCTGGAGCGGGCACGCCGAGCTGAACGGCGGTGCGGTGGGCCGCGCCGTGCTGCGCATCGCCCAAGCCAAGCAGACGCTGCCGCTGGAGCAGGCTTTCTTTCGTGGCGTGCTCTGCAATGTGCTGGTCTGCATGGCCGTCTGGATGGCCATGGCAGGGCGCAGCGTGGTGGACAAGGCTGTGGCGATCGTGTTCCCGATCGGCGCCTTCGTCGCGGCCGGCTTCGAGCACAGCATCGCCAACATGTACTTCATGCCGCTGGCCATGCTGCTGCAGCAGGCCGGCCCGCTGCCGGTGGGGGAGGCCGTGACCTGGGCGGGCATGGCGCGCAACCTGGCCGTGGTGATCGCCGGCAACCTGCTCGGCGGCAGCGTGCTGGTCGGGCTGACCTACCACGTGATCTACCGGCGCGGTCCGCCCGAGGCCTGACGCTGGCGCCGCCGGTTCACCCCCAGCCGAACAGCGCGAACAGGCCGAGGCCGGCGAAGATGACGGCCGAGACGAGGTGGACGATCCGGATCGGCACCCGCTTCGTCAGCTTGTCGCCGAGCCAGACGACCGGCGCGTTGGCCAGCATCATGCCCAGCGTGGTGCCGATCACCACCCAGGCCCAGGCCTGGTACTGTGCGGCCAGCATCACGGTGGCGATCTGGGTCTTGTCGCCCATCTCAGCCAGGAAGAAGGCCAGCACCGTGGTGCCGAACACGCCCAGGCGCGGCGCAGCGCCGCCGTCCTCGTCCTCATCGAGCTTGTCCGGGATCAGCATCCACACCGCCATGGCGAGGAATGACAGGCCCAGCACCCAGCGCAGCACGTCGGGGCCGAGCACGGTGGTGACCCAGGTGCCCAGGGCGCCGGCCAGCCCGTGGTTGGCCAGCGTGGCGACCAGGATGCCGAGCACGATGGGCCAGGGTTTGCGAAAACGCGCGGCGAGCACGAGCGACAGCAGTTGCGTCTTGTCGCCCATTTCAGCGAGCGCGACGATGCCGGTGGAGACGAGGAAAGCTTCCATGAAGTGCGGGGCCGGGCCGGACCGTGTGTTGTAAACCATTGACCGCACGGCATCTCCGGCCCGACCCACAGGGGGACGTGGAGGCAGCGCGGTCAAAGGTCTCGCCAAGTCCGGAAAACCGTTTGCGCCATGTCCGGCAGGACAAGTCTGTTGACGCAAACCCCTCTCAGAGTTGAAGGGAGGCTACTCCCCAATGACGGACTGGATTATATCGAGGTGCATTTCCGCCCGCGATTGGCGCACTTTTTGCTTGATTTTGGTGCGAGGCGGTTGAATGGACCGCACAAGCACCAATTCAGTTCAATTCATTCCTTGGGGACACTATGGAAGCACTCAAACAGGGCACGGATGTCCTGTTCATCCTGCTCGGCGGCATCATGGTTCTGGCGATGCACGCCGGCTTTGCCTTTCTGGAACTCGGCACCGTGCGCAAGAAGAACCAGGTCAATGCACTGGTGAAGATCCTGGTGGATTTTTCGGTGTCCACGGTCGCCTACTTCGTGGTGGGCTATGGCGTGGCGTACGGCACGCACTTCTTTGTTGGCGCTGGCGAACTGGCCGCGAAGAATGGGTACGAGCTGGTCAAGTTCTTCTTCCTGCTGACCTTCGCCGCCGCCATCCCGGCCATCATCTCGGGCGGCATCGCCGAGCGGGCGCGCTTCTGGCCGCAGCTCCTGGCTACGGCCGTCATCGTCGGCTTCGTCTACCCGTTTTTCGAAGGCATCGCCTGGAACCAGCACTTTGGGGTGCAGGCCTGGATCAAGGCTGTCACGGGGGCCGAGTTCCATGATTTCGCCGGCTCCGTGGTGGTGCATGCGCTGGGAGGCTGGATCGCGCTGCCGGCCGTGCTGCTGCTCGGCGCGCGCAGCAACCGCTACCGCAAGGATGGCGCGATTTCGGCGCACCCGCCGTCCAACATCCCGTTTCTCGCGCTCGGTGCCTGGATCCTGACCGTCGGCTGGTTCGGCTTCAACGTGATGAGTGCGCAGACCATCGACAAAATCTCTGGCCTGGTCGCGGTCAACTCCCTGATGGCCATGGTCGGCGGCACGCTCGCGGCCCTGGTGCTGGGCAAGAACGATCCCGGCTTTGTGCACAACGGCCCGCTGGCCGGCCTGGTGGCGGTTTGTGCCGGCTCCGATCTGATGCACCCGCTGGGTGCGCTGGTGGTCGGCGCGGTGGCCGGAGCCCTGTTTGTGGTCATGTTCACCCTGACGCAAAACAAGTGGAAGATCGATGACGTGCTTGGCGTCTGGCCGCTGCACGGTCTTTGCGGTGCCTGGGGTGGCGTGGCGGCAGGCCTGTTTGGCAGTGCGGCGCTGGGCGGCCTTGGCGGGGTCAGTCTGAGCGCGCAGTTGATCGGCACCGCGCTGGGCCTGGTCTGGGCGCTGCTCGGCGGCTTCGTCGTCTACGGCACGCTGAAGGCGGCCTTTGGACTGCGTCTGAGCCAGGAGGAGGAGTTCGATGGCGCCGATCTGTCGGTGCACAAGATCAGTGCCACCCCGGACCGCGAAGTGAGCTGGTGATAGCCATGTCGGCGGAATGGGCGCATAATGCGCTCGTGCCGCCTTCACAGGCCGCACAGATGTGCGGTGTCTTGTCAGTTTCGCGTTTGCATTAGATTCTTGGATTTGTTCATAGCGTCAAGCGGACTCCATCGCGTGGTTAGAGTGTTTTAAGGAGTCCCTTCCATGGGCAACAAACTTTACGTGGGCAACCTGCCCTATTCCGTCCGTGACAGCGATCTGGAGCAAGCCTTCAGCGAGTACGGTCAGGTCAACAGCGCCAAGGTCATGATGGAACGCGACACGGGTCGCTCCAAGGGCTTCGGCTTTGTCGAGATGAGCAGCGATGCCGAGGCACGCGCAGCTGTGCAAGGCCTGAGCGGTCAAAATCTGGGCGGCCGTGACCTGGTCGTCAACGAAGCGCGACCGATGGAAGCCCGTCCCCCGCGCAGCGGCGGCTACGGTGGCGATCGTGGCGGCTACAACGGCGGTGGCCGCGGCGGTTACTGATCCGTCATTGTCATCGCGCCAGGCGGGAACCCCGTCTGCGCTGACCTAAGGGGCCCTGCGGGGCCCTTTTTCATGTCCGTGCTGGTTTTCCCTGACGATTCCCCCGTCAAAAACACTTGCAGGGCTTGACATGTTCTGAAGCATAATGTCCAAACGCGAATTTAAAGGGTTTGCGTGTGTATGCGGTGATCAGGTCACTTGCGCTTCCTTCCGGTTTGTACAGGTTTGGTGAATGCGTTTGCGGGACTCCATCGCTTTGTTTTTGTGTTTTTAGGAGTCCCTTTCATGGGCAACAAACTCTACGTCGGCAATCTGCCTTACTCGGTGCGCGACAGCGACCTCGAACAGGCGTTCGGTCAGTTCGGCCAAGTCAACAGCGCCAAGGTCATGATGGAGCGTGACACCGGCCGTTCCAAGGGCTTCGGCTTTGTCGAAATGGGCAGCGACGCTGAGGCGCAAGCCGCCATCAGCGGCATGAACGGCCAGTCGCTGGGCGGCCGTAGCGTGGTGGTGAACGAAGCCCGTCCCATGGAAGCACGCCCCCCGCGCAGCGGTGGCGGTGGCGGTGGTTTTGGTGGCGGCGGCTACGGTGGTGGCGGCGGTGGTGGTGGTTACGGCGGCGGCCGTCGTGAAGGCGGCGGTGGCGGCGGCTACGGTGGTGGCCGTCGTGAAGGCGGCGGTGGTGGCAGCTACGGCGGCGGCCAGGATGGCGGCTTCCGCAGCCCGTACGGCTCCGGCCCGCGTGGTGGTGGCCGTCGCGAAGGCGGCGGTGGCGGCTACGGCGGCGGTTACTGATCGCTCCTGCGCATGACAAAGGCTCCTTCGGGAGCCTTTTTGCGTTTCTGCCTGGGCAGGTCGCAAGCCAGCCTTGTCGCGCAGCGTCGGTTTTGAAGGCGCTGGCGGCGAACCGGGGAAATTGACGGTTCTCGGCAATTTTTCACGCTGCCTTCATGGGACAACGCCGGCCAGGTCTGGCGAGTCCCTGGCGAACGGTCCAAGGCCTGAACTGCTCGCTACACTGGGCTCTCTCGTCACGCAGGGATGACCATGAAACAGACGCTCGCATTGTTCGTTGTTGCTGCCAACCTGGCCCTGCCGGCCCTGGCGGCCGGCCCCTCCGAAGCCTCGGCCCTGGCGGTAGGCTCGGCAGCGATCGCCCTGTCGGCGATGCCGGTGGTCGTGGTGAGTGGCGTGGCCCGCGTCATTGACAAGAGCTTCACCGCCGTCGTCGTTGGCGTTTCTGCGGCTGCCGACAGCCTTTCCGGCAAGAAGGTCGAGGCCAGGACGGCAACGGGTGAACAGCTGGTGCTGACCGTGCCCGCCGATGCCGTGCAGCGGACGGGCGTCAAGCCGGGCTCGCGCCTGGTGGGCGAGAAGGGCTCGGCGGGCCTGGTCATTTCCGCCGATGGCAAGCCCCTGGCCATCGCCACGCCGGATGGCGCCGGCGCGGGCCTGTCGAAGAACAAGGCCCTGTAAGGCACGGGCCATGTGGCATCCACGACGGACCCGGCGGGTTCTGGCCACGGCCACGCTGGCGCTGCTGGTGGGCGCGGCCTGTCCGGCGTTCGCCGGGCAAGGCTGTGAAAGCGCTCAGCCTTCGCTGGACGTCGTCAAGAAGACCACGGCCATGGCCAGGCGCACGCAGATCGCCCTGGACGCGGGCGTCGAGCAGGTTTACGTGCTCGGGCGGATCGGCCAGGACTTGTCCAGATTCGGGCTGAAGTACTCCCACCTCGCGCTGGTGATGCGGGATCCCGAAGACGGGCAGTGGACTGTCTACCATGCGCTCAACGAATGCGGGACGGCTGTCTCGCGGGTCTACAAGCAGGGCTTGCTGGAGTTCTTTGGCGACGACCTGTTCCGCTACGAGGCCGCCATCGTCTCGCTGCCCAAGGCGCTCCAGGCCCGCGTCGCAACGCGGTTGCGGGAGGCACCCAAGGTGTTCCACGAACCTTCGTACAGCGTCGTGGCCTACCCCTTCTCACCGTTGCACCAGAACTCGAATCAGTGGCTGCTGGAGACTCTGGCGGCGGCCATGAGCACGGACGCGGTGCTGAAGACGCGGGAGCAGGCGCAGGCATGGCTTCGCATGGCGGGGTTCGAGCCCACGGAGCTGAAGCTGGGCCCGATGACGCGCCTGGGTGGCCGCCTGTTCAAGGCTCAGGTTTTCTTCGACGACCATCCGGGCGACCTGCGGTGGGCGGACCGCATCCGCACGACCACGGCCGAGTCGGTCTTCGAGTTCCTGGGAAAGCGCTATCCGGGCGATTTCAAGCTGGAAACCGTCGAGCTTTACTGAAGAATCTGTCCTGCGCGGGTCGACGCCGGTGGTCCCGCTTTCAGCGTCGGACGCTGTGGCGGTGCTTGCGCGGGCGGCCGGCCAGCAGGCGGTCGAACAGGGCGTTGGGCAGCAGGCGCAGCAGCTTGGCGGCCACGCCCATGGGCCAGGGAATGACCCGGTAGCTCGTGCCGGCCTCGATCGCGGCGAAGGCCTGGCGGGCAAAGTCATCCGGGTGCATCAGGAACGGCATGGCGTAGCGGTTCTGCCGCGTCAGCGGCGTGTCCACATAGCCGGGGCAGAGCGTCACCACCCGCACGCCGGCAGACCGCAGCTCGCCGCGCAGGCTCTCGCAGTAGCTGATGACCGCCGCCTTGCTCGCGCAGTAGGCGCCATGGCCGGGCAGGCCGCGGATGCCGGCTACGCTGGCGATGCCGACCAGCGTGCCCTCGCGACGCCGGGTCATGGCGGGGATGAAGGGGTGGAAGGTGGCGGCCATGCCGAGGTTGTTGGTCGCGAAGACCTGGGCCATCACGTCGAGGTCCTCGCGCTCCGCGGTGTCCACGCCAAGGCTGATCCCGGCATTGGCGATCACGACGTCGGGCACGCCCTGTGCCGCCAGGCAGGCCTGGCCGGCGGCGATGATGTGGTCGGTCACGGCCACGTCCGCCGCGTAGATGCGGTAGCGGGCCGGGGCCAGCTGCTGTTCGTGGGCCCAGGCTTCGATGGCCGACGCATTGCGCGCTACCAGCGCGAGGTCGTAACCCGCCAGGTAGTAGCGCTGGGCGAGCGCCTGGCCGATGCCGCTGGAGGCGCCGGTGATGAAGGCCAGGCGCATCGGTGGCGTGTTCACGTCAGCGCGTTCCGCGTGGTTGCAGCACGCCGCGCACGCGTCCCCTCAGGTCCAGCACGCGCCCCTGGTGGTCGTAGTCCATCGTTTCGGCCGTGAACTGGTCGGTGCCGCGCGTCAGCTGCACCGGCAGGTGGGATTTGACGCGTTCGCTGTCCTGGAAGATGTGCAGGAGTTCACCCCGGAATTCGAGTCGTGGGAGGACTTCCCCCGAGGGCGTGGTGGCGCGTTCGCGCACCACACGGGCATCGCCGAGCAGCTGGATCTCGGTGCCGTCGTGGTTGGACAGGCCGCGCAGGGCGGTGGCCACGGTCACGCGGCCCGAGGGGTCGAGCGAGTGCACCCGCACCTGGTCGATGTCGAGGGTGTCGGTGTCGGGGAAGTGGCGGGCCTCGACGCCCCGGATCTCGCTCTTGAGCCGGCCGTCCGCGGCGAAGGTCTTCACCGCGAAGCCGTGCATGAAATAGTCGGGTTCGTGGCGGACCGCCCGTCCGGCCTCTGCCTCGATGAGGTCGGGCGTGCTGCGCACCAGCCACCAGGAGCCCAGCGCGAACAGGCCCATCAGCACGATCGGCAGGTAGATCGACAGGCGATCCCAGACCTTGCGCGCCAGCGCCGTCATGGCGTGTGGCCGGCGGTGACCTTGGCCAGCAGGCCGGCATAGTGCCCGCCGGCCACCAGCAGCAGGTCGCAGAACTCGCGTGCTGCACCTTCGCCGCCGCGCGCCTGCGTGACGTGCCGCGCCACGGCGCGGGCCTGGGCGTGGGCGTTGGCCGGCGCGCAGGCAAAGGCGCAGCGCTGCATCACCGGCAGGTCCGGCCAGTCGTCGCCGATGGCGGCGGCCTGGGACCAGTCCAGTCCGAGCTCGGCCAGCATGGCCTGCGCGGCGGGCAGCTTGTCCTCGGTGCCGAAGCGGACGTGGGTGACGCCGAGCGCCTGCAGCCGCACGCGCAGCGGCCGCGAGTCGCGCCCGGTGATCACCGCCGGCGTGATGCCGGCCTGGCGCAGCAGCTTCAGGCCGTGGCCGTCCAGCGTGTGGAAACGCTTGAGCGTCTCGCCGTGCTCGGAGAAATACAGGCCACCGTCGGTCAGCACGCCGTCCACGTCGAAGAAGGCGATGCGGATGCCTTGGGCCTGCAGCAGCAGCTCGGGCGGGAAGGAGAGGGCCGGAACGATGGGCGTCATCAGATCACCTTGGCCCGCATCAGGTCGTTGCTGTTCAATGCGCCACAGAGCCGCAACTGCTCATCGACCACCAGCACGCTGGTGATGCGCTTGTTCTCCATCAGTTCAGCGGCCTCCACGGCCAGCGCGTCGCGACGGATGGTGCTGGGGGAGGGGTGCATCACCTCGAGCGCGGTCAAGCCGCGCAGGTCCGCACCCTTTTCCACCAGGCGGCGCAGGTCGCCGTCGGTGAAGATGCCCAACACCCGGTGTTCGGCATCGACCACCGCGGAGGCGCCCAGGCCCTTGGCGCTCATCTCGCGCATCAGGTCCGTGAAGGGCGTGTCGGGCGCCACCATCGGCACGTCGTCGCCCTGGCGCATCACGTCGCTGACGTGGGTGAGCAGGCGCCGGCCCAGCGAGCCGCCGGGGTGGGAGCGGGCGAAGTCCTCCGCCCGGAAGCCGCGCGCGTCCAGCAGGGCCACGGCCAGCGCGTCGCCCAGCGCCAGCTGCGCCGTGGTGCTGGCGGTCGGGGCCAGGTTCAGCGGGCAGGCCTCGCGCTCGACGCTGCTGTCCAGCACCACGTCGGCGTGCCGGGCCAGTGTGGAGCTGAGGCCGCCGGTGAGGGCGACCAGCGGCACGCCCTGACGCTTGAGCACCGGCAGGATGGAGACCAGTTCCTCGCTCTCGCCGCTGTTGGAGATGGCCAGCACCACGTCCACCGCCTTGATCATGCCGAGGTCGCCGTGGCTGGCCTCGGCCGGGTGCACGAACAGGGCCGGCGTGCCGGTGGAGGCCAGCGTGGCGGCGATCTTGCGGCCGACGTGGCCGCTCTTGCCCATGCCCGTGACGACCACGCGGCCGCGCACGTCGAGCATCAGGGCCACGGCGCGGGCGAAGCCGTCATTCAGGCGCGCCTTCAGGCCGAGCAATGCCTCGGCTTCGATGTCCAGCGTTTCATGGGCGAGCCGGACGGCGCGGGCAGGGTCGAATGTCATGGCGTGATTTTATCGACGCCACCGTCGTCCGCCCGCATCGGGCACGAGTTTCGCTTGCTAGCATTGCAGGATGTCCTCGCTCGAACTCACCCTGCTCTACCTGCTGGCCGCCGTGCTGGGGGTGGTGGCCTGCCGCTCGCTGAAGCTGCCCCCCATGCTGGGCTACCTGAGCGTGGGCGTGCTGATCGGGCCGAACGCGCTGGGCCATGTGCTCGGCCTGGACCAGAACGCGGAGGGCGTGCAGCACCTGGCCGAGTTCGGCGTGGTGTTCCTGATGTTCGTGATCGGGCTGGAGTTCAACCTGCCCAAGCTGCGGGCGATGCGCCGTCATGTGTTCGGGCTGGGCCTGTTCCAGGTGGTGCTGACCATGGGGCTGGTTACGTTCGGCTCGCTGGCCCTGGCGTGGCTGGCGCCCACGCTGTGGTCCATGCGCTGGCAGACCGCGCTGGCCCTGTCCGGGGCCATGGCCATGAGCAGCACCGCCATCGTCGTCAAGATGATGGCCGACCGGCTCGAGCTGGAGTCCGAGCACGGCAAGCGCGTGGTCGGCGTGCTGCTGTTCCAGGATCTGGCGGTGGTGCCGCTGCTGGTGTTGATCCCCGCCCTCGGTTCCTCCCCGGAACAGTTGCTGACCGCGCTCGCGCTGGCCGGGCTGAAGGCGGCGGTGCTGATCGGCGTGCTGCTCGCCGGCGGCCAGCGCGTCATGCGCTGGTGGCTGACCCTGGTGGCGCGGCGCAAGAGCGAGGAGCTGTTCGTGCTGAACCTGCTCATGGTCACGCTGGGTCTGGCCTGGCTGACGGAGCTGGCCGGCCTGAGCCTGGCGCTGGGGGCCTTCATCGCCGGCATGCTGATCTCGGAGACCGAATACAAGCACCAGGTGGAGACCGACATCCGGCCCTTCCACGACGTGCTGCTCGGGCTGTTCTTCATCACCGTCGGCATGCTGCTGGACTGGCACATCGTGCTGGAGCAATGGGGGCTGGTGCTGGTGCTGCTGGTCCTGCCGGTGCTGTTCAAGCTGCTGCTGGTGACTGCGCTGGCGCGCGGCCTGGGCACCACCACGGGCGTGTCGCTGCGCACCGGCCTGTACCTGGCGCAGGCGGGTGAGTTCGGCTTCGTGCTGCTGACGCTGAGCGCCGAGCGCGGCCTGCTGCCGCCCTCGCTGTTCAACCCGGTGCTGGCCGCCATGGTGCTGTCCATGCTGGCCACGCCCTTCATCGTCATGCACAGCAACCGCCTCGTCATGAAGCTGGTGGCCAGCGAGTGGCTGCAGCAGTCGCTGCAGATGACGAACATCGCGCGCAAGTCGATCAACGCCAACAAGCACGTCATCATCTGCGGCTACGGCCGCTGCGGCCAGAACCTGGCGCGCATGCTGGAGCAGGAAGGCATCCCCTACATGGCGCTGGATCTGGACCCGGATCGCGTGCGCCAGGCCGCCGCCGCCGGCGACTCGGTGGTGTTCGGCGACGCGGCGCGGCTGCAGGCGCTGATCGCCGCCGGCCTGGCGCGCGCCAGCGCCGTGGTCGTGACCTACCTGGACGTCCCCGGCGCCATGAAGGTGTTGGCCCACACCCGGGCCCACGCGTCGCAGGTGCCGGTGATCGTGCGCACCCAGGACGACCGCGACCTGGAGCGGCTGCAGCAGGCCGGCGCCACGGAGGTCGTGCCCGAGGCCATCGAGGGCTCGCTGATGCTGGCCAGCCATGCGCTGGCGCTGGTCGGCGTGCCGATGCGGCGCGTGATCCGCATCGTGCAGGACCAGCGCGACGCGCGCTACAACCTGTTGCGCGGCTTCTTCCACGGCGCCGACGACCGCACCGTGAACGATCTGGAGAACGAGCGCCTGTGCACCTTCACCGTGCCACTCGGCGCTCCCACGGTGGGTCGGCCGCTGCAGCACCTCGCGCTGCACGCGGTGGGCGTGCGCGTGGTCAGCCTGCGGCGCAGCACCGGCCGGCCCGTCGCCCCCGACGAGCAGACGCTGCTGGAAGGTGGCGATGCCCTGGTGCTGTCCGGCAAGGCCGAGGCGCTGGCGCTCGCGGAAAGCATGCTGCAGCGCGGCTGAGGAGCACCCCGCGTCCGGTGCCGGCGTGTCTTCGTCGACCCAGGCCCGGGGCTGGCCCCGCGCGGCACAATGGCGTTCCTACCGAGGGGACGAACCATGCAAGACCTGAACGTCAGCGACTACCTGAAGAACCACATGCGCACCGTGCCCGACTGGCCGGCGCCGGGCGTGCAGTTCCGCGACATCACGCCGCTGCTGCAGGACCCGAAGGTGTTTCGCGTCCTGATCGACGCCTTCGTGCACCACTACATGGACCGCGCGCGCCGCCCCGACGTGGTGGCCGGCCTCGATGCGCGCGGCTTCATCATCGGCTCGGTCATCGCCTACGAGCTCGGCGTCGGCTTCGTGCCGATCCGCAAGAAGGGCAAGCTGCCCTTCACCACCGTCGAGGAAACCTACGAGCTCGAATACGGCAGCGCCACGGTCGAGCTGCACACCGACGCCGTGAAGCCCGGCGACCGCGTGCTGCTGATCGACGACCTGATCGCCACCGGCGGCACCATGATGGCCGGCCGCCGCCTGCTGGAGAAGCTCGGCGCCACCGTGATGGAGGGCGCCGCCATCGTCGATCTGCCCGAGCTCGGCGGCTCGCGCCGGCTGCGCGAATCCGGGCTGGAGCTGTTCACGCTGGTGCATTTCGACGGGGCCTGACCGCCGGCATCTGCCGCCGGTGTCAGCCCTTCACGCCGCCTGCGCGGCGATCCGAGAACAGCGCCGCGAACGCACCGCGCAGCCAGATGGATCCGGGGTCCTGGTGCACTCGGCGGTGCCAGTAGCTGCAAACGTCGAAGCTCGGAAACCTGATGGGCGGCGGGCAGCAGTGCAGGTCCAGATTCTGTGCCAGCAGCGCGGCCAGGTTGGAGGGGACGGGGGACACCAGGTCCGTGCCGGCCACGATGGGGCCGATGGACAGGAAGCTCTGGACACGCATCGATATGTTCGCCCGCACCTTCGGCTGGGTCAGCACCTTTTCGACGGCCGCCAGATGGTGGGTTCCAGGTGGACAGGCCACGATGTGTCGCAGTTGCCGCACGTGTGCCAGGCCGAGCTTTCCCTCCCGCGCTGGATGGCCGTTGCGCATCAGATAGACGAAGCGTTCGACAAACAGGGTTTGCTGATGCACCTGCTTGCCCAGCTGGGGAATGAAGCCCACCGCGAGATCGATGTCGCCTGAGGCGAGGCCGTCGGACAGTTCGTCGCTGCCGGGTGAGAGCGTTTCGATGGTGATGCCGGGGGCCTCGGTCGCCAGCCATTGGCCGAGTCGCGGCAGGAAGTAGCGCTCGCCAATGTCGGTCATCGCGACCCGGAACCTCCGGCTTTCCCGTGCCGGCACGAAGCCGGGCTTCTCGATGGTGGCGCGGACAATCCGCAGCGCCGTGGCCACCGGCTCGGCCAGCTGTTCGGCAAATGGCGTTGGCGCCACGCCGCGCTGCATGCGAATGAACAGCGGGTCGCCATACATTTCTCGCAATTTGGCCAGGCCGTGGCTGACCGCGGGCTGCGACAAGCCAAGACGAACGCCGGTGGCCGTCAGATTGCGCATCCGGTAAACCGTGTCGAACAGTTCGAGCAGGTTGAGGTCAATCTGCCGCGTCAGCGGACGGCCTTGGAGGTGCATGTTTTGTCATTCTGATTTTGAATATGACAGATCCTATATTTCTATTTCACAAATATCAACCGGACCCCTAGAGTCTTGCCTTGCATCAAGCGCCTGACGTTTCAGCCAGGCCATGCCAAGGAGACAAGATGATCAACCTGTGGGACATCCGCTATGTGCGTCTGGGGACGCGTGATCTGGATTCGGCGACGCGCTATTCGCGCGATGCCGTGGGGCTGGAACTGGGGGCCGAAGAGCCCGGCGTGCGCTACTTCCGCAGCGACGACCGCGACCACACGCTTGTGTATTTCGAGGGCGATCCGACGGATCACACGGTCGGCTTCGAGTTGCGCGACCGCGCGGAACTGGAGGCGGCCGCGGCCCAGCTGGACGCTGCCCACGTGGCCGTGCGGGCGGGGACGGCTGGCGAGTGCGAGCAGCGCCGCGTCAAGGCGTTCATCAATTTCAAGGACCCCACCGGCAACAGCATCGACCTGGTGGTCCAGCCGTATCACAGCGGCCGTCGCCATTTCCCTTCGCGCGACGCCGGCATCACCGGCTTCAGCCACGTCGGGCTGTGCTCGACGGATCCGGCGCGCGACGAGAAGTTCTGGACCGAAGTGCTCAGCGCCAAGGTAAGCGACCGCATCGGCGGCGCGCCGCTGCTGCGCATCGACGAGGTGCACCACAAGATCGCGCTGTTTCCCTCGAAGAGGCCGGGCATCCAGCACGTCAATCACCAGGTGGCCTCGATCGACGACATCATGCGCGCCTACTACCAGCTCAAGGAAGCCGGCGTGCGCATCGTCTTCGGTCCCGGACGGCATCCGACCTCGGGCGCCTGCTTCCTGTATTTCGAGGGGCCGGACGGCCTGGTCTACGAGTACTCGACCGGCGTGCGACTGATCACCAAGGAGCAGGAGGCGAGCTACCAGCCCCGGCAGTTCCCCATGGCCAACACGTCGTTCTGCATGTGGGGCTCGAAGCCCGATATTCCCGAGTTCAAGCTCTGAACCCCATGCAGTCTGATGCTTTCGAAGATCTGCCCGCGCTGCAGCGCGAGGTCCGCCTGGCGGCCCGCGCGCTGGCGCGGCACGGTCTGGTGCATGCCTATGGCCACTGCAGCCGGCGGCTCGACGACGGGCACTTTCTCGTTTGCGCCGCGCGGCCGATGGGGCTGATTGCCGACGCGGAACCCGGCGTGATCGTGCCGGTGGACGGTGCGTTGCCGGACGGCGTGCTCGGCGAAGTCCGCATCCACCAGCAGATCTATCGGCGCCGGCCTGACGCGCAGGCGGTGGTGCGTGCCATGCCGCGCAGCCTGATGACGCTGGGCACCGCGCGGCGCGTGCCGCGCCCGCGCCATGGCTTTGGTGCCTATTTCGGCGCCGGCGTGACGCTTTGGGACAACCCGCAGCTGGTGCGTAACGATGCCGCAGCCGCGGCGTTGGCCGAGACCCTCGGGACGCAACATGCGCTGGTGATGCGCGGCAACGGGGCCATCGTCGTAGCGGACTCGCTCATCAAGGCGGTCGTGCTGACCTGGTACCTGGAAGACGCGGCACACCTGGAACTGGATCTGCTGGCGGCGGGACTCGCGTCGGAATCCGTGGTGCTGGACGCCAGCGAATGCCGCGAACGCGCCACCGACAGCGGACGCATCTTCGAGCGCATGTGGGAGTACCTGACGGCCGGTGACAGCGAGCTGCCGCCGCCGCCCTGACCAACCCTCGCCTGGATCGAGGCAACCCTTCACCTTTCACGATAACGATGAGGAGACAAGCATGCTGAATCGACGCAAGACTTTGACCGCCGTGGGCCTGGGCCTGCTCGCCGGCGCATGGGCCACGGGGGCGCTGGCCGCGCCCTTTCCGAGCAAGCCGGTGCGCATCATCACCGCCTCCTCGGCCGGCAGCGGGCCGGACGTGGCCATGCGGGTGGTGGCGGAGAAGCTCTCCAAGAAATGGGGTCAGCCGGTGATCGTGGACAACCGGCCTGGCGGCAACGGCTTCGTCGCGGTGGGCGCCTTCCGCCAGGCCTCGCCCGACGGCCATGAGCTGATCAACCTGGACAGCAGCCACATCACCACCCATCCGCACACCTTCAGCAAGCTGCCCTATGACCCGCAGAAGGACTTCGAACCGATTCGGCCGATCCTGCTCACCGACTTCTTCGTCGTCGTGGCCAAGGACAGTCCCTACAAGACCCTGGAGGATCTGGTCGCGGCCGCGAAGGCCCGCAACGGGCAGATGCCCTATGGCTCCTGGTTCAACGGCAGCCCGGGGCACCTGGGTGGGCTGCGGCTGCAGGCGATGCAGGGCATCCAGATGATGCATATCCCGTTCAAGGAGATGACCCAGCTCTACACCGCCGTCGCCGCCCAGGAAGTTCAGTGGGCATTGGGCAGTATCGCCAGCGCCGGCCCGATGGAAAAGGCCGGCAAGGTGCGCTTCATCGGTGTGGCCGCGCCGGCACGCTCGGCCATCTACCCGAGCGTGCCCTCGGTCAACGAGACGCCCAGCACCAGGGGGTATGAAGTCAATGCCTGGTTCGGGCTGTTCGCGCCAAAGGGCACGCCCAAGGCCGTGCGCGAGAAGATCGCCGCGGACGTGACGGAAGCACTCGCCTCGCCGGACATCGTGGAGCGCTACCGCAACCTAGGCTACAACCGGATGGACATGACGCCCGACGCCTTCGCCGAACGCATTGCGCAGGAAACGAAAGGCTGGGCCAAGATCATCGACGACGCCAATTTGAAGCTGGACTGACGCACGAGGTCATTTCCTTCTGATGGGGTCAGGTCAGGTCAAGGCTGTGCGCAATTCTGAACAAAAGAATCATTCCATCTGTTCAATACGGCGAGTGTCTCTATTTCGAGAATGGGAACCCTAACTTCCCATCCCATCAGGAGACATCATGCAAATTTCGCCCCAGGCAGATTTCTTGCGCAAGCTCTACCAATCCTGGTCTGATCGCATGGCGGCCAATCCGGCGCTGACCATCGCCGACCTGCGCAGCCTTTTTGACGAGTGGCACCAGCCGACCCTGGAGCCCGAGGGCGTGACCTACAAGTCCGACGTCGTTGCCGGCGTCGAGGCCATCTGGGCGCTTCCGGTGGGGGCGGACACCTCCAAGGTCATTCTGTACACCCACGGTGGTGGCTTCGCGGTGGGCTCGGCCGCCAGCCATCGCAAGCTGGCCGGGCACTTGGCCAAGCAGTTGGGCGTCACTGCGGTGGTCATCGATTACCGTCGGGCACCCGAGCACCCCTTCCCGGCCCAGATCGAGGACGCGACGGCCGTCTACCGCGAGCTGCTCGCACGGGGCTTCCAGGCCCGCGACATCGCCACCAGCGGCGACTCCGCCGGCGGCAACCTGGCCATCGCCACGGTGCTCAAGCTGCGTGACGACGGCGTGGCCCTGCCGGGGGCCGTCATCGCCTTTTCGCCATGGCTCGACATGGAGCATGTCGGCAAGACGCTGGAGACCCATGCGGCCACCGATGCCCTGGTGAGCAAGGCGATCCTGCAAGGCATGTCAGGCATGTTCCTGGGCGAGGGTGGTTCACGCACCAACCCCCTGGCCAATCCGCTCAAGGCGAACTACCAGGGCTTCCCGCGCCTGTACATCAACGCAGGCTCCCACGAGACCCTGCTCGACAACGCCACCCAGCTGGAAAGCATCGCCAAGGACGCGGGTGTCCAGGTCACCCTCTCCGTGGTGGAGGGCATGCAGCACGTGTTCCCGTTCCTGGCCGGCCGTGCCGTTGAGGCCGACGAGGAACTGTGTCGCATCGCCAAGTGGTTCAAGGGCAACTGACCCCGCGCTAGTCAGCCTCCCCCGGCCGAGACGGCCGGGGGTTCCAGTCACTCGATTTTTTCAACGCGGGCCGACGTGCCTCCGCCAGGCGGAGCCGTGGCCGCAACAAGGAGACAAACCATGACACGCACCACACATTACGACGCGATCGTCGTCGGCGCCGGCTTCGGCGGCATGTACATGCTGAAGAAGCTGCGCGACGAACAGGGCCTGAAGGTCCGCGTCTTTGACAAGGCCGGCGGCGTGGGCGGCACCTGGTACTGGAACCGTTACCCGGGTGCCCTGTCCGACACCGAGAGCTTTGTGTATTGCTACTCGTGGGACAAGCAGCTGCTGCAGGAGATGCACATCACCACCCGCTACCTGACCCAGCCGCAGATCCTTTCCTATCTGGAGCATGTGGCGGACCGCTACAACCTTCGACCCGACATCCAGCTCAACACCGGCATCACGGCGGCACACTTCAATGAGTCGGCCCAGCTCTGGGAAGTCTCGACCGACACGGGTGAACGCTACACCGCCAAGTTCATCGTGACGGCGCTCGGCCTGCTGTCGGCCACCAACATCCCCAACATCAAGGGCCGCGACACCTTCCAGGGCGAGTGGTACCACACCGGGAACTGGCCCGAGGGCGTTCAATTCGAAGGCAAGCGCGTGGGCGTGATCGGCACCGGCTCCACCGGCACCCAGGTGATCACCGCCATCGCGCCGCAGGTCAAGCACCTGACCGTCTTCCAACGCTCGCCCCAGTACAGCGTGCCGGTCGGCAATGGCCCGGTGACACCGGAATACGTGGCGGATGTGAAGAAGAACTACGACGAGATCTGGGACCAGGTGATGGGTTCCGTCGTCGCCTTCGGCTTCAAGGAGAGCACGGTCCCCGCGATGAGCGTGTCGGAGGAGGAACGCAAGGCCGTCTTCCAGAAGGCCTGGGACAACGGCGGTGGCTTCCGCTTCATGTTCGAGACCTTCTGCGACATCGCCACCGACGAGCGGGCCAACCAGGCGGCGCAGGACTTCATTCGCAGCAAGATCGCCGAGATCGTCAAGGACCCGGAGACCGCACGCAAGCTCATGCCGAAGGACCTGTACGCCAAGCGCCCGCTCTGCGACAGCGGCTACTACGCGACGTACAACCGGCCGAATGTCGAACTGATCGACGTCAAGGCCAATCCGATCGTCGAGATCACCCCCAAGGGCGTCAGGACCACGGATGGCGTGGAGCATGAGCTCGACGTGCTGATCTTCGCCACCGGCTTCGATGCGGTGGACGGCAACTACACGAAGATCGACATCCGCGGCCGCAATGGACGACGCATCCAGGACCACTGGAAATCCGGCCCGAGCAGCTACCTGGGCGTGACGAACGCGCACTATCCCAACATGTTCATGGTGCTGGGCCCCAACGGTCCCTTCACCAATCTGCCGCCGTCGATCGAGAGCCAGGTCGAGTGGATCAGCGAGCTGATCGGCGAGGTCAATGCCAAGGACCTGAAAACGGTGGAAGCCACCACCGAGGCCGAAGCCGGCTGGACCCAAACCTGCCAGGACATTGCCAACATGACGCTGTTCCCGAAGGCCGAGTCGTGGATCTTCGGCGCCAACATTCCGGGCAAGAGCAACACGGTCTACTTCTACATGGCCGGTCTCGGTGCCTACCGGCAACAGCTCTCTGCCGTCAAAGAAGAAGGCTATCAGGGCTTCGTACTCCAGTAAGGCCTGTTGAACTCAATCTACTCAGGAGACAAAAATGAAACGCGTACAAGACAAAGTGATTCTCGTGACCGGCGGTGCCATGGGCATGGGCCAATCGCACAGCGAACTGCTCGCGGCGCAAGGCGCCTGGGTGTTCGTCGCCGATGTGAACGCGGCCCAGGGGCAGTCCACCGTGGAGAGCATTCGCCGAAGCGGCGGCAAGGCCGACTTCCTGAAACTGGACGTCACGCAAGAGGCCGACTGGAATGCGGCAGTGGGCCAGATCGTCGAGCGCGCGGGGCGCCTCGATGTGCTGGTCAACAACGCCGGCATCCTGATCCTGAAGCCGGTGCAGGATACGAGCAACGAGGAATGGGACCGCATCTTCGACGTCAACGTGCGCAGTGTCTTCATCGGCACCCGGGCCGTCATTCCGGTGATGCAGAAGCAAGGTGGCGGCACGATCGTCAACGTCTCGTCCATTTACGGGCTCGTCGGTGCCCCGGGCGCAAGCGCGTATGAGGCGTCGAAGGGCGCGGTGCGTCTGTTCACCAAGTCCTGCGCGGTGGACCTCGCGCCGTTCAACATCCGTGTCAACTCGGTGCACCCGGGCGTCATCGAGACGCAGATGACCAAGGCCTTGCTGGACGATCCGGCCATTCGCCCGGCCCTGCTGGGTCCGACCCTGCTCAAGCGACCGGCCCAGCCGATCGAGGTGTCGCAGGCGGTGCTCTTCCTCGCCTCGGACGAATCGTCCTTCGTGCATGGCGCGGAACTCGTGGTCGACGGCGGCTACACCGCCAACTGACGAAAGCCTGGCTCAGGGCCCCCGGCGGGGCCTTGGCCATGCGCTTCACCCATGTCTAGGGAACTCCGATGCGTTGTTATTGCGTGACTCACCACGGCCAGCCGCTCGAACTGCTGGAGAGGCCTGACCCCCAGCCGAAAGGCACCGAGGTTCTGCTGCGGGTCAAGGCCGCGGGCCTTTGCCATACCGATCTTCACTTGTGGGAAGGCTATTACGACCTGGGCGGGGGGCGCCGCCTCCAGCTGTCGGATCGGGGGATCAAGCCCCCCCTGACGCTCAGCCATGAAATTTGCGGCGAGGTGGTGTCGGCGGGCCCCGACGCCGGCCCTGTGCCGACGGGTTCCACGGTCCTGGTGCATCCGTGGATTGGCTGCGGTGAATGCGCCACCTGCCTGCGGGGCGAAGAGCACCTGTGTCTGAAGTCCCAGGCCCTCGGCGTGGTGCGTCCTGGCGGCTTCGCCGATTACGTGCTGGTGCCTCACCCGCGCTACCTGGTGGACCTGGAAGGGCTGGATCCCATCAGCGCAGCCCCCTTGGCCTGCGCGGGAGTGACGACCTACAGCGCCTTGAAGAAATTGGGCGAGCGCCTGTACCAGGACCCTGTGGTGATCATTGGCGCGGGTGGGCTCGGCCTGATGGCCATCGAGGTCCTGAAGACCCTGGGAGGCAAGGGCGCCATCGTGGTCGATATCGACCCCGCCAAGCGCGAAGCGGCGTTGGCGGCCGGGGCCCTGCTGGCCATCGATGCCAAGGCCGAGGACGCCACCAAGCAGGTCATCCAGGCAACCGGCGGCGGGGCGCGATCGGTGCTCGACCTGGTCGGGGCGCCACCGACGGTCCATCTGGCCATCAATGCCTCCGCGCGCGGGGGACATATCGTGATCTGCGGCCTGATGGGCGGCGAGATCACCCTGTCCCTGCCGGTGATTCCGATGCGCCCGCTGACCTTGCAGGGCAGCTACGTGGGGACGCTGCCAGAGCTGAAGGAGCTGGTCCAACTCTTCAAGGGCAAGGCCATGCGTTCCATCCCCGTCACGAGCCAGCCCCTGGACCAAGCCAACGCCGCACTGGAAGACCTCCTGCGCGGCAAAGTGGTGGGCCGCACCATTTTGGTTCCGTGAGTTCTTGGAGCAACTCCATGTATCCCCAGCTGAGTTTTTATATCGACGGTCAATTTTTGCAAGGCGATGGTCGCCATGAGCAAGACGTGCTCAATCCGGCCACCAATCAAGTGATCGGTCAGTTGCCCCATGCAACGCAGAGCGACCTGGACATGGCATTGGCCTCGGCCCAGCGCGCTTTCGGTTCGTGGCGCAACAGCTCGCCCATGCAGCGTTCTCAGGTGCTGCGCAAAGTCGCTGAGCTGATCCGCGAACGTGCGCCAGAAATCGGTCGCAACCTCACCCTTGAGCAGGGCAAACCGCTGGCCGAAGGCGTGGGCGAGGTGGCCATCTGCGCTGAGCATGCCGAATGGCATGCCGAAGAATGCCGTCGCATCTATGGCCGCGTCATCCCTGCGCGCTCCAGCCAGGTGCAGCAGACCGTGCTGCGCGAGCCCATCGGCGTGTGCGTGGCGTTCTCGCCGTGGAACTTTCCGTTCAGCCAGGCCTTTCGCAAAGTGGCGGCGGCGATCGGTGCGGGCTGCACGCTGATTCTCAAGGGGTCCAGCGACACGCCCGCCTCGGTGCTGGCCATCGCCCAGCTCTTTCATGATGCGGGTCTGCCAGCGGGTGTGCTGAACGTGGTGTCGGGTGATTCGGGCATGATTTCCGATTACCTGCTCCGCTCACCCATCGTGCGCAAAGTGTCCTTCACGGGCTCGACCCCCGTGGGACAGCAATTGGCGGCGCTGGCCGGGTCGATGATGAAGCGCTGCACCATGGAACTGGGCGGCCACGCACCCGTCATCGTTTGTGACGACGTGGACCTTGACCACGCGGCGGAGGTGCTGTCGGCCTTCAAGTTCCGCAACGCGGGACAGGTCTGCATTTGCCCCACGCGCTTTTATGTGCAGGACGGTGCATACGACCGTTTCATCCAACGATTTGTCGAGCGGGTGAAAGCCTTGAAAGTCGGTGATGGCTTGGATGAGTCCAATCGCATGGGACCTTTGGCGCAACGTCGCCGCGTCACCGCCATGGAGGGCTTTGTGGAAGATGCCCGGCAAAGAGGGGGCAAGATTCTGGCGGGCGGAGAGCGTCTGCCAGGCAGCGGCAATTTCTTCGCCCCCACGGTGATGACCGACTTGCCTGACGACTCGCTTTTCATGACCGAGGAGCCTTTCGGCCCGATCGCCGGCATGGTGCGCTTCAAGACCGTGGAAGAAGTGCTCACACGCGCCAACAGCTTGCCGTTTGGCTTGGCGTCGTATGCCTTCACCACGTCCACCAAGAATGCACATGCCATCTCCCGAGGACTGGAGGCCGGCATGGTGTCGATCAATCACATCGGCCTGGCGCTGGCGGAGACACCGTTCGGCGGCATCAAGGAAAGTGGTTACGGCAGTGAGGGGGGCAGCGAGACCTTTGACGGCTACCTCACCACCAAGTTCGTCACGCAGTTGAACTGAGGCGACCCGCCATGGGGGAGAGCACGGTTGCCGCAGGCGTGCCATGGCCTTGACCCTCTGTCACGAGCGAAGCACCCTCGACGCTTCGCCCGCGCCGGGTATTTCCCAATGGTCATGTCCGGCGAAAGTCCGTACCCTCGCACAAGAAAAGAGGTGCACCGAAGGTGCACCTCTTACCAACTGTTTTGCGAGATTTGCCAGCGAACTGGTGGCGGAAATGAACGAACTGATCACGCCAGATCAACTGCCGAAGTGGATCCCAGGAGACCTGACTCGGGACAGTACCCCCCTGGCTTGGGAAGACGTCACGCTCAAGGGGTATCGCTACTGCGACCTTGATGTCGAGATACCCGCGATGCGCGATTTCATGATCGTCGTCTACCGGGGCGGCGGGGCCGAGATGAGCCGACGCAGCGAAGGTCCGTGGCAATCAGCAAGGGTCGAACCCGGCATCGTGTCCATCTTGACCCGCGCCGAACCATCGCAATGGCGATGGAACGGGCCGATCGATGTGTCCCATCTCTACCTTTCCCAGGCCACCCTCGGGCGCATGGCCGGCGAGGTCTTCGACAAGGACATCAAAGAGGTCGAAGTGCCTGACATGGTCCGCTCCGAAGATCCCGTCCTGCCATCCTTGACGGCCTTGCTTGAAAGCGAATTGGCCGCGGGCGGGCTGGGCGGCAGACTCTATGTGGACGCGTTGAGGACGCAGTTGTGCATCCATGTGTTGCGTCGCTATGCCAACGTCACTTTTCGTGACTATCGCTCCCACGGACGACTCTCGCCGGCCCAGTGCCGGCTGGTCACCCAGTACGTGGACGAGCACATCGCGCAGAACATTTCACTCGCGGAACTGGCCGAATTGACGCAGCACAGCGTGTTCGCTTTCATCCGGAAGTTTCAGGCGGATTTCCAGTGTTCGCCGCACGCCTATGTGCTGGGACAACGGGTCGAGCACGCCAAGCGGCTGCTGATCCGCCCCGACGTTCCGCTGAAGGTCGTCGCGGCCAACAGCGGCTTCTCGGATCAGAGCCACATGACGCGCGTCTTCCGTCGCATGCTCAATGTGACCCCGGCCGAGTTCCGGCGCTCGACATCGGGGTCTTGAGGCGGTCGCGTCATCGCTTTGCACGGCAGGCTCGCGGTCGCGGGCGCAAATTCTTCCCGCTATCGAATTGGCGAATGATGGCCGACAGCCCAACCGGTGACGCGCCGATGAGGCCTTGCCTGCTCGCGATGAGCCTGAATCGCTGCTCTCCAGCCCCTTGCTCAGCCAATACCGATATAAAGTCCCGGACGGATCATCCCAGCGAAAACTGTCTGGGAATCTCCTTGTTTGTCCCCGACCTTAATTGTCAAGAACACCGCCGGCATGTTGAACTATCTGACCGTCCCCGTAACCGCTTTCCAGCAGAACAGCTCCATCCTCTGGTGCGATGAAACCATGAAGGCCGCCGTGATCGACCCGGGCGGCGATCTGGACCTGCTGCTCGCCGAAGCGGCCCGCCTGGGCGTGACGCTGGAGCAGATCTGGCTCACCCACGCCCACATCGACCACGCCGGCGCCGCGGCCGACCTGGCCGCCAGGCTGAAGCTGCCGATCATCGGCCCGCACGAGGGCGACCTGTTCTGGATCAACGCGCTGCCGCAGCAGGGACCGATGTTCGGCTTCCCTCACGCCAAGGCGTTCACGCCGACGCGCTGGCTGCACGACGGCGACACGGTCACGATCGGCCACTGCACGCTGAACGTGCGCCACTGCCCGGGGCACACCCCCGGCCATGTGGTGTTCCATTCGCCCGAGATCCAGCGCGCCTTCGTCGGCGACGTGCTGTTCGCCGGCAGCATCGGCCGCACCGACTTCCCGCAGGGCGACCACGCCCAGCTCATCGCCAGCATCACCCAGCGCCTGTGGCCGATGGGCGACGAGACGGTGTTCATCCCCGGCCACGGTCCGGAGAGCACCTTCGGCCGCGAGCGGCGCAGCAACCCCTACGTCGGCGGGACATGAGCCTTCTTCTCTTTGAAGGCCGAAATGGCCTTCGGGGCCTCCTGCGGATGACGATCCTGAGACAGGATGGATCGGCGGCTGCGCCGGACGCGCCGGCGCGGCGCTTCAGCGCGGCACGAGGAAGGTGCTGGCCTCCGTCAGGCGGTGGTCGGGCTGTCCGCCCGCCAGCTGCTCGATCTCGAATACGATCGGCAGCTTCTGCCCGGCCAGCGCCTGGGCCTCGCTTGCCGCCAGGCGCACCGCGACGGGCACCGAGCGCTCGGCCGCCGCATCGAGCTCGACCTCGGTCGCCGGCATGAGCGTCAGCCCGGGCTGACCGCTCACCGTGACGCGGTAGCGCTGCGGGGCCTCCACCGCGTTCATGAGCTGCAGCCGGTACACGTTCTCGACGGCACCGTGCTCCACCTGCCGCGCCATGACGGCGCGGTCGCGCAGCACGTTGACGCGGAACGGGCTGCGCGTGGCCAGGGTGGCGACGAAGGCCACGGCGATCGCCAGCAGCAGGGCGCCGTAGACCAGCACCCGGGGGCGCAGCACGCGCCGCAGCAGCGCGGCGCGGTCCCAGCCCTGGTCCAGCCCGTTCTGCGTCGAGTAGCGGATCAGGCCGCGCGGCGCGCGCATCTTGTCCATCACCGCGTCGCAGGCGTCGATGCAGGCCGCGCAGCCGATGCAGTTGCTCTGCAGCCCCTCGCGGATGTCGATGCCCGTGGGGCAGACCTGCACGCACAGTGTGCAGTCGATGCAGTCGCCCAGGCCGAGCGCCTTCGGATCGGCGCCGCGCGGGCGCGAGCCGCGCGTCTCGCCGCGCGCGCGGTCGTAGCCGATGATCAGCGTGTCGCGGTCGAACATGGCGCCCTGGAAGCGCGCGTAGGGGCACATGTGCTTGCAGACCTGCTCGCGCAGGTAGCCGGCGTTGCCATAGGTGGCCAGGCCGTAGAACAGGATCCAGAAGCTCTCCCACGGCCCGGTGCCCAGGGCCAGGGCGGAGGCGGCCAGCGTCTGGATCGGCGTGAAGTAGCCGACGAAGGTGAAGCCGGTCCACAGCGCCAGCGCGATCCACGCCAGCTGCTTGCCGCCCTTGCGCGCGAGCTTCGGCAGCGTCCACGGGGCGGCGTCCAGCCGCATGCGTGCGCCGCGGTCGCCTTCGAGGCGCCGCTCGATCCACATGAAGATCTCGGTGTAGACGGTCTGCGGGCAGGCGAAGCCGCACCAGACGCGGCCCGCCACGGCGGTGACGAAGAACAGCGCCAGCGCCGACAGCACCAGCAGCAAGGTTAGGTAGATGAAGTCCTGCGGGTACAGGACCAGCTTGAACAGGTAGAAGCGGCGCGCGTCCAGGTCGAACAGCACCGCGGGCCGGCCGTTCCAGGCCAGCCAGGGCAGGCCGTAGAAGATGAGCTGGGTGAGCCAGACCAGGGCCCAGCGCCAGCGGGCGAAGACGCCGCTCACGGCGCGGGCATAGACCTTGGCCTTCTCTTCGATCATGCCCGGGGCGCGGGGCTGCGCGGACGCCGGTTCGGCCGCCGGGGCGGGGGCTTGCGGGATGCCAGCAAGGCGCGCCGAGGGCGCGCGCGGAGGATGGCGAGGTTGCATGGGGACCTTCCTTGTAAGGGTGCCCGCACTGTGCCGCGCCGCGAACTGAACCGTAAGTCTCAGTTGAACGGATAAAAAACCATATCAGATGGCCCGGCCAGGGGCTTTCCACCGGGAGACGGGGCGAAGCGGTACAGTGGCCGCCCGACCGATCCCCAGGAACTCAGTGGCCCTCATGAAGCGTTATGAGCGATACGCCGACGAAATCGCCGAGCTGATCCGCACCCAGGTGCTGCGCCCCGGCGACCGCCTGCCCTCGGTGCGGCAGGCCACGGCCAGCCGCCAGATCAGCCCTTCGACCGTGTTCGAGGCCTACGACCTGCTGGAGGCGCGCGGGCTGATTCATGCCCGGCCCCGCTCCGGCTACTACGTCAACGCCTCGCGCGGCCTGGCGCCGGCCGAGCCCGGCACGGCCCTGCCCGCGGCGCAGTCCACCGCCGTGGCCGTGAGCGAGCTGGTGTTCGAGGTGCTCGGCTCCACGCGCCACCAGGAGGTGGTGCCGCTGGGCTCGGCCTTTCCCGCGCCGCAGCTGTTCCCGCTGGACAAGCTGGCGCGCGGCCTCTCGCCGGCCATGCGCCGGCTCAAGCCGGAGCGCCTGACCGAGGACCTCACGGTCGGCGACGAGCAGCTGCGCCGCCAGATCGCGCTGCGCTACGCCGTCGATGCCGTGGGGGTGGAGCTGCCCGAGCTGGTGATCACGAACGGCGCGATGGAGGCGCTGAACCTGTGCCTGCAGGTGCTGACCCGGCCCGGCGACGTGGTGGCGGTGGAATCCCCCACCTTCTACGCCGCGCTGCAGGCGCTGGAGCGGCTGAACCTGCGCGCGGTCGAGGTGGCCACCCATCCGCGCCACGGCGTGGACCTGGATTCGCTGGCCGAGGTGCTGCAACGCCACCCGGTCAAGGCCTGCTGGTTCATGCCCAACTTCCAGAACCCGCTGGGCAGCCTGATGCCCGACGCGCGCAAGCAGGCGCTGGTCGAGCTGCTGGCCCGCCACGGCGTGCCGCTGATCGAGGACGACGTCTATGGCGAGCTGTACTTCGGCCTGCGTCGCCCGCTGCCGGCCAAGGCGCACGACCGCGCCGGCCTGGTGCTGCACTGCGGCTCGTTCTCCAAGTGCCTGGCGCCGGGCTACCGCGTCGGCTGGGTCGCGGCCGGGCGCTTCGCCCAGGCCGTGCAGCGCCTGAAGCTGATGACCACGCTGTCCACCGCCATCCCCTCGCAGCTGGCCGTCTCCGCCTACCTGCAGGGCGGCGGCTACGACCGGCACCTGCGCCAGCTGCGCCAGGCCCTGGCGGCCCAGCAGGCGCGGGCCTCGCGCGCCATCGCCCGGCATTTCCCGCGCGGCACGCGGGTCACGCAGCCGGAGGGGGGCTACTTCCTGTGGGTCGAGCTGCCGCCCGCGGTGGACGCGTTGCGCCTGCACCGCCTGGCCCTGGCGCAGGGCATCAGCGTGGCGCCGGGCCACCTGTTCTCGGCCGACCGGCGCTTCACCCACCACCTGCGGCTGAACTATGGCCACCCCGGTGATCCGCGCTTCGACGAGGCGCTGCGCACCCTCGGTCAGCTGGCGGTCGCGCTGTCGGCTGGTGGCACCTGAGGCGCCTGAGGCGCGGGCGCCGCGTCGCCGCCCTGGCCCAGCCGGCCCGCCTGCTCGCGCAGGGCGGGTAGCAGGCGCAGGGCCAGCGTCAGCTGGGCCCGCAGCACGCGGCGGGCTTCGGGCAGGGCCTCGCCGGCCCGGTCCGCCAGGGTGTCGAGCAGGGCGCTTTCGGGCGCCGACGCGGGCGCGGGCAGGCCGGTGTCCAGCGCGTTGGCCAGTGCGTCCAGCGTGCTCGCCAGGCCGGCCACGGCCCGGGCCTCCGGGTCGTCGTCGGCCAGCGGGACCGGCGTTTCGCGGTGCGCGCCCAGGCCCGACAGGTAGTTCAGCAGCGTGTGCGACAGCACCAGGAAGCGCATGCCGGCCCCGGCGTTGCGGCGCACGCGGCCCGGCTCCTGGCGCATGGCCGACAGCACGCCGGAGAGCGCGGCGTCGGCATTGTGGGCATTGCGCCGCGCCAGGCGGTAGGCCAGGTGGTCCTGCTTGCCGCCCTGGTACTGCGCCATGAGTTCGCGCAGGTACTGCGCCTGCGCGCGCAGCGCCTGGGCCGCCACCCGGTGCAGCTGGCGCGACTGCCAGCTGGGCAGCACCAGCGCCACGGCCAGGCCCGCGATCAGGCTGCCGGCCAGCGTGTCCAGCAGCCGCGGCACGATCAGGCCATAGCCGTCGCCGACCTGGTGGAACGACAGCAGCACCAGCGTGGTGATGGCCGCCGTGGCCAACGGGTAGCGGGTCTTGCGCGTGGCGAAGAACAGCACGCCCGCCGCCACCGTGAAGGCCGACTGCGCCAGCGCGCCCGGGAACAGCCGCAGCAGCGCCCAGCCCACCACCAGGCCCAGCACCGTGCCCCAGATGCGCTGCGCCAGCCGGGTCAGCGTGGCCCCGTACTGTGGCTGGCAGACGAAGACGATGGTCAGCAGGATCCAGAAGCCGTGCGGGTCGCCCGTGGCGCGCATGAGGCCGCAGCCGGCCAGCAGCGCCACGGCCAGCCGCACCGCGTGGCGCATCAGCGGGGAGGACAGGTGGAGCTGAGCGCGCACGCGCCGCCCCGCCTCGGCCAGGGTGCGGGGCTGCCGGTCCAGCAGGCTGGGGTCCGCCGGCAGGGTGGGCGCGGCGCCCTGGAAGGCATGGGCCAGTTCCCGGTCCATGTCGGCCAGGTTGGCCGCCAGGGCGTGCAGGGCACGCAGCGGACGGCGTTCGTGCCCGCCGGCGGCCCGGTCGTTCGCGTCCACATGGGCGATGGCGGCCCGCAGGTCCTCCATCGCCCGGGCCGTGGCGGCGTCGCGGGCCGCGCCGTCGCGCTGGCGGAGGGCCCGCGCCAGCGCCAGGCAGTCCAGGCCCAGCAGGGCCAGCACGCGCTGGCAGCGGTAGAGCACGTCGCTGTGGAAGAAGGCGTCGGCCAGCACGTCGTAGTGTTCGTGCGAGGAACTGGCGCGCTCGTGCACGTCCTGGGCCACGAAGTACGGGTGCATCGCCTCCTCCAGCCAGGCCGGCCGCCGGCCCCCGGGCACCAGGTGGCTGAACAGGCTTTCCTTGGTCGTGTTCAGCGCCTCGACCACGCGGCCGTTGTGCAGCGCCAGGGCGAGTCGGTGGCGCTCCAGGTCGATGCCGCGCACCGGCTCGAACAGGCGGGATTTCAGGTGCAGGTACTCGCCCAGCGCCTCGTAGAGCTGGGCCAGGTTCTGGCGCACCGGCAGCATGGGCAGGGCGGCGGCCCAGAGCACCGAGATCAGCCCGAACCAGGCGGCGCCGGCCAGCAGCAGGCCCACCTGCCCGGCCACCGCGTCGGGCCGCGACTGGGCCGCCAGCGCGGTGTAGATCGACAGGATCAGCGTGGCGAAGGCCACCGCGCGGTAGCGCTCGCCCAGGGCGCCGAGCAGGGTCAGGCCGAAGGCGGCCCCGGCCAGCAGCGCCGCCATCCAGCCCGGGTGGGGCAGGGCGGCCTGGGCCGCGAAGGCCATGGCCGCGAAGCAGCCCAGCGTCGCCAGCTGCACGCGCAGCCGGCCGCGCCAGCTGTCGTCGGTCTCGGCCAGGGCGCTGGCGATCACGCCCAGCAGCAGCGGGATGACGGCCGGCGTCTGGTCCAGCCACCAGCCGCCGGCCATGACGCTGGCCAGCGCCAGCGTCGAGCGCAGGGCGCGCGCCACGGACTCATGCTTCCAGCCGTGTCGCCAGATCTGCCACCACGTCTCGCTCGCCATCAAACTGCCCCGTCCTTGCGCTGGATGTCCAAACAACTGGGAAGCAAGTATCGCGCCGAGGCCCGGACAACCCACCGGGCCGAGCGAAACAATTTCTGACGCATGACACATCCGCGCGACTGCGCGAAGCGGGTAGGCCGTTCGCGGTATTGCTGTGGGTCCCCCGGCGCGTGAGACTTGGCACCGATGGCCTGATGCGCATGCCGCCTCAGGAGGGCTTGGAGGATCTCCGCCGAGGCGGGCGTCGTCCTTCCCGGGGGATTCGGTCTGGTGGGCATGGTCGGGGGGCTTGCAGATGGGCAACAACAACATACCGAAGGCGTTCAACCTGCTGCGCTGGTATTCCATCGCCAGCCTGCTGGCGCTGATCCCGGTCGGGGGCGCCACGGCCTTCATCCTGTCCCACTTCATCACCCAGGACACCCTGCAGCGCGACGCCATCCAGACGGCCCTGTTCCTGCAGAACTGCATCGAGGTGGAGGGCCGCCACGCGCGCCTCGCCGCCCCGCACGACCTCGCCCTGCTGCTCGACCAGCGGGTGGACCCGGTCCCGTTCGGCATCTCCGATCAGGTGGTGACTCAGGCGCGCAAGGAGATCCACGATCACCTGCGCTCCCTGCCGGATGTGCTGCTGGCCAGCCTGTTCACCCGGGATGGGCGCATCATCTGGTCCACCAACCCGGGCCTGCTCGGCAAGGTGTCCCAGCACAACGACGAGCTGGAGGAGGCCTTCCGCGCCAAGGTGATGGTCGCCCGGTACCACGCGAGCAGGCAGCCGCACCGGGACGAGCAGATGTTCCTGACGAACCCCGAGCGCTTCTTCATCGAGAACTACTTTCCGCTGCATGACGCCCGCGGCGAGGTCGCGCTGGTGGCCGAGGTCTACAAGGAGCCGAAGCACCTGCAGGCCGCGATCGAGCGGGGGCGTTACTGGGTCTGGGGCACCACGCTGATGGCCGGAGCCCTCGTGTACCTGGGCCTGTTCAGCGTGGTTCGGCGGGCCTCGCGGCTGCTGCTGGAGCAGCAGCGCCGGCTGCTGGAGGCGGACGCCCTGGTCTTCGTCGGGGAAATGTCCTCCGCCGTCGCCCACGGCCTGCGCAATCCGCTGGCGAGCATCCGCTCCAGCGCCGAACTGGCGCTGTCCACCACCGAAGCCGCGGTGCACCAGAACGCCCAGGACATCATCACCCAGGTGGATGTCCTGTCGCGGTGGATCCGGGAGCTGCTGTCGTTCTCCCGGCCCGTGACCGGCGAGCCGGAGGCCGTCGATCTGGCGGCCTCGCTGGACAGCGCGCTCGCCGCCTTTGGCGCCCCCTGCGCCCAGGCCGGCATCCGGATCGTCCGGCCCGAGGGCGCGGCCAGCCTGCCCCGGATCGAGGGCAACACCGCGCTGGTGACCCAGGCGCTGCACAGCGTCATGGCCAACGCGGTCGAGGCCATGCCCCAGGGCGGCGAGTTGCGGGTCGAGCTGGCGCCGGCGGCCGGCGGCCACTGGGTCGAGCTGACGGTCGCCGACACCGGCTGCGGCATGTCGGCGCAGCAGCTGGAGCAGGCGTTCAAGCCCTTCCAGACGGCCAAGCGCAACGGCCTTGGGGTCGGGCTGGCCACGGTGAAGCGGGTGATGGACCGTTTCGGCGGCGTCGTGCAACTGAGCAGCCGGGAGCACCTGGGCACGCAGGTGCGTCTGAAATTCAGGGTGGCGCGGGGAGGGCGGTCGAGATGAACAAGACAATCCTGGTGGTCGAGGACGATGAGATCCTGGCCGGCAATGTCTGCGCCTTCCTTGCGCGCAACGGCTGGGACGCCCAGGCCTGCGGCTCGGCGGAAGCGGCCTTGCCGCTGGTCGAGACCCTGCGCCCGGACGGCGTGGTGGCCGACCAGACGTTGCCGCGCATGTGCGGCATCGAGTTGCTGCAGAAGGTGCTGGTTATCGAGCCCCAGACCAAGGTCATCATGATGACCGGCGACGACAGCGCCCAGACGGCGGTGCAGGCCATGAAGGCCGGGGCCTTCGACTACCTCACCAAGCCCGTGTCGCTGGCGGAGCTGAACCTGCTGCTGGAGCGGGCCATCGACGCCCGGCGCCTGGAGCAGACCCTGCAGTTCCACCAGGCGCGCGAGGCGCGGGGCGCCGGCCTGAAGGCGTTGCTGGGCCAGTCGCCGGCCATGCAGGCGCTGGCGTCCACCATCGAGCAGGTGCTGGCGGCGGGCCGGCGCATGGCCGGTGGCGACGTGCCGGCCGTGCTCATCCAAGGCGAGACAGGGACCGGCAAGGAGCTGGTCGCGCGCGCCATGCATTTCGACAGCGCCCGGCGCGACGGGCCCTTCGTCGAGGTCAATTGCGCGTCCATCCCCTCCCACCTGCTGGAGTCGGAGCTGTTCGGCCACGAGAAGGGCGCCTTCACCGACGCCCGCGAGCGCAAGATCGGCCTGGCCGAGTCGGCCGACGGCGGCACGCTGTTCCTCGACGAGATCGGCGAGATCGACCACGGCCTGCAGGCCA
>Ga0255338_1000576_pt1 | contig 107124 bp, 95 predicted proteins | sample MeOH1_35cm_T4_19_FD_203715 | JGI IMG/M metagenome (GOLD analysis project Ga0255338, IMG submission 203715) | Sandy soil microbial communities from University of British Columbia, Vancouver, Canada - MeOH1_35cm_T4_195 | ecosystem: Engineered > Artificial ecosystem > Sand microcosm > Unclassified...
TTATGAATTCAATGGATGTCGTGTTGCAGGCCATCGTAAGCGGCTTGCTTTCGGGTGGGCTGTACGCCCTCATCGCCGTGGGGCTGACGCTGATGTTCGGGGTCATGCGCGTGGTCAATTTCGCGCATGGCGACTTCCTGATGCTCGCCATGTACGGGACTTTTTTTGCATGGTCCTTGTTTGGGGTCGATCCAGCGGTATCCATCTTCTGGATGGTGCCGTTGATGGGCCTCGTGGGTGCGCTGCTGTACCAACTGGTCGTCAAACGCATCATGGGGAAATCGGAAATCAGTTCCATCGCCGTCACCATGGGCGTCGCGCTGTTGATCCAGAACCTGGCACTGATGGGGTTCAAGGCCGACAACCTCGTGGTCAATACGGAGTGGGCCAACCGGGCGATCTCGGTGGGCTTCGTTTTCTTGCAATTGCCACATATGGTTGCTGCGGCTGCATCCGTCATCCTGATTGCGGCCTTGTATGGCTTGCTGAGATTTACCGACCTCGGCCTCATGATGCGTGCGGTGTCGCAGTCCCCCGAAGGGGCGGCGCTCAGCGGCATTAACCTGCACCGTGTCTCGTTGTGGGCGACCATCATCGGCATCGGAACGCTGGGCGTCGCCGGGCCCTTGCTCACACCGATGCTTTACGTGAATCCTACCGTCGGTACGCAGTTCACCCTCATCGCGTTTGTGATTGTCATCGCCGGTGGCCTCGGTAATTTCTTCGGTGCTATCGTCGCCGGACTGCTGGTCGGAGTCACTGAGAGCCTGGCTGGCGTCTGGTTGCCTGCATCGCTTGGCGCTGCCATTCCGTTTGGCCTGCTGGTCGTCGTCATGCTCTGGCGGCCGCAAGGTCTTCTGGTGCCAAGGAAATAACCATGAAGTCTATTCTGATCGGGGCGGTAGTGCTGCTTGCCGCCATTGCTTTCTATGTGGGGATGGGTGATCGCGCCATCATGAACATCCTTATTTTGATCATGCTCTATGGCTACTGGGGCGTGTCCTGGAACCTGGCGGCTGGCTATACCGGGCTCATGTCGCTCGGACATGCGCTGTTTGCCGGAACCGGGGCCTACACGGTAGCCTACATGTATTCAGCGCATGGCATGTCACCGTGGATCAGCGCGTTGATTGGCGTGGCCCTGGCGGCTGTGATGGCGCTGGTCATTGGCGCGCTATGCTTTCGTTTCAGAGTGAAGGGTCACTATTTTGGTCTGCTGACGCTGGCTTGCGCCGAGATTGCTTACCTGTCGGCCAGTGCATCGCGACCGTTAGGACGCTCCGATGGACTGTCGCTGGACTTTGCCCATTGGGGATGGGGCTATCTGCAGTTTCGCGAAAAATGGCCGTATGCCGTCATCGCTGCCATTCTGCTGATGGCAGTTCTCGTCATCGGACGGCTGCTGTTGACGATGCGGGTGGGCTACTACTGGAGAGCGCTGCGTGACAACGAGGAAGCAGCAGAAGCGCTCGGCATTCCGGCGTTTCGCTACAAGCTGCTGGCGATTGTCATCTCGGCGATGCTGACCGCGCTGGGTGGCGCATTCTATGCCCAATACATTTCATTTGTCGATCCACGTTCGGTGCTGAGCGTTGACCTGTCGATTCAGATACTGATATTTTGCATCATCGGTGGCATGCGAACCTTGTGGGGGCCCATCCTGGGCGCGGCGCTCTTGTTGCCGCTGGGCGAGGCCATCCGCACGGTGCTCGGCACTTCGCTTCCTGGAGCGCCGTCGGTCGTGTATGCGCTATTGTTGATCGTCGTGGCTCTGGCATTGCCACAAGGTCTGGCCTCCTTGAGAATTTTTCGGACGAAAAAGCGCACAACCGACACTGCCGACCCGGCATTGCCCGTTGCACCCGGCCTCGGGGGGATCTCGTCATGATGCTGCTGAATGTTCAAGGCGTAAGCAAGGCATTTGGTGGATTGAAGGCTTTGCAGAACGTCTCGCTAAAGGTGGCGGCCGGGCAAATTGTCGGCGTCATTGGTCCCAATGGTGCCGGCAAGACCACCTTGTTTGGCTGCATTTCTGGATTCCATCGTTGCGATTCAGGAACGGTCACCCTGGCTGGGGTGCGCACCGAGACGTTGCCGCCGCATAGCATCTGTAGGCTGGGCATGGGCCGTACCTTCCAGATTGTGCGGCCGTTTGAAGGCATGACCGTTCTGGAAAACGTCATGGTTGGCGCGATGGTGCGGCACCCGGGTACCGCCAAGGCGCGGGACAAGGCCAGTGAAGTACTGCAGCGCGTCGGCATTAGTCATCTAGGCGACCGGGATGCTGATGGGTTGAGTGTGGCAGACCTGCGTGCGATGGAGGTAGCCCGTGCCTTGGCCACGGAACCCAAACTGTTGCTGCTGGATGAAATGCTGGCCGGGCTCACGCCCGTGGAAGCCGCGCAGATGCACGAGCGTTTCATGCGTCTGCGTGATGAGGGCCTCGGTCTTTTGGTGATCGAACATTCCGTTCCGACCGTGACCGCCTTGTGCGACCAGGTCGTCGTCCTCAATTTTGGCGAGGTTCTCGCTGTCGGCACGGCAAGCGAGGTGCTGGCCGATGCCCGTGTACAGGAAGCTTACCTAGGAAACAAACATGCATGACGTTGCGCTGGACATCAAACACCTGAGCGCGGGTTACGGTAGGCTGCCTGTGCTCAATGATGTAAGCCTCGAAGTACGAAGGGGTTCAATCATCGCGCTGATTGGTTCAAACGGGGCCGGTAAAACTACGCTCGTCAAGGCCATCAATGGTTTGCTGCCGATCACCAGCGGAACGGTCAGATTCGATGGCGAGGACATCGGCAAGCATGCAGCCTACATCAGAACGCGGGTTGGCATTGCCACTGTTGCCGAAGGCAGAAGACTATTCCCTGAAATGACTGTGGAGGAAAACTTGCTGGCCGGCGGAACTTTCGGCGGTGCGAAGGCAGGCCGAAAAGAAGGCTTAGCCGAATGCTATGAGATGTTTCTCAGACTAAAGGAAAGATCGCGGCAACTGGTCGGTAGCCTCTCGGGTGGCGAGCAGCAAATGGTGGCCATTGCCCGTGCGCTCATGACCCGGCCGCAGCTATTGATTCTGGACGAGCCTTCCACCGGACTGTCACCGCGCATCGTCGGCGAGATATTTGCCACGCTCGATGGATTGAGGGCGCGAGGCATCGCCATTTTGCTGGTGGAACAAAATGTCGGCCTGTCCCTTGAGGTGGCCAGCTTTGCCTATGTACTGGCTCGTGGCAAGGTGGTGTTGGAAGGTGCCGCCAGCGAGTTGGTCAATAACGCGGCGGTTCGCAGTGCCTATCTCGGCGCTGAAACCTTTGCCGAGAGCAGCGCTTTGTGAGATGGCTCGACCCGATGGAAACACAAACACTGAAAGGATACAACCCATGGGACGCGTGCAAGGCAAGGTGGCCGTTATCACCGGTTCGGGTTCGGGTATTGGCAGGGCTGCGGCCCTGCTGTTCGCGAGCGAAGGCGCGAAGCTGGTCGTCGTCGATATCCACGAGGCGAACGGCCAGGCCGTAGCCGACGAGATCAAGAAAGGCGGGGGCGATGCGATCTTCATGCGTGTCGATACTGGCAAAGAAGCCGACCTGAAGCGCATGGTCGACGAAACAGTCAAGGCCTTCGACCGGGTCGACATCTTCTGGCACAACGCTGGCATTGTCGGGTCGGGCTCGATCGAGCAGACCACCGAGGATGAGTTCGACCGCCAGATCGCGATCCACGTCAAAGGCGGCTTCTTCGGCGCCAAGCACGTGCTGCCTGTGATGCGCAAGGGCGGCGGCGGCGTGATCCTCTTTACCAGCTCGGCCTCGGGCGTCAAGGCCTCGCCGGCCTCGCCGAGCTACTCGATCGCCAAGGCCGGCCTGCAGATCCTCGCGCAGTGCATCGCGCTGGCCAACGGTCGGTACAACATTCGTGCCAATGCTATCTGCCCGGGGCCGGTACAAACGCCGCTGTGGCCGTCGTTCGTGGGCCGCAACCCGGACGTGATCGCGCCGGCCGAGCTGGAGAAGGCCTTCCTGGCCAAGGTGCCGATGGGTCGAATGATGCAGCCCGAGGAGATCGCGCGCGCCGGCCTGTTCTTGTGCTCCGATGAGGCCTCGGCGATTACCGGCGTGTTGCTGCCGGTGGACGGCGGCTTCCTCGTCACCTGAAACCATGGACTTCTTGCTCAGCGCGCAACAGCGCAAATTTCAACAGGCTGCACACCGGTTCGCGCAGGGCTACGTACTGTATTGCCGGCTCCCCGACAAGCCGGGTGCGGTCGGCGTCGTCCCGGTGTACCGCCGCCCGGCGATGATGAGACGAAAGACCAAGGTATGAGCGCTGTCCGCTACGAGCAGCAAGGTGCGATTGTGCAGATCATGGTCGATCGGCCGGCGCAACTGAATGCCATCAACAAAGGCGTGCGCAAAGGGCTGTACGAGGCGTTCGAATGCTTCGAGGCGGACGAGAACGCGTACGTCGCGATCCTCACCGGGTTCGGCGAGAAAGCGCTCTGTGCCGGCATAAACTTCAAGGAAGCGGCGCAGAATGCGCTCGGCGTGCCGCAGCGGAGATTCCTTCCGATCATTGGCGACAGCCTGACGGTGACCAAGCCCATCATCGCGGCGGTGAATGGTGTGGCCTATGCCGGCGGCTGGCTGTTCGCTCAGATGTGCGACCTGTGCCTAGCCGCTGAGCACGCCACCTTTGGCATCACCGAGGCTCGGGTCGACCGCGGCATGCCGCGGGCAGCGCCGCTTGTGAACATGGTGCAGTAACGTGCCTTGATGGAACTGCTCTTGACCGCCGAGCCGATCAGCGCGCCCGCGAAATCGGCTTTGTCAACCATGTGTTCCCGGCGGACCGGTTGCTGCCGACGTGCCATGAGCTGACGGAAAAAATCGCGGCCAATGCACCGCTGACCGTGCGTGCCGCAAGGGAGTTGGTGTACTTATCGACGGAGATCGGTCGCTCGGCGGCGCAGTGCGCGGCGGAACATCTGTTCGATCGTGTTTACCGCAGTTGTGCGGAAGATATTTTTGGAGAACTTAACATGAAAGTCCTGGTCGCAGTCAAGCGCGTGGTGGACTACAACGTGAAGGTCCGCGTCAAGTCGGACAACAGCGGAGTAGATATCGCCAATGTCAAGATGAGCATGAACCCCTTTGACGAGATCGCCATCGAAGAGGCGGTGCGCTTGAAAGAAAAAGGCGTTGCCACCGAAGTCATCGCCGTCTCCTGCGGTGTGAGCCAGTGCCAGGAAACCCTGCGCACCGCCTTGGCCATCGGCGCCGACCGCGCCATCCTGGTCGAAACCGCAGCCGAACTGCAGCCGCTGGCCGTGGCCAAACTGCTCAAGGCCCTGGTCGACAAGGAACAACCCGGCCTCGTCATCCTGGGCAAGCAGGCGATTGATGACGACTGCAACCAGACCGCCCAGATGCTCGCCGCCCTGGCCGACCTGCCCCAAGCCACCTTTGCCAGCAAAGTCGAAGCTCTAGAGGGCAAACTCAAAGTCACGCGTGAAATCGACGGCGGCCTGGAAACGATTGAAGTGAGCCTGCCAGCCATCATCAGCGCCGACCTGCGCCTGAACGAGCCGCGCTACGTCACCCTGCCCAACATCATGAAGGCCAAGAAAAAGCAATTGGACATCTTCAAGCCCGAAGACCTCGGTGTCGACGTCACAGCGCGCATCAAGACCCTCAAGGTCAGCGAACCGCCAAAACGCAGCGCCGGCATCAAAGTGCCAGACGTCGCCACCCTGGTGGCCAAACTCAAGAACGAAGCGAAGGTGATCTGAATGACAGTCCTGGTAATAGCCGAACACGACAATGCGTCCATCAAGGGCGCCACCCTCAATACGGTCACAGCCGCCGCCCTTATCACCTTAGTCACGGATGAAGCAGTGCACCTGATGGTGCTTGGTCACAATTGTCAGCAGGCAGCCCAAGCTGCTGCACAAATAGCCGGCGTCACAAAAGTCCTGCGCGCTGACAGCGAAGCCCTGGCCCATGGCCTGGCCGAAAATATGACCGCCCAGATCCTGGCCATAGCCCAGAACTACAGCCACATCCTGTTCCCGGCCACCGCATCGGGCAAGAACATTGCCCCGCGCCTGGCCGCCAAACTCGATGTCGGCCAGATCTCGGACATCACACGAGTCGACAGCGCCGACACCTTCGAGCGCCCAATCTATGCCGGCAACGCCATGGCCACGGTGCAAAGCACAGACGCCATCAAGGTCATCACCGTGCGCACCACCGGTTTCGATGCTGCAAGTGCCAGTGGCGGAGCCGGCGCAGTGGAAAGTCTGGCAGCCGTCACAGCCAGTGACAAAACGACCTACCTGGGCAGTGAAATCGCCAGGAACGACAGACCTGAGCTGACCGCAGCCAAGGTGATTGTGGCTGGCGGGCGGGCCCTGGGCTCGGCCGAGAAGTTCAATGAACTGCTGACACCGCTGGCCGACAAGCTCGGCGCGGGCATTGGTGCGAGCCGGGCGGCGGTCGATGCCGGTTATGCACCGAACGACTGGCAGATCGGCCAGACCGGCAAGATTGTGGCGCCCCAGCTCTACATTGCGGTGGGCATCAGTGGCGCCATCCAGCACCTGGCCGGGATGAAGGACTCCAAGGTGATTGTGGCCATCAACAAGGACGCCGAAGCACCCATCTTCTCGGTTGCAGACTATGGCCTGGAGGCTGATCTGTTTGTCGCAGTGCCGGAGCTGGTGGCTGCGCTGTAGCCGTTGATTATCTGGAACATCAACACCGGCGAGCGCTTCATGACCTACGCAATCCGAGCCGGACGTGGCAGCCGGATTATCTCGGTTGGTGGCTCGGCCGCACGCCGAGAGGCGTTCCTTTTGGATTGGAAGCGACAGCTCAATTGGGGCGTTTGGCAGGAATGCCTGCACCTCTGCCCGAGGCAGGCATCGCCCTTTTCTCCGCTGCTTATGGTCGTGACTTCACCAAAGAGAACGATCTTCTGGAGGCCCTGAACATTGGCTCCCTATCCATAGCCCAGTTGCAAAGGCTCGCATGCGACGGCGCAACGGCAGATTAAGATTTTGCATTCCGAGCCTCGCATTACTGCAGATTCTTCATGTTAGTTGCATACCTTGTGAGCACTCTGCGCTGAGCTACGCCAGCATGGGTGTGCAGTGCAGTGCTTCGAATCGAAACTTCATGTATACGGCGCCGTAGTGGCACGTACGCAAGAAATCGATACGAAGGGCGGGTTCATGCCGACAGGTATCCTGTTTGGTCAGATTGCAGTGGTGTTGGGAATCACGCTCAGCGGTATCTGGGCCGCCACCCAATGGACCGCAATGACGCTGGGTTACCAGCCTCGACTTGGATCACCATGGATCGCTTTGTTCGGCATCCCGGTCTATCACCCATGGCGTCTGTTTGAGTGGTGGTACTTCTTCGACGCCTATGCGCCCGATGTCTTTCTGCGGGGTGGCACCATCGCGGCTTCCAGCGGACTGCTCGCAACCGTTGCCGCCATCGCCATGGCCGTCTGGCGGTCGCGTCTTGCCAAGCGCGTCACGACCTACGGTTCAGCCCGCTGGGCCGAGCCTGCAGAGGTTCGAGCTGCGGGTCTGACCCAACCAGCTGGCCTGTTCCTCGGGAGGTTGAGGACCAAAGAGGGTGACTACCTTCGCCACGAAGGACCAGAACATGTCATGGCCTTTGCGCCCACCCGTTCAGGCAAAGGCGTCGGTCTGGTTGTGCCCACGCTTCTGTCCTGGCCAGGTTCCGCAGTCATTCACGACATCAAAGGCGAGAACTGGACCCTGACCGCCGGATGGCGCTCACGTTTCTCGCACTGCCTGCTGTTCAATCCCACCGATGCGCGTTCAGCCGCGTACAACCCGCTTCTTGAAGTCCGGCGCGGCATGCACGAGGTGCGAGACGTGCAGAACATTGCCGACATTCTGGTCGATCCCGAAGGCGCGTTGGAGCGACGCAACCACTGGGAGAAGACATCACATGCTCTGCTGGTCGGCGCCATCCTGCACGTGCTCTATGCCGGTGACGATAAGACCCTACGCGGCGTTGCCAATTTCCTGTCCGATCCGGCCAACCCGTTCGAGATCACGCTGCACCGGATGATGACCACGCGGCACCTGGGCGACGTCACCCATCCTGTCGTTGCCTCAGCCGCCCGCGAAGTGCTCAACAAGAGCGACAACGAGCGTTCGGGTGTCTTGTCTACCGCCATGAGCTTCCTGGGGCTGTATCGCGACCCCACAGTGGCCGAAGTCACCTCGCGCTGCGACTGGCGCATTGCCGATCTCATTTCAGCGGAGCATCCAGTGTCTCTGTACCTGGTGGTGCCACCGTCGGATATCAACCGCACCAAACCATTGATCCGGCTGATCCTCAACCAGATCGGCCGACGCCTGACCGAATCGCTGGATGGCAGTGACGGTATTGCCAGGAAACACAAGCTGCTGTTGATGCTCGATGAGTTCCCGGCGCTGGGACGTCTGGACTTCTTCGAGTCCGCCTTGGCCTTTATGGCCGGCTACGGCCTGCGTGCCTTTCTGATTGCCCAGTCCCTGAACCAGATCGATAAGGCCTACGGCCAGAACCATTCGATTCTGGACAACTGCCATGTGCGCATCGCGTTCGCAACCAATGACGAACGCACCGCCAAACGAATCTCCGAAGCCCTGGGCACCGCGACCGAACTGCGAGCGCAGCGCAACTACGCAGGCCACAGACTGGCGCCGTGGCTGGGTCACCTTATGGTGTCACGCCAGGAAACCGCACGCCCCCTGTTGACGCCAGGCGAGGTGATGCAATTGCCGCCCGATGAGGAGGTGGTGATGGTGTCAGGACATCCGCCCATCAAAGCCGCAAAGCTGCGCTACTACCAAGACCGGAATTTCATGGTTCGGATGTTGGCGCCGCCGGTGCTTGCGCTGGACGGCTATCCAGACAAACCCACTGCGCGGCCAGACGATTGGAGTGGATTGGCGATCCCTGCAATGTCTGAGGCCTTGACCGCAAACCAGTCAGGCGGTTTCGCCGATGAAGGCGGCCACCAGCTCAAGCCTGAATTGGACGTTGCGTTTGATGCACCCACCCCGATGGACATCGACGACCTGCTGGTGCTCGATGACGAGGACGACATGTCACTGCAACTGCACAGCCTGAAGCGGGAGAGGCGGGACATTGGTGAGACGGACCAAAGAATGCAGCGCAATGCGCGACTCGCAGCATTGGACCCGGATGACGGGATCTCTTTATGAGCAGAACCCGTCTCAATATCTTTATCGAGCCCGACCATGCCAAGCGGCTAGACCAGCTCGCCGCGCACAAGGGCGTGTCGAAGTCGGCAGTGATCGCCGCCGCGCTGGCTTCGTTCCTCTCACCGGATGCAGCCGACCAGCGCGAAGCGGCCATGGGCAAACGGCTGGACCGCCTCTCGCGCCAGTTCGACCGGCTGGAGCGTGATCAAGGCATTCTGATTGAAACGGTGGCGCTTTACATCCGCTACTTCCTCACTGTCTCGCTGCCTGTACCTGAAGGCCAGCAGGACGCAGCCCGTGCGCAAGGCCGCGCCCGTTATGCCCAGTTTATCGAACAACTCGCCCGCCACATCCAGCGCGGGCGCAGCCTGGTGCGGGAAGTCCATGAAGAAGTTGCCCCGGATGACCTGTCTTCGCAGGCCACCACACCAGAACACAAAGAAGGGGAGATATCCAATGATCCGCAAGCCTGACAAAGACACTGGGAACGGTGAGAACCGCAGTGACGGTGAAGGTAGCGGTGGCAGTGCCGCCGTCTCCCTGGAGCGCCGCATACGGATGCTGCGCACGGCCATGGGGCCGGAGATTGCGGCAGCGCTGGAAGACCCGGAAGTCGTGGAAGTGCTGCTGAACCCCGATGGCTCACTGTGGCTGGACCGGCTGGGTTCAGGTCGTGCCCCGACAGGGACAACCCTGCCGCCCGCGGTCGCCGAGCGGATCATTCGCCTGGTGGCGGCGCACGTGCGGGCCGAAGTGAATGCCGGGGCACCCATCCTGTCAGCCGAGCTGCCCGAGACCGGGGAGCGTTTCCTGGGGGTTTTGCCGCCGGTGGTACGTGCACCTTCGTTTGCGATCCGCAAGCGGGCGTTGCGCATCATGACGCTGAACCACTACGTGGCCGACGGCATTCTGACCGAGGCGCAGACGGGGTTTCTTCGTGCTGCCGTGCGCGAGCGGCTCAACATCGTTGTATGCGGCGGCACCAGCACCGGCAAAACCACGCTGGCCAATGCACTGCTCGACGAGATTGCCGATACCGGCGACCGGGTCATGATCCTCGAAGACACGGTGGAGTTGCAATGCCGATCCGATGACCATGTGTGCATGCGTACCGAGCCGGGCGTCAGCACCATGGCCGACCTGGTGCGTGCCACGCTGCGCCTGCGCCCAGACCGTGTGGTGGTCGGCGAAGTACGGGGCGGCGAAGCGCTGGACCTGATCAAGATCTGGGGTACCGGTCATCCCGGTGGCATTGCCACCGTGCACGCGGGTTCGGCCCATGGTGCCTTGATCCGGCTGGAGCAACTGATCCAGGAAGTCTCCGTCACCGTTCCCCGCGCCCTGATTGCCGAGGCGGTCAACGTCATCGTCTTCATCGCCGGGCGTGGTCGCCATCGGCGCGTGCAGGAGATTGCCCGGGTCATCGGCTTCGACAGCCACGGCTACCAGCTCAGCACCGAGCTGATGCCTTCGTTTCCTTCCATCTCATCCACCACCTTGCCCACCGCCGGAGAACCGTCATGACGATTTCACGCATTTCCGTAAAACCAGTCCTTCAGGCCGCTGCCATCACGGCGCTGCTGCTGGCTATTTCCATTCCTGCCCATGCGGCCGGTTCCAACATGCCATGGGAGGCACCGCTGCAGTCGATTCTCGAATCGGTGCAGGGACCGGTGGCCCGCATCGTGGCGGTGATCATCATCATTACCACCGGCCTGACGCTGGCGTTTGGTGACAGCAGCGGGGGTTTTCGGAAGCTGGTGCAAATTGTGTTTGGACTGTCGATTGCGTTTGCTGCGTCGTCATTCTTCCTGACCTTCTTCAGCTTCTCGGGTGGAGTGGTGCTGGCATGAGTGCCTTCATTGCCGCCATGGCCAACACACCGGGCTTTGAGGTGCCGCTGCACCGGTCATTGACCGAGCCCATCCTGTTGGGTGGTGCGCCGCGCACCGTGGCGATTGCCAACGGCACGCTGGCCGCTGCGGTGGGACTGGGCTTGCAATTGTGGTTGCCTGGTATCGCGCTGTGGATCATCGGGCATTCGCTGGCGGTCTGGGGTGCGCGTCTGGACCCGCAGTTCATGCCCGTCTTTGCGCGGCACATCAAGCACCGCGTGCTGCTGGACGTGTGAGGCAAGCCATGGAGAACACACCATGATGCACCTCACCGAATACCGCAAGCGCCCGGCGCTGCTGGCCGACTGGCTGCCTTGGGCCGGACTGGTCGCGCCGGGTGTCATATTGAACAAGGATGGCTCGTTCCAGCGCACCGCACGTTTCCGTGGACCGGACTTGGACAGCGCGACGCAGGGTGAGCTGGTTGCGACCTCCGCGCGACTGAACAACGCGCTTCGCCGATTGGGTTCGGGCTGGGCGCTGTTCGTGGAGGCCGAGCGCCGCCAAGCGGCGGATTATCCCGAGTCCTCTTTCCCGGAGCCATTGTCCTGGCTGGTCGATGAAGAACGCCGGGCGGCCTTTGAGGAAGCTGACAGTCACTTCGAGAGTGCCTACTATCTGACGCTGCTGTACCTGCCGCGGGAGGAGTCTGAGGCCCGTGCCGCCAAGCTGCTGTTCGAGAACACCAGAGCCGAGGGCGTGGACTGGCCCAACTGGAAGGGACGGCTGGAAGGATTCGTGTCCGAGACCGAGCGTTTCTTCGGCCTGCTCGAAGGGGTGATGCCGGAGATCGCCTGGCTGGATGATGGCAAGACGCTGACCTACCTGCACGGCTGTGTATCCACGCGCCGACATCCGGTGGCCGTGCCTGAGGTGCCGATGCACCTGGATGCACTGCTGGCTGATGAGCCGTTGACCGGTGGCCTTGCCCCCATGCTTGGGAATCAGCACCTGCGTGTGCTGTCGGTGCGCGGCTTCCCGACCTCAACATGGCCAGGTTTGCTGGATGACCTGAACCGGTTGGGCTTTGCCTACCGATGGAGTACGCGCTTCCTGTGCCTGGACAAGGCCGAGGCCGAGAAAGAACTGACGCGCTTGCGCCGCCAGTGGTTTGCCAAGCGCAAGAACATCGTGGCATTGTTGCGCGAGACCATTTTTCAGCAGGAAAGCCCGCTGGTCGATTCGGACGCGTCCAACAAGGCGACGGATGCCGACGCTGCGCTGCAGGAACTGGGCAGCGACCAGGTGTCTTTTGGGTATGTCACGGCGACGGTCACGGTGATGGATGCGGATGCCACGGCTGCTGACGAGAAGTTGCGCGCCGTGGAGCGAACCATTCAGGGCCGGGGTTTTGTGACGATCCCGGAAACCCTGAATGCGGTCGATGCCTGGCTGTCTTCGATTCCGGGGCACGCCTACGCCAATGTGCGTCAGCCCATTGTCTCGACCTTGAACCTGGCCCACATGATGCCGGTGTCGGCAGTCTGGGCCGGGCAGGAGCGCAATGCGCATCTGGATGGACCGCCACTGATCGTGACGCGCACCGATGGTGCGACGCCGTTCCGACTGGTCACGCACATCGGCGACGTGGGCAATACGCTGGTGGTTGGCCCCATTGGCATGGGCAAATCGGTATTGTTGGCCACCTTGGCCATGCAGTTCCGTCGCTATCCGGGTTCGCGCATTTTGGCTTTTGATATGGGGCGCTCCATTCGCGCCACCATTCTCGGGCTGGGCGGCGAGCACTACGACCTGGGCAACGATGGTGGTTCCGAGGGTGATATTTCCTTCCAGCCACTGGCGCGCATTGACCAAGATGGCTACCGTACCTGGGCGGCGGAATGGATAGCAGGGCGTTTGATTCACGAAGGCGTCCCCGTCGGCCCGGCTGAGAAGGACGCGGTGTGGTCGGCTTTGAACAGTTTGGCCAGTGCGCCGGTCAATCAGCGCACCATGACGGGCCTGTCGGTGCTGCTGCAATCCAACGCCTTGCGCCAGGCCCTACAGCCCTATGTGCTGGGCGGCGCGCACGGAAAACTGCTCGATGCGGATTCAGACCGGCTTGGCACCGCTGACGTGCAGGGCTTCGAGATGGAAGAGCTGATGCACAGCAAGGCAGCGATGCTGGCGGTGCTGGGTTATTTGTTCGCGCGTTTCGAAGAGCGCTTTGATGGGGCGCCGACGCTGTTGATCCTGGACGAAGCCTGGCTGTTCCTGGACGACCCGGTGTTTGCATCGCGCATCCGCCAATGGCTCAAGACCTTGCGCAAGAAGAACGTGTCGGTGATTTTTGCGACGCAGTCGCTGGCCGACATCAAGGATTCGGCAATTGCCCCGGCCATCATCGAAAGCTGCGCGAGTCGCATCTTTCTGCCGAATCCGCAGGCGACCGAGCCGCAGATTCGCGTCATCTATGAAGGCTTCGGGCTCAACAGCCGGCAGATCGACATCGTCGCCCAGGCGCAGCCCAAACGGGACTATTACTACCAGTCGCGGCTGGGCAACCGGGTCTTTGACCTGGGGCTCGGGCCGGTGGCGCTGGCGTTTGCTGGTGCAGCCAAGCCAGAGGATCAGCGTGCCATTGATTCCGTGTCGGCATCCGTTCCACCTGAGGACTTCGCAAGTGCCTGGCTGCGCCATCGTGGGTTGGATTGGGCCGCGGACCTCATTCCGTCCTTTCCTCTCTTTTCGTCCACACCATCCATCCCCCAGGAGAACTCGCCATGAAGAAGACTTTGCTGGCCATCGCCACGGCTTTGCTTGTGACCGCCATGCCCGCTGCACAGGCCCAGTGGGTTGTGTTCGACCCGTCCAACTATTCCCAGAACATCCTGACCGCCGCACGCACGCTGGAGCAGATCAACAACCAGATTCTGCAGTTGCAGAACGAGGCGCAGATGCTGATGAACCAGGCGCGCAACCTGACGGGTCTGGATTTCAGCGCACTGGCCGAACTGCGGTCCGCGCTGTCTGCGACCAACCAGTTGATTCAGCAGGCGCAGGGGATGGCCTTCAACGTCTCGCAGATGGATACCGAGTTTTCACGGCTATACCCGAATGCGTATTCCGCTTCCGCCTCAGGCGGTCAGATGGCGCTGGACGCACGTCAACGCTGGCGCAACTCGCTGGAAGCGCTGCGTACTGCGACCCAAGTGCAGTCACAGGCGGTGCAGAACTTCAGGTCCGACGAGCAGACCTTGACGGACCTGGTGAACCGCAGCCAGTCGGCCGTCGGTGCGCTCCAGGCGACGCAGGCAACCAACCAACTGCTGGCCCTGCAGGCCCGCCAGGCGATTCAGGCCCAGCAGCTCCAGATCACGCAGGACCGTGCGACTGCTTTGGAGCAGGCGCGGCAGGTGGCGGTACAGGAACGTGCGCGCGAGGTGCGTCGGCGCTTCCAGGGGGAGGGCACGCCTTACACGCCGCACACCGTCAACTTTTACAGCAATTGAGGGGATCACCATGAAACAGCTTTTGATCATTGTCTTTGCGGTTTCGATATCGCTCACAACGGGCTGCGGTAAATCGACACCGACCGATACGGTCGAATCACTGGCCGCGAATCCTGAACGCCTGAAGGAACTTCGCGCCCAGTGCAAGGCTGACCACGCCAAGGTGGGGGATGCCGTCTGTGGGGCGGTGTCCGAGGCCACGCGTCGCCGCTTCATGGGCACGGGGACGCCCTATACGCCCTACGTGTCCCCAGCAGCGCCGCAACCTGCTACGCCCGCCGTTTCCTCACCGAAGGACTGACTGTCATGAACGACCTGTCGGTCATCGACCGCTTCCTGGATGTCTTTTCGCGCTACATCGATTCGGGTTTCGGCTTGCTGCATGGTGAGGTGGCGTTCCTGACGGCCACGCTGGTCGGGATCGACATGACCCTCGCAGGTCTGTTCTGGGCCATGAGCCATGCCAGTGGGGGAGGTGACGACGTGATAGCCAAGCTGGTCAAGAAAGTGCTGTATGTCGGGGCTTTTGCTTTCATCATCGGCAACTTCAACAACCTGGCAGGCATCTTGTTCCGCTCGTTTGCCGGACTCGGGCTGGTGGCGTCCGGTTCTTCGATGACGCAGGCGCAGTTGCTGCAGCCGGGACGGCTCGCGCAAGCCGGTGTGGATGCGGGCCGACCCATCATGGCGCAGATCAGCGACCTGACGGGTTTTCCCGAGGTGTTCGCCAATCTGGATGTCATCAGCGTGCTGTTTCTGGCCTGGCTGGTGGTCATCGTGAGTTTCTTCGTGCTGGCGGTTCAGCTATTCGTGACGCTGATTGAGTTCAAGCTGACAACGCTGGCAGGGTTCGTGCTGGTGCCGTTTGCGCTTTGGAACAAGACGGCGTTTCTGGCTGAGCGGGTGCTGGGCAATGTGGTGTCATCCGGCATCAAGGTGCTGGTGTTGGCCGTGATTGTCGGTATCGGTTCAGGCTTGTTTGCGGAGTTCCAGACGCCATCAGGGACGGAGCCTTCGATCGACCATGCGCTGGTCATCATGTTGGCTTCGCTCACGTTGCTGGGTCTGGGCATTTTTGGTCCCGGCATCGCGACCGGGCTGGTATCGGGCGCGCCGCAGTTGGGTGCGGGTGCTGCAGCAGGAACCATGCTCGGTGCTGCGGGCCTGGCCGTGGCCGGTGGCGCAGCGATTGCTGCGGGTGGTGCTGCCGTGGCCGCTGGTGCGCGCATGGCGCCGGGAGCGGCGCGTGCAGCCATCGGAGGTGGTGCCAGTGCCGCCCGCGCGACAAGCACGATGGCTGCTGGCGCGAAGTCCGCCTACCAGGCAGGTGCCGCAGCATCAGGTGGCAGTGGTGTGCGCGCTGCGGGTGCAGGCCTTGCCAATGTGGCGAAGAGTGGGGCAAGTGTTGCTGGCCAGCGTGCTGCGGCAGGTGCCAAGGCTGTCAAGGACCGCGTTGCATCGGCGGTCGCTGGGGCGACTGCACCGGCTTCAGCCGCAGGTGCCAGCACTGCCGCGAGCGGGATGAGCGCCGATGCACCGCCTCCTGCACCGGCGTGGGCGAAACGCCTGCAACGCAACCAGCGTCTCTCAAGCGGGGTTTCTACTGCTGCCCACACCTTGCGCTCAGGTGACCACGGCGGGGGCGGAGCCAGTCCGAGTCTGCGCGACGCCTCGAATCATTAAGGAGATCACTGCATGCTATTCAAACGACCCCAGGTGCGCTACTCGGACACGCCCGAGCCCGTCACCCCCTACCAGGCTGCTGCGCAGGTCTGGGACACCCGCATCGGTAGCGCCCGCGTGCAAGCCAAGAACTGGCGGCTGATGGCCTTTGGTTGCTTGAGCCTGGCTTTGCTGATGGCCGGTGGATTGGTCTGGCGTTCCGCACAGTCCATCGTGACACCATACGTCGTCGAGGTGGACAACGCCGGGCAGGTCAGGGCAGTCGGTGAAGCGGCCACACCGTACAAACCGAATGACGCGCAGATTGCTTTTCACCTGGCGCGCTTTCTCACCGATGTTCGTTCTCTGTCGATCGATCCCATCGTGGTACGGCAGAACTGGCTCGAAGCCTATGAGTACACCACGGACAAGGGGGCAGCCACGCTGAACGATTACGCGCGGGCCAATGATCCGTTTGCCCGCATCGGGCAGAACTCTGTTTCGGTGGAAGTCACGAGCGTGGTGCGGGCCAGCGAATCTTCGTTCCAGATGCGCTGGATCGAGCGCAGCTATGCGAATGGTGCGCCCTCAGGCACCGAGCGATGGACGGCAGTGGTGTCGGTGGTGCTGCAACCGCCCCGCACCGAAGAGCGCTTGCGCCGCAACCCATTGGGCATCTATGTCAACGGCCTGTCCTGGAGCCGTGAACTCGAAGCGACACAAGGAGTGAAACCATGAAGACAAATTTCCGTAGTTACGCTTTGCCGTTGGTGATGGCCGCCACCCTGGCGACCATTACCGGCTGCGCCACGCACGGCAAACCGCCGCCCGCCATCACTCTGTATGAGCCCGTTGCAGCGCACTTGCTGCCGGAGGTACCGAAACCTGTCGAGGTGGTGACGCTGCCTGAACCGCTGCCATTGCCTGCGCAGTTGAAGCCGCTATCGACAGAAGTGGAGGTAAAGGTCGCACCGGAAGCTGCTGACGAGAAGGTTCGCGTTTCGCGCGCCAATCTGGAGGCACGCGTTGCACCCAGCCGGGAAGGCTACGTCAATGCCATCCAGGTCTGGCCGTATGCCGATGGCGCGCTGTACCAGGTCTACACAAGTCCGGGCCGGGTCACCGTCGTCGCGCTGCAAGAGGGCGAGGAACTGTTGACGGTATCGGCAGGAGACACGGTACGCTGGGTCGTTGGCGATACGGCTAGTGGTGCAGGTGCCAGCCTGCGCGTGAACGTACTTGTTAAACCTACCCGTACCGGCCTGAAGACGAACCTGGTCATCACCACGAACCGGCGTATGTACTTGCTGGAACTGTCTTCGACGCCGCAGGCCTGGATGGCTTCGGTGTCATGGGACTACCCGAAGGACCGGATGCTGGCCTTGCAGAAGCAGGCGCAGCAGGCTCAAGCGGCTGCGCCAGTTGATTCTGGTTTGTCGTTGGAGCAGATCAAGTTTCGATATGCCATCACGGGCGACAGCCCGCCGTGGAAACCGCTGCGGGCCTTTGATGACGGGCAGCGGGTGTACATCCAGTTTCCCGGCGGTATCGCGCAGGGTGAGCTGCCACCGCTGTTTGTGATTGGGCCGCAGGGGAATGGTCAGTTGGTGAACTACCGTTTCCGTTCTCCTTATTACGTGGTGGACCGGCTGTTCGGTGCCGCCGAGTTGCGACTGGGTGCAGACAAGGCCCAGGTGGTGCGCATTGAGCGCACCGATGGTGTCGCCAGTGCGGCGCGGAGGAACTGAGCATGAGCACGCTCGCCACACCGCAGGCTGACACGCCGGTGCCTCCGAAGGTCGATGCAGACACCATGACCCTGCGTGCGCCGCCGCGTCCGGTGGTTCGGCTCAACCGGCGCATGCTGGCGTTCGGTGCGGGGACGCTGGCCGCTGCGGTGCTCGGAGGCACCTTGTGGTCGTTGCAGTCGCACAAGCGTGAGCGCAACCCGGCGACCGAGTTGTACAACGTGGATCGGGTCTCGCGTGCCGAGAGCCTGGACCAGTTGCCCAAGGATTATTCGAAGATACCGGTGCCGGTCAAACCCGTCATACCTGTTTTGGGGGAACCGCTGCCAGGCGATCTGGGGCCAGTCATTGTCAGCGCAGAGCGTCAGCGCCAAGCCAATGTATCGGCGGCCTACAACGATCCAGCGCATGCGGATCGATTGACGAGGCTGCGTGATGCGGAGGAAGCGGCACGCGCTACGGTGTTTTTTAGGAGCAGTGGCAATGGAACAAAGTCGGCAGCAATTGTGAGTACGGCTTTGGCTGGCAGTCCGTCGGCACCGATGTCGGGCAACCAGCCGTTCAATCCGTTGGGGCCGGCGACTGCTAACGCACAACCGGCCGATTCGACTGCTGCGCAGAATCGGCAGGAACAAAAGGCAGCCTTTGTCGCGAATGCGGGTGATACCGCTACGCGCAATCTGGCCAGCCTGCAGATGCCAGTTTCACCTTATCAGGTGATGGCGGGGACTGTTATTCCTGCGGCGCTGGTGACGGGTATCAATTCTGACCTGCCTGGGCAGGTCATTGCGAACGTGACCGAGGCGGTCTACGACACGGCCACGGGGCGTTATTTGCTGATTCCGCAAGGGTCAAGATTGATTGGGCGTTATGACAGCCAGGTGGCTTTCGGGCAGCGGCGGGTGTTGCTGGTGTGGACGCGGTTGATCTTGCCCGATACCTCGTCGATTGCGCTGGATCGCTTGCCGGGGATTGATCCTGCGGGTTATGCCGGGTTGGAGGATGGTGTCGATTGGCATTGGGAGCGGATTCTTGCGGGTGCGGCGCTGTCCACGTTGCTGGGCGTGGGGGCCGAGCTGGCAGCACCGGATCGCGGTGGTAGCGATGGCAAAGTAATCGTCGCTGTGCGCCAGGGTGCGCAGGATACGGTGAATCAGGTTGGGCAGGAGATGGGCAAGCGGAATATGAGTATTCAGCCGACGTTGACGATTCGGCCTGGGTTTCCGATGCGGGTGATGGTGAGCAAGGATTTGATTTTGCGACCGTACCAGCCATTGTTTTTTGTGAGGGGGTCTTCGCAATGAGTACGTCAGACCGCAAACTGCGACTGGGACCGTTGCCAAAGTACGAAGTGGTGAAGCTGATGATCGCGATACCGACTGACCTCAAGACTTCTCTCGACCGGTATGCGAGCCTGCACAGCGAGATGCACGGTGCAAACGTCGATACGGCAGCATTGATTCCTCACATGCTGGCTGCATTTATTGAGCGTGACCGCGGGTTTAAATCACTGGGTTCCCAACCGTCACTCAAAGGGCAAACCAAATAGGTGGCTTGTGCGAAGCGGATTCGACGTCATGTGACTGCGTTCAGTCGCAATGCCATGACGAAGTAGCTGCGTTCTAGTTTGAGAGGGTCAGACCGTGATTGGAACTCGTACCGGCAGTGTTTGGCGAATCCAGTTCGAAGCGGCAAGGGCTTGCATGCCGTCAGTGTGGACGGCTGCGTTTTGATCTAGTGCCCGCAGACTGACAACCAGACATACATTTAATGGCTCAGCGAGCTCTGGTTCGTTTGCTCTTAGTAGTGCTTCGACTTGAATCGCCCACTGGTCACCAGCGACCCCATTTGGAAAACTCTTGCGGTGGAGTTTGACGGGTGACCATTTTCCCCCGTTCTCGATCTGGGCAGACTCGTAGCCAGAGCTTCCGTCCTCTCCTTCCATGGGTACTTTGCCAGCGATGCGAGTGCCATTGAGCACGCCGAAGCTAACCTTGGCGTTGGCGCGGACATACTCTGCTCCCGCATTGGGATCTAACGGTGGCGCATAGACGGCGGTAATGATGACTTCGGCGCGCAGTCGGCCGTTGTGTAGCAGGCATGCAGGAATGGGGTATGGGGTCTTTCGCCACTTATATCCTGGGATGACCATCGCTTCGAACATGAGTGTGAAGCAGTCGTCGCTGTCGTAGAGCGCCGAAAGCGCATCCACAGGCATGCCACTGCCAAAGTAGCGCCGATCAGAAGCACTGTAGTCAGGCGAAGCTAGCCGGGCCGAATGAATCATTAAGGCCTTGACCATCGAAGGCGAGACGTTGAAGTCATCCCTGCCATCCAGACACTGCCACACGTGGCCCGACATCGCGGTGATGATGGGCGCCGCAAAGCTGGTCCCGAAGTTGCCGCCTACCGTGTTGGTCGGTTGAAGCACCTGCATGCTTGTTGTGCCAAGATTCCAGGCAGCGTGAACGCCACCGCCAGCATGCACTACATCCGGTTTCGGTGTGAAAACAGGGCCCGGCCCGCGCCGGGAATAGGGGGCCGGGTGGCCTGCCGCCACCAAGGCACCGGCGCCATCCAAGTGCGCAATGGCCCCCACGCTAAGCGCGCGTACCGAATCGGCTGGGCTGGTCAGACGATCAGACAGGATGTTTTCGTCGGGCCAGCCTCGTCGCGGTTGGCCGAGATAGTTGCCAGCGGCTACCACGAACAGTACGCCATGCTGGTCACCCAAGGCATCGAGCTCGTGCGCAAACATGCTGAATTCGTCGTCATTGATTTCGCCTGCTTGCAGGGACAGATTCCAGACCTTGACGTGTGGCGCGTTGGGTATGGCCGTGCGCAAACGTTCAATCAAGTCAGTCACCCTGGCCGTAGTAGATTCCAAGCCGCAAACGTTATGCACCCTACAACTGGTGGGGGGTAACCATGGATGGCCGTTGTTCAATACCTTGGCGCCGGCCACGAGCGAAGAGACAGCAGTTCCGTGCACGTAGTCGGTGTCCGGTGGGAGCACAAAAACTTCCGTTCCTGCAATCCACGGCTGCAAGCTCGTAGCGGTTGCTGCGGCACCGGTGTCAAAGACGCCGACTATTGGAAGGTCTGCATTGGGCGCCATCAGCATCACAGGGCCAATTCCCGCACCCGTGGCTGCAGGCGTGATGATCGGTTCAGGAAAGATAGCTCTCAAACCCGGATACATGGCCAATGAATTCAAAATCTCGTCGGTGAGGTTTTCAGCAACGATTCGATATACAGGGGGCCCCCAGCGTTGACGGATCTCGAAGGCTGGGATGCCCAAGGTTCGCAATAATGCTGCCAAGGTGTCGAGGTTGCGCGCGGTCGCATCTGGAGCGTGGAATTTGAAGGCTCGCAGGATCGCACGGCCGCGCTGTCGCAAGTCTTGGAAGCTTGTCTGCAGCCGACGACGGCTGTCCCATGCCTCTATTCGTTCGACTGCCGACAGATTGGCCCTGATCATCTGGGTGTTGCGTGACTGAATGACCCGCGCCAAGGTGTCGATGCTGGCGGCATTGGCCGCCACCAGCATTTCCTCAATGCGCCCAATCCCGGCCGGTTGCAAGCCAGCCTCTGCGGCTAACGTGTTGGGTCGATGAGATTTTGCAATGGCAGTTTCACGCAATTTGAACACCAGCACGCCCGGACTGCTTCGGTGTCGTTCGATCTCGGGGCGCAATGCCAGCGCCGCTGCGTTGAGTGTTTGAAGCAGCGCTTGGCGATACTGGGCGTCAATCGGCACAAGCTCCTTGGCACCGCCACCGCCGTTACGCTCTGGTGCTGACCGGTCCCCGCGTTGGAACGGGATATGCTGAAATGGATTAGCCTGATTTGCCCGGCCTGCTGGTGTCCCCTGAGTTGCCATTGCTGTCCTCCTTGACCATATTCATTATTTGACGATTAGACACGCCATAGGCCGCTGCAAGCACACGATAGGAGAAGTGCTTCGGATACCAATGGCGCAGCCATTGGATTTCGTCTTCTATGCTGGCCAGTACTTTGCCTTGAGCTAGGGCCATGGTGAGCCCTAGCCGACGAAACAGTTCAGTTGACTCGACGGTTGGCTTAGCCGACAGAATAGCTGATCGCTTGGCGTCAAGGCACACCTGCTCGATCACTGCACCAGAAGCACCTTCGGAGTGATTGGCCAGTTCCTGTATTCCCACGTCGCGGGGTGCATAGTTGCCCAAAAATTGGACCCAGAGCGCACTGCGTAGCACCTCATCTGGCAACGGCATTGGAACGCGAAAACTAAAGCGCCGCCATATGGCGTGGTCCAGTAGCTGATCGTGGTTGGTCGCTGCGAGGAGGATCGTGCTGTCTGGTAGTGCGTCGATGTTCTGAAGCAGCGCAATGACAACGCGCTGCAGCTCGCCCACATCGCGTTCATTGCCGCGCGCGCCTGCGAGCGCGTCGAACTCGTCTAGAAACAAGACGCATGGCATTTCCTGCGCGTACTCAAACACTCGCCGCAGGTTTCGGCTGGTCTGGCCCAGCAGGCTACTAATCAAGGTGTCGCACCGCACCGTGAGCATTGGCACTTGCAATTGGGCGGCGATCCAGCGGGCCGCCTGGGTTTTGCCGGTTCCTGGAGGGCCGTAGATCACCATCCGGTTAGGCATGGCCGCACCTGCCGCAACGAGTTCATCGTGATGCTCCACGCCCGCCAAGAAATCCTTAATGCGTGATTCGATACCGGATGGAAGTAGCAATCGCACTTGTGCGGCATCAGGTCGGCTGACATCCACAGTATGCAATCGGCTTTCTCCATCCACCGGGAGTGCGGCCAAACTAGGGCTGGCTTGACCACTTTGGGCCATGGCCAGAGCTGCAGGTGTGCGCGCCAGACGTTCACGAATCATCGTGGCTTCGCGTCGATTGCCACCCAAATCGAGCTTGTCCGCCAGCAGTCCGGCGTAGTTTGCCGCCATACTGTGGTTGGACTTTAGGGCGCCGTCCAAGATCTTCAGGACTTCGGAGAGGTGTTCCACTGGATCGTCAAAGAGTTGTTATGTTTCAGTTTAATATAAACTTGAAGCGAAAACCCTGTTTTTGTTCCGTGAAAACGCCGATGTGTTCCGATTTTCTTGAAATTGTTTCGCGGAGTGATCTTGGGGTGCGTTGACGTTTGCCCTCACTTAGAGCTGCCATATTTGTTGCTTGGAGGCGACACCATTCGGGGTGTGAGACGATCATGCGGTGAAGAGACCCTGGTGGGAAATGCTGCACGCTCACGGCCAGCCCAGTCTTCGAGCACTTGGACATCGATTGATGGCTATTGAGGCGAGTTTGGCGGATATCGACACTTCATCTGATCTTTGCCCGCTTAAGAGCAACGACTGCGGGAGCAACGGGACCTTACAGTTTGACTGGGTGTGATCAATAGTGAGTGACACCCCAAATTGCCAGTTGGCGCCGTATCCAGTCGGGCGTGTAAAATGCGGATTCGAGGTCTGGTGTACCCAAACGTGTACCCAAGAACTGCGACGTTTTTGAAAATGTGCACTGGCGCGGGTTGCGGCCGATTTTTCGATCCAGCCCCAGCCACCAAATTTGAAAACCCATCCACGCGATGGGTTTTTCTTTGATCGCAGCAGCGGTCATGCGCGGGAATAGCTCAGTTGGTAGAGCGCAACCTTGCCAAGGTTGAGGTCGAGAGTTCGAGACTCTTTTCCCGCTCCATATTTTCCAAATTGCCTGTGGATCTGCCCATTGCGATAAGTTTTGAACTTGGCAAGTTCACCGCGAATGCGCACAGGCGCAATCGCATCGGGCGGCACGTCATTGAAAACCTTTAAGCGCTTGAGAATCCTTGTGTCGGTGATTCGATTCCGCCCCAGCCACCATATTCCATGCGCCCCAGCGCCCTTTTCGGGTTTTGGGGCGTTTCCACAATTGGAGTGGGTTTTCTACTGTTGAATTCCGCTGAAGTCTGACCCGAGTTTTCCATCGAATCTTGACCCACACTCTTTGTGAGCGGAAGGTGCTCACGGTGTGGATAAGTTCTTGATCTTCTCCTTTTTGGGCTGAGTGTGTGGATCTGCCTCAAAGTGCGCCGCTGTTTCCGCGATTTTGTTGCCTCGATTCCCAGCCAGGTGGCCAGCTTTTCGGCGTAGGGATCGAGCTTGCTGGAACTGACCCGTCTTTCGTAACAGGGCTCGGTCTCGTCCGACCGCAGGTGCTTCTTCACTGTGTTGCGAGCCAGGCCTGTACGCCTTGAAATCTCGCGGATGGACATCTGATCCCGCAATGCCCAACGTCTGATGACATTCAATGTCGCCACGTCTATCACTCCTGAATTCCCCCTGCTTTTAAAACAAGCAGGGTAGTGCCTACGTGGGTCAGATTTGGATGGAAATTACTGCGCTAAGTGGGTCAGATTTCGACGGAATTCAACAGCCTTTACAAACTGCGGCAATAGTTAGCTCGCGGCAAGGCCTCTAGCGGTTAACGTAGCGGTTTAACTCGCTCCCTCATCCGCGCCTTGACATAGTGTTCGGTCATATCTCGATTTTTATGTCCGAGCAGGGTTTGTGAGTGCGCCAGGTCGCCGGTGTCCGTAGCAGCCTTGGCCCGAATATCTCGAAACTGAAAATCCACATTCGCCAGCGTCAGCGCCTTGTCGAAGCGTGAGCGCAGAGCGCACTGCGTCAAGGGCTGACTACTTGAATTTGTGCGCCGAAGAGTGCCTTTACGTTGATGCGGCCACATCGAGTGTAGCGGTTACCGTGAGTTACACGAGCATCATCCTTGCCAGGCCTGATTTGTCGCCTGCCGGAAAGAATTCTTGCGTACGATGGTATCGCGACCCGGGCAGGAGCTCCCGCCATACCGGCGACCCGGCAGGGGGGCGCATCACCTCAGGAGAAGTAGCATGGGATTTTTCAGCAAGATTCTGGACAAGCTGGGTTTCGATGCCGGCAACAGCAAGGTCGAGGAGATGTTGCGCACGCCCATCCCTCCGGCGAATCCGGCGGGGGTGCCGGCTGCACCGGAGGGCGCACCCGTGACGCCGATGCGCGAGGTCGACGTGGTGACGCAGCTCGAGCAGAAGGCGGCCGCCAACCCGCAGAAGCTGAACTGGCGCACCTCGATCGTAGATCTGCTGAAACTGCTGGACATCGACAGCAGCCTGACCGCACGCAAGGAGCTCGCCGCCGAGCTGGGTTGTCCGGCTAACCTGATGGGTGATTCGGCCCAGATGAACATGTGGCTGCACAAGTCGGTGCTGGCCAGGCTCGCCGCCAATGGCGGCAATGTGCCCAAGGAGCTGCTCGACTGAGCGCGGAGACGACCATGAACCTGACTGGCATCCTGGCCCAAGCTGCCCGCCTGGGCGCGTTGGGCGCCATGCTCGACATGAGCGGCGATGGCAACGCGCTGGATGACATTCTGCGCATGGCCGGCAAGGCGAGCGGCTAGGGCCGCCTGCAACTTGCGCCGCACGAGGGGATAGGGCCGCGGCGGGGCCTTGTTTTTTGATCTTCCTGCCAAGTGCCGCGAATCATGCGGCCGCACGAGCCTTCGGCCACTTCGCCGGTCTGCACGCCGGTGAGAATCGCCCATGGCGCGATCGCACCGACTGCTGTTATTTGCCCTCGAGTACTTTCATCGCAGCGCCCGGGGCATTCGCCTTGACGAAGGCAATGCCGCCTTCCATTGCCTTGCCGGAAGCATACATTTCATTTTTGCCGATGGTTTGGCCATTGGCGGCCAGCAGGACGACATATGGCTGCAGCGTCACCGCAACGCCTCACTACCTGAATGAACTTCGAACGTTGTTGCGCTGCAGGGTGACCCGTCAAACAAATCGGCAAGAACAGCAAGCAGCCGACATCACGGCAGTTGCTGACGGACCTACTTGACCAGCAACACCGGGATGTCGCATTCGGTGACCACGCGCTGGGCCACGCTGCCCATGATGGCGCGGCCGACCAGGCCGTGGCCGTGGGTGCCCATGACGATCATGTGCGCCTTTTCGCGCTGCGCGGCGCGCACCACTTCGGCCGCTGGCGAGCCGATGGCCCAGGTCGTGCGGTACTTCAGCTTGTGGCGCTTGAGGAAACGCTCGATCGGCTCGAGCACCTTCAGGGCTTCGTCCTTGTGGTAGGCGCTGACGGTGGCGGCGCCCACCATGGTCTTGACACGACCAGGCACGGGCGCCTGCACATTGAGCACGACCACCTCGTCCTCCGGGCCGGCCAGGCTTTCGTGGGTGACGAGAAAGGCCAGGGCCTTCTTGGTGTATTTGCTGCCATCAGCGGCGAACAGAACTTTCATTTTTTCTCCTAAAGTGGACCGACTTCAGCGCAACACTAGCACAGGAATGCTGCTATGCGCCAGCACATGCTGGGTTTCGCTGCCCAGCAGCACGCGCTTGAGGCCCTTGCGGCCATGCGAAGCCATGACGATCAGGTCGCACTTGTGTTTTTTGGCGGCGGCCATGATGGCCTCGGCCACCAGGTTGGAGCGCGTGACCACGGCCTTGGCCTGGATCCCTTCGGCCTGCGCGGCCTGCTGTACCGCATCGACCATGGCCTGGCCTTCGGTGGCCCACTGCTTTTCGATGCGGCTGACCTCCTGGAGCGAAATCGACACGTTGCCCTCGAAGTAGCTCATGGGATAGCGCGGAACCACATTGAGCGCCACGAGATCGGCGTCGAGTGCGATCGCCAGCCCGATCGCGCTGCGAACGGCCTTTTTCGAGAGGGGGGAGCCATCGGTAGCGACAAGAATGCGTTGGTACATGTTCTTCTCCTTTATTGATTGACGTCCTCAGCTTAGGCGCGGGCGCCCCCTTCTGGATTGATCCAGATCAACGGTGCGGGTCGGTGTGCTGGTTAACCTTGCGCCATGCAAACTGCCACCCTTGCCTTGGGCACGGAGCCTGTTGCCGCGTCCAGCGCGGCCTGGGCTGCGCTGGACGAGCCCGCCGAATGGGAGGGCTTCAGCCGGCCCGTGGCCGGGCGCGATGGCTGGTGGGAGACCTACCTCGCCATTGACGGCATGCACTGCGCCGCCTGCTCGCTTACGGTGGAGCAGGCGCTGGGCCAGTTGCCGGATGTGGAGGGCGTTCAGGTCAATGGCGCGACCGCAATGGCGCGCCTCTTGTGGCAGCCCGCGCGAAGCCGGCCCTCGGCCTGGATGGCCGCGCTGCAGCGGGCCGGCTATGCGGCCCTGCCGGCGGGCGACATGCTGCTGGCCGCGCCGCGGCTGCAGGCCCAGCGCCTGATGCTCTGGCGCTGGCTGGTCGCCGGCTTTTGCATGATGCAGGTGATGATGTACGCGCTGCCCGCCTACGTGGCCGGCCCCGGCGAGATCACGCCGGACGTGCAGGCGCTGCTGCGCTGGGCTTCCTGGGTGCTGACGCTGCCGGTCGTACTGTTTTCCTGCTGGCCATTTTTTGCCACCGCGCTGCGCGACCTGCGCAGCCGGCGCATCGGCATGGACGTGCCGGTGGCGCTGGGCATCCTCATCACGTTTGGTGCCAGCTCGGCCGCCACCTTTGATGCGGCCGGGCCGTGGGGTGCGGAGGTCTGGTACGACTCGGTGACCATGTTCGTGTTCTTCCTGCTGTCCGGGCGCCTGCTGGAGCAGCGCCTGCGCGACCGCACGGCCGGCGCGCTGGAGGCGCTGATGCGACGGCTGCCCGACAGTGTGGAGCGGCAGGGCGCCGATGGCCAGTTCGAACGCGTGGCCCTGCGGCGCCTCGTGGTGGGCGACCTGATCCGTGTGCTGCCGGGCGAAGTCATTCCTGCGGACGGCACCGTGACCGCGGGCGATAGCCAGGTGGATGAAGCCCTGCTGACCGGTGAGTCCGAGCCGTTGCCGCGGGGTGTCGGCGGCGCGGTGATCGCCGGCAGTCATAACCTCTCCGGGCTGCTGCTGGTGCGGGTGGACCGCGTGGGTGCCGCGACCCGCTATGCCAGCATTGTGGCGCTGATGGAGCAGGCCTCGGTCCAGAAGCCGCGGCTGGCCCAGGTTGCCGACCGCATTGCCAGCCCCTTCCTGCTGGGGGTGCTGCTGGCCAGCGCCGCTGCGGCGTTGTGGTGGTGGCCGGTGGATCCGGCGCATGCGATCAGCGTGGCGGTGGCCATCCTCATCGTCACCTGCCCCTGCGCCCTGTCGCTGGCCACGCCGGCTGCCACGCTGGCCGCGGCGGGCGCCCTGGCGCGCCGGGGCGTGCTGGTGCGTCGCCTGCAGGCGCTGGAGTCCGGCGCCGCGGTGGACACGGTGGTGTTCGACAAGACCGGCACGCTCACGGAAGACCGCATGGCGGTGGTCATGCGGCGGGCCCGCCCGGGCGCAGACGCGGCGCAGGCCCTCCAGCTCGCGGCCGCGCTGGCGCAGCACTCACACCACCCGGTGTCGCGTGCGATTGTGCAGGCCGTTGCGGGCGCAGCGTGGGCCGCCGTGGAGATCACCGAGATAGCTGGCCACGGCCTGCAAGGCACGGTCGTGGGCCGTGGTGAGACGGGAGGGCATCCGCTCGTGATGCGGCTGGGTTCGGCCGCATTTTGCGGCGCACCGCCGCAGGACGCGCCGGCACGTGGCCCCCAGGTGCACCTGGCTGACGGGCAGGGCTGGCTGGCCAGCTTCGAATTTGAGGAGGCGCTGCGCCCCGATGCCAGGCCTGCGGTGGGCGGGCTGCAGGCGATGGGCCTGCGCGTGCAGCTGCTCTCCGGCGACCAGACCGGGGCCGTGTTGCGGCTGGCCGTCCGCGCCGGCATCGATGAGGCCTATGGCCAGCGCACGCCCGAAGACAAGCTGGCGCATGTGCGCTCGCTGCAGCGGCGCGGCCGGCGCGTCGCCATGGTGGGCGACGGCATGAATGACGGGCCGGTGCTGGCCTGCGCTGACCTGTCCGTGGCCATGGGACATGCCGTGCCGCTGGCACAGGCCAGGTCCGACTTCGTGGTGTTGGGCAGCCAGCTGGCCGATGTGCCCGCGCTGCTGCTGCAGGCGCGCCGCACCCACACCGTCGTGCGGCAAAACCTGCTGTGGGCGGCCCTCTACAACGCCGTCTGCGTACCGCTGGCCATCCTCGGCTTCATGCCGCCCTGGCTGGCGGGGCTGGGCATGGCGGCCAGCTCGCTGCTGGTGGTGCTGAATTCGGCGCGGCTGGCGCGCATTCCCGGAGCCCGTTGAATGGACATCCTGTTCCTGTTGATTCCGCTGTCTGTCGTGCTGGCGCTGCTCATACTCGGCGCGTTGGGCTGGGCTGTCTGGCGTGGCCAGTTCGAGGCGCTCGACCAGGAGGCCGAGCGCATTCTGCAGTCGGATTGATTTTCATCAATTCGTCCCTGGCCCCCGGCAGGGACACTTGGAGCGTCTAGAAAAAGGTGCTTCATGAATGATCAAGTAAGTCCCGCCGCCCTGTACAACGACACGGTCGTGCGGCAGTTTTCGCTGATGGCTGTGGTCTGGGGTGTGGTGGGCATGCTGGTCGGTGTGTTCATTGCCGCCCAGCTCGCCTGGCCTGAACTCAATTTCGGCATTCCCTGGCTCAGCTACGGCCGGCTCAGGCCGCTGCACACCAATGCCGTGATTTTTGCCTTCGGTGGTTGTGCGCTGATCGGCAGCAGCTACTACGTGGTGCAGCGCACCTGCCATGTCCCGCTGTTCGCAGGCAAGCTGGCCTCGTTCACGTTCTGGGGCTGGCAGGCCGTCATCGTCGCCGCCGCCATCAGCCTGCCCCTGGGCTACACCTCGGGCAAGGAGTACGCCGAGCTGGAGTGGCCCATCGACATCCTGATCACGCTGGTCTGGGTGTCCTATGCGATCGTCTTCTTCGGCACCATCGGCGTGCGCAAGGTGCGCCACATCTATGTGGCCAACTGGTTTTACGGCTCCTTCATTCTGGCGGTGGCCGTGCTGCACCTCGTCAACAGTGCCGCCGTGCCCGCCGGCTGGATGAAGTCCTACTCGGCCTATGCCGGTGTGCAGGACGCCATGATCCAGTGGTGGTATGGCCACAATGCCGTGGGCTTCTTCCTCACCGCCGGCTTCCTGGGCATGATGTACTACTTCATCCCCAAGCAGGCCGAGCGGCCGGTGTACAGCTACCGCCTGTCCATCGTCCATTTCTGGGCGCTGATCTTCACCTACATGTGGGCCGGCCCGCATCACCTGCACTACACCGCGTTGCCGGACTGGACGCAGTCGGTCGGCATGGTGTTCTCGCTGATCCTGCTGGCGCCCAGCTGGGGCGGCATGATCAACGGCGTCATGACGCTGTCCGGCGCCTGGCACAAGCTGCGCGACGACCCGGTGCTGCGCTTCCTGATCGTCGCCCTGTCGTTCTATGGCATGGCCACGTTCGAAGGGCCGCTGATGTCCATCAAGACCGTCAACGCCCTGTCCCACTACACCGACTGGACGGTGGGCCATGTGCATGCCGGCGCGCTGGGCTGGGTGGGCCTGATCACGATGGGCACGCTTTATTACCTGATTCCTCGCCTGTTCGGCCAGAAGAAGATGTACTCCGTCCCGGCGATCGAGGTGCATTTCTGGGTCTCCACCATCGGCATCGTGCTGTACATCGCCGCCATGTGGATCGCCGGCGTGATGCAGGGCCTGATGTGGCGCGCGCTCAATGCCGACGGCAGCCTGACCTACACCTTTGTCGAGTCGGTGAAGGCCACTTATCCCTTCTACGTCATCCGCTTCATGGGCGGACTGCTTTACCTGGGCGGCATGCTGGTGATGGCATGGAATACCTGGATGACCGTGGCGCAGGGGCAATCGGTCCGCACCGCCATTCCCATGCCTCAAGCCGCCTGATGGAACCCACAACATGAGCGACCACAACTCTTCTTCCGCTTCCGCCCCTGCCTCCGCCGGCTTCTCTCACGAAAAGGTCGAGACCAACAACTTCCTGATGATCGTCCTGATCCTGCTGGTCATTGCCGTCGGCGGGCTGGTGGAAATCGTCCCGCTGTTCTTCCAGACGTCCACCACCGCGCCGGTGACGGGTGTCAAACCCTATACGGCGCTGCAGCTGGCAGGCCGCGATGTCTACCTGCGCGAGGGCTGCTACAACTGCCACTCCCAGATGATCCGGCCGTTCCGTGCCGAAACCCTGCGCTATGGCCACTATTCGGTGGCCGGCGAGTTCGTCTATGACCATCCCTTCCAGTGGGGCAGCAAGCGCACCGGGCCGGACCTGCACCGTGTGGGCGGCAAGTACAGCGATGAATGGCATCGCATTCACCTGAACAACCCGCGCGACCTGGTGCCGGAGTCCAACATGCCGGCCTACCCCTGGCTGGACCAGAACCTGGTGGATGCCGCCAGCATGGCGCCGCGGATGCGGGCCCTGCGCAGCGTGGGCGTTCCCTATGTCGACACGCAGATCGCCCAGGCGGCGCAGGACGTCAAGGACAAGACCGAAATGGATGCCCTCGTCGCCTATTTGCAGGTGCTGGGCCTGGCCCTCAAATAAAAGGAGAAATACAGATGGACGTCAACAGCCTGCGCATCGTGGCCACCCTGGCCTCATTCGTCACCTTCCTGGGCATTGTCTGGTGGGCATATTCCAGGGGCAACCGCGAGCGTTTCGACGAAGCGGCCCGCCTGCCGTTTGAACAAGACTGATTCCGGGAGTTTTTTGATGAGTGATTTCACCGGCGATTTCTGGTCGCTTTACGTGGCCGCGCTGACCCTGCTGGGCATCGTGGCCTGCCTGGTTCTGCTGTGGGTGACCGCGCGCAAGCGGATTGTCTCCAGTGCGGACAACACCACCGGCCATGTGTGGGACGGGGACTTGCGGGAAATGAACAATCCCATGCCGCGCTGGTGGATGTGGCTGTTCGTGCTGACCATCGTGTTTTCCCTGGCGTATCTGGTGGCCTATCCCGGCCTGGGCGCCTATCAGGGGCAGCTCGGCTGGAGCACTCGGGGTGAGTATGCGGTCGAGGTCGAACGTGCCAACAAGGAGCTCGGGCCGCTGTATTCGCAGTTCACCGCGAAGCCCGTCGAGGAGCTGGCCGGCGACGCCAATGCCATGGCGGTGGGCGAGCGCCTGTTCATGAACAACTGCGCCCAGTGCCACGGCTCCGATGCCCGCGGCAGCAAGGGCTTTCCCAACCTGACCGACGCGGACTGGCTGCATGGCGGCACCCCCGCCAAGATCACGGAAACGCTGACGCGGGGCCGGCAGGGGCAGATGCCGCCGATGGCGGCGGCGGTGGGCAGCGCCGACGACGTGAAGAATCTCGCCAACTATGTGCTGAGCCTGTCGGGCAGTCCGCACGACTCCGTGCGCGGGGCCCTGGGCAAAAGCAAATTCGGCGCTTGCGCCGCCTGCCACGGCATGGATGGCAAGGGCAACCAGGCGCTGGGAGCGCCCAACCTCACCGATGACATCTGGCTGCACGGCTGGGGTGAGCAGGCCATCATCACCATGATCAACAAGGGCAAGACCAGCGAGATGCCGGCGCAGATCGGCAAGCTGACCGAGGCGCAACTCCATGTGCTGACGGCCTACGTCTGGGGCATGTCCAACAAGCCCCTTCCGGTCAAACCCTGAAGAGCCCCTGTAGAGAAAGTTTCGCTTGCAATCTCCCATACGTCGCAAAGTGATACCCATCGTGCCGGAGGCGGCACATGGGCAGATGGCGTCGCTGTACGAGGCGCAGAAGAAGGTCTATCCGCGCTCGGTCACGGGCCTGTTCGCGCGCTGGCGCGTGGCTTGCGTCATTTTGACCCAGCTGGTGTTCTACGGCCTGCCCTGGCTGGAGTGGGGCCAACGCCAGGCGGTGCTGTTTGACCTGGGCGCGCGGCGCTTTTATATCTTTGGCTATGTCCTGTACCCGCAGGATTTCATTTATCTCACCGGGCTGCTGGTGGTCAGCGCGCTCACGCTGTTCCTGTTCACCGCCGTCGCCGGGCGGCTGTGGTGCGGCTTTGCCTGTCCCCAGACCGTGTACACCGAAATCTTCCTGTGGATAGAGCACAAGGTCGAGGGCGACCGTACCCTGCGGATGCGGCTGGACGGCTCGCCGATGTCGCTCGAAAAACTCGTCAAGAAGTGGTTCAAGCACATCCTGTGGCTGGGGTTGGCGATGTGGACCGGCTTCACCTTCGTCGGTTATTTTGCGCCGATCCGCGAGCTCGGGATGCAGTTCCTGCAGACGCGCATGAGCGGCTGGGAAGTGTTCTGGGTGTGCTTCTATGGCTTGGCCACCTATGGCAATGCCGGCTTCCTGCGCGAGCAGGTGTGCAAATACATGTGCCCGTATGCGCGTTTCCAGAGCGCCATGTTTGACCGCGACACCCTGATCGTGAGCTATGACGGCAGCCGTGGCGAGCCGCGCGGGGCGCGTTCGCGCACGGCCGACCCTGCCGCCCTGTCGCTGGGCGCCTGCGTGGACTGCACCCTGTGCGTGCAGGTCTGCCCGACCGGCATCGACATCCGCAAGGGCCTGCAGTACGAGTGCATCGGCTGCGCCGCCTGCATCGACGCCTGCGACGGCGTGATGGACAAGATGAACTATGCGCGCGGCCTGATCCGCTTCACCACCCAGAACGCGCTGGCCAAACACTGGGGCCGGCCGCAGATATGGCGGCAGGTGCTGCGTCCGCGGGTGCTCGTCTACGGCGCCATCCTGCTGGCCTTGTGCCTGGGCCTGCTGTGGAGCCTCGTCGCCCGCATGCCGCTCAAGGTCGACGTGGTGCGCGACCGTGCCGCGTTGTCACGCATCGTGGCCGGCGGCAAGCTGGAGAATGTGTACCGGCTGCAGATCATGAACGCCACCGAGCAGCCGCAGCATTACCGCATCGCCGCCGGCGGGCTGGACGGGCTGGTTTTGGCCTCGGAGGCCGAGGTGGTGGTCGGCCCGGCAGAGTCCCGCTGGGTGGCCGTCAGGCTGCAGATTCCCTACGGCTCGGCCAGCCCTGGCTCGCACCCCATCCAGTTCAGCATCGGTGACCTCGCGGGCGATGTCCATGTGAGCGAGAAGTCCGTGTTCCTTGTACCTCGTTAGGAGATATTCCATGAACGACCTGCCGCAAGCCACGCCCCCTCCCTGGTGGAAGCACGGCCATGTCTGGCTGGTGATCGCCGGCCCCGCCGCGGTGGTGGTTGCCGGCCTGATCACCGCCTGGATCGCGGTGCGCTCACCGGATCCTGTCGTGGCGGAGGATTACTACCGGCGCGGCATGGAAATCAACAAGACGCTCGCCAGTGACAAGGCCTTGATGCCTGCCCTGCAGGGCCGCAATCATGCCGCCACGCCGCCGGCCGCGGTACCGCGATAGGCCGGAACAACAAGGAGACATGCCATGTGGAGTCAGAAACTCATGCGGGTCGTCTGGCCCGCTTTCCTGTCGGCCTGCATTCTGGAGCTGGTGGTTTTCGCGGTGGTCGATCCGTTCGAGCTGCGATGGGCCGGGGAGGCGCTGGGATGGCCGCGGGCCGGTGTCTACACAGCGGGTTTCTTCGTCTTCTGGGCGGTGGGGACGGCGTCGTGTGCCCTGACGACCCTGCTGGGCATGCCGCCCTCCGAGGTCAACTGCTGCCCGCTGGCTTCGGGCGAGCGTCCGGACGGCTGCCCGCAGCAGTAGCCGTGCGGACCGGCTCAGGCGCCTGAGGGGCTGTTGCCGTCCGGCAGCCGCACCACCAGCGTGGGCACGGGTGCCAGGCGGACAATCTGTTCCGCACCGCTGCCGATGAGCGCGCGCTCCAGACCGCGCCTGCCGTGGGTGCCTGCGACGATCAGGTCCGCCTTCCAGTGCTTTGCCGCATCGGCCACGGTTTCCGCCATCCGCTGGTCGGATTTGTCGAACAGCACGGAGTCGGCCGCCACACCGGCGGATTGGGCCATGGCCATGCCCTGGTCAAGAATCCTGGTGCCGGCTTCCCGCATCACGGTGACGAGTTCGCCCGAATAGCCATAAGGGTCGAAGCCCGCGAGGTAGGTCTGCTCTTCCACCACATGGACCAGCCGCACGCGGCCGCCAAAGTCCCGGGCGAACTGCAAGGCGGTGACCAGGGCCTTGTTGGAGGTTTCGCTGCCATCGACGGGCACGAGAATGCGTTGGTACATGGCGCGGCTCCTTTGCTGGTGATGCCGGTGCTGATGCTGATGCTGATGCTGATGCTGATGCTGATGATGGCCTATTGCGTGCAGTGTGGAGCGTACGCCACCGGGCGGGCTTGATGTCGATCAAGCAGGGGAGCACTTTGTGGGCCGGGTCGTCGCTGGGGAGGGGGCCGCGGGGGCGCATGGCAGGCGTTGCGCCCCGTCTTCTCCTTCTCTTCCAGTTCCATTTCCGGGCCCGGTCTTCCCCCGGCGCTGGCTGGGCGGCAGCAGGCCCGGCCGGTGTGGGTTGTAAGATGACCCTGTGTTCAACCAGAAAATCCCGGGAAAAGTAAGCTCAGCCGCCCATGAGCGGGTGAGTGGCGCCGCCGCGTCCGGGCTTGCCCAGGCCGCCGGTGCGCGCCCGCTCGACGCGACCGGCGCCCGGCTGGCGGGCCTGCTGGACTCGGCCATGGACGCCATCATCACGGTGGACGAAGAACAGCGCATCGTGCTGTACAACCGCGCGGCCGAGAGGATCTTTGGCTGGCCAAGCGCACAGGCGATCGGTGAGCGCCTGGAAAAGCTGATGCCGGAGCGCTTTCGTGGCCACCATGCCGCCCATGTCCGCCAATTCAATGCCACGGGCATCACCTCCAGGCGCATGGGCGACGGCACGGTGCTGTATGGGCAGCGCGCCAACGGTGAAGAGTTTCCGATGGAGGCCTCCATCTCCCAGCTGGACACCGTGGAAGGCAAGCTGTTCACCGTGATCCTGCGCGATGTCAGCGAACGGGTGCGCGCCCAGGACGAGCTGAGCGCGTTTGCCGCCGCGGCCCACACCATTCGCGAAGGCGAGAAGACGCGTATTGCACGGGAGCTGCATGACGAGCTGGCCCAATCGCTCACGGCCCTCAAGATGGACGCGATCTGGGTGCGCGACCAGTTGCCGGAGGGGGCGCGGGCCGCCGCCGCCAAGCTCGACGAGATGCTGGCCATGCTCGACACCACGGTCGCGGCCACCCGCCGCATCGCTTCGGACCTGCGCCCCTTGCTGCTGGACGACCTGGGCCTGGCGCCGGCCATTGAATGGCTGGCGCAAAATTTTAGCCAGCGCTCCGGCGTGCCCTGCACGCTCTCGGTGGATGAGGAGGTGGAACTGCACGAGCCTTACGCCACCGCTGTTTTCCGCATCGTGCAGGAGTCGCTGGCCAATGTGGCCAAGCATGCCGAAGCCTCCCACGTCGAGGTGAAAATCGAGCGGACACCGGAGGCGGTCACCCTGCATGTGGCCGATAACGGCCGGGGCTTCTCGCTGGCCGCACCCCGCAGCCCCAATTCCCTGGGCCTCCTGGGCCTGCGCGAGCGTGCGCAGTTGCTCAAGGGGATTGTCACCATCGACAGCCAGCCGGGGCAGGGGACCCGTATCGACGTGCGCATTCCGGTTCAGGTTCAGGAAGCGGGGGGCGCCGATTGATCAGGATCGTCATTGTGGATGACCACGCCATCGTGCGGGAAGGTCTCAAGCGCATCATTTCCTCGGCCGACGACATGGAAGTGGCCGGCGAAGCCGCCAATGGCGCCGAGGCCATGCAGCGGGTGCGTGAACTGTCGTTCGATGTCCTGATGCTGGACCTGTCCATGCCGGGGCGCAGCGGCATGGAGCTGATCAAGCTGGTTCGCGCCGAGAAGCCCAAACTGCGCATCCTCGTGCTGAGTATGCACCAGGAATTGCAGTACGCCGTGCGCGCCATCAAGTCCGGCGCCAGTGGCTACCTGACCAAGGAGAGCGCGCCGGCGCAACTGGAGCAGGCCATCCGCAAGATCGCCGCTGGCGGCGCGTTCATCAGTGCCGAGGTGGCCGAGCAGCTGGCGCTGGGCGCGATGCCGGGCAGCGAGGTCGCCGCGCACGGGACCTTGTCGGACCGCGAATTCGAAGTGTTCCGCCTGCTGGTCGCGGGGGTATCGGTCACCGATATTGCGGGCCGGCTCAACCTGTCGGTCAAGACGGTCAGCACGCACAAGGCCAACCTGATGCAGAAGATGGGCCTGCACAATCAAAGCGAGCTGATCCGCTATGCCATGCGGCACGGCCTGACCGACCAGTTCGAGCCCTAGCGCCACGCAGTCCGCCGGTTCGCCCGCAGGCTGCTCGGAAAATTCCTAGGCCCCCTGCGGCGCCGGCCGAGGCAAATTTAAGGGCGCGCCGAGGCGCACTTTCGACCTGCGCCGATGGCCCTTGGGCCGAACCGCGGTCACAGTAGAGCCATGCTTCAGCAACACGCTCCCGCCATCGCCATCAAGGTTTTTCTCGCCGAGGACTCCGCCATGATCCGCGAGCGCGTCGCCGTGTTGCTGGGCGGGCGCGCCATCACGGTGGTGGGCGAGGCGGGTACGCCCCAGGCCTCGATCGACGGAATTCTTTCCGCGTGGCCCGATGTGGTGGTGCTGGATGTCCAGCTCGACGGCGGCTCCGGTATGCAGGTCATGCGGGCTGTTCGCCTGGCGGCTCCCGGCATTGTCTTCGTCGTGTTCAGCAACAACTCGGCCCAGGCCTACCGCAAGCGTTATCTTGACGAGGGCGCCTACCGTTTTCTCGACAAGAGCACCGAATTCGACCAACTCGCGCAGACGGTGGCGTCCGCGTGTGAGCAGGTTGCGCAATGAAACCAACTGTCCGGCAGGAGAAATGCATGTCTGGTCTCACCCTTGATACCCCCGTAGCCCCCATCCGCTTTGTGCCCCGGCAGCCTCCGACACGGGCCGGGACCGTCGCACCCCTGAAAATCCTGTGCTCGAGCTGCCATCTGCGCGACTTGTGCCTGCCCTGCGGGATGACGGGCACCGATGTGGCCCGCCTGGACAGCTTGATGTTCGGGCGGCGCAAGGTCAGGCTTGGCGAAACCCTGTACCGCGAGGGCGACCGTTTCCAGTTCATCTATGCCGTGCGCAGCGGCACCTTCAAGTCCAGCCTCACGCTGGCGGATGGCCGCGAGCAGGTCAGCGCCTTTCACATGGCGGGCGAGCTGATGGGCCTGGACGGTGTGGCCCACGGCACGCATGCGAGCAGCGCCACGGCGCTGGAGGACACCGAGGTCTGCGCCATACCCTATGCCCACCTCACGGAACTGGCGGCAGGCAATGCGGGCACGCAGAACCTGGTCAGCCGCCTGATGAGCCGAGAGATCGTGCGCGAGCACAGCCTCATGATGCTGCTGGGCAGCATGAATGCCGAGGAGCGCCTGGCGGCCTTCCTGCTGAACCTGTCGCAACGGCTGCGGGCCCGCGGCTACTCGGCCAACGAGTTCCATCTCCGGATGTCCCGTGCCGAAATCGGCAGCTACCTGGGCATGAAACTGGAAACCGTGAGCCGGACCTTTTCGGCTTTCCAGCAAAAACGCCTGCTGGAGGTCGACAAGCGCCACATCCGCATCACCGATCCGGAGGGCCTGACACGGTCATTCGAGATGCACGTGCATTGACTGCTGCGGCTTGCTGCGAGGGCCGGCAACGGCTGAAACGCCGGCGCTTGACGTGAATCAAAATGCTGCGGGCCAGAGCCGCTAAGCTCAAGCGCTTTAGTCAACGACCTCGCCGTGTATCCAAGAATTCCCATCGTCCCTGATTGTTCAGGGTGTTCAGGGCTCGCAAAAGGCACCCACCCCCCAGAGCGCAAGCCGGCCGCGGCGCCAGCCGGCGCCACCTTCCGCACGTCGCGATCCGGGTTGCCCCCCGACAACACCAGTGCGACCTGATTGACAGTACCTCGCACGTTCGTCACCGCAGCGGCGCCGGCTGACCGGCGGCGTGTGCGCCTGGAGCGGCCGATACCTCCTGTCCATCCTGCGTCTGTTCCTGTTCCGCATCAACCCCAACCTGCCAAAACTTCATGCCTGCTGATCTCACTGAAGCCATCCCACACCGAAAAGTCATCCGTTCCTGGCTTGCACCCATCGCCACCAAAAACACCGCGTACGCGCTGTTCCTGGTGGCGTCGGATCTCGCCCTGTTCGCGCTGTTGATCACGGCCACCGTGTTGTTGGCCCAGCCCGCGCTGCAGGTGCTGGCAGCCATCCTGAGCGGCCTGGTCATCGGGCGTCTTTTCATTCTGGGCCACGACGCATGCCACCAGAGCCTGACCTCCCACCGCAGGCTCAACCGGTGGCTCGGACGCCTGGTGTTCATGCCATCCCTCACGCCCTACAGCCTCTGGGACGTCGGCCACAACGTGGTCCACCATGGCTACACCAACCTCAAGGATTTTGACTTTGTCTGGCAACCGTATTCGATCGAAGCTTACCGGCGCATGCCCGCCTGGCGCAGGATGTGCGAACGCATTTACCGAAGCGGCTGGGCACCGTGGCTTTACTACGGCGTTGAAATCTGGTGGAAGCGGATGTACTTCCCGTCCAGGGCGTTGATGCCCACACGCCGCGGTATTTTCACGGCCGACTGCCTGCTGGTCACCGCGGTGGCGGCTGCCTGGATTGCCGCGCTTGTCTATGCGGCATCGGCCACCGGCCAGTCGGTGGCGTGGCTTCTGGGCGTCGCATTTGTGCTACCGCTGTTTGTCTGGAACGCCTTGATGGGCTTTGTCGTCTACGTCCATCACACGCATACCAGCGTGGACTGGTACGAGCAGAAAAACGACTGGTCGGCGGCCAGCCCTTTTGTCTCGACCACGGTGCACCTGACATTCGGTGCGGGCATCGGCAGCGCGCTGCACCACATCATGGAGCACACGGCGCATCACGTCGACATGAGCCTGCCGCTGTATCGCCTCAAGAAAGCGCAGGCGTTGCTCGAGAAAAAATTGCCGGGCCGGATTGTGATCCAGCCGTTTTCATGGGCATGGTATTTCCAGACGGCCCGGCGCTGCAAGCTCTACGATTTTGAGCGGCGATGCTGGACGGACTTTTCCGGACAGCGAACGAGTTAGGGTGAGCAGGCCCTCACGCAAACCGCGCAATCTCGGCGCCCCAATGAGTGCACCCCGCCGCGCAAACGCGCAGCAGGGTGTGGGGCTGTCGCACCCGCCCAGGGCCCGGGTGCTCAGGGTGCCGGTTTATTGAGCAGAGGGATAAGCATGCTCAAGGGCGCTGACGGATACAGCGCCACCTGCTGACGACGCTTCGGCCTTGACTTCAGCGCGGGTCCTGGTGCTGGCCGGTGTGCCGCTGAAGGCCGGGTCCTGGTAGGTGTTGCCGATGTTCACGCTGTAGCCTTCGCGCTGTGCCTGCAGCAGCTCGGCCTGTACGTCAGCACGTGTTTTGGTGCTGGCGGCGCTCACCTGGTCCAGCGGATAGGGGTCGCGGCCTTCGGCAAAGCTGCTGGCGGATCCCAACGTGGCAAGTGCAGCGATGGCAAGAGTGGCGGCAGAGACAAGATTCGATTTCATGATGAATTTCCTTGAGAATGTTTTTGAAATATCCGGTCGGACGGGCTGTCTGCCCGAGGGGCCTTCGTCGCTGAGTCGCTGTTATGTTTGTGGCTCATCGATGCACTGAACCTTGTTCCGCATCGTTGATAGACAAGTGCGCTTTGTCAGAACATTCCATTGCCAAAACTGGAACAATGAAAACGCAGGGTGCTGGAACTTTTTGGCGCACTCAGAGTTCTGGCTCGCTGCCTCATCAAACCAGGCAATTGATTGCGCATGGTGAAACCGGGCGGCGCCGGACTCTGCAGCAAGGGTGTGCCAGCCTTGCTGTGGCTGCCTGCCATCGCTGTCATCGCTGCCGTGGTTTTCATATGGGGACTGCCGGCTGGTCTTCCATACCGGGGTGCATCGTCGCCTTGCGCGTGCGCGGCCGGGGCTCAGCCGTGCCGCGTGTCCATCTTCTTGATCATGGTCCGCGTGTACTCGGTCATGAATTCCAGAAACACGCTGGTTCTTGCTGGAATGAATTTGCGGCTGGGCAGTGCCGCGTACAGGACGTTGGTGCCCGTGATCCAGGGTGACAGGATGCGTTTCAGCGCGCCGCTGTGGAGGTGGTTGGCCACCAGGTCGATCGACTGGCTGATGATGCCGGCCCCGTCGACACCGGCGCGTATCAGCGTGTCGGAATGGTTGACCAGCATGGCGGGCTCGATCGGCACTTCCAGCTCGCGCTTGTTCTCGTCGGGATTGATGAGGCGCCAGATGCGGTGCCGGTTCGCCGGTGCCTTGATCCGCAGGCAGCGGTGCCGGCCGAGGTCTTCGGGTTGCTGTGGAATGCCGTTGCGTCGCAGGTAGTCGGGTGAGGCGCACAGAATGCCGTCCGACGAGACGATGGGACGTGCAATGATGTTGGCATCAAAGGTATCGGTCGCGCCCAGCAGCGTCAGGTCGTAGTCTTCCACCGGCGGCACGAGCGGCGAGTCGACATGGATATCCAGCACCACCTTGGGATAGCGCCGCCCGAACTCGGCCACCAGCGGCCCCAGCACATGCACGCCGAAGATGGGCGGCGTCAGGATGCGAATGACGCCGGACATCTCCTGGGCATGCGCCTGCGCCGCCGCGTGGGCCTCATCGATGTCGCTCAGGATGTGGCGCACGCGTGCCAGATAGGCAACGCCCGCGTCCGTCAGGGCCATGCGCCGGGTCGTGCGATGCAGCAGCCTTACTCCCAGATGGTCTTCCAGGTCGCCGACCAGCCGGGTCACCACCGCTGACGACATGTTGAATTTGCGCGCCGCCGCGACAAAGCTGCCGTCGTCCGCGACCTGTTGAAACACCCGCATTGACTGGAGCCGGTCCATGATCCACCCTCAAAAGCACTAATTGTTGCTGTTTTAGCAGTAATAAATTGTTAATTTTGCTATTTTTTGATGTGCCTGAACGGAATAAAGTTCACCCATCGATGAGCCGGAGCCCTCTGCAAGGCGACTCACCGAGGCTGGACAGACGGGAGGGATGAGCCCGCCATGCCCGGAAACGTCACTTAACTTTGAGAGGACTTTCATCATGAAATCAAAATTGATCGCCAGCGCTGTCGTGGCGATTGCTGCCCTGACTTCCGTTGCCGCTTCGGCCCAGACCTTCAATTCCTATCTGTGGGACCAGATGAAAGTGCCGTCGACCCGCACGCGTGCCGAAGTCCAGGCCGAAGTGCTGCAGGGGCAGCGCGGAGGGGCCACGGCCAACTCCGGCGCCAACGGCGCAACGGCCGGGCAAAACCCGGGCGCGTCCGGTGGCGACAGGCCTGGCGCTGCCTCCCCAGGCGGGGCCGGCGGCGTGAAATCCAGCCAGCAATAAGCAATACGGGCGATACCAGGGCAGATGCGGCTCCAGCCTGGCGTTTGCGGTCCATGCGGGCGAATGCCCTGGCGCCCTGGCGGGTTCCGGGGCGTTTGCACGCAGCCTGCGCGCAGAGATCGTTTAGGCCCTTGCAGAATTGCCCAGGCACTGCCGTGGATGGCGTGGCAGTTGCTGCAAGAACAATAGCGGTTTGCATTCCTTCTCGCTTCGACAGCTGTTGAGGAAGGCTGCGGCTGTCACTCGGGTGGTGCGCCAGACACCGGTCGATCGCGGTCCGGGCCCCGGCGCGACGTCTTGCGCGCCTCATAGCGCTTCATCAGCGGCGTGACCGAAATGCCATGCGCAATGACAGAGGCGATGACCACGGCCAGCGTGAGGGAGAGCAGGCGCTGGGCCAGCGCTGTTTCAATGTCGTGGCTGATGGCGTAGAGCAGGTAATACAGCGAGCCGATGCCGCGTATGCCGAACCAGCCCATCAGGCGGCGCTGCGCGCCCTTCACGGGCGTGCCCAGCAGGCCCAGGTACACGGCCAGCGGGCGAATCACCAGGAACAGCACCGGGATGAACCACAGCACTTCGCCGTGAAAGCGTACCGTGGCAACCAGCACCCCCACGGTCAGCACCATGGCCACCTCGACAAAGCTTTCCAGCTGGCTGTTGAAGCGCTGCACCTCGTTCATCATGTGGGCGGGCGCTTCGGCGCCCGAGGCCTGCTGTTCTGCCGCGCTCAGCTCGGGCGCGGGCGCGGCGACCGGGACTTGCGGCAGCTCGTCAATGCGCCGCAGCGCCAGCCCGGCGGCGAACACGGCAAGAAAGCCGTAGGTCTGGCTGACCAGGGCCAGGCCGTAGGTCAGGGCGATCAGCCCCAAGGCAATGAATTCGTCAGAGCCCAGCGCCTCGCGATGGCGCATGCGCAGGTAGAGGATGACGCGGCCGACCAGCGTGCCCATCAGGTAGCCCAGCCCCAGGCCGCCGGTCACGGCCCACAGCACGTCGACGGCCCACCAGCGCCAGCCGCCGTCGCCCAGTTCGTGCAGGCCCAGCAGACCCAGCCCCAGCATGACGAAGGGGAAGGCCGAGCCGTCGTTGAGACCGCCTTCGCCGGTCAGGCCAAAGCGCAGGCGATCCCGGTCCCCCACATTGGCCACCTGCACGTCAGACGCCAGCACCGGGTCGGTGGGGGCCAGAATCGCACCGAGCAGCACGGCTGCGCCCAGCGGCAAGCCGAGGCCCCACACGCCGAGTGCCGTGATGGCGCCCACCGTGGCCACCATCGACACCGTGGCCAGCTGCACCGGGATGCGCCAGCGCCGGTCTGTCAGCGGCAGTTTGAGCTTCATGCCCGCGGTGAACAGCGATATCAGCACGGCCACTTCGGTGAGCCGTTCCAGCAGCGCCACGTTTTTCAGCGCGTCAAGCTTGAGCAGGCCCAGCCCCATCGGCCCGATGGCCACGCCCACGCCGAGGTAGAGCATTGCCGCGCTCAGCGGCAGGCGTGCAATGAAGGAGCCGCTCAGAGTCATCACGATCAGCAGCGCGCCGACGATGATGCAGCCCAGGGTAAAGGCGTCTGGCTCCATCACGGTGGTGCGGGAGGGTGATGCGGCGGCGGCTGCCCGCCAGCACAAAAAACGGTGCAGGTCATCTGCACAGCTTAAAGCAAAGCCGTGTGTGGCTCAGCCGGGCAGGCACCCGCAGCGGCGCCCGCCGCCGCGACCTTGCTCATTGCCGGCCCATTCCTTTTCCGCGAATGATGGCTTCGGACACATCGGCGGGGGCCTCCGTGTAGTGCTTGAACTCCATCGTGTAGGTGGCCCGGCCTTGCGTCAGTGAGCGCAGCGTCGTCGAGTAGCCGAACATTTCGCTCAGCGGCACTTCGGCGCGCACCAGCTTGCCGCCGCCCCCCGCGATGTCTTCCATGCCCTGGATCATGCCGCGGCGCGTGGACAGGTCGCCCATCACATGGCCCATGAAGTCTTCCGGCATTTCGACCTCGACCGCCATCATGGGCTCGAGCAGAATTGGCCTGGCGCGGCGCATGGCCTCCCGGAACGCGATGGCGCCGGCCATGCGGAAGGCGTTTTCATTCGAATCAACGTCATGCGACGAGCCGAAGACCAGCGTGGCCTTCACGTCAACCACCGGATAGCTCGCCAGCACGCCGGCCGTCAGCGCGTCCTGGATGCCCTTGTCCACGGCCGGAATGTATTCGCGCGGCACCACGCCGCCCTTGATGGCATCGACGAACTCATAGCCCTTGCCCGGTGGCTGCGGCTCGACGTTCAGCACGGCATGGCCGTACTGGCCGCGCCCGCCCGACTGCTTGATGAACTTGCCTTCAACATCCTTGACGGCCTGCTTGATCGTCTCGCGGTAGGCGACCTGCGGTTTGCCGACGGTCGCATCGACGCCGAACTCGCGCTTCATCCGGTCGACCAGAATCTCCAGGTGCAGCTCGCCCATGCCCGAGATGATGGTCTGGCCGGATTCTTCGTCGGTCTGCACCCGGAACGAGGGGTCTTCCTGGGCCAGCCGGTGCAGCGCGACGCCCATCTTCTCCTGGTCGGCCTGGGTCTTGGGTTCGACGGCCTGGGAAATCACCGGCTCCGGAAAGACCATGCGCTCCAGCATGATCACCTTGTCCGGGTCGCACAGGGTGTCGCCGGTGGTCACGTCCTTCAGGCCCACCGCTGCGGCGATGTCGCCGGCATGCACTTCCTTGATTTCCTGGCGGACGTTGGCGTGCATCTGCAGCAGCCGCCCGAGCCGCTCCTTGCGCGTCTTGCCCGGGATGTACACGGTGTCGCCCGTCTTGACCACGCCCGAGTAGACGCGAAAGAAGATCAGCTGCCCGACAAACGGATCCGTCATGACCTTGAACGCCAGCGCTGAAAACGGCTCGTCATCGGCGGGGTGGCGCTCGGCCGTCCTGTCGTCTTCGGTGTGGCCGAGGATGGCCGGCACGTCGACCGGTGAGGGCAGGTAGTCGATGATGGCATCGAGCAGCGCCTGCACGCCCTTGTTCTTGAAAGCGCTGCCGCACAGCATGGGGACGATCTCGTTGGCGATGGTGCGCTGGCGGATCCCCTGCCTGATTTCGTCTTCACTCAGCGCTTCGCCGGCGAGGTATTTTTCCAGCAAGGGCTCGCTGGCTTCGGCGGCGGCCTCGATCATCCTGTCACGCCAGGTGCTGGCGGTGGCGAGCAGATCGGCCGGAATGTCGCGGTATTCGAAATGCAGGCCCTGGCTGGTGTCGTCCCAGACGATGGCCTTCATCTTCAGCAGGTCGACCACGCCCTGGAAGTGGTCCTCGGCACCGATCGGAATCTGCACCGGCACCGCCACGCCCTTCATGCGTTCGCCGATCTGGCGCTGCACGCGGAAGAAGTCGGCACCCACGCGGTCCATCTTGTTGACGAAGGCAATGCGTGGCACCTTGTACTTGTTCGCCTGGCGCCACACGGTTTCCGACTGCGGCTGCACGCCGCCGACGGAGTCGTAGACCATGACCGCGCCGTCGAGCACGCGCATGGAGCGCTCGACCTCGATCGTGAAGTCGACGTGGCCCGGCGTGTCGATGATGTTGATGCGGTGCTCCGGGTAGTTGCCGGCCATGCCTTTCCAGAACGCCGTCGTTGCGGCGGACGTGATGGTGATGCCACGCTCCTGCTCCTGTTCCATCCAGTCCATGGTGGCCGTTCCCTCGTGGACCTCGCCGAGCTTGTAGTTCACCCCGGTGTAGAACAGGATGCGCTCGGTCGTGGTGGTCTTGCCGGCGTCAATGTGCGCGCTGATGCCGATGTTGCGGTAGCGTTCAATGGGTGTTTTGCGGGTCATGACGTCTCCTTGCGCACCGGGTTGGGCGGGCAAGACCGGCGCTTGGTGCAACAACAACGTCCGGTTAAGCCCGTCTGATCAGGGTATGCGAAGGAGATGCTAAAAACAAGAGCGAATTACCGCAGCGAATGCTGCGAACGCTGCTTGAGCAGTGCGAAGAACTGGCTTATGCTGTTTCGGCCAGCGCATCGCCCAGCGCGTTGATCAGCCGGTCGATCTCGGCCTTTTCGCTGATGAAGGGCGGGGCCAGCTGGATGGTGTCACCGCCGTAGCGCACGTAAAAGCCTTTCTTCCAGCAGTTCATCGCAATTTCGTAGGGCCGGCGTGCCGGCTCGCCCGGCAGCGCGGCAATCGTGAAGCCGGCGGCCAGGCCGTAGTTGCGGATGTCGGCTACATGCTTGCTGCCTTTGAGGCTGTGCACGGCGTTCTCGAAATGCGGCGCCAGCGCCTTGACGCGGCCGATCATGTCTTCCTTCTGCAGCACATCGAGCGCGGCCACGCCGGCGGCGCAGGCCACCGGGTGGGCTGAGTAGGTGTAGCCGTGCGGGAACTCGATCATGTACTCCGGGCCGCCCGCGTCCATGAAGGTGTCGTAGATGCCTTTTGTCGCGACCACGGCGCCCAGCGGCTGCGCGCCGTTGGTCACCTGCTTGGCGATGTTCATGATGTCGGGCACCGCGCCAAAGGCCTCGGCGCCGGTCCAGGCGCCGCAGCGGCCAAAGCCGGTGATGACCTCGTCAAAAATCAGCAGGATGTTGTGGGCCGTGCAGATATCGCGCAGGCGCTGCAAATAGCCTTGCGGCGGAATCACCACGCCGGCCGAGCCGGAGAAGGGCTCGACGATCACGGCGGCGATGGTGGATGCATCATGCAGCGCGATCACGTCGAGCAGGCGGTCGGCCAGCTCGGCGCCCGTGGGCGGCATGCCGCGGTGAAAGGAGCCGGTCGGCGGCTGGGTGTGCGGCAGGTGGTCGGCCTCGACCCCCTGGCCAAACAGCTTGCGGTTGGCCGCGATGCCGCCGACCGAAATGCCGCCGAAGTTGACGCCGTGGTAGCCCTTTTCGCGGCCGATCAGGCGCGTCTTGCCGGCCTGGCCCTTGGCGCGCCAGTAGGCCCGCGCCATCTTGAGCGAGGTGTCGGCCGCCTCGGAGCCCGAGCCGGTGAAGAACACATAGTCCAGCCCTTGGGGCGTCAGTTCCTTGATCTTGTTGGCCAGCTCGAAGGCCAGCGGATGGCCGAACTGGAAGGCCGGTGCGTAGTCGAGCTTGCCGATCTGGCGGCTCACGGCCTCGGTGATTTCGCGCCGGCAGTGGCCCAGGCCCGAGCACCACAGGCCCGACAGGCCGTCAAAAATCTTGCGTCCCCCGGCATCCGTCAGGTAGGCGCCGCTGGCCTCCACCACCATGCGCGGGTTGGCCTTGAAGCTGCGGTTGGCGGTGTAGGGCATCCAGTGGGCATCGAGCCAGGCGGCATCCATGCGGTGGCCGGCGGCCGTTGTCGGTTGCTCAAGGTCAGTGAAGCGCATGTGCGTTCTCCGGTGTTTGGTGTCAGGAAATGGTGGGGAGTGGGCCGCTCGCGAGAGTCCGAGAACCCTTTGGCGAGAATCCTTTTGCGAAGCGATGAGGACATTCTGGAGTGTTCTGTTAACCTCTAAAAGCATGCGATATCAATGTTTACTTGAGGTTTTATGCAAGTGAAGCGCGCCGTGCTGGGGCAGTTGAGCGACATGGACCTGCGGCTGCTGCAGGTGTTCAAGAGCGTGGTGGATTGCGGCGGCATGGCCGCGGCCGAGCTGGAGCTCAACATCGGCACGTCCACGGTGAGCCGCCATGTGAAGGACCTGGAGACCCGGCTGGGCCTGGTGCTGTGTCGCCGGGGCCGGGCCGGTTTCGCCCTCACGGCCGAGGGGCAGCGGGTCTATGAAGAGACTTTGCGCTTGCTGGCCTCGGTGGAGGGTTTTCGCAACAGCATCGACGACATCCACTCGCGCATGGGGGGGGCGCTGGCGGTCGCGGTGTTCGACAAGACCGCCAGCAATCCGCGGGCCCACATCGGTGAGGCGATTGCCGAATTCACCGAACAGGCGCCCGACGTGCACCTGCAACTGCATGTGGCGTCCATCAACGCCATCGAGCGTGGCGTGATGGATGGCAGCTACCAGGTGGGCATCATTCCGGCCCACCGCACTTCGCACAGTCTGCTGTATGCCGAGCTGTTCAGCGAGACCATGCTGCTGTACTGCGGCGCGCAGCATCCGTTGTTTGGCGCCGAGCCGGGGTCTGCGCTGACCTGGGACGGGCTGCAGGCCTACCATTTCGCGGGTTTGGGCTATCACTCGCCCAACATGGCCTTGAGCCACAGCGCAGGCCTGTCGCGCAAGGCCACCGGGTTTGACCAGGAGGCCATTGCCACCCTGATCCTCTCGGGGAAATTTCTCGGCTTCCTGCCAGACCACTACGCCGAAGCATTTGAGCGACGCGGCCAGATGCGGGCGGTGCAGCCCGCCGTGTTCCGCTACCCCTGCACGTTTGTGAGCCTGCTCAGGCGCTCCCCCCAGCCGTCGCGCGTGGTACAGGCCTTTCACGACTGCCTGGTGCGGGCGCACGGCAAGGGCAGGACGACCTGAAGCGCAGCAGCGAAGGATCAGGACTACCAGTCCACCACGCTCAGGCCCACGCTCAATACCGTGCGCTTCCTGTTGAAGTCCAGCAGGCTGTCGCCATAGCCGCTGAACAACTGCAGGTGGTAGCGCAGGCCCGTGTAGCTGGATGAGGCGGCGGGCCCCACCATCCAGTCGAGGCGGGCCGAGCCGCGGGCCTCCTTGCGCAGCGAATGCCGCAACGTGAGGCCCAGGGTGTGGGCCTTGTTGATCTGCCAGGCGCCGGCCAGTTCCGCACGGCCCACGTAGTTTTCGATGCCGGGGTTGTCGTCATTGCCCGATGATTCGCGCAGCCGGTCCCAGACCCGGCCCTGCAGTGTCAGGGCGGAGTCGCCGTCCAGGGTTTTCTCGGCCGCACCCATCAGGTAGACGCGGTTCCAGCTGCGCGACAGCGGCAGCGACTGCCCGTTGGACTGGTGCACCAGCCCCAGCCCGGAGAGCCGGTAGTTCCAGCCGCCGGCCAGCGGCATCTGGTGCGGGTAGATGTAGATCAGCTCGGGTTCATGGTCGGTATTGCGGAACGGACGCGACAACCCGCCATTGAACAGCTGCCAGTAACTTTGCTGGGTGTAGCCGAACCACAGCGAGTCATGGTCGTCCTGGTCTGCGGGGCCGCTCTTGAGCAGGCCCTTGGCGATCTTGGTGCGGACCGACAGCTGGATTTTGTTCTCGGTGCGGCTGTAGGGCAGCGCCGTCAGGGCCGTATGGCCGGCGGCCGTCGAGGACGGCTGGGTGTTCACGCTGTCAGACGCCGTGACGGCCAGCGAGGTGGGCCGGTAGCCGCGCAGGGAAAAATTATCGCAGTCGGTGCCGCGCTGCAGTTCCCAGAACCTGGAGAGCAGGCCGTACTGGTCGTTCTTGCAGCCGAGCGGTTTGCCGTCCGGCGCATCGTTGTTGAGGGTAGGCAGCAGCAGCACCGGCGTGGCCGGCTGGCCCGTGTCCGGGTTGGCCGGCGCGGTGGTCAGGGCGGGGGCGGGCTTGCCGGCCGCGTTGCCGGCTGGCGCCGCCGCGGGCGACTGCGCATCCGCCCATTGCTGAAAACATGCCAGCTGGGCCCGGGGATCGTTTTTCAGGGCCTGGCAGGCCTGCCAGCCTTCGCTGGACGGACGCTGCAGCGGCGCACTGGCCGCCGGCACGGGCTGGGCGTGCGCCGTACCCGTCAGCAGGCCGGCGAGCAGCAGGGCACCGGGCAGGCGGCGGGCCGGCATGGAGGGCAGGCGTAAGGTGGCGTCAGTCATCACGGCGGGTGAAGTCCTCACGGTAATCGGGTCAGGGTGAAAGGCACGTCGGGTGCGTTGGCCGGTGCGCTGCTGCTGGTGTCTTTCCAGGTGCCCCGGAACATCCGGCCGCAGGAGCCCTCCACCATTTCACCGTTCCAGGTACCGGTGATGCTGATGTTGTCGGACGATTCATCCAGCAGCAGCAAGCCGTCCTCCAGATCGCCTGCCAGCGCGGCTTTGGCGGCATGGCCGGCAGCCGCCGGGGTGTCCCTGCTTCCGCGCAGTTCACGGCTGACCGTGCCGGCCAGGCTTTCGGTGAACTCCGCATGCCGCTCCAGCCGCAGGGTGGCGCGGGCTGGCAGGCCGGCGGGCGGCGGGCTGAAGCGCGCCGCCCACAAGCCGTGCAGCTGCTCGGCCTTCAGGGCGTGGGCGGGCGGGCATGCCGCTTTGGTTGTGTTTTGGGCGCTGACCCCGGAAAAATGAGTGCAGGCAGCGATGAACAGGAGTGTGAGTCGGCGCAGCTTTGAAGTCATGAGTGAATAAATGTCCTGGTTGGACCGCGCTGGCTCTGGTACGGCAACCAGGAAGTAGCGGAGCACAATGAAAGGTGAATGGGATGGGTTCATGGCGGCGGCACCGGCCGCGCAATGGACGAAGGGGCGGGGTTGGAATAAGGACGGATGTTGTCAGGGCGCAAAGTCGGTTTAAAAACAACGCGCAGTGGGCTGGGCTTGCGCACTGTTTCAGGATCAGGAGCAGGGGCTCAGGAGCAAGGGCGCGCTGGCGGCAATGCGGTATGCAGGTTAACCCGAGGGAGTGCAAGAATTTGTAATGCCGATAATCACTGTACGTTCCTATTATCCGAAAGAACTTCATGAGTATTCGTAAGTGTCTGTTTGCGCTGGCTTTCTGGCTGGGCGCGGTGGCTGGTCCGGCCTGGGCTCAGGGCGGCCCGCTGCTGTTCGCGGTCAACGAGGGCGTGACCTACCGCGTCAACCCGATTGCCACCGTCGAGCGCTTTCGGGACATCTCGGACGATCTGAGCAAGCTGCTCAAGCGGCCGGTCAAGGTCCAGCCGGTCACCGACTACCGGGAGCTTGCAGCCGGGCTCGCCGAGCAGCGCTACGACCTGGCCTATGTGCATCCGGCGCACCACTCCATCCGCGCGCTGACCAGCGGCGGCTACCACCTCGTCGCCCTGACCAAGGGCTTCACCGAATACAAGGCCTCGTTCATGGTGCGCGGCGATTCACCGCTGAAAACCCTGGCGGACCTGAAGTCGAGCAAGATCGGCGCGCCCGACGAGGACTCGATCACCTCGGTGATCATGCGCGCCACCCTGCGTGATGCGCTCGGTCCGCAGCCGCTGCCCACCACCTATGTCAAGCTGCAGGAGGCGGTCCCCTTCATGATTGAAAACAACTTTGTGGCGGCGGGCGTCAGCGCCTCGCGTGCCGTCGTGAAAAACTGGCAGGACAAGGGCGGCAAGGTGCTGGCCAGCAGCAAGCCGGTCCCCATCAAGCACATGATTGCCAGCAGCAAGCTGTCCGAAGCGCAGCGCGCCCTGCTCACCAGCTACTTTGTCGAGCTGGACCAGAGCGCTGAGGGGAAAAAACGCCTGGAAGCACTCAATGTGCAGGGCTTTCTGGTGTCCGACCAGGCAGCACTGATCGGGCTGGGCAAGTGGCTGGGGATTTGACGGCCGGGGCCTGAGTTGCGCCTTGAGGGCTTCGCTGCGCGAGTCCTCTGGCATGCTAGCGTGCTAGCGTGATTCCGATGCCGCCGCGGCTGCCAGCGCGTCGGCTGATTTTTTGGCAAATTCGGCCCGCAGCGCCTTGAGCTTTTCGCGCGGGTCTTCTTTCACCGTGGCCTTGTCCAGCGCCATCTCGGCAATAAACCGGCTCGGGATGCCGGCGATGGTGTCCCGGTTCTTCTTGCGCCGGCGCAGCCAGTTCACCGCCAGCGTGCGCTGGGCGCGGGTGATGCCCACATACATCAGGCGACGCTCTTCCTGCAGGCGCAGCGCGATGCTGTCGGTCCTGGCAGCATCCATGCCGTCGTCCTCTTCGAGCTTGAAGGGCAGCAGGCCTTCATTGCAGCCGGCCAGCACCACATGCGGCCACTCCAGGCCCTTGGAGGCGTGCAGGGTGGACAGCGTCACCACGTTCTGGTCGCCCTCGCGTTCGCTGATGGTGGACAGCAGCGCGATCGTCTGCACCACTTCGAGCATGGTTTTGGTTTCTTTGGCCGTGGTCACCCCTGCCGCATCATCAATTTGCCCGCCGCAGCGCTGCGCCACCCAGTCGCAAAAATCCATCACATTGTTCCAGCGCGCGGCCGCGACTTTTTCACTGTCTTCGCCGTCGTAGAGGTGCTTTTCGTAGTCGATTTCCTTGAGCCAGTCGCTCAGGAAGATGCGGGCGTCTTCCGCGCCCACGGTGCGTCTGGCGCGGTATTCCAGCTCGTTCAGGTAGCGGCCGAATTCTTGCAGGGAGCCGACCGCCTTGGCCGGCAGCACCGAGCTCAATGAGTTGCTGAACAGCGCTTCGAACAGGCTGAGTTTGTAGGTCTCGGCAAAGGTGCTCAGGGTTCCCAGCGTGGTGTGGCCAATGCCGCGCTTGGGCGTCTTGATCGAGCGGATGAAGGCCGGGTTGTTGTCGTTGTTGACCAGCAGGACCATCCAGCTGCACAGGTCCTTGATCTCGGCGCGGTCAAAAAAGCTTTGCCCGCCCGACACCTTGTACGGAATCTGCGCCTTGCGAAAGGCTTTTTCCAGCGGCTTGGCCTGGTGGTTGGCGCGGTAGAGCACGCAGAAGTCCTTCCACTCCCGGTACTGCGCGCCTTCGGCCTGCAGGGTGCCCTCGGCGCGCAGGCTCTGGATGCGGGCCACGATGCGCTCGGCCTCGTGCTCTTCGCTGTCGCAGTCCACCACGCGCACCGGCTCGCCCTCGCCGAGTTCCGAGAACAGGGTCTTCGGAAACAGCTTGGGATTGGGGCCGATCACGTTGTTGGCGGCGCGCAGGATGGCGCTGGTCGAGCGGTAGTTCTGCTCCAGCTTCACCACCTTGAGGTTGGGGTAGTCCTGCGGCAGTTTCTTCAGGTTGTCCAGCGTGGCGCCGCGCCAGCCGTAGATTGACTGGTCGTCATCGCCCACCGCCGTGAAGCGGCCGCGCGCGCCCACCAGCAGCTTGAGCACTTCATATTGCGTGGCGTTGGTGTCCTGGTATTCATCGACCAGCACGTGGCCCAGCGACTGCTGCCATTTGCTGCGGACCGCCTCGTGCTCCCGCAGCAGCTTGAGCGGCAGGCCGATCAGGTCGTCAAAGTCCACGCTCTGGTAGGCCGTCAGGCGCTCTTCGTAGTGCGCCATGATGCGCGCGATGACGCGTTCTTCATCGTTGGCGGCCTGCGCTTCGGCCTGGGCGGCATTGAGGCCCATGTTTTTCCACAGGCTGATGGTCCACTGCCATTGCCGCGCCGTCGCCGCATCGGTGCTGCCACCGGCATCCTTCAGGATGCTGGTGACATCGTCGCTGTCCAGAATGGAAAACTGGGGCTTCAGGCCCAGCGCCTGGCCATCCTGCCGCAGCATGCGCACGCCCAAGGCATGAAAGGTGCAGACAAGCACGCCCTTGGCCGGCCTGCCAATCAGGTCCTTCGCGCGTTCGCGCATCTCGGCGGCCGCCTTGTTGGTAAAGGTGATGGCGGCAATCTGCTCGGGCTTGAGACCGGCCTGGATCAGCCGGCCAATCTTGTGCGTGATCACCCGTGTCTTGCCCGAGCCGGCACCGGCCAGCACCAGGCAGGGGCCGTGCAGGTAGTTGACGGCCTCCTGCTGGGCGAGGTTGAGCCCATGACTGGCAGGAGAAGCGCCCGACGACGGGGCGGCAGGGGAAACAGGGGAGGGAGACGACATGCGGGCGGGGCGCGTGGAGAAATGGTGGAGCAGCGTGGGTGAGAGGGAATCGGCGTGACGGAGTCGGTAATCAGGGGCCGGAAAAATTGGCGCGGAACAGCGGGCATCATAGCCAGTCACCGGGCTGCCTCGCTGGCCGGTGACAATACGTTTTGTGTTAAGTATTCTTCTGGTCACTTTTCCTTTCTTTGCCCTGGTGCTGTGCGGCTATGTCGCCGCCCGCCGCGCACTGCTGCCGCAGCTCGCCATTCCGGGGCTCAACACCTTTGTGCTGTATTTCGCGCTGCCGTGCATGCTGTACCGCTTTGGTGCGAGCACGCCGGTGGCCCAGCTGCTCGATGCCAGCCTGGTCGCGGTGTACCTGCTGTGCGCGCTGCTGCTGGTGGCGTTCACGATTGCGGTCACACGGGACCGTCCCAAGGGCCGCATCGGCTGGAACGATGCCTCGTTCGGCGCCCTGGTGGCCACTTTTCCCAACACCGGCTTCATGGGCGTGCAGCTGCTGGTGGCGCTGCTCGGCGTCAAGGCGGCCGGCCCGGCCATTGTGACCATCGTGGTGGATCTGCTGGTCACCAGTTCGCTGTGCATTGCGCTGTCGCGGCTGGACTCGGCCGACATCCACGGCGCCGAGGTGGCCGCCCAAAAAGCGCTGCGCGGCGTGGCCCTCAATCCGATGCCATGGGCCATTGTGCTGGGCGCCCTGTCGTCGGGCTTCGGGCTCAGCCTGCCTGCGCCGGTGATGCAGACCCTGGGGCTGCTGGCCGATGCCGCCTCGCCGGTGGCGCTGTTCACCATTGGCGCAGTGCTGGCGCGATCCCAGATGAACACCGCTGAAGCCCTGCCCTTGAGGGACTATGTGCCGGTGGCCCTCATCAAGCTGGTGATCCATCCGGTGCTGGTCGGGCTGATCGGCTTCGGGGCGATTGCCGCCGGCCTGCCGCTGGACCGGTTCGCCCTGACCGTGGTGATTCTGGTGGCCGCCCTGCCCAGTGCCAGCAATGTGGCTTTGCTGGCCGAGCGTTTCGGCGCCGACAACGGGCGCATTGCGCGGATTATTCTGCTGTCGACGGTGCTGGCGTTTTTCAGCTTCTCGGCGGCGGTGAGTTTGCTGACCTGAGCCTGACCTGTGAACGGCCCTGGGCATTGACCCGGGCGCCCAGGCTCCCGGGGAGGACGCCGGTGGGGGCGATGCCAGCCGCCAGGCGCCCCCGTGCGCAGGCCCCGCTGGAAAACCTGCAACATTTCAACCACAATCATCAAGTCCGTCGCAGTGGACCGACGCGGCGCGTGATAATCCATACTAGGTAACAGCCGCGGATGAAGCGGGACTGCGAAAAGAGTTCAATCGTGTTCGCTGATCCGGGATTCAGCCAGAACGACACACACACGGGGAGAGTGGGTGAACATGACAGGCAGCAGCAGGTCGATAACGCTGTCCGGCAATGTGCAGGACATCACGGACCGCAAGCTCCCCGCCGGGCCCTTGTGCGCGAGCGACGCACAATTGCGCCTGCTGGCAGACGCCATGCCCCAGATCGTCTGGATGATGCAGGCAGATGGCCGCTACACCTACTTCAATCAACGGTGGTTTGACTATTGCGGCCTGTCCCTGGAGGAGAGCCTGGACTGCGGCTGGTCTGGCCTCGTTCATCCCGAAGACGGCCCGCGAGCCGCGGAACTGTGGGCGCATGCGTTAAAGAGTGGCGAGACCTGCGAGGTCGAATACCGTCTGCGCCGGGCCGATGGCGTCTACCGCTGGATGCTGGGGCGGGCGATTGTTCAATATGATGCGGCGGGCCGGACCGCCCACTGGCTGGGTACCCTCACCGACATTGACGACCTGAAACAGGCCGCTGTGATGCTGGAAAAGAACCTCGCCATGAACCGCATCGCGGGCAGGGTGGCGCAGCTGGGGGGCTGGACGATTGAACTGCCGGACCGCAAGCTGACCTGGTCGGATGAAAACTGCCTGATTCACGACGTGCCGCCCGGTTATCAACCGACGCTGGAAGAGGGGATCAACTACTTTCTCCCGGAGCATCGGCCTATCGTCATCCGTCATGTGCAGGACTGCGTGGAACACGGCACGCCTTATGAATTCGTGCTGCCCAAGCTCACCGCCAAGGGCCGGCGCATCTGGGTTCGGTCCATCGGCGAGGCCGTGCGCGATGCCACGGGAAAGGTCATCCGCATTCAGGGGGCCTTCCAGGATATCTCGGAGCAGAAGGAGGCGCAGGCGCGCACGCTCGCGCTGGAGGCGCAGCTCATCACCACGCTGGAAAGCATCACCGATGGTTTTTTCCTGATCGACAGGGACTGGAAGTTCACCTTCGTCAACGGTCAGGCCGAACGCATGCTCAAGCGCCGCCGGGAAGACCTGCTGGGCCATACGCTGTGGCAGGAGTTCCCGGAGGCCGTGGGCACGCGCCTCGAACGCGAATACCGCCTGGCGGCCCAGGTGCAACGCACCACCCGCTTTGAGGCGTTTCATGAGCCGCTGCAGACCTGGTTTGATTTTCACGTCTATCCCACAGAGGCGGGGCTCGCGGTTTACTTTCAGGACATCACCCAGCGCCGCGCGGAGCAGGCCCAGCTGCGCCTGCTGGAAATGGCGGTGTCCCGCCTGAATGACATGGTGGTCATCGCGGAAGCCCAGGCCCTCGATGAGACGGGGCCTCGCATCGTTTTTGTGAATGATGCCTTTGAGCGTCACACCGGGTACAGCCGGGAGGAGGTCATCGGACATACCTCGGCGTTTCTGTGGGGACCCAAAACCGGGCAGGCCGAACTGGACCGCATTCGGGTTGCCATGAACAACTGGCAGGCGGTGCGTGCGGAAATTGTTATCTACACCAAGTCCGGCCAGGAGCGCTGGCTGGAAACGGACATCGCCCCCATCGCCGACGAATCCGGCCGGTTCACCCATTGGGTGGCGGTCGAGCGCGACGTCACACTGCGACGGCAACAGCAGGAAGAAATTCTCAGTCTCAACGGCGAGCTCGAGGAACGGGTGTTGCTGCGCACGGCCCAGCTCGCGGCGGCGAACAAGGAGCTGGAGTCTTTCGCTTATTCCGTATCCCACGACCTGCGCTCGCCCCTCAACACCATCCACGGATTCAGCCAGCTGCTGGCGAAGATCGAAGCGGAAAATATCAGCGACAAGGGTAAGCATTACCTGGACCGCATTGGTGTCGGGGTCAAGCAGATGGGCGAGTTGATTGAGGGCTTGCTGACCCTGGCCCACCTGTCCCGCGAGCAGATCAAGTGGGAACTTGTCGATCTCTCGGCCGTCGCCCGGCGGATCGAGCAGGACCACCGGGAGCGGGAGCCGCAGCGCCAGGCGCAGGTGCACATCCATGAAGGCCTGCGCGCGCAGGGCGACCCCCGCCTGCTGTCGGCTGTGCTGCAAAATCTGCTGGCCAACGCCTGGAAGTTCACGTCCCGGCAGTCGCTGACGCGGATTGAGGTGGGCTGCGAGCCAGGCGCCGGGGGCGATACCGTCTTTTTTGTCCGGGACAACGGTGTCGGCTTTGACATGGCCTTCTCGCACAAGCTTTTCGGCACCTTCGAGCGCTTGCATTCACCGGGCGATTTCGCGGGAACCGGCATCGGGCTGGCCACCGTGAAACGTGTCATCGACCGCCATGGCGGCCGTGTCTGGGCGGAAGGCAAATTGAACGAAGGCGCGATGTTCTGCTTTACCCTGGGTCAGCGCGTATCGAATCGGCCACCTGAAGGGTGAGGTGCCACTTTGGCACGGTTCCCACCTCAACCCGCCTCCGTCCGCCTCATCCGCTTGCGCGAACGGCGTGCTTGCACCGCCCGGCGGATCAGGTGTTTGAGGTCGCTGTACCGGGCGATGAGTTGCTGCGCTGTGGCCCATGCAGCCGCGGCGATCAGGTCTCAGTCGAAGCGGTCGTCCTTCACCTGCACCATGCCACCCTCGACCCGCACCGGGAAGGTTGCCACCGCCTCGTAGGCCGGCGGCGACAGCGCCTCGCCGGTGACCAGCGAGAACTGCGCGCCGTGGCGCGGGCAGACGATGATGTCGTCCAGCACTTCGCCGTCCGACAGGGTCTCGGCCTCGTGGGTGCACAGGTCCTCAATGGCGTGGTAGCGGCCGTTGACATTGAACACGGCGATGGGCACGCCGTCCACGTCCACGGTGCGGAAGCTGCCGGGCGGGAAGCCGTCGGCCGGGGCGACGTCGGTCCAGTCGGCCATCACAGCAGCCCCAGTTGCAGGCGCGCCGCCTCGCTCATCATGCCTCTGGACCAAGGCGGCTCCCACACCAGCTCGACCTCGACCTCGTTCACGCCGGGCACTTCGTCGACGGTGCTGCCGACCACCTCGGGAAAGGTTTGTGCCACCGGGCAAGCGGGCGCGGTCAGCGTCATGCGGATATGCACCTTGCCGCGGGCTTCATCCACGTCCAGGCCGTAGACGAGGCCCAGGTCGTAGATGTTGACCGGGATTTCCGGGTCAAACACGCCTCGCAGGGCCTCGATCACGCGCGCCTGCAAGCCCGTGGCGGGCGTGGTGGCCCTAGTGGCCGTGGGCGCAGCAGGGGGCGGGGCAACGGCCTCCCTGGCCTGGTGTATCAACTCGAAAATGTTCATCGCATTCACTCCGTCGAAACCGGCTGGCTGGCCTCGCGCAGCGCCGCGCGCAGCGTATGCCAGGCCAGGGTGGCGCATTTCACCCGTACCGGGAATTCGCGCACGCCGCCCAGCACCTCCAGCTTGCCCAGCGCAACCGCAGGCGGGGTGTCGCCGCCCGCCACCAGCGCGTGAAAGCCGGCGAACAGGGCTTCGACCTGCGCCTCGGTCTTGCCCTTGAGGGCGTCGGTCATCAGCGACGCTGAGGCGGTCGAAATGGCGCAGCCCGAGCCTTCGAAGCGGGCGTCTTCGATCACGCCGTCCACCACCTGGAGGCAAAGCGTCAGCCGGTCGCCGCACAGCGGGTTGAAGCCCTCGGCGCGGCGGTTGGCCCCCGCCAGCGGCCCGAAGTTGTGCGGGTGGCGGTAGTGGTCAACGATGAGTTCCTGGTACAGATCGCGCAAATCAGACATTAGCCAAATACCTCCTGCGCCCTGCGGATCGCGCGCAGCAGCACATCCACTTCTTCCACCGTGTTGTAGAGGGCGAACGAGGCGCGCACCGTGGCGGGCACGTCGAAATGCGCCATCACCGGCATGGCGCAATGGTGGCCGGCGCGCACCGCGACGCCTTCGTCATCGAGGATGGTGCCGACATCGTGCGGGTGCACGCCCGCCAGGGTGAACGACAGGATGCTCGCCTTGTCCCGGGCGGTGCCGATGAGGCGCAGGCCGGCCATCCCGGCCGCCCGCTCGGTGGCGTAGGCCAGCAGCGCGTGTTCGTGGGCGGCGATGGCGGGTAAACCCACCATGCCCACATAGTCGATCGCCGCCCCCAGGGCGATGCCGCCCGCGATATGCGGGGTGCCGGCCTCGAACTTGTACGGCAGGTCGTTGTACGTCGTGCGGGAGAAGGTGACTTCGCGGATCATGTCGCCGCCGCCCTGCCAGGGCGGCATGGCGTCCAGCAGCGCCGCCTTGCCGTAGAGCACGCCGATGCCGGTCGGGCCGTAGAGCTTGTGGCCGGAGAAGGCGTAGAAGTCGCAGTCGAGCGCCTGGACGTCAACCGGCAGGTGGGCCACCGCCTGGGCGCCGTCGACCAGCACCACCGCCCCCGCCGCATGGGCGAGCGCGACGAGGTGCTGCACCGGGTTGAGGGTGCCGAGCGCGTTCGACAGCTGCGTGAGCGCCACGATGCGCGTCGCCGGGCCCAGCAGGCGCTCAAACGCGTCCAGCCGCAGCGCGCCGGTGTCGTCGATGGGTGCGACGCGCAGCACCGCGCCCGTGCGCTCGCACAGCAGCTGCCACGGCACGATGTTGGAGTGGTGCTCCATCTCCGTGATCAGGATTTCGTCGCCGGGCCGCAGGCGCTGGCCGTAGCTCGCCGCCACCAGGTTGATCGCCTCGGTGGTGCCGCGCACGAACACGATTTCTTCGCGGCGGGCCGCATGGATGAAGCGCCGCACGGTGTCGCGCGCCGCTTCGTAGGCCTCGGTCGCCTGTTGGCTCAGGCTGTGCACGCCGCGGTGGATGTTGGCGTTCAGCTCGGTGTAGTAGCGCGCTTCGCAGTCGATCACGCACTGCGGCTTCTGGCTGGTGGCCGCGTTGTCCAGGTAGACCAGGGGCTTGCCGTGCACGCTCCGGTGCAGGATGGGGAAATCCTGCCGCAGCCGCGCCATCGCCAGGTCGGTCTTGGGCGCGCGTGCCGTCAGTTCTTTCGCATTCACGGGGGCGTTCATAACAATTCCTTCACCCGCTCGGGCAGGCGACCCCGCAGCAGCAGCTCCAGCCGCGCCCGCAGCGGCGCCATGCCGACCCGGTCGACCACTTCCCCGGCGAAGGCAAAGGTGAGCAGCGCGCGCGCCGACGCATCGTCCACGCCGCGCGAGCGCAGGTAGAAGATCTGCTCGGGGTCGAGCTGCCCGACGGTGGCGCCGTGGCTGCATTTGACGTCGTCGGCGTAGATCTCCAGTTGCGGCTTGGTATCGACTTCGGCGTTGTCCGACAGCAGCAGGTTGCGGTTGGTCTGATCGGCATCGCTGTGCTGCGCATCGGCATGCACGATCACCTTGCCGTTGAACACCGCGCGGGACGCGCCGGCCAGCACGCCCTTGTAGAACCCGCGGCTGGTGCCGTACGGCCGGGCATGGTCGATGCGGGTGTGGTGGTCGATATGCTGGCGGCCGTCGGTCATGTACAGCCCGTCGAGCACGCAGTCGGTGTGTTCGGCATTGAGCCCGACGCGGATGTCGATACGCGCCAGGGCGGCGCCCAGCGCGAACGAGCGCGAGGTGAAGCGGCTGCCGTGTTGCTGCTCCGCATTCACCGCGGCGACGTGGAAGGCCTTGAGGCTTTCCTGCTGCAGCTTGTGGTGCTCGATGTCGGCGTCGCGCCCGGCCACGATGTCGGTGATCACATTGGTGAAGTAGGCGCCTTCGCCCACGGCCACATGGTGCTCGACCAGGCTGGCCCGGCTGCCGGCGTCGGCCACGATGAGGTTGCGCGTCTGCATCGCGAGGCCTGCTTCGGTGGCGACGAACAGCAGGTGGATAGTCGTGTCGAGCGCCACGCCGGCAGCCAGATGGACATAGGCGCCGTCACTCATGAAGGCCGCGTTCAGCGCGGCGAAGCCGGAGGGGTAGGTGTCTGGCGTCGGTCCCAGCAGGCTTTCCAGGCGCTCGGGCGCGCGCTCCAGCAGCTCGGCGAGGCTGGCCAGCGTGACGCCCGCGGGCAGCGGCGCTATGCGCGACCAGCGCGGCTGATAGCGGCCGTTCACGAACACCAGGCGCTGCGTGCCGGGCAGGCTCCAGTCTTCGATCTGCTGCGCTGTGACGCCGTTCGGTACCGGCGGCGCCAGCGCGGCCGGCATGAAGCGGGTTTTCTCGATGGCTGCGACGCTGGTGTACTTCCAGTCCTCTTGGCGCAGCGTCGGGAAGCCGGTGTCGGCGAAAGACGCCAGGCCCGCTTCGCGCGCGCGCTGCAGCCACGGCAGGCGCGAGCCGGGCAGTGACGCCTTGAGCCGGGCGAATTCGCCGCGGTAAAAGTCGGCTGCGGTGGCGCTCGGGGGATCCCCACGCCCGGCGATGCCGGGCTGCCCCTGGAGGGGTGCGCGAGCTTGGCTGAAAGGGTTCTGCGCCGCGCTCATGAGAGCGCTCCTTTCTGGCTGCTGGCCTCGGCCTCGATCCAGCCGTAACCATGTTTCTCCAGATCCAGCGCCAGCGCCCGCCCGCCGGACAGCGCGATGCGGCCCTGCGCCAGCACATGCACCTGGTCCGGCACGATGTAGTTGAGCAGGCGCTGGTAGTGGGTCACCAGCACGATGGCCCGCTCCGGGCTGCGCATGGCGCTGATGCCACCCGCGACGACCTGGAGCGCGTCGATGTCCAGGCCCGAATCGGTTTCGTCGAGGATGGCGAGTTTCGGCTCCAGCACGGCCATCTGCAGGATCTCGTTGCGCTTCTTCTCGCCGCCGGAAAAACCCTCGTTGACCGCGCGGTACAGCAGGCTGGTGTCCATGCCCATCAGCGCCAGCTTGCCTTTCACCAGCGCGAGGAAGTCCACCGCGTCCAGCTCCGGCTCGCCGCGGTGCAGGCGCTGCGCATTGACCGCCGCCTTCAGTAAATAGATGTTGGCGACGCCGGGGATCTCCACCGGGTACTGGAAGGCCAGAAAAATCCCTTCGCGTGCCCGCGCTTCCGGCGGCAGCTCGAGCAGGTTGCGGCCTTCGTAGCGCACCTCGCCGGCGGTCACCACATGGTTGTCGCGACCGGCCAGCACATGGGCCAGCGTGCTCTTGCCCGAGCCGTTCGGCCCCATGATGGCGTGCACTTCCCCTGCCCGGACCGTGAGATCGATGCCGCGCAGGATGGGCTTGTTGTCGATGCTGACATGCAGGTTCTTGATCTCGAGCATGGTCTGTCCTCATCAATCGCTATCGACCGCTCTCTCCGTTATCAGCCGATGCTGCCTTCCAGGCTCACGCCCAGCAGCTTTTGCGCCTCCACCGCGAATTCCATCGGCAGCTCCTTGAACACCGCCTTGCAAAAGCCGTTGACGATCATCGACACCGCGTCTTCCGGCGCGAGGCCGCGGCTCTGGCAATAGAACAACTGGTCCTCGCCGATGCGCGAGGTCGAGGCCTCGTGCTCGACCCGGGCGGTCGGGTTCTTCACTTCGATATACGGGAAGGTGTGGGCCGCGCACCGGTCGCCCAGCAGCAGCGAGTCGCACTGCGTGTAGTTGCGCGCACCGGCTGCGCCTTTCGCCACCTTCACCAGTCCTCGGTAGGCGTTCTGCCCGTGGCCGGCCGAGATCCCCTTGGACAGGATGGTGCTGCGGGTGTTCTTCCCGAGGTGGATCATCTTGGTGCCGGTATCGGCCTGCTGGTAGTGGTTGGTCAGCGCCACCGAATGGAACTCGCCCACGGCGTTGTCCCCCTGCAGGATGACGCTGGGGTACTTCCAGGTGATGGCGGAGCCGGTCTCCACCTGGGTCCAGGAAATCTTCGAGTCGGCGCCGCGGCAGTCGCCGCGCTTGGTGACGAAGTTGTAGATGCCGCCCTTGCCCTCCTTGTCGCCGGGGTACCAGTTCTGCACCGTCGCGTACCTGATCTGCGCGCCTTGCAGCGCGATCAGCTCGACCACCGCGGCATGCAGCTGGTTCTCGTCGCGCATCGGCGCGGTGCAGCCTTCGAGGTAGCTCACATAGGCGCCCTCGTCGGCGATGATCAGCGTGCGCTCGAACTGGCCGGTGTTGCTGGCATTGATGCGGAAGTAGGTGGACAGCTCCATCGGGCAGCGCACCCCCGGCGGGATGTAGCAGAACGAGCCGTCGCTGAACACCGCCGAGTTGAGCGTGGCGAAGAAGTTGTCGGTGTAGGGCACGACGGAGCCGAGGTATTGCCGCACCAGGTCGGGGTGCTGCTGCACCGCTTCGGAGAACGGGCAGAACACAATGCCCAGCGCGCCCAGCTTCTCCTTGAAGGTGGTTGCCACCGACACGCTGTCGAACACCGCGTCCACCGCCACGCCGGCGAGCAGCGCGCGCTCCTCAAGCGGCACGCCCAGCTTCTCGTAGGTCCGCAGCAGCTCCGGGTCCACATCGTCCAGGCTTTGCGGCCCGTCCTTGCGTGACTTCGGCGCGGAGTAGTAGGCGATGTCCTGGTAGGCAACGGGCGGGTGGCGCACCGTGGCCCAGCGCGGCTCGGTCATCGTCAGCCAGTGGCGATAGGCCCGCAGCCGCCAGTCGAGCATGAAGTCGGGCTCGCCCTTCTTGGCCGAGATCAGGCGGATCACGTCTTCGGAGAGCCCGCGCGGCACCGTGTCCGTCTCCACGGCGGTGTAGAAGCCGTGGGGGTAGTCCTGGCTGATCAGTTTGTCGAGTTGGACTGTGGAGCTTGCCATGTGTCGTCTCCCGCTGCGGCCGCGTCTGCTACAGCCTCACGCCCTCGCGTGGCTGCCGGGCCCGCAGTGCGCCAATATTCACTGGCTGGAATTCCGGTTGCGCCATGTCCGCCAGCGTGAGGTCGCTCAACATGTGGTGAATGATCTGGTTGACGCGCTGCCAGTTGCCCCGCAACGCACATGAGCCTTCCTGCGCGCACAGGCCGGCGGTGGCGCTGCACTCGGTCACGCCGACCGGCCCTTCCATCGCATCGACAACCTCGGCGATGGAGATCTCATCCGGCGGCCGCGCCAGCAGGTAACCGCCGCGGGCGCCGCGCAGCGACTGCAGCAGGTTTTCCCGTGCCAGCGTCTTCAGGATCTTGCTCGCCGTGGGCACCGTCACGCTGACCGCGAGGGCCACCTCGGCGGCGCTGTAGACGCGGGCCGGCTGCCGCGCCATGTGGGTCATGATCACGGTGCCGTAGTCGGTCAGCTTGCTCAGTCTCAACATGGCCGCGGTTTTCGCTTATATAGCACCAATTTAGTCCTAAATAGTCCGAAATGCAAGGGTCGCCAGGAGGCAGGCAAGGGTGCATGTCAGCTTCCGGTGGCGTCAGATGGCGTCAGACCTCGAACGGCTGCAGGCACAGCCCGCCCGACCCTTAAATCGCAATCGGGTCCACATCCACCGCCCAGCGGACCAGGGTTTTGAAGTCGCTGTGCTGGCGGGTGTCAAACAGCAGCGGCTGCCAGGCGGTCAGGAATCGCTGCAGGGCGGCGCGGGACGGGCTTTCCACCAGCATCTGTGCACGCTCGATGTTGGCCACGCGCTGGATCGTCATCGGTACCGCCGGGTAGGCTGTGACCTGGTCGTGGCCGGTGATCTGCTGCGCCGTGGCCGATGCCGCCGCGGCGTTGAGAAAGCCCTGTGCCACCTCCTGCGTGCGGGCCTCGGCGCGCACCAGCGCCGAGAAACCGAAGGGCGCCATGCCGGCCGCCTGGCGCTCTGCCAGCTGTTGCGCGGCAAAGGCCGGGTAATCGTGTTTTTTCAGTGCCTCGAACAGCGGATGGTCCGGGTGGAAGGTCTGCACCCACATCTCGCTGGCCTCGCTGTGCCGGGCATCGCGGCCGGCCCGGCCGCCGGCCTGCATCAGCAGGCTGAACAGGCGCTCGGGCGCGCGGAAGTCGCTGGAAAACAGCGCCCCGTCGGGGTTGACGGCCGCCACCAGCGTGATGTGCCGGAAGTCATGGCCCTTGGCAATCATCTGCGTGCCCACCAGCACGTCGACCTCGCCGGCATGCACACTGGCCAGCTGCGATTCGAGCGCGCCTTTGAGCCGCGTGGTGTCGGCATCGATGCGGGCGATGCGCACCGGCTCGCCGTCTGGCCGCGTCACGCCAGCCAGCAGTTCGGCCAGATGCTCTTCCAGCCGCTCGGTGCCGCGCCCCACCGGCGCGATGTCGATGTTGCCGCAGCTGGGGCAGGCGCGCGGCACGCGCTCGGTGAAACCGCAGTGGTGGCAGCGCAGCGAGCGGTCTATCTTGTGGAAGACGCGAAACGCGCTGCAATGCGGGCACTCGCTTTTCCAGCCACAGTCATGGCAGGCCAGCACCGGCGCATAGCCGCGCCGGTTCAAAAAGATCAGCGTCTGCTCGCCGCGCGCCACCCGCTGCGCGATCGCGTCCAGCAGCGGCGGCGCGATGATGCAATGCTTGGGCTGGTGGTTCATGTCCACGCGCCGCACGGTGGGCAGGCTGCCCGCCTCGCCTGAGGCGCCTGGCTCCCTGGCCTTCGGAGGCGAGGAAGGGCCAGGCCGCGGCCCGGCGCCATAGGGCGCGGCTTCCTCACCGGTCGTCGGGGGCACGGAATTTTCCGATGGGCCGCCCCCAGGACAATTAGCCCCTTCTTCTGGTGAATGGGGCAGTGCACCGCCGGAGGCACGCGAAGCGACAAGCGTGGGGGCCATATTCCCTATGCGCTCGTCCATGATGAGGCGCTGGTAACGGCCGCTCAGGGTGGCCTGCCAGCTTTCCAGCGAGGGGGTGGCCGAGCCCAGCAGCACGCGGCAGGGGCCGTGGGCATGCGTGGCGTCCCCGGTTTCGAGTTTGGCGCGGTAGACCGCCAGGTCGCGCGCCGAGTAGCGCGCGCCTTCCTGTTGCTTGTAACTCGGGTCATGCTCTTCATCCACCACCAGCAGACGCAGATGGGGCAGGGAGGCCAGCACCGCCATGCGGGTGCCGAGCACCAGCCGGGCCTGCCCGGTGTGGGCGGCCAGCCAGCTTTTCAGCCGCTGGGCTGGCGTGAGCCCGCTGTGCAGGGGCACGACCCGCTCCTTGCCCAGGTGGGCAAAGCGCGCCTCAAAACGGGCCTGCAGCTGCGGCGTGAGGTTGATTTCGGGCACCATGACCAGCACCTGGGCGTCCGGGTCCTGCTCCAGTACCCGTGCCGCGGCCCGCAGGTAGACCTCGGTTTTGCCGCTGCCGGTGGCGCCAAACAGCAGGGCGGGCCGGGTGTCGGCGTCAAATTCGGCCAGTGCCCGCGTCTGCTGGGGGGTAAGCGCCCTTAAATCAGCCGTGTCCCGGGCGTGGCTGGTGTCCACCGTCGGCCGCTTGAGCCGGCGCCCCAGCTGCACGGCGCTGAGCTCGCGCAGCTGGGGCGGCAGGGCGGCCAGCGCCACCTCGCCGAGCGAGCGCTGGTAATAGCCGGCGGTGAACGCGACCAGTTTTCGCCAGGTGGCGGACAGGGGCGGCAGCCCGTCGAGTACGCCGGCAATGGGCCGGATCTGCGTTTCCGGCAGATCACCACCGTCCGGCCGAACGCTCCACACCACGCCCAGCACCTCGCGCCTGCCCAGCGGCACACGCACCAGCACACCCGGAAATAGTGGGAGCTCACTTCGATAAGTCAGGGGCCCCGCGACGGCACTGTGGGCGGGCGTGGCCACAACCACCTCGATCCAGTAAGTCATGCGGGACAGCCAGATGCGAGGACTTCTTCAAAAGTACTTTCAGTTGGTGTGCTAAGTGCTTGATTTCCCAGTGCTTTACAGATTTCCAGATTTTCTGTGGATAACTTTGTTGATAGCTTGCCGGCGATCAGCGCGAGGCCTTGTAAATCAAGGCTTTTCTTAAAATGCCCGGAAAAAAAGCAATTTGAAGTTCCTATATAAATCAACGACTTAGCTGCGCTATGGCTTTGATAGCGGGGTGGAGGGGGGACTGTGTGCATTGCCGCGGCGCAGCACGGATTTTGTGCATAAGTCCGGCACTCCGAGGCCAATTTTGTGCTAGTCATGGCTGAAATGACGGCTCCATCGCGTATCAGAAGGTGTTTGGCCGCTGCTTCAGGCCCCGGCGGTGCGCATGCGGCGAGAGTGAGTGTGTACTGCACGAACCAGGACTTCCACGCTTTCCGGCGGCGTGTGCTGGCTGATGCCATGGCCGAGGTTGAAAATGTGGGCGGGGCCGGGCTGGCTGGCATCGAGGTGGGGGCGGCCGAAGCTGTCCAGTACGGCCGCCACTTCGGCTTCGATCTGCGCCGGGCTGGCAAACAGCACGTTGGGGTCCAGGTTGCCTTGCAGGGCCTTGGCATGGGGGCCGTTCTCGCCGACCCGCGCGCGGGCCTGGGCGAGGTTGACGGTCCAGTCCAGGCCCAGCACCTCGCAGTCGAGGGCGGCCATGGCTTCCAGCCACTGCCCGCCGCCTTTGGTGAAGACCAGGCGTGGAATCTTCACGCCGTCGTGCTCGCGTTTGAGCTGGCCCAGCACGCGCGCGGTGTAGGCCAGGCTGAAGGTCTGGAAGGCCGCGTCGGCCAGCACGCCGCCCCAGCTGTCAAAAATCATCACGGCCTGGGCGCCGGCCTCAATCTGCGCGTTCAGGTAGGCGGCCACCGCATCGGCGTTGACGGCCAGCATTTTGTGCATCAGGTCGGGGCGTTGGTACAGCATGGTCTTGACGAGCCGGTAGTCGTCCGAGCCCGCGCCCTCGACCATGTAGCAGGCCAGCGTCCACGGGCTGCCGGAAAAGCCGATCAGCGGCACCCGGCCCTGGAGGGCCTTGCGGATCGAGGTGACGGCGTCAAACACATAGCGCAGCTTGCCCATGTCGGGCACCGCCAGCCGGGCCACCGCCGCTTCATCGCGCACCGGGGTGGCAAAACGCGGGCCTTCGCCGAGCTCGAACGACAGGCCCAGCCCCATGGCATCGGGCACGGTCAGGATGTCGGAAAACAGGATGGCCGCGTCCAGCGGGTAACGCTCCAGCGGCTGCAGCGTGACCTCGGTGGCGTAATCGGTGTTGGTGGCCAGCCCCATGAAGCTGCCGGCCCGGGCGCGGGTGGCGCGGTATTCGGGCAAATAGCGGCCGGCCTGGCGCATCAGCCAGACGGGCGTGTGGTCGGTGGCCTGGCGCAGGCAGGCACGCAGAAAGGTGTCGTTTTGAAGTGGTGCAAACATCACCAGATTGTCTCAGGTGTCGGCCAGGGCTGGTGCGGCGGGCCACATGGGCGGTATGGGCGGCTATCCAGCGCCGCGATTCAGATTTACCATGGTGCCGTGAGCTTTCGTTTGACTTTTCGTCTGACTCGAAGAAGGACTTCGCCATGCGCATGAACGACCAGGAGTACTTTCGCAGCTGCATTGCCAAGGAGCGGCACCTCGCCCAACTGCTGGGCCACCAGCATATCGAGGAGTGCTATGAAAGCGCGGGCACGCTCTGGGACAACGCCCAGGCGCTGCCGCAGTGGACGCGCGACTGGGGCGCCTGCGGGCCGCTGATGACCCGCTACGGCATCACGGTGGTATACAGCATGGAGTCGGGGCAGCCGGAAACCAGCTTTGCCACCATGGGCTCCACCGTGGTTCACTTTGCCGACCATCCCAGTCGGGACCGGGCGGTGATGTTCGGCATTGTCCGGGAAGTGGTGTTTTTGCTGGAGCACGGCAAGGCTGCCAAAGCCGCCTAGCCGCCTTCGGTGGCGGGCACGACGGGTCGGGTCACCGCCCGGGCCCCGGGTTTTTCATGAAATCTTCCAGTGCCTCGATGGGCAGCGGCTTGCAGAACAGGTAGCCCTGGTAGCTTTCGCAACCTTGGCGGTACAGAAACGCGCGCTGCGCTTCGGTTTCGACCCCCTCGGCCACCACGCCCAGCCCCAGGCTTTGCGCCAGGCCGATGATGGTGCGGGCAATCGCCGCATCGTTCGGGTCGCGCAGGATGTCGGCCACAAAGGATTTGTCGATTTTCAGCTGGTCCAGCGGCAGGCGTTTGAGGCAGGAGAGCGAGGAATACCCCATGCCGAAATCGTCGATCGACAGTGTCACGCCGGTGGCCTTGAGCTTGGCCATTTTGCCGATGGTGATGTCCATGTCGTCGGCCAGCAGGCTTTCGGTCAGCTCCAGCTTGAGCTTGTGCGGGCTGACTTTCGTGTCGCTCAGCGCGGCCATGACGAGGTCGACGAATTCCGGGTGACGGAACTGCCGCACACTCACATTGACCGCAATGCTCAGCGCCGCCGTTTCAGGGCGCTGGGCCCAGGCGGCCAGCTGGTGGCAGGCGGTTTCCAGCGCCCACTGGCCCAGCGGCAGGATCAACCCCGATTCTTCTGCCTCCGGGATGAATTCGGCAGGCGATACCATGCCGCGCGTCGGGTGGTTCCAGCGCAGCAGGGCTTCCGCGCCCATCATGCGGCCGTCGCGCCCGACCTGCGGCTGGTAGTACAGGAGAAACCGCTTTTCGCGCAGGCCCTGGCGCAGGTCCGACTGCAGCGCCGCACTGGCCGACACCGCCGCCTGCATCACCGGGTCAAAAAAGCAGAGGGTGTTGCGTCCGGCGGTCTTGGCCTGGTACATGGCCAGGTCCGCCTGTTTCAGCAGGTCTCCAATGCTGTGGTGGGTCTGGTTGAACGAGGTCACGCCGATGCTGCAGGTGCTGTAGTGCTGGTAGCCAGCCAGAAGGTAGGGTTCGCTCAGCGCCGCAAGAATCTGCTCTCCCACCGCGCGGGCCCTCGCGCCGGCCTCCCGCGGGTCGTGACCGAGGTTCTCCAGCATCACCACAAACTCGTCCCCTCCCAGGCGCGCCACGGTGTCGGCGGTGCGCACGCACCCCGTCAGGCGCTCGGCCACCTGCTGCAGCAGCAGATCGCCCTTGTGATGCCCCAGGGTGTCGTTGAGGGTTTTGAAGTTGTCCATGTCGATGAACATCAGGGCCCCCTCGCGCGGGAGTTGCGGTGGGTGGGCCAGTGCCTGCTGCAGGCGGTCCATGAGCAACTGGCGGTTCGGCAGCTGGGTCAGCGGATCGTAGAAGGCCAGGTGCATGATTTCGCTCTCGGCCACCTTGCGCCGCGTGATGTCGCGCCCCACGGCCACCCAGTGGGTGAAAAAGACACCCGCGTCATCGGCCACCGGCACGATGTCGACTTCCATCCAGAAGTGCTTGCCGTCCTTGCGGTACGTGATGAGCTCGGCCTGCACCGGCTCACCCCGCAGGAAGGCCTTGTTGATGCGGTCCAGTTCACCGCGCTGCGTCAACGGCCCGCACAGCAGCCGGGGTGACTGGGTCAGGGCCTCGTCGCGGCCATAGCCGGTGTGCCGCTCGAAGGCATTGTTGACGAAGATGATGCGCAGGCCGGGCTGGCCGGAATGCACGGCCTCGGTGATGAGCACGATGTCATTCAGGTGCGAGATGCTGGTTTCCAGCAGCATGAGCTGCTCGCGGGCCTTGCGCCGGTCGCTGACATCCCGAAAATAAATCGCCACACCATCCGGATACGGGTAGGCGCGTACCTCAAACCACCTGTCCATCGGCGCAAAGTGGGCCTCAAACTCCACCTGCTGGTTGCCCGCAACCGCGGCCCCTATCTGTTCCCCGAAGGCGGTATTGATGATGCCGGGAAACTCCTTCCAGATGCGTTTTCCCAGCAATTCGGTACCGGGCCTGCCCAGCAGGCGCTCGCCTTCGCGGCTGAGGTAGGTAAAGCGCCACTGGTCATCCAGCGTGTAAAAGCCCTCCGAGATGTTTTCCAGCGTGATGCTCAGCCGCGTTGCCAGCCGGTGTGCATCTTCCTGGGTCTGCCGCATGGTGGTGCCGATGTGCTGGCGTTCGGCATCCAGCGCGCGCCGCTGCTGGCGCAACTCGATTTGCCCCGCCAACAGCCCGGCCAGCGTCTGCAGGCCTTCCTCCTGTTCACGGCTCAGGCTTCGGGGCAGCGTGTCCATCACCGCCAGCAGGCCCAGCAGCGCGCCGTCTTCCCCGATCATCTGGAAGCCGCGGTAAAAACGGATGCCCGGCGCATAGGGGGCTGGCAGCGTCGGGGCGCTGCGCGGGGTCTCCAGTGTGGCGGCGCACAGCGTGACCAGGCCCTCGCGCGCTGGCGCCGCAAAGCCGGTGCCGGCGCTGAAAACGGCCTGGCCATTCTCCAGCAGCACCACCATGGCAATGGGCACGCCGCACGATCGGGCGGCCAGCCGGGTGAGCCGGTCGGTTTCCTGGAGGAATGGGGACGGGGGAGGGACTGAAGCCTCATGGCGCAGCGAGGAGGCCGGACGCCGGGGCGTTGACTCAATAACGGACAGTGAAACAGACACGGGCAAACCCTGTTTTTTTGACACAAGCTGGAATCGTGGCGTATCGCGCCGGTCTTTTTGGGCCAGATTTGCAAGCGTTCACGGCAAAGCGTTGCAAAACGTTCTGCTTTTTACCGGCCTGCGGCCTTGTCCTACAGCGCAGCCCGCATTTGCCTCATCAAAGGCCTGTCTGTCAGCCAGCATGCTCAAGTTCTGAATCCTGCGGTCCGACTCCTGGCTGGGTGCCTAGATGGCACTTTGCCTGGAATTTGCGACAGATGTTGGTAAATAAAAGAGGTAAATGGCGAATGACGACTGATGAACTCGACCGGCTGGGGCGATGCCCCGACATGGCTGCACTGCACTGCGCCTTGGGTAACCTGTGCGCCAGATTCGGGTCAGTCACCCAGCTCAACATCCTGCCTGCCACGCACGCCGGCAAGCAGCAGGCCTTGTGCTTTGTGCGAATGTCATCACCCGAAGAAGAGCGTCAGCTGATGAGTGGGCTGGGTATTGGCCGTTTTGGCGGCGAACTGGTGGTGGTGGTCGATTTGCAGGCGCCCGAGCCGCCGGCGATGACGCCGGATCTCTTCAACCAGATGGCCTGAGCCGATGGTGTAAGCGCTGTCGCGCGCAGACCCTGGCCCGCCCGGCGCGCAGAAGGGTCAGGGCGCCACAGCCGTGCCGGCTTGCGGATGCCTCAGCAGCAGGCGGTCCAGCGCGTTCAGGGCTTCGAACGATTCGGAGAAATCGGCGAACAGCGTCGCGTTGTCCGGCGCGGCCGCCTGGCCGCGCCAATCGGCGCGGAACTGGTCAAAAATCTCGCCGAAGGTTCTCTGGCCATCAATCAGGCGAAGGATCTGCGGCCCATAGCGGCCGGGGTTGACCATCACCGACACGCCGGAGTGCTGGTGCCGGAGCAGGAAAGGCTGGCCGCGGTTGCTGCTGAAGACCTGCGCCGCAACCTCGCCGGTCAGCGGCTCATGGAAGAAAAAAGGCACGTAGTCGGCATGGCCATAAGGCGCGGTGCAAGCGGCATCGCGCGTGACGTACAGCGAATGGGTGATGATGTTGCCGATCATGAGCTCGGCCATCTCATACTGCCGTCGGCGCGGCATCTTGCGCAACTCGCCGGCCATGGCCGGTGGCTGGCTGCCCAGCACCATGTGCGGCAGGTAGGGCGAACGGCCACGCTGCACGTCGGTGAATTCGAGGTGCAGGCCATGTCCGCCCGTGCCTGCGGCGTCGTGTTCCAGCCAGTCAAACAGTTCGCCCACCGAGTACGAACGGTCCTGCGAATGCAGCAGCAGGTCGTAAATGCCCGCGTCGCCGGCCTTGTGGTCGTGGTGCAGGTCTTCGCTGCGCTTGAACCAGTTGCTGGGCGGCAGGCTGGCCAGCAGGTCGCGGGTATTGGCAATCTTGCGCTGGTCGTCCGCCTGCGCGCCGTTGACGAGCCGCATCAGGGCCTGCATCTGGTAGACGCCGGTGCGCCCCGCCGTGGCGTACACCATCAGGCCGATGGCGCCCTCGGGCTTGAGCACCGCGCGCAGGGCCCTGAAGCCCAGGTCGGGGTCGGCCAGGTGGTGCAGCACGCCGCTGCAGTTGATGTAGTCGAAGGGCGCCAGGCCCAGATAGGGCAGGTTGAGCAGCGAGTCGTGCACCCAGGTGATGTTGCTCAGGCCGCGGATGCGTGCCCTTTCCTTTGCCAGCGCAATGCTCGCCTCGCTCATGTCCAGATGCACGATCTGTGCGTCGGTCGCGCGCAGCTGCTCGGCCAGGAAGATCGTGGCGTCACCGGTGCCGCCACCCGCCACCAGGGCCCTGAAACCGTTGCGGAACGACTGCTTTCCGGCAAAGCAGTAGTGGTTGATCATCGGCAGGTCTTCCAGCCAGGTCAGCACCAGGCGCTGGCGGTCGTCCTCCGGATTGCAAGGCGGGTAGGGCAGGGCTTCGTACTGGCTTCTGACCTGCGGCAGGTAGTTGTCGGGCATGGCATTTTCCGGAAAAAGGAATGGCAAACAGAGGTATTGTCTCCGCCCGAAGAGCCATGACGCCAGCGCAGCCGCCCAGACCAAGTGGCAGCGCGGAACCGGCTACACGGAGTGAGCCGAGAAGGGGGTGAACCTACCGGACCGGCAAAAACTGCAAAAAGGTGCCCCCCAGCAGGTTCTGCACATAGGTGATCACGGCGCGGCGGTATTTCTCGGTCAGCACCACCGCCAGCAGGTCCAGCCGGCCAATCACCTTGCCGAACTCGCGCTCGAAACTCAGGTTGCGCTCGCGCTCGGAGATCTCGTCGGCCAGCAGCAGCGGCTGGCCTGCGCTGTTGCGCCGGCTGGAGAGCAGCCACACCGCGATTTCGATGTTGCGGGCCGCGTTGTAGATGTATTGGGCGTCCAGCGCATCGGTCAGGTAGAAGCTGGTTTTGCCGCCGTGGGCCGTGACCAGCATGTCGGCGCTGGCGTAAATGAAAGCCGCCACGCGGTCGCCCTTGAAGTCGCTTGCCAATGCCAGCGACAGGGCGGCGATGTCGCGTTTGCCCTGCAGCTCGGCCCCGGGGCTGCGGCTCTCCACGGCGCTGCGCAGCTGGGCCAGCGCCGCCTCACGGCTGGCCAGCCCGGTTTTTCGCCATTCGGCCGGGTTGCGCCGGTAGAGCTTGTCGCCCAGGCGCAGCAGGCTCTCCAGGTTGTCGCGCATGCCCAGTGTGGCCATTCGGTTCACATCGGATTGCGCCAGTTCCGAGGAGGCCAGGGGGGCGGACTGTGCCTCGCCGCGCGGCGTGGGTGCGGTGGCGGTGCAGCCCGGCAGCAGCAGCGCCAGCAGACCCGGTAGCAGGAAAAAAGACGGCACAAGGGGGCGCAGCGTGGGCATGCGGCATTCTCGGAGACAAGCCGCGAAGCCGCAAGCACAAACGCGGCCTGCTATGGATTAAATAGCTGAGAACGCCGGGAACGCTGGGTGCGCCGGTACGGATGGCAGGAAAGGCCTGAGGCAATCAGCCCCTGCGAAAAACAGCGGGAAGCCGCCGTAGCCGCGGATTAGCCGCAGCGGCACCGTTGCCCGTGACGGCCCGGTGGCGCCGCCGGGTCAGATCAGGCCGCGCGACAGCAGCACCGTGTGATCGACCTTGATGCACTGGTCCTGCACCACCAGCAGCCCGGCCGCCAGGGCCTTGGCGGCCGCCGGCCGGTTTTCGATGCCCAGCTGCATCCACACAGCTTTGGCGCCGATCGCAATGGCTTCATCGACGATGGGCGGGATGTCTTCGCTGTTGCGAAAGCAGTTCACGAGATCGATCTTTTCATGCTTGGCGGCTTCGGTCAGCGAAGGATAGGCCTTCTCGCCCAGCGCCTCGGTGGCATTGGGATTGACCGGGATGATGCGGTAGCCTTGGGCCTGCATGTAGCGCGAAACGCCAAAGCTGGCGCGATGCGGCTTGGGCGACAACCCGACCACCGCAATGGTCTGGGTGTTTTTGAGAATGTGCGGAATACGTTCCGCGTGGGAAACCTGGGTCATGACAAATACCTCGCGGGGACGATGGGACGCCTTGTTGGCTGGCTAACTTACCATTTTCTGACACGCATTTCCTGCGGCGTTACCAATTCGTACAAAGTACAGGGTCACAGCTTGGCCAGTTCGGCCCGTACGCCATCGACCGACAGCACTTCCGACAGGATGACGGGTGCGCGGCCTGATTTGTAAATCACGTACACCGGCACGCCGCTGCGGCCCAGCTGGGTCAGCGCCGCCGTCACCGCCGGGTCGCGGCGTGTCCAGTCGGCGCGCAGCAACGCGACATTTTTCGCCTCAAAGTCGGCCAGCACGGAGGCGTTGGCCAGCGTGGTTTTCTTGTTGTACTGGCAGGTGACGCACCACGCGGCGGTGAAGTCCACCAGCACGCTCTGGCCCTGGGCCGTCAGCTGGTCGACCCGGCCCGGCTGCCAGGCCTGCCATCGTTCAGAGGTGGCGATGGCGGGAGCAGACGCATCCAGTGGCTTGGTGATGTTTTGGCCGATCGTCAGCACGCCGGCGGCGGCCAGCGCCATGGAAAACGTCGCGAACAGCGTGCGGGTCCGGCCCTGGAGGGTGAGCGACCAGAGCACCAGCGCCATCAGCACCAGCAGGGCGAGCAGTGCGCCCGCGCCGTCGATGCCGCTTTGCTGGCCCAGCACCCAGACCAGCCAGGCCACGGTGGCAAACATCGGGAAGGCCATCAGCTGGCGGAAGGTCACCATCCAGTGGCCGGGGCGCGGCAGGGCGCGCGCCACGGCCGGCACGGCGCTGGCGGCCAGGTAGGGCAAGGCCATGCCAAGGCCGATCGCGGCAAACATGGCCAGCGCCTGCAGTGCCGGCAAGCCCACCGCGTACCCCAGCGAGGCGCCCATGAACGGCGCGGTGCAGGGGGAGGCGATCGCGCTGGCCAGCACGCCTGACAGGAAGGCGTTGATGGTCGGGCGCGTGGACTGCAGGCTGGTGATCCGGTCGGGCAGGAAGTGGCCAAACTCGAAGAGGCCTGCCAGGTTCAGGCCCAGCAGCGTGAACAGGGCCGCCAGCGCGGCTACCACCGCCGGGTTTTGCAGCTGAAAGCCCCAGCCCAGCTGCTCGCCTGCGGCCCGCAGGCCCAGCAGCAGGGCGCCCAGCGCCAAAAACGACAGCACCACGCCGGCGGTGTAGGCCAGGCCGGTGCTCAGGCGGGTGCCCGGGTCCTTCACGTGCACAAAGCTGACCACCTTGATGGCCAGCACGGGAAACACGCAGGGCATCAGGTTAAGAATCAATCCGCCCACCAGGGCGCCAAGCAGCGCCGCCAGCAGGCTCAACGGGGGGCTGCTCGCCTGCACCGGCGCGGCACCGGCCGAGGCATTGGCCCGAAGGGCGGCTTCGAGCGCGGGCGGCACCACGGCGGCAGCGGCCACGGCCGGCCACACCCCCTTGACGGGAGCTTCGATGCGATAGGCGCTGTGCTGGAAAGCGACCACCAGCGGCAGCTGCGCGGGGCTCGCGGTACGCTGGCCGGACAGGGGCACCTGTGCCGTCCACACCGCGCCCTGCCAGGCTTGCTGCCACGGCGCTGCCGGTTCGATCACGCTGCCGGTTTCCGGGAAAAAATCAAGGGTCTTGCCCTGCAGGCTGGCCGGCAGCCCGCTCAGGGCGACCTTGATGGCCTTGCCGCTGACTTCAACCTGGCTGCCGCCCGCCGGCAGGTCGGCGGGGGTGGCATCAAACGTGGCCTGGAAGGCCTTGCCGCTCAGCGCCGTGGAGCCTTTGACCGGCAGGCTCAGCGTGAACTCGCCTTCCTGCGGGATGCATTCCTTGCGGCAGACCAGCCAGGCGGCATTGAGCCTGACGTTGAGCTGGGTGCCGTTGAAGCCGGGCGCCACCGTGAGCGGCACGGGCAGCAGCACGGTGTTTTCGTAGCCATAGTTGGCCAGTGTGCCGACCGGGATTTTTTTGGGCGTGGGCCAGGCGATTTCGCCCGCCGTGATGCCGGCCGGCAGCTGCCATGTCAGCTGTGTCGGCAGACCTGAATCGCCGGAATTTTTCCAGTAGGTGTGCCATTCGGGCTGGTGCGTCAATTGCAGGCCCAGCCAGACTGGCTTGCCTGCCTCCACGCCCTCGGGCGCCCAGGCCAGCAGTTCGGCGCGCACCTGCTCGGTGGTCACCTGGGCGGCCGACGCACCGCGGCCAGCCGGGCTCAGGATATTGGCCTGGGCATTCTGAATACTTTGGGCCTGCGCCGACGTACTTGTTGCGCCAGCAGCTATCAAAACAGCAGCAAAGAAAGCGGCAAACGGGGAACACTTCAAATTCATGGTGGAGGTGTGAGCAGAGGGCGGTGGCATTAGTTCCGGGGTGGTCCTGGCCAACCGGTCGCCGCAGGACCAAAGGAGGGCCGGATCAGGGAAAATTCGGGCCTTACATGGGGGATGGCATGGCTGGATTGCGTGGTTTCGTGATGGTTAGTCAGACTGCCGGGGGCTTTATTACAGCCTTTATTACAGCCATCTGGGGGGCAACTCCGATAATAGGCCCATGCCCCGCATCGTGATTGCCACCCTGAACGCCAAATACATCCACGCCTCGCTGGGTTTGCGCTACCTGCTGGCCAATATGGATGTGCATGGCGGGGCGGGGCTGCGTGCGCAGACGCAGTTGCGGGAGTTCGTCATCCAGCAGCGGCCCACGCAGATTGTCGAAGAACTGCTGGCGCTCGAGCCCGAGGTGATCGGCCTCGGCATCTATATCTGGAACGTGGTCGAAACCACCCAGGTCGTGCGCCTGCTGAAAACCCTGAGGCCCGACATCAAGGTGGTGCTGGGCGGGCCCGAGGTCAGCTACGAAACGGGCGAACAGGAGATTTGCCGGCTGGCCGACCATGTGGTCACCGGCTGGGGCGATGTGAGCTTTCCCAGACTCTGCCGCGCCCTGATCGACGGCCCGAAGCCGCTCATGAGGGTGATTGCCGGCGAGCAGCCCGCCCTCGCGGAGCTGGCCTTGCCGTATGGCGAGTACACCGCGGAAGACCTGGCCAAACGCCTGTTGTATGTGGAGGCCTCGCGCGGCTGTCCGTTCAAGTGCGAGTTCTGCCTGAGCTCGCTCGACAAGACCGCCTGGGCCTTTGACCTGGACCTGTTCATGGCCGAGATGGAGGCGCTCTACCGGCGTGGCGCGCGCAACTTCAAGTTTGTCGACCGCACCTTCAACCTGAAGGTGGAGCACTCGGTGCGCATCCTGCAGTTTTTCCTCGACCGCATGACGGATGCGGACGGCCGGATTCAGTCCGCGCCCGATCTGTTCGTGCATTTCGAGGTGGTGCCCGACAGCCTGCCCGACCGGCTCAAAGCGCTGATCGTGCAGTTTCCCGCCGGTTCGCTGCAGTTTGAGGTCGGCATCCAGAGCTTTAACCCCGACGTGCAGCAGCGCATTTCACGCAAGCAGGACAACGTCAAAACCGCCGACAACCTGCGCTGGCTGGTGGGGCAGAGCCAGGCGCATGTGCATGCTGACCTGATTTTTGGCTTGCCCGGCGAAACGCTGGAAAGCTTTGCCCAGGGGTTTGACCGCCTGTATGAACTGGCTCCGCACGAAATCCAGTTTGGCATTTTGAAGCGTCTGCGCGGCACGCCGATTACCCGGCACACGGCCGACTTTGCCATGGCCTACGACCCGCAGACGCCCTACACGATTCTGCAGAATTCAACGATCGACTTCGCCACCATGCAGCGCATCAACCGCTTGGCGCGCTACTGGGAGATGGTGGCCAACTCGGGGCGGTTTGCGCTGGGCCTCAAACTGCTGCTGGAGCCCGGTTCGGCGTTTAACCATTTCCTGGCTTTCAGCGACTGGCTCTGGCAGACCACCGGCAAGACACACGAATTTGCGCTGGAGAAGCTGGTGGATCTGCTGTTTGAGCACCTCACCCTGGTGCGCGGATTGGCGGCGGGCGAAGTGCGTGCCGCGTTGATGGCCGATTACCGGACCAGCGGGGCGCGGGGGCGGCCCCAGTGCCTGGCTGAACTGCTGGGTGCCGAGCGGATGGCCTTGCCGGCCATGTCCGGAAAGCTCAGGGCCGAGCGGCAAAGCCGGCATGTCAATCAGCAGGCGCACCGCGAGGAGATACAGAAGGCTGCTGCGGCGGCTTGAGTCTTTCGATGCCTTGCGTGGTTTCATCGCCGCGCCCTTCGCCACCAAGCCGGGTCTCGCCCCGGCGGGCGACTCACTTCTCTTTTGCTCCGCCAAAAGAAAGTTAGCAAAGAAAAGGCGAGCCGAAGTCAGGGTCGCTGCGCGATTCCTTGCGCTGCTCAGAGTGGCCGGAAATTTTAGAAACTTGTCTGCTGCGCAGCCTTCGGACATCTAAAATTTTTATCCGTCCCCTCCTGCGCTGCTCAGCCCTGCCACACGGCGCAAGCGGGGTCGGGAGCGGGGAGGTACGAGTTTACAAGCGGTTTATGCCTCTGATCCAGACATGGTGAGGGCAAGCATCCATCGAGTGAATGGCGAAACAACGCGTGCCTTGCACGGCAAAGTCATGCTTGGCGAGACCCATCCCCGTGGTGATAATGGCCGTGAATGGAGCGGGCGAGCTCCTTTTATTCATTGGCCGTCATGCGTCATGGCAGAGGGCAGAGGGACACCTATGGTTGTTCGTGTTGTCAGGCTGGGTAGCGCGCGCGTCGAGGATGAAGGCACGCGGATTGGCTCGGTCCGGCGTCCGACGCGCGACCCGCTGTCGCCGCACGCGAACTTCTCGGTCGGGTGCTGCTGCGAGGACGAGTCGCATGGCCATCGCTTGTTGGTACTGCGCGCGCTGCTCGCCGGGCGCGGGGCACGGCTGCAATAACCTGCGCGCCCGGCAACATGACGCTCAGCCCTTCTAGCGACTGGCCTGCGTGCATCATCACGGCATTCGACTTCGTGGGAACGAAGAGCGTCGCGGCAAGCGGTCGTGCCTCTTTCGCGATGATGGAGATGCATCGCTTTGCGGTCGCGAAGATCAATTCAGGCTTGCCCAACCACAGCCACGGATATGTCTGGAATGATTCGGTTCTGCTGCTCTCGTACAACACGACGCCGGCACACACCCGGCTGGCGGTTCTGCATGAGCTGAGTGAATTCAAGCGCGCGCTGGAGCTTCAGTCCGGCATCCGTACCTATGCCATGGCGGTCCGGGGGCGCACCTTCCCGGACCACACGCTGACCACCCCAGTCTTTCAGGGTCCGCCCGCCGGGCAGCCGCGTGCCATCGTGCTCAAAACGTCCAGCTGGGCCATGGCCAACTGCTTTCTCATCGAAAAGGCACTCAAGAGGCACCGGGCCGACTGGTATATCGACAGCCGGATCACCCGGGGAACAGGTCTTCCCGAGCCCTTCGCCACGGAGCTGGTCTCGTTGCTCCCCAAGAACGAGGAGAGAAGCATCAATATGTACAAGGGGTTCTTTCATGTCGAGGTCTGACCTGTTGTAGCCCTTCGTAATTTGTAAATTTATTAACGGGTAGATTCTGCGCAACGGATGAAATCCAGCAACGTATAGTTACGCATGACCTCTGCCACTATCAAACTGTTCCTCCCGCACGGAGACGCAAAGCGTCGGCGCGTCGCTGAGGTCTCAAACTGGACAGGTAAAGCGTTAGCCGCTCCACGGACCGAGTTAGACGACCTACTGGCGCGCGAAGAGCTTGAAAGTTCCGGCGTTTACTTCCTTCTTGGTGTTAATCCAGACACAGGGGAGCCGCAGGCGTATATCGGTGAAGCAGAAGTTATCCGAGACAGACTGAAGCAGCACAAGGCCAAAGCCCTTGACTTTTGGACCTCTGTGGTTGTATTTGTGAGCAAGGACGAAAACCTCACAAAGGCGCATATACGGTATCTCGAGCACCGTTTACTTTCAGAATCCAGGCTCGCCGGTCGTTATCAACTCGAAAACTCCAACGGCAGCAACCCGAAACTGCCGGAATCTGATCGCGAAGACATGGAGGTATACCTATCCCGCATCCGGCAAGTGTTGCCCGTACTAGGCTCTGACCTTCTCACTCCGATCGCCGGCTCCAACAAGCCTTCGCAACCCCAACCGAGGTTAATTTGCAAGATTAAAAATGCTTTGGCTCATGGCAAGCGAACTGAGGATGGCTTTGTAGTGTTCGCGGGGTCCACTGCCGTCCACGCGTTACGGCCATCGGCCGAGACACAGCATCCGTTTGTTGTCGCACTTCGACAGAAACTTGTTCAAGATGGAACCCTGGTTGAGAATGAAGGGCTTTATCTTTTCACAAAAGATACTGAATTTTCGAGCCCAAGCGCAGCCGCTGCGGTTGTTCATGGAGGAGGTGCAAACGGCTTAACAGCGTGGAGGGATTCCAGTGGAAAGGCTCTTAAAGATATCGAAGATGGCGAGTAGATGTCGCTCCTGACTTCGTCTCGCGACAATCTTTTTTTACGAGCTGATTGGAGCCTTTCGGACACCTCGATGCGAACACACATAAGGACTTTTGGCTATATCTGCTAAGCCGATTTCCGGAGTTACCCTCAAAATACACCAATGAAAACTGTGTCCATGTCGCCCGCCGTTGCAGCCGCTATGCCCCGTTTCTGGGCTGACCTCAAAAGTCCCGACTTTGCACGCCTGGATAAAGCCCGCAGCATTGCGGTGCTGCCGGTTGCGGCGATTGAGCAGCACGGCCCGCACCTGCCGCTCAATGTGGACGCGACGCTGGTGGAGGGCGTGATTGCCGCCGCGCTGCTGCAGTTGCCGGCGGACCTGCCGGTGCTGTTTTTACCGACGCAGTCGGTCGGCTTCAGTCCCGAGCACACGCGCTTTGCGGGCACGCTCACCCTGAAAGCCGAAACCATCATCCAGCTCTGGACCGGGATCGCCGAGTCGGTGGCGGCGACAGGCGTCAAAAAACTCGTGCTGCTCAACTCGCACGGCGGCCAGGTGGGGCTGCTGGATGTGGTGGCGCGTGACCTGCGGGCCCGCCTTGGCATGCTGGTGTACAGCGTGAACTGGTTCAACCTGCCGCTGCTCGATGAGCGGGGCGCTTCAGTTTCCGCACTCTTTAGCGCAGAGGAGCATCGCTTCGGCATTCATGCCGGCGAGATTGAAACGTCCATGATGCTGGCCCTCAAGCCTGGTCAGGTGGACATGGCGAAGGCGCAGGACTTTCATTCCACTTCGCAGGACCGGGCTGAGAAATTCAGCATCCTGGGCGATGGCCGCAGCGCCAAACTGGCCTGGCAAATGCAGGACTACAACCCGCAGGGCGCCGTCGGCAATGCGGCCGCTGCCACGGCCGCCAAGGGCCGCGCCCTGCTGGATGCGGCGGGCCGCAGCCTGGCGCAGCTGCTCGGGGAGGTCGACCGGCTGCCGGCCGATACCTTGAGCAGCAAGACCGCGTTCTGACGTTCGCCCCAAACCGGCGGCCTGCCCGCCTCTGTGTTCCTACCGCTGCGGTCCTTATACATTCCTGATGGGCCCGGTGTTACGCTGATCGCATGATGAATGCTTCAACGGTCCGGGACGGCGGTGTTGCATCAGCCCGCGGCTGGGTCACGGTTGCGTTGCTGCTGGTGGCGGCCACGCTTGTCAGCCTGTTGCTCGACCAGCATGTGGCGCTCATGAGCCAGGCCATGATTTATGTGCTGGCCGTCGTCATCGCCTCGTACCGGCTGCGCTGGATCGAATCGGTTGTGTGCGCGGTCGGTGCGGTGACCGCCTTGAACTTCTTTTTTGTGCCCCCGCGCTGGACCCTGGTCGTTGAAAATCGTGAGCTCTTCATCGGGCTGGCGACCATGCTGGTGCTGGCGCTGATCATCAGCCATCTGGCGACGCGTCTTCGGCGCGAGTCGGAGGTGGCCCGCCTGAACGAGCGGCGGGCGCGCCAGTTGCAGGGCCTGTCCACCGACCTGGCCAGTGCGGCGTCACCGGCGGAAGTCCTGGCGCTGGGGCGGCAGGCGCTGGACGCGGCCTTCGCCGGGCCCTGCACCCTGGTGCTGGCCAACGAACGGCAGGAACTGCCCGACGCAGCGGCCCTGCCGGGACCGCTGCGCGATGGCTTGCGCTGCTGCATCAGCGAGGCGGCCGTGCTCGGCCCGGGAACAGGACGCTGGCCGGGGCTCAATGCCTGGTATCTCCCGCTGGGTGACAAGGCGCGCGCTGTTGTCGGCGCCGCCTGCGTTCGTCCCGCGCTGTCTGGCGATACGGACGGCCGGGACCATGCGCAGGCGCTGTGTGCGCTGCTGGCGCAGTCCCTGTGGCGGCTGCGCCTCAGCGCGTCGGTCGCCGCGGCGCAGGGCGAGATGCAGCGCCACCAGTTGCAAAGCACCTTTCTCGCCGCGGTGTCGCATGATCTGCGCACGCCGCTGGCCGCGATCGTGGGTGCCGCATCGTCGCTGCGAACCCAGCGCGACCGGCTGGCGCTGGCGGATCAGGACCGGTTGCTCGACAGCATTGTCAATGAAGCGTCCTACCTGACGGAGGTGACCGAGAACACCCTCCAATTCGTGCGGCTGTCGAGCTCGGCGCAGGCGCTTCGCCGGGACTGGGAGTCCATCGAGGAGATCGTTGGCGCCGTGCTGGCGCGCGTGCGCCAGCGCGACCCGCAGCGCCGCATCAAGTCCAGCGTGGCGAGCGGCCTGCCGCTGGTCAGGGCGGACCCGGTGCTGCTGGCCCAGATGCTGGGCAACCTGCTCGATAACGCGCTGAAGTACAGCGACGGCACCATCGACCTGACGGTGGCTGTGGTGAGCATGGCCGGTGGGGCGGGCGGGGCGGCTGCGGGTGCCAGCAGCCAGGAACTGGAGATCGCGGTCAAAGACCGCGGGCCCGGCGTGGCCGAGGCAGATCAGGATACGATTTTCGAGCCCTATGCGCGCGGTGAGCAATCCGGCCACCGGGGTGCCGGGCTGGGCCTGGCGGTGTGCCGCGCCATTGCCGCAGCCCATGGCGGGCGGCTGACGCTCAGGCGCCGCAGTGGGGGCGGCAGCTGCTTCATCGCCAGCCTGCCGATCGAGGCCCAACCCACCGGGAAGGACCTGCCATGACCCTGCGGGTGCTGGTCGTGGAAGACGACCGGGAAATACGGGCGCTGATGCAGTCATCCCTCGCCGTCGAGGGTTTTGACGTCCAGACCGCGGCCTCGCTGAGCGAGGCTGGCGCGCTGCTGCGCCATGACCCGCCCGATGTCATCGTTCTCGACCTGGGGCTGCCTGACGGGGATGGCGTGCAGCTGGTGCGCGAGGTGCGCCGCCACAAGTCGGTGCCCATCATCGTGGTGTCGGCCCGCCATCAGGAGGCACAGAAGATCGCGTTGCTCGATGCGGGGGCGGATGACTACCTCACCAAGCCCTTCAGCGTGGGCGAGCTGCTGGCACGCATCCGGGTGGCCTTGCGACACCGCGGCACGGCGCTGGCCGCGGCCGTGACGGTGCATGAGCTGGACGATCTGCGCATCGACCTGGCGGCGCATGTGGTGCAGCGTGCCGGCGAAACCCTGCATTTGACGCCGACCGAATTCAAGCTGCTGGCGCGCCTGGTGCGCAGCGCCGGCCGGGTGGTGACGCACCGGCAGCTGCTGGCCGATGTCTGGGGACCTGAATTCACCGAGCACACGCACTACCTGCGGCTGTACATGGCCCAGCTGCGCGCAAAGATCGAGCAGGACCCGGCCGAGCCGCGGCATCTGCTGACCGAGACCGGGGTCGGCTACCGGCTGGCCGACGCCTGACGGCGCCGGCCCGGCGCCATCCTTATGCGTTCCTGATGCAGGCCCGGCGACAGTGCAGCCGTGTTCTTCATCGATCGCTTTCAATGAATCAAATTTCGCAGAGGCAAGGTGTGGCCGCGCTCACGCTGGGCGCCATTGGTGTGGTGTATGGCGACATCGGCACCAGCCCGCTGTACACCATGAAGGAAATCTTCAGCCCGGCCACCGGCATTCCCCTGGACGCCACCCACCTGATCGGTGCCGTGTCCGTGATATTTTGGGGGCTGATGCTGGTCGTCACGCTGAAGTACGTGCTGCTGATCCTGCGTGCCAGCAACCGGGGCGAAGGCGGCATCATGGCATTGACGGCCCTGGCGGCCCATGCTGCCGGCAAGACGCCGGGGCGTCGTACCGCACTGCTGCTGACCGGCGTGCTGGGCGCGGCCCTGTTTTACGGCGACAGCGTGATCACTCCCGCCATTTCGGTGTTGAGTGCGGTCGAGGGGCTGGAGGTGGTGGCGCCGGCTCTCAAGCCCTATGTGCTCCCCATGTCCATCGCCGTGCTGGTGGGGCTGTTCCTCGTGCAGCGTCACGGTACCGGTGTGGTGGGCAAGCTGTTCGGTCCGGTGATCGTGCTGTGGTTTGCCGTGCTGGCGCTCACGGGGGTCGTGCAGATCCTGCAGCAGCCGGCCATCCTGGCGGCGCTCAATCCCTTGCGTGCCGTGGCGTTTCTGCACGCGCAGGGCTGGCATCTGTTTGTCGCGGTCGGCGCCATCGTGCTGGCCTTCACGGGCGTCGAGGCGCTGTATGCCGACATGGGACATTTCGGCAAACGGCCGATCCAGCTGGCATGGATGGGCCTGGTGCTGCCGTCGCTGGCGCTCAACTACATGGGCCAGGGCGCGTTGTTGATGCGTGACCCTGCTGCGCTGGAAAATCCGTTTTTCCGCCTGTTCCCACAGGCCTGGCTGATTCCCGCCGTGCTGCTGGCGACCTGTGCCACGGTGATTGCTTCGCAAGCGGTGATTTCCGGCGCCTATTCCATGACCCGGCAGGCGATTCAGCTCGGGTTGCTGCCGCGCATGCAGGTGAACTACACGTCGGCCAGGGAAGCCGGGCAGATCTACATGCCCGAAGTCAACTGGATCCTGCTGGTGGCGGTGTTGCTGGCCGTGGTGGGTTTCGGCAGTTCGTCTGCGCTGGCGGCTGCCTACGGCATCGCGGTGACCATGACGATGCTGATCACGACGGTGCTGACCTTTTTTGTGGTGCGCCATGGCTGGGGCTACCCGCTGCCGGTGGCGCTGGCCGCCACCGGGTTCTTTCTGGCGCTCGATACGGTACTGGTGGTGGCGTGCTCGCTCAAGTTTTGGCAGGGCGGCTGGTTTCCACTGGTGCTGGGGGTGGCCATTTTCATATTGATGGCGACCTGGAAGCGCGGACGTGAACTGCTGATCGAGAACATCCGCCATGACGACCCAGAGCTGCTGCCCTTCATCACCAGCCTGGCGAACAACGACGTGCACCGCACCCCGCGCACGGCGGTGTATGCCGTTGCCAACCCGGATACCGTGCCCCAAGCGCTGCTGCACAACCTCAAGCACAACCAGGTGATTCACGAGCGCAACCTGATTCTCACCGTGGTGTTCCACGAGGTGCCCTGGATTCCGTTCGAGGAGCGCGTGCAGGTCACGCCGCTGGTCCCCGGTTTCTGGAAAGTCCAGGTGAATTACGGGTTCAAGAACACGCCCGATATTCCGCAGGCCCTGGAACTCTGCCGCCACCAGGGACTGGCCATCAATTTGTTTGAAACGTCGTATTTCCTGAGCCGGGAAACGGTCGTGCCGACCAAAGGAGCCGGCATGGCCCATTGGCGCGAAGCCCTGTTTGCCGCCATGTCGCGCAACGCGGGCAGCGTGGTGGGTTTTATGCGCCTGCCCAATAACTGCGTGATTGAACTCGGCACGCGGGTGCAGATTTAGCGCCCCAAAAAACAAAGCCCCAGGCCGGGGGTAACCTGCCTGGGGACTTGTGCTGCGGGCCTGACCGGTAAGCCCGGCCGCAGTGTGACTCAATTATCGGGCGGTCACTGCCGAATAATTTGCTTGATTTGCCGGGTTATTTTCAAAATAAAGAAGATAAATTCCAAAAATCAGGATAAATCAGATGAATTGTCTGTTTTGGAAGATTAAGGCGAAAATTCCTTCAGGTTTTCGGGTGAATTCCCCTGCCCGGCCAGCGTTCCAGCCTGCAAGCCTTGGCCACGCGATGGGTCTGTGCGACAGACGGGGGCGGTCACGCGGAAAGCAAAACCCTGACACTGCGCCGCGCGGGCGGCTGACAGGCCAGGCCGTCCAAAGGGCGGATAGTCAAAGCGCCGGCTGCCGGGCCCTGCGCGAGGCGCGTTCATACCGACGCAAGCAGGCGTCCATCTGGAGGGCTCCCAGGCGGCTCGCTACCTGCCAGGAAAACACCGGTTTAAAACACCGGATCCAAAGGAGGGCTGATGCAGTCGCTGATTTTTCCTTTCCGACGGCACGTCCACCTGAAAGCGGTGCTGTGCGGTGCATGGGCCTGTTTGCTGCTGGGCGGTCTGGCCGCCTGCGGTGAGGTGACCCGGCTGCCGCCTTCCGCAGACATGGGCCCCAACCCGACGCTGCCCAAACCTGCAACCCGCCTGATTCCCACCGTGAACATCGCGCCGGCCAAAGGCTGGCCGGCCGGCGCGATGCCCACGCCCATGGCTGGCCTGGCCGTCACCGCGCTGGCTTCCGGCCTGGACCATCCGCGCTGGATCTATGTGCTGCCCAATGGGGACGTGCTGGTGGCTGAAAGCAACGCGCCAGCCAGGCCCGACGACGGCAAGGGCCTCAAGGGCATGGTCATGAAATGGGTGATGAATCGGGCCGGTGCCGCGAGCCCGTCGGCCAACCGCATCACCCTGCTGCGCGATGCCGACGGTGATGGCCGGGCCGAGACCCGCACGGTATTTCTGCAAAACCTGAATTCGCCGTTTGGCATGGCGCTGGTGGGCAACATGTTTTACGTGGCCAACACCGACGCGATCATCCGTTTCCCCTACGAGCCGGGCCAGACCCGCATCACGGCGCCGGGCGTCAAGGTGGTGGACCTGCCGGCCGGTCCCATCAACCACCACTGGACCAAGAACCTGATGGCCAGCCCCGATGGCCGCAAACTCTTTGTGACGGTGGGCTCCAACAGCAATGTGGGCGAACGCGGGGGTGAAGCCGAAACCGGCCGCGCCGCCATCTGGGAGGTCGACCCGCGGACCGGCAGCTACCGGGTGTTTGCCTCGGGCCTGCGCAATCCCAACGGCATGGGATGGGCCCCCGAAAGCGGCGCACTCTGGACGGTGGTGAACGAGCGCGACGAGATCGGCAGCGACCTGGTGCCCGACTACCTGACGTCGGTGCGCGACGGCGGGTTTTACGGCTGGCCCTTCAGTTACTACGGCCAGCACGTGGATGAGCGGGTGCAACCGCCCCGGCCCGACCTGGTGGCCAGGGCCATCGCACCCGATTACGCGCTGGGTTCCCACGTTGCGCCCCTGGGCCTGGTTTTCTCCAGCGGCCAGGCCATGCCGCCAGCGCTGGCCAGCGGCGCATTTGTTGGCGAGCATGGTTCCTGGAATCGCCGGCCGCACAGTGGCTACAAGGTCGTGTTCGTGCCCTTTGTGAAGGGCAGGCCGGTGGGCCTTCCGGTCGACGTGCTGACCGGTTTTCTGAGCGCCGACGGCGAGGCCTACGGCCGGCCCGTGGGCGTGGCCATGGACCCGCGCGGCGCGCTGCTGGTGGCCGACGATGTCGGCAATGTGATCTGGCGCGTCAGCGGCGCGCCGGCGAAGTAAGTGCCAGCAAGCAGACCTTGCTGGCAACAAGGCAGGGATTTGCCCATGTCGCCTTCACTCGCATTTCCGGGTGGATCCGGCGCGGGCACTCGCGCGAGGTGTCTGTGCCGCCGCCTGATGGGACACCCCCTTGAGCTTGAACTCCTTCAGGCTCAGGCGTAGGTGACCCAGTCTGCGAATTCGGGCCCATCCAGGTGCGGCAGCGTGTTGTAGGTCACCAGCATGTGGCGCTTGGGCGTGAAGGCGAATTCGGTGACGGAGCAGTTGCGGATGCGCAGGTTCAGCTCGATCGTCGTTTCCGGGCTGGTGCCCAGCACATGGCCCACCGCGGTCGCAATCGGCCCGCCGCTGGAGACCAGCAGCACATTGCCCTCGCAGTTTTTCCGGACATGGTCCAGCGCGCTGGTCACGCCAGCGACAAAGTCGGTGTAGCTGGGCATGCCCCGGGGGCTGACCACGCCGGCCATCCACTGGGTCAGGCCGTCGCGCAGCAGGCGGAAGTGGCTGCGGTACATCTCGGGCGAGGTCGGCTTGTCGAGCTTGTGCGGGTGAATGGTTTCAATCACCGCATGGCTGTCGTACTCGTTCAGGCCGGGCCAGAGGAGATGGGCCCCCACGCTTGTCGCTTCGCGTACTGCGCGAGGCCTTGCAGGCCGCGGCTCGCGAGACGCTTCGCCTCTGTCGCCCGTCCAAGCCTGCGCAGGCAGGCTTGGAGCCGCGGGCTCCAGCCCCTCGGGGGCGCTGCGCCTGCGGCCCGGCAAAGCCGGTTCCGCGGCCCCGGCTGGGGTGGGATGTGCCTCTCTTTCGCTCACTGAAGTCCGTTCGTCCTGAGCCTGTCGAAGGATGCCCCCCAATGCGGCTGAACTTGCTTGGGGCGGCTCTTCGCGGTGTTCGGCTCGGTCTGGTGCTGCAAACTCCACGCCCATGCCCTGGCAGATGCCGGCCAGGGTCTGGATCTGGCGATTCAGGGTACCGGTCAGGGCCGCGTCAAACGTCAATCCCCGCTGCTGGAAGTATTCCCCCAGGCGCACGCTTTGCTGGTGCCCCATCGCGCTGAGCACATCGTAGTCATCAGCGCCAAACGAGGCCTGGCCATGGCGCACGAGGTAAAGGGTTCCCATGGCTGGAATTTAGGCCAGACGGGCGCCGCAGCCTGTCCCAAGGGCGACGACAGGGCGGGCGTTAGCCAGCCCCGAGCACGCTGGCCAGCGTGCCGCCGTCCACATTGCCGCCGCTCAGGGTGGTGCCGACCACCTGCCCTGTGAGCTGACTGCGCTCCTGCATCGCGGCGGCAAAGCTGGCTGCGCCGGCTCCTTCGGCCACGTTGTGCGTGTCCGCATACAGATCGCGCATCGCCTGTGCGACCTCGTCATCGGTAACCTGCACGATGTGGTCGATATGGGGTGCCATGAGCTCAAGCGCCGTCGGGTCCGCGACGCGGCAGGCCATGCCATCGGCCAGCCGGGTCGTCACCGGTGCCTCGACTACGCGGCCTGCCGCCAGGGAGTCGGCAAAGGTGGTGGCATGCGCACTCACCACGCCGACGATGCGCAGCTTGCGTCCAAGTGCCAGTTTGGCGGCAATCGCCGAGCAGGCCCCCGAGCCCTGGCCAATCGGCACGTACACCACATCCAGCTGCGGCACGGCCCGCATGAATTCCCACCAGTAGGTGCTCACGCCGCGCAGCAGGTCAGCGTGAAAGCTCGGCACCATGTGGGCGCCGCGTTGGGCGGCCATCTGGATGGCGAATTCGCGGCTCTCCTGGAAGTCCTGGCCGTGCTCGATCAGCGTCACGCCGAGCGCACGCATGGCCGCATTCGTTCCGCGTGAATTGCCGTGCGGCACGACGATGGTGCAGGGCACGCCGTGCGCGCGGGCGGCCCAGCCTATGCTCTGGCCGTGGTTGCCCCGGGTGGCGCTGATGACCTCACGAGGGAGCGTGCCGTTTTTTTTCAGTGCCTCAAAGTAGGTCAGCCCGCCGCGAAGCTTGAAAGCGCCGACGGGCGTGTGGTTCTCGTGCTTGATCCAGCAGTCGGTGCCCAGCCGCTCGCTGGACAGGCCCCAGCGGTATTGCGGCGTGGCCTGGAACTGCTGGTACACCACGCGGGCCGCCTCTTCGATGGCGCGCAGCGAAGGAAGGCCATCGGCCCGCGGGGTGGCTGCGGGCAGGCCGTGCAGCGCGGCGCTCATGGGTTCACCTCTGCACGACGCGCGGCGGTGCCCTTCGCCCTGGGCGCGGCCCGGCGGCTCATGCCGCGGCTCGCCGGCACGGGCGCCGCAAGGGCAAACCTGGCGAGTTCCTGAACAGTCAACATGGTGTTCCCCTTTCTCTTGACGCTTGCCACGCTTTAAATACCCCTGGACTCCAGGGTGACGACGCCCCGCGGCGTTTGCAGCGTGGCGATGAGGTTCGGGGCGCCCTGCACGACCTCCACGCCGGTGAGTCCGATGGCCTGGTAGCCGGCGCGCAGCGCATCGGGCCGCGGGTGGCTGGCGTGCAGTGACTGCAGCGTGACGCCGGAGGCGGCCATGCTGTGCGTCGGGTGGACCGCGCCCCACTGGATCAGCGTCGGCAGCGCGCCGTAAAAAAGCCGCTGGCCGTCGTTGCGCACGGTGATTTTCCAGTCCAGCAAGCCCTGCGGTGTCATGCGCGAGGCTTGCAGTACCTCGCCCCGGTCCAGGCCCAGACGCGCCAGCGCCCGCACGCCGGCCTGTGCCTGCGCCGTGCTCGCGACGAAGTGCGCCAGTTGCGGTCCGCGCTTGGCCAGTTGCAGCTGCAGCTCGATGTCATCCAGGTCAAACCATCGCCTGGCACCCGGTGGGCGGGCGCAGGGCGCGCCTGCATGGATGGCCATGATTTCGAGGTAAGACTGGGGGTAGGCCGGCGACGCCACGGTGAAGAGGCGGTTGTGCGTGCCCATCAGCGCATGCTCGCCGCCCGGCCCGGGCGTGATGCCCAGCGAGGCTTCGCACCACTGCACGCCCTCGTCCAGGCTGGTCGCCATCACCACCAGGTGATCGACCTGCGACGCCAGGGGCTGGGAGGCGTGGGCCGCGGTTTTCATGGTCTTTTCCTGGTCTACAGCGTGACCTGGCCGGCGATGCAGCTCACCGATTCGCCGCCGACCCATACCTGCCCCGAGGCATCGCGCTCGATGTGAACCTGGCCGGCGCGACCCAGGCAAACGCCTTGCGAGGCGAGGTAGCGCTCGGGGGCATGTTTGTCGGCAATCAACCACTGCGCCAGGCTGGCATTCAGGCCGCCGGTGACCGGGTCTTCAAAACCACTGTCTGCGCCGACGAAGGCACGCACTTCCAGGTCTGGCTCTGGCGCCAGTTCGGCGTGTGCCGGCGTCTGGCCGCCAAACGCCTGTGCTTCACGGCTGGCACGGGCGATCAGCTGCGGCTGGCCGTCGCGCGGGTACATGCCGGCAACACCGACGTACACCTTGAGTTTTCCAAGCGCCGGGTAGTCGGGGGTGATCTGCAGAACGGTGTCGGGGTTGTCGAGCAACAGGGCGTGCCACGTCAGCCCGTTGTCGAGTACCTGCGCCGCGATGATTTGGCTGGCCTTCAAACCCAGCGCCGCCGCAATTTGTGCCAGGACCGCCGGGCCGGGTGCGGAGCGCTTGAGCGGCGGTGCCGCGAACGCGAGGCGTTGCCGGCCCGCTGCCATAGGCTCGGGCCGGATTTTCACCAACCCAACGCGGCATTCCTGCACGATGAATTCCGGGCTGCGCGGTGCACCGCCTGCCAGCAGCCAGCTGTGGCAACTGCCCAGTGTCGGGTGACCGGCGAAATCCAGTTCGCGGTCGGGCGTGAAAATTCTCACACGGTAGTCGGCGGCCGGGTTGTGGGGCGGCAGCAGGAAGGTGGTTTCCGACAGGTTGGTCCAGCGGGCAAAGCGCTGCATGGCCGCATCGTCCAGCCCCTGGCCGTCGAGAACCACGGCGAGCGGGTTGCCGAAATAGGGCTGGTCGGTGAAGACGTCGACCTGTTGAAAGGGCCTGGTTTTCATGGTGGGGTTCGTATCAGGTGAAGGTGTCAGGACAGCGCGAGGTCCAGCACGCCCTTGCTGGCCTGCCGGGCGCGGATGCCCGCATACCAGCGCTCGAGGTTGGGCCGGCTCTGGCGCGGCTGCGGCAGCCCGAACCAGCGGTGCACTTCGCAGGCCAGTGGAATGTCGGCCATGGAAAAATGCTCGCCGGCCATGAAGGCTCGCTGCGCGAGGTGCCGGTCCAGCGTCGCCATCAGGGACTCGACCGCGGCGTTGGACTCGGCAATCACCGCCGCATTGCGCTGCTCCGCAGGCGTGCGGATCAGCTGCCAGAAGCCGGGGCGGCTGGCCGGGTTCAGCGTGGTTTGCTGCCAGTCCATCCAGCGCTCGGCGTCAAAGCGCGCGCGCAGGTCGGTGGGGTACAGCTGGCCTGCTGAATGCTTGGCGCACAGGTAACGCACGATCACATTGGACTCCCACAGCACGAAGTCTTCATCCTCGATCACGGGCACCGTGGAATTGGGATTCAGCCGCACATACTCGGGCGTCTTGACGATGCCGAACAGGCCTCCGGCGTCGGTACGCTGAAAATTCAGGCCAAGCTCCTGTGCGGTCCAGACGACTTTCTTGACGTTGATGGAGCTGATGCGTCCCCAGATATGCAGCATGCTGGATGTCTTTCCTGAAATGTTGATGTGTGTTGACGTGTGTTGACGCGTATTGATGTTTTGGGGGTTAAAGGCTTGCGGCCAGTGCCCGGGTTTTCGCGGCCTGCGAAGCTGCAGCTGCCAGCGCAGCGGGTGTCTGCAGGCCGCGAATCGCGGCGGCGAGGGCGGCGATGCCAATGTTGATCTGTTCGACGCTTGCCGTGACAAATGACAGGCGCAGGGTGCGGGTGTCCGCCGCATCCGCGTAGAACGCGGCGCCGGGCACAAAGGCCACGCCCCGCTCCACCGCGTCGGGCAACAGATCCACGGCATTCATGCCTTCGGGCAGCCGCGCCCACAGAAACATGCCGCCCGCTGGGGTGTTCCAGGACACGCCTTCGGGCATTTCGCGCTGCATCGCGGCCAGCATGGCATCGCGCTGCGACTTGTAGAGCGCGCGTATGGTGGGCACGTGGCGGTCCAGAAAACCGCCCTTCATGACTTCAGCCACCATGCGCTGGTTAAAACCCGGGCTGTGCAGGTCGGCCGCCTGTTTGGCCTGCAGCAGCTTGGGGTAGAGCGCCTTGGGCGCCACCATGAAGCCCAGCCGCAGCCCCGGCGCCAGTACCTTGGAAAACGAACCGAGGTAGACACAGCCCTCGGGGTTGCGTGCCGTCAGCGGCAGCGGCGGCGGGCTGTCAAACCAGAGGTCGCCATAGGGGTTGTCTTCCACAATGGGCAGACCCAGTCGCGCGGCTTCAGCGCTCAGCGCCGCGCGGCGTTCTTCGGTCATGGTGCGGCCTGTCGGGTTCTGGAAGTTGGGCAGCACATAGAAGCAACGGGCGTCGCCTGCCTTGCGTTCGAGGTCGGCAAGGTTCACGCCTTCGTCGTCGCTGGCCACGCTGACGATGTCGGGCTCCATCGGTGTGAAGGCCTGCAGCGCGCCCAGGTAGGTGGGCGTTTCCACCAGCACACGGCTGCCGGCATCCATCAGGATTTTGGCGATCAGATCCAGGCCCTGCTGCGAACCGGTGGTGATCAGCACCTGCGCCGGATCGACCTTCCACGGCAGCATGGCCGCGACCATCTCGCGCAGCGGGGCGTAGCCTTCACTGGCCGCGTACTGCAGCGCGGCATGGCCGTCTTCGCGCAGCACCTTGTCGCAGGCCTCGCGAAAGGCGGCGACCGGAAAGGTCTTGGGTGAAGGCAGCCCGCCGGCAAAGCTGATGATGCCGGGCTTTTCAGTGACCTTCAGGATCTCGCGGATCACGGAGGGGTTCATTTTTTCGGCACGTGCGGCCATTGTCCATTTCATGTCGTTTTCCTTTTTGCCTGGTTGTCTATTCGCCTGTTTGCCTGTTTGCAATCCACGATCATCGCGCTGTCCAGAATAAACAGTTTGACCTGATTTGATGCGCCTGCGCGCCGATATTTCGAAATTCACTGCCATCACGCCGCCTCTCGCAACACGGCCCTGCCGACGGGCATTTTCTTGCCGACAAACACCGTGGCAATGACGGCCACGCCGAAACCCACGGTGACGGCATCAAGGCGTTCGCCGAGCAGCGGCACTGCAAACAGCATTGACAAAAACGGCTGCACCAGTTGCACCTGGCTGACACGCACCGTACCGCCCAGCGCCAGGCCGCGGTACCAGGCAAAAAAGCCCAGCCACATCGAGAACACCGCCACGTAGGCAAATCCCCACCAGGCCGAGGCCTTCACCGCAGCGGCGGGCCAGGTGAGCGCGGTCAGGGGCAGCGTCAGCGGCAGCGCCATCACCAGCGCCCAGCAGATCACGTGTTCGGCCTGCATGTGCTGCGACAGCCTGGCACCGAAGCCGTAGCCCACCGCAGCGCACAACATGGCGGCCAGCAGCAGCGCATCGGCGGCGTTGATCGACAGACCCCCGGCGGCATGGCTGGAGCGCAGCATGGCAAAAGCCACCACCAGCGCACTGCCCACTGCGGCGCACAGCCAGAACCCGGCAGACGGCCGCTGGCGGTGCAGCAGCGCGCCCACTGCGGCGGTGGCCAGCGGCAGCACGCCCACAATCACGCTGGCGTGCACGGCTTCCACATGGCGCATGGCGATCGAGGTGAACAGCGGAAAGCCAAATACCACGCCGCCCGCCGTGATGGCCAGCGGCCACCAGTCTTCGCGCCGCGGCAGGGGCGCGCGCGTGGCCAGCAAAAACACGCCCGACAAGGCGGCCGCCACCGCGGCACGGCCCACGGCAATGAAAACGCCGGACATCTGCGGCGCGTCCGGCGTGCCGACAGCCAGGCGCGTCATCGGCAGGGTGACCGAAAAGATCACAATGCCCAGCAGGCCCAGCCACAGGCCCTTGCGGATGAGGTGTTCCTGGCTGTTCACAGGACAAGCATCCAGCAGGCCGTGAGCAGCAGCACCAGCGCCATGACGCGGTTAAACCGCACGAGGCGCCGCGCCGTGCCGTTGGGGCCGCCAAGCCATTCGCGCAGCAGGGCGCCGGCCAGCGCATAGGTGAGGTTGCTCACAAACGCATAGGCGAGCATGACGGGAAGCACCACCGAAAAGCGCAGACCGGGGTCGGTGCGTCCGGCAATCCAGCCGCTGACGATGGCCAGTGCCAGCATCCAGGCCTTGATGTTGACAAATTGCAGGGCGGCGCCCTGCCAGAAGCCAACCCGCAGCCGCGCCGCATCGGCCTCGCCCATCTGCTGCGAGCGGGCGATTCTGCAAGCCAGCCAGAGCAGGTAGGCCACGCCGAGGATCTTGACGGCCCAGGCCAGCATCGGGATGGCCAGCACCAGCGTGCCCAGGCCCAGCGCGCAGACGCCCAGCAGCACACCCCAGCCGACCGGTACGGCGCACACAAAGGGCATGGCGCGCCGCAGCCCCTGGTTGGCCGCCAGGGCTGTGGACAGCGTGGTGTTGGGGCCGGGCGTGAAGCTCATGGCGGTAGCCAGCACCAGTAAAGCCGAAAATTCTTGCCAGTTCATGGCTCATGACTTTATAGTTGAAACCAGCACACTACCAATACAGTTTCCGGTACAAATTTCAAAACTGTATTGGTTGCTTTGTCAGCACACCCATATTTCACACCGCACCGAGGTCACGCCCATGTTGATGAAAACCGCCTCGCAATCGCTGACCGAACAGCTTTGCGCACGTTTCGCCGAGCGCATCCGCAGCCGGCTGCTGGCGCCGGGTGCGCGCCTGCCTTCCGTGCGGTTGTGTGCCGAGCAGCAGGGCGTGAGTGTTTCGACGGTGGTGGCGGCGTATGACCGGCTGCTGGCCCAGGGCCTGGTGGTGGCGCGCAAGAACCGCGGTTTTTTTGTCCGTGATGCATCGTTGAACACCGGGACGGCTCTTGCCAGCCATGATCTGAAAGCTGTAAAAAATGCAGCCGATGCGACGACTTCCGGGACCGGCGCGGCGCGCATGAACGCCTGGAGCACGGCCACCCCGCTGGCCGCACTGCAGGCGCCGGTGGACGCGACGGCGTTGATCCGCGGCATGTTCCACCAGGTCAGCCACAAGCCGCAGCCCGGCATGGGCGTGTTTCCGCCGGACTGGCTGGAGACCAGCTTCATGCCGGCGGCGGTGCGCAAGGTCACCAGCGTCAGCGCATTGCGGGATTTTTCGCTGCAGTACGGCGAGCCCATGGGCGACAGCGGCCTGCGCCGCGCACTCTCGCAAAAGTTGAGCGCACTCAATGTGCACGCCGTGCCCGAGCAGATCATCACCACCGTCGGCGCCACCCATGCGCTGGATATTGTGAGCCGCACCCTGCTGCGCGCCGGCGACTGCGTGATGGTGGAAGAACCCGGCTGGGCCGTGGAGTTTGCGCGGCTCGACGCGCTGGGCATGCGCATCCTGCCGGTACCGCGCCGCGCCGACGGGCCCGATCTGGAGGTGATGGCGCAGTACTGCGAAATCCACCAGCCCAAACTGTTTGTCAGCGTCAGCGTGTTCCACAACCCCACCGGCTACTGCCTCACGCCGGGCAGCGCCCACCGCGTGCTGCAACTGGCCAATCAGTACAACTTTCACATAGCCGAAGACGATACCTACAGCCACCTGGCGCCCGAGCATGCCACGCGCCTGTGCGCGCTCGATGGCCTGCAGCGGACGATTTACGTCAGCGGCTTTGCCAAAATCCTCGCACCCGGCTGGCGTGTCGGCTTCATGGCCGCGCCGCCCGACCTGGTCGAGCGCCTGCTCGACACCAAGCTGCTGGCCACGCTGACCACGCCCGCGCTGCTCGAGAAGGCGTTGGCCTGGTGCATAGACCAGGGCCAGCTGCGGCGCCACGCCGAACGCATACGCACCCGGCTCGACCAGGCGCGCGCCCGCAGCGTCAAGCTGGCGCTGGCGCACGGCTGCAGCTTCGCGGCCGAGCCCGCCGGGCTGTTTGGCTGGGTGGAAACGGGTGTCGACACGGATATGCTGGCCCAGCGCATGCTGGACGAAGGCTACCTGCTGGCCCCGGGCTCGCTGTTTCACGCGGTGCGCAAGCCCAGCACACTGATGCGCATCAACTTCGCGACCACGCAGGAGGCCGCGTTCTGGAAGGTGTTTGCGCGCCTGCGCGACGGGGTGAAGTAGAGGCCTTCTGCTTCATGTTATCCGGGCGGCTCGTGGAGCCATTGGCGGCTTGCGCCGATGCGGGGCGGGGTTTATAACTGCGGGACATGCCGCCTGGCAGAGGTGCCGTGCTCCCGCAAAGGAAGACCCCATGACTTCTCACCCCCGCCTCACCATTCGCGAGTTGCGCGTGCGTGCCGTCAACGTGCCCATGCCGAGTCCCCTGCAGACCAGCAGCGGCACCATCAGCATCGCGCCGCTCGCCCTGATCGATCTCCACACCGACCAGGGCATCACCGGCTCCACCTATCTCTTTTGCTACACACCGCTGGCCCTCAGACCGGTGACCGAGCTGATCGGGAACCTGGCGCCCCTGCTCCAGGGGGACGTGGTCGCACCGCTGGAGCTCGAGCGCAAACTGCAACGCCAGTTCCGGCTCCTGGGCCTGAAAGGCATCACCGGCATGGCGATGGCCGGCATCGACATGGCGGCCTGGGATGCGCTGGCCAGGGCGCAGGCGCTGCCGCTGGCCACGCTGCTGGGTGGCGAGTTGCGGCCCATTCCGGCGTACAACAGCTGTGGTTTGGGCATGATAGGCAGCGAGCGCGCTGCCGTGGAGGCGCAGCGCCTGCTGGCCCCCGGCTTTGCGGCGGTCAAGGTCCGGCTGGGCTATGCGGACGTGAAAGCAGATGTCGACGTCGTGCGCGCCGTCAAGCGCGCAATCGGCGACGAGGTCCAGTTGATGTCCGATTACAACCAGTCGCTGAGCGTTTCGGAAGCTCTTTGCCGCACCGCGGCGCTGGCGGATGAAGGTCTGTGCTGGGTAGAAGAGCCGACGCTGGCCGATGACTTCACCGGCCATGCGCAGATCCGCAGCAAGAGCCGGGTGCCCCTGCAGATGGGTGAGAACTGGTGGGGTCCGCAGGACATGGCCAAAGGCATCGCCGCCGGCGCCTCCGACCTGGGCATGCCCGATGCCATGAAGATTGGCGGCGTCACGGGCTGGTTGCGGGCCGCGGCCCTGGCCGAGTCGGCCGGTCTGCCGCTGTCCAGTCACCTGTTCCCAGAAGTCAGTGCCCACTTGCTGGCGGTGAGCCCGACCTGCCACTGGCTGGAGTATGTGGACTGGGCCAACCCGATCCTGCAGGAGCCATTGCGCATCGACAAGGGCCACGCCATGGCTTCGGACGCACCCGGCAGTGGCATCAGCTGGAATGAAGCCAGCGTGGAGCGTTACCTGGCCCGATGAACATATTCCGGCTTGCGCTCAAGGTTGCGGTCAGGGCCCTTCTGCAGAAAAAAGAATGAAAGCATGCCGAATACCTTCCACTTTCGGCACGCTTCTGTTCTTCAGAGCATCTCTTCCGGGGCAAACGGCCCGATCAGCTTGAGCATCAGCCGCAGGCCCACGCTGGCATCCGGCTCGAAGGCGGCGTCCTTCAACCGGGAGCCCTGCGGCGCACGCCAGACGAGTTGGCCGTCCACCAGCTCCACCCGGTAGGCGCCGCGCGCCAGTGCCGGTTCGATCAGGCGCGTAGCTTCCTGTGACAGGGCGCGGCTGCGGATGACGATGGCGACCTCGCTGTTCTGCAGCTTGGAGCGCAGGTCCAGGTTCATGGAGCCCACTGCCAGCAGGCGGTCGTCCATCACCACCACCTTGGCGTGCAGGCTGGCCCGCGAGTTGCCATTGGAGCCCGGGGACGAGCCGAGGCCGCTGAGCGAGCCTTGCTGGTCGGAGCGCATTTCATACATTTCAATGCCCATGCCGAGCAGCGCCTGGCGGTAGCGGGCATAACCGACATGCGCGGCCGGTGCATCGTTGGAGGCCAGCGAGTTGGTCAACACCCGGATGCGCACGCCGCGCTGCCGGAGGTCGGCAAACTGTTTCATCATGCGTTCCCCGGGCACGAAATAGGGCGAGACGACCAGCAGGTCGGTCTTGGCCTGCGACATGAGTTGCAGCAGTCCATCCACCGCCGTATCCTGCGACTCTTCGGTGCTGTCGGCGTCGGCGGCGATTTTGGACGGTTTGTCCACCAGCATGGCCGATGGCGCCCAGGTCCAGGTCAGCAGGCGCAGATTGGTGGAATCGGGCAAGGCCGGGAGTGTGGTGGTGCCCCCGCCGGGTGACGTGACCACCCGCTCGGTGGTGGTGGGGTTGGCGCCGCCCGTCGCGGTTGGTAGGGCGCTGGCGGGCGCGACGGGTTTTTCCGGGTTGGCCGGTTGGGTGCCAGGGATGGCCGCCGTGTTGTCTGCCTGGGGCTTGAGGGCTTCGATTTCCCGGGCGGTCATCAGCGACTGCACCGGGTAGGCCTGCGGGTTGTTCCAGTACTGGTCGAAGCTGCGTGACAGGTCACGCGCCATGCGGCCGGCCGTCAGGATATCGATGTCGACAAAGTTGGTGTGTTCACTTTGGCCGAAATAGGTTTCGCCCAGGTTGCGGCCTCCGGTGATGGCCATGGCGTTGTCGGCAATGAAAATCTTGTTGTGCATGCGCCGCTGGATGCGGTCCACGTCCTTGAGGTTGCTCAAGATCCGGAAAAACAGCGAACTGCGGCCGCCGGGCAGGGGGTTGAACAGCCGCAGTTCGATGTTCTTCTCAAAAGCCAGCTTCAACACTTGGGCGTTCTTGCCCGAGGTGTTGAAGTCATCCAGCAGGATGCGGATCCGCACCCCGCGGTTGGCGGCGTCGCGCAGTGCTTCAAACATGCGCTGGGTGGTGTCGTCGGCAAAGATGGCGTAGTACTGGAGATCCAGCGTTTTTTCCGCCGCCTGGATCAGCGTCATGCGGCTGGTGAAGGCCAGTTCGGCACTGCCCACCAGCGCAAATCCGGAATCATTGCGGGTGCCGGCCTTGGCGGCCCAGGCTTCGACCGTACGGCCCAGCACGGTTTCCGAGGGGTTGGCGAGGGCATGTGAGACCGGCCTGTCGACTTCGGCGGGCAGCGATGCGCAGCCGCTGATCCAGCAACCCAGCAGCAGCGCGCAGGCCCACTGTAAACCGCACGGCAAGCGGGTCGTGGAAAGGGACCGGGAGGAGGCGGAGCCTGCCCGGCAGGATGCGGCGATGGTGGGCATGGTGCAGGCCCACTGTAGCGCAGGCCGCGGGCGTTGCGCGCCCGCGGCACCCCGGTTTCTGTCTACACTTTCTGTAGGCGCCTGGCTTGCCTGCCCTGCGGCTGGCGTTGGGGATCTCAGGCCAGAAGGGCAAGCCCGGCGAGAAATCAGGAGGACAAGGCTTCCCAGCGCTGCAGCGCCGCCATCAGCTCTTCCTCGATCTTCACGTTGCGTGCGTTGAGCTCGGCCGCCCGTTTGGCGTCGCGCGTGTACAGCGTGCCGTCATAAAGCTCCTGCTCAATGGCTTTTTGCTGCGATTCGAGTTGCTGGATCAGCGCTGGCAGGCCCTCCAGCTCACGCTGCTCCTTGTAGCTCAGCTTCTTTTTGGATGGCGATGCCGCCGCGTCCTTCTTCGGCTCGACGCTGCTTTTGCCAGCATTTTTCGGGCTGGAGGCCGCAGCCGCGGCGGTGGCCGTGGTTTTGCCGCCGCTGATTTGGGCGGCCCGCTTTGACTGGGTAATCCAGTCCGTCACGCCGCCCTCGTACTCGCGCCAGAAGCCGGGGTTCTCGGGCGTGCCTTCGTAGGCAATGGTGCTGGTGACCACGTTGTCGAGGAAGCGCCTGTCGTGGCTGACCAAAAACACCGTGCCTTCGTAGTTCTGCAGCAGATCTTCCAGCAGCTCCAGGGTATCGATGTCCAGGTCGTTGGTGGGCTCGTCCAGCACCAGCACGTTGGCCGGCCGCGCAAACAGTCGCGCCAGCAGCAGGCGGTTGCGCTCGCCGCCCGACAGGGTGCGCACCGGCGAGTTGGCGCGCGCGGGCGAGAACAGGAAATCGGTCAGGTAGCTCTTGACGTGTTTTTTCTGGCCGTTGATTTCGACCCATTCGCTGCCCGGGCTGATGAAATCTTCCAGCGTCGCATCCAGGTCCAGGCTGTCGCGCATCTGGTCGAAGTAGGCCACCTGCAGGTTGGCGCCCTGGCGGATCTTGCCGGGCGGCGTGGTCAAGTCAGGCTGCAGCTCGCCCAGGATGAGCTTGAGCAGCGTGGTCTTGCCGGCACCATTAGGGCCCAGCAGGCCGACCTTGTCGCCGCGCAGCAGCGTGCCGGTGAAGCGGTTGACGATGATTTTTTCCGAACCTGGATGACCGAAGCTTTTGCTCACGTCAGTGAGCTCGGCCACGATCTTGCCGCTTTTCTCGCCGCTGGAAACGTCCAGGTTGACGCGGCCGACGGCATCGCGCCGGGCCGCGCGGTTGTCGCGCAAGGCCTCCAGCCGGCCAATACGGGCCACGCTGCGGGTGCGGCGCGCTTCCACGCCCTTGCGGATCCACACCTCTTCCTGCGCCAGCAGCTTGTCGGCCTTGGCGTTGATGACGGCTTCCTGCGCCATCTGCTCTTCCTTTTGCACCAGGTACTGCGCGAAGTTGCCGGGATAGCTGGTCAGCTTGCCGCGGTCCAGCTCGACGATGACGGTGGCGACCTGATCCAGGAAGGCCCGGTCATGGGTGATGGTGATGATGCTGCCGTTGAAATTGACCAGCAACTCCTCCAGCCAGGCGATCGAGTCCAGGTCCAGGTGATTGGTCGGCTCGTCAAGCAGCAGGACGTCGGGTTTGGCGACCAGCGCCTGGGCGAGCGCCACACGTTTTTTGGTGCCCCCGGAGAGGGAGCCAACGATGGCGTCCTTGTCCAGGTGCAGGCGGTGCAGGGTTTCCTCCACGCGCTGCTCCCAGTTCCAGCCGTCCAGCGCCTCGATTTCGGACTGCAGGGCGTCCAGGTCGGTGTGCTCGTCGGCCGCCAGGTATTGCTCGACCACGTGCCGGGTCCGCGCCAGTCCTGCGCTGGCGGCGATAAATACGGTGGCGTGCGGATCCAGGCTGGGTTCCTGCGGCACGTAGGCAATGCGCAGGTTTTGCTGCAGCTGCAGGGTGCCGTCGTCGGGCTTTTCCAGGCCCGCCAGGATTTTGAGCAGGGAGGACTTGCCTGTGCCGTTGCGGCCGATCAGGCCAATGCGTTGGTTGGTCTCGAGAGCGAAATCTGCGTGGTCCAGCAATGCGACGTGCCCAAAAGCGAGTTGGGCGTCAAGTAGGGTAATTAGTGCCATATAAGTCATGGATTATCCGGCCGGAGGCCGAAGACAGTGGTTTGTCGGGGCTTCCGGGCTTCGGCGGGCGCCGTGCTGGCCGCTGCATCGTCGCGTTATAGTGGTCCTGTCCTTGATGGACTTTCAGGAGGACGCCGCGTGGAGTTACCGATCAAGCTGGACCTCAACGGCCGCACTGTGCAGCTCGATGCCGACCCCGGCATGCCACTGCTCTGGCTGCTGCGGGATGTGCTGAACATGACCGGTACCAAGTTTGGCTGCGGCGTAGCGGCCTGCGGGGCCTGCACCGTGCGGGTGGATGGCCAGGCCGTGCGCTCCTGCGTGACGCCTGTATCGGCCGTGCTGGGCAAACGCGTGCAAACCATTGAAGCCCTGGGCACGCCGGGCAAACCCCATGCGCTGCAGCTGGCCTGGATCGCGGAGCAGGTGCCCCAGTGTGGCTATTGCCAGTCGGGCATGCTGATGGCGGCGGCGGCCCTGCTCGATAGCAAGCCCAAACCCACCGATGCCGACATAGACGCTGCCATGACGAATATCTGCCGTTGCGGTACTTACCAGCGCATCCGGGTGGCCATCAAGCGGGCGGCAGGCATGGTGCCCAATGGTTCCGTGAAAAAGGCCATCCGATGAGAAGGCGCGCCTGGCTGCTGAGTGCTGCGGGCACCGCAGGGGCACTGGTCATTGGCTGGAGTGTGTTGCCGCCCCGTTCGCGGCTGGGTAGCGCTGTCCCGCATACCTCCGGGGAACCGGTAGCCGGTATGTCGGAGTCAACCGTGGTGGCGCTCAACGGCTGGATCAGGATCCAGGACGACGGGTCCGTCGTGCTGGCCATGCCGCGCAGTGAAATGGGGCAGGGCGTGCATACCGCGCTGGCCATGCTGGTGGCTGAAGAACTGGACGTGCCCCTGGCGCGGGTGAGCCTGGAGCAGGCCGGCAGCGACACTATTTACGGCAATGTGGCCATGCTGGTGGCCAGCTTGCCCTTTCATCCGATGGAACGGGACACCTACCCGGAGGACGGGGCGGAGGCGGGGGAGTCCAAAGTCCCGCCGGTCAAAATCAGGGTCAGTGAATGGATGATGGGCAAGATTGCCCGCGAACTGGGCATCAATGCGACCGGCGGGTCGTCCAGCGTGGCCGATGCGTGGGAGGTGCTGCGGATGGCCGCGGCCACCGCACGGGCCAGCCTGCTGGGGGCGGCTTCACTGGACTGGAAGCTGCCGGTGGATGAGCTCAGCGTCAGCAACGGGGTCATTTCACATCCCTCGGGCCCTTCGGCCCATTATGGTGAGCTGGCCAGGTTTGCCGCCGCCACCCCGCCAGGCGAGGTCACACTCAAGAGTCGCAAGGACTGGAAACTGATAGGCCAGAGTGCCCCGCGCCAGGACGTGCCCGCTAAAGTCAACGGCAGCGCCATTTTTGGATTGGACGTACGTCTGCCCGGCATGGTGTTTGCCGCAGTCCGCCTTTGCCCCATGCTCGGCGGCTCGCCGGGCGCCATCAATCCCCATGCCGCGCTGGGCCTTCCCGGTGTGGAGCGCCTGGTGCGCCTGCCCGCCTACGCCGGCTCCACCGCCGGGTTTGCCGTGGTCGGCAAAACCTGGTGGCACGCCCAGCAGGGCGCGCTGGCCGTGCTGGTCGACTGGCAGCAGCGCCCGGCCGGCGCGCTGGACAGCCGGCTGATCGAAAAGGAGCTGGAAGCCGTCCTGGCGCGCACGGACGGCTTTACCTTTTATGAAAAAGGCGCCGTGGAAACTGCCGAGGCAGGCGCTGTACGCAAGATCGAAGCGCTGTACCGTGCGCCTTATCTGGCGCATGCAACGCTGGAGCCCATGAACTGTACGGCGCAAGTGGTGGATGGCAGGGTGCTGCTGTGGACGCCCACACAGGTGCCGCAGATGGCCGTGGCAGTGGCGGCGCGGGTGGCGGGCGTTGCGATGGAGAAAGTCAAATTGACCGTCACCTTGCTGGGCGGCGGCTTCGGGCGTCGGTTAGAGGTGGACGTTGTCGCCCAAGCCGTGCGCGTGGCCATGGAATGCGGCGGACGGCCGGTGCAGCTGATCTGGTCCCGCGAGGAAGACACCACCCATGACTTCTATCGGCCCATGCATGCCGCCATGCTGCGTGCCGCAGTCAATGCAGAAGGCCGGGTGACCAGCCTGCGCATCAAGTCGGCGGGCGACGCCATCACCCCGCGCTGGATGGCCCGCGGCTTGCCCGCGCTGTCCGGGCCGGTAGATACCCCTGACAAAACCACCGCGGAAGGCCTGTTTGATCTGCCTTACGGTTTTGCCAGCCAAAAAATGTCCCATGTGGCCACGCATATGGGCGTGCCCGTGGGCTTTTGGCGCTCGGTAGGGCATTCGCACAACGCCTTTTTTTCGGAAAGCTTTATTGATGAGCTGGCTGGGAATGCCAAACAGGACCCCCTGGCTTTCCGGCGTGCCTTGTTAAGGCGTGCGCCCCGGCATCTCGCGGTGCTGGATCTGGCCGCCGACAAGGCTGGGTGGGGCGGTGCGCTGCCCGCAGGCCGTGCGCGAGGCCTCGCCTTGCACGAGTCGTTCGGCTCCGTTGTCGCGCAGGTGGTGGAGGTGTCGCTGGTGGGCGGAACGCCACGCGTGCACCGCGTGGTGTGTGCGATAGATTGCGGCACGGTGGTCAATCCGGGCATCGTGGCGCAGCAAATGGAAGGCGCAGTTGTCTTTGCGCTGACGGCAGCACTGTACGGGCGGGTCGATATTCATGAGGGCGTTGTGCAGCAGAAGAATTTTTACGACTACCCGATGCTGCAGCTGGCGCAGGCGCCGTTGGTACATACCTATATGGTGCCCAGCACGCGTGCACCGACGGGCGTGGGCGAGCCTGGTGTGCCGCCCCTGGCACCCGCCCTGGCCGGCGCGCTGTTCACATTGACCGGCAAACGCATGCGTTCCTTGCCCCTGTCCCTCCAGTTGTAGCTGGCTGTCGGGGGAGGGATGGGCGCCGGTCTACGGCAGTGGATCGACCGCCCAACTCCAACATGTTTCGATTTCTTCTTCAGGGCCTGAAAAATAGTGTTATAGTCTATGGCTCAGCTGATAAATAAGTGCTTCACAAGAAGCCGTATCGGCAGAGGCAGAAGAAGAAAAAAGAGTCAAAAAAAGTTGACCCGGCTGCAAAATCCGGTATATAATTTGAGGCTCAGCTGATCACAGCTAACGACGAAAAGCGAAGCAGAAGTTCTGCGGAGTTTTAGTCAGGATCATTAAAAATTTACAGCCGATAAGTATGGGCGTTTGAAGGCGATTGCCAGGCGAAGTTAACGAAAGTTAATCAGCCAGGTCTTCTGACCTTAAACGCTCATAGAGATAGAAAATGTGAAGTCGTCAAGATTTCTCATCAATTCCGTTTTTATGAGTTTTCTTCCCGCGGTAAAACGCGGGGAGTTGAAAATTATTGCAGTGATTAAACTATAGAGTTTGATCCTGGCTCAGATTGAACGCTGGCGGCATGCCTTACACATGCAAGTCGAACGGCAGCACGGGAGCAATCCTGGTGGCGAGTGGCGAACGGGTGAGTAATATATCGGAACGTGCCCAGTCGTGGGGGATAACGTAGAGAAATTTACGCTAATACCGCATACGATCTAAGGATGAAAGCGGGGGATCGCAAGACCTCGCGCGATTGGAGCGGCTGATATCAGATTAGGTTGTTGGTGAGGTAAAAGCTCACCAAGCCGACGATCTGTAGCTGGTTTGAGAGAACGACCAGCCACACTGGGACTGAGACACGGCCCAGACTCCTACGGGAGGCAGCAGTGGGGAATTTTGGACAATGGGCGAAAGCCTGATCCAGCAATGCCGCGTGCAGGAAGAAGGCCTTCGGGTTGTAAACTGCTTTTGTACGGAACGAAACGGTCTGCCCTAATACGGCGGGCTAATGACGGTACCGTAAGAATAAGCACCGGCTAACTACGTGCCAGCAGCCGCGGTAATACGTAGGGTGCGAGCGTTAATCGGAATTACTGGGCGTAAAGCGTGCGCAGGCGGTTATGTAAGACAGTTGTGAAATCCCCGGGCTCAACCTGGGAATTGCATCTGTGACTGCATAGCTAGAGTACGGTAGAGGGGGATGGAATTCCGCGTGTAGCAGTGAAATGCGTAGATATGCGGAGGAACACCGATGGCGAAGGCAATCCCCTGGACCTGTACTGACGCTCATGCAC